>Ga0182024_10010619_pt1 | contig 18728 bp, 16 predicted proteins | sample P32metaG_FD_120480 | JGI IMG/M metagenome (GOLD analysis project Ga0182024, IMG submission 120480) | Permafrost microbial communities from Stordalen Mire, Sweden - P3-2 metaG (Illumina Assembly) | ecosystem: Environmental > Terrestrial > Soil > Wetlands > Permafrost | place: Sweden: Stordalen... | reverse complement strand
CGGCGGTTTTGGCGGCGGCGGATACGGCGGAGGGGGATACGGCGGAGGTGGATTTGGCGGGGGTCCCTATGGCGCAGGGGCTTACGGCGGGATGAACGGAGGGGGCATGGCTGCACCTGGCGCGCCCGCCGTTACTCCATTCTCAAATTCCACAGCGGCTCCCAATGCGGCAGGCGCACCGGGCACCGGCGATCTTACGGGAACCTACCTGGGAACCGTGCCCGGCGGTTCGGGTCCTATGCGAGGGCCCCGCGTAATCGCGAACCCGATGAACAACACCCTCCTCATCCAGGCCACGGCCCAAGAATATGAGGGCATCCAACAGTTGATCAGAGAGCTAGACGTCCCTCCTCGCCAGGTTCTCATTGAAGCTAAGATCTATTCCATCGACTTGAGCCACAACTTTTCCACGAGTGTCACAGCGGCGCTGCAGGCGCTTACGGGAGCAACTGGATCGACAAGCACAGCCGCTTCGCTATTGGGGGCGCTTACCGGAGGGGGTGTCACCCTATCGGCTGCGACGCTAGTAGGGAAGAGCCGCATTCTTTCGGGGATCGTGAGTCTTATGGAATCGGAAACCAACGCGAAGATTATCTCCTCCCCGTCAATTATCGCAACCGATAGTATTCCCGCGTCCATCAACGTCGGCACCACGGTTCCCACGGAAGCGGGTTCCACTGCGAGCGGAATTACCGGATCCGTGACGACGGGTGTTTCTAATGTAAGCACCGGGATCGGGCTGAATATCGTAGCCCGGGTGACGCCCAGCGGCATCGTCACCATGATCATCAACCAGAATGTGAGCGATCCTCAGGCGACCGATCCCTCCCTAACCAGCATCCAATCCCCCTCCTTCGCAACGAAATCGATCACCACTCAAGTGACGGTCCAGGACGGCGACACCATCGCTATCGGCGGCCAAATTCAGGAGAGCACCACCTCGTCCCTCTCGGGCATTCCTTTGTTGGATCGAATCCCAGTAATGGGCGCATTGTTTGGTACTCGCTCGTACAGCAAGGAGCGCACCGAGTTAATCATGTTCCTTACCCCTCATGTCATTTTTGACAGCAATCAGATGCTGGACGCCAGCGATGAGCTTAAGGAGCAGATCAAGGCGTTGCGCAAGGACGTGAAAGAATAAGTGCCTCCCCGGAGTAAGTCACACAAAGCACTGGGACTGCTCCGGAACCTCTAATCCGCTTCTGTACCGGTAAACCCACGCTACTACCATTCAATCCCCCAGATTTACCGTTGGCTGTAAAGCATTGACTCAACAAGAACCTCTATGATGTAATAAACCGCTATTGCTATTGAGGCTAGAGCGCCAGCGGGTTGTGAGATCAACAATTTACGCTTGACTTGTTCCGGCAGGTAATGTTATGAATGATTGACTGCGTCCGAACAGGTTTGGCGGCATTCATTCTTTGGCGCATGAATCCCGCGAGCACAAAAGAAGATAACGAGAAGTTTAAAAGCAAGTTGAGCTGGATGGAGACAATGAAGCAAGATCGGGCAAGCAAGGTGGCGGCAGCCGCCGGGCGCTCATTGGCGCGGTGTTTGATCGGCTGAGATTTCAGAATCTTCATGACGAGCATTTACTCGAGGCTCAGGTTGAAAAAGATAACTTCCATCAATTCAATTCAGATTTTCACAAGGAGAAGGAAATGGTAGATTTTCGCAAATGGCTTTTAGCGCTTGCAGTAGTCGGCTTGCTACTCGGAATAGGTAGCTCCTCAGCCAACGCTCAGGTGCTGACTACGTTCACATGTTCGGCTACCGCTGGCGTTCCCAACATTATCCGTTCAGAAGGACTCACTGAGTTGTTGGGCGATTTGGTGCTGAACTGCACGGGTGGTACCCCGACCACGATCGGCGACCCCATTCCGCTGCAAAACGTTCAGGTTTCGATCAACACCAACATCACGAGCAGGATCGTCGGTATCGGAAACATCTCCGAGGCATTGCTCATGATTGATGAACCCTACCCGACAACTACCGGCGGCAATCCTCCGCCGCCGATCGGCCCGGCGCCGAGCGCATCCAACGCTGAGGCGCAACGAGCTTGTCCGGCGAACAACAACACGAACTGTGCGATGAATGCCACTGGAACTGGTATTGGGACGGCCGGTCCGTATACCGGAGCGGTTGGCCAGTACAACATCTTCCAGGGCTATCAGATCGGCGTAAACACGATTGCTTGGACTGGTGTGCCGATCGATGCTCCTGGCACCGCTGGCACCCGCGTGATCCGAATCACGAATATTCGTGCTAATGCGTTTCAGTTAGGTGTATCGTCCACCCTGGTTCCGACTCAGATCTCTATGATTGTTGCGGTCAACGGTTCTACGACAATCAGCATCTTGCAGCCGGGCGGCGGCAATGTCGTCGGCCAGGTAACCCCCGGGTTGCTCCAGCCTCCAGGCGTCACCTATCAAGGGATCCCCGGACCTGCGGCTTACCAGCAATGCGCCGATGTGAACACCTATCTGTTAGGTCCACCACACATCACGACCACCGACAGCGGAATCACCGTGAGTGCTGAGGAAGGTTTTGCCTATTCGTTCAAGCCGCAAAATTACGCGCAGTATTACAACATCCGGTATGGCCTGTCAGCAGCGTACCAGGCTCCGGGAACATTCACCGCGCAAAACATTCCTGGCTTCCCGTACGACGCGGAATCGGGCTTTGCTCCGGCAGCCCCTGGTCTGACTCAACCTACCGGTGGCGCTGAAGCCGTTGGCTATGCTGACCACGGTACTCAGCTCCAGTTCACGGTTTCGGGTGTGAGCTCTGGGGTAACTCTCTATGCTCCGCCTTACCTATTCATGAGCGGCAACTACGGTACAGGAACACCCCTCGGCCTTGCTGTTTTGGTAAGTCAAACAGAAACTACAGGTGGAGCCTTCACTGGGACTTCCACCATTCCGGTAGTTCTTGCGGGTGCAACACTTCCAACTGTGGCGCCCGTCGCGATCACATCCACGGGTACCACCGCCGCTTTGATCTACGAGATCTACTACGCCGATCCCAACGTTCAGGAAACGCTGAGCTTGCCGATCAGTGTGGAGTACACCTCGAATACCGGTAGCAACATCCCAGCTCCGACCACGACTCCGAGCACGGTCGGTGTCGAGTTCGCGCCCCAATCGACGGTAGGAACCGCCTCATCCACGGCTCCGATTCCACGCTTCGGCCCGAGCGGATCGCCGGTGTCGATCTTCTCGATTTCGCCTTGCTCCTGCAACCTGCTGTTCCCGTTCGTTACGAACATTGCAGGCTTCGACACGGGCGTAGCGATCGCAAATACGTCAGTTGATCCGTACGGAACTTCGCCCCAGACCGGTACCGTAACCTTGAATTACTACGGAACCACCTCGGGTGGTGGCGCTGCGCCCGCTACGGCTACCACGACGTCCTCAGTCGCTGGTGGTACAGAGTTGATCTTTACTCTGAGCAATGGCGGCAACTTCGGCATTCCGGCTACCCCGGGATTCGAGGGCTACATCATCGCTCAAGCTAACTTCCAGTACTGTCACGGCTTCGCCTTCATCAGCGACGTTGGTGCGCAGAAACTGGCTGAAGGCTATCTGGCTATCCAGCTCGATGCCCCGGGCCTTACTCGAACCCACAATACTGGCGAGAATAAAGGCAACTAGACTGATCGTTAGTTGATTCACAAAAAAGGGGGAGCTTCGGCTTCCCCTTTTTCTATTTCACTCCTCGTTCCATCCTCTCGAAAACCACGTTCATGCGAAAATTCAAATCAATATCTGTGGTACGCTGTTACTGAATTTTCCCCCGCGTCCAAAACCAGGAGAGGTTTTACAGGCATGCTCATCAGAGTATCGGCGCTTTGCGTTTTCAGTCTTGCTTCGTCAGCCGCGTTGCTACAGGCGCAGGACTTGTTTGTCCTCCCCGGACCTGGAGCCACCAACGGGGTGGTGGAAGCGTTTGTTACCAGCCCACTGACAACATACAGAACCTTCGACGCGGGAGTGGGTTCGTTCGCTCTGCTGCCCAATCTGGCTGCTTCAGAGTTTTTTGTTGTTGGGAGTTCAACCACGAATAGCGTCTTCGCCGTGAACGGGACGTTCCTGGCGCCCACCTTGCTCGCCAACCTAGCCACTGCGGCAAACCAAGCGATCGTCACACCCGACGGGAAGCTGTTGGTTGTAGCGGCGGGAAAGGTGCATCTTTTCTCAACCGCATCGAACCAAGAGCTGGTCTCGGGTGGCGTTAGCCAGGGAATCGGCATCACCACCTCTGCAATCGCGGCGAGTCTCGATTCCACCGAGATCTTTGCCCTCGGTTCTAGTGGGAATGGAACCAGCCAGCTGAATTCGATCAGCACATCTTCCAGCAGCGTGACGGCTACTCTCGCGTTATCGCAGAAAGCCACCGCGGTCAGCGTCGGCCCCAATGGCCTGGTGTACGTGAGTCTGCCGAACGAAATCCTGGAAGTCGATCCAAGAACGCTATTGCCCACGCCCAATGGAGCGATCTCTGTGACCGGCACAGCGGGTCCCTTAGTGTTTACCCCTGACGGCCAATATGCGATCGGCTACAACCAGTCTTTGTTTGGTAACAGCCTTCTGATCGCGGCGCTGGCCACCCACACTTCCACCGATCCAAATCTGGGGCTACCTCAAATCACTTCACTGCAGCTAACGGGCGTGGACACGTTGCTTGCGCTCTCTACCCAAGGCCTTTATCAGATTACGCTTTCGACTCCCATTAGTGTTATCCCGATATCGGTACCCGGTCTCGCTGCGTCAGGCCTGGCTGCGATGACCACGACCAACGATGTTCCGGCGGGCGCTCACAGCACCGTTCAGGCCGCGTACCTGGTCTCAGCGACGACCCTGTACCAATTCAATCCCGCTACTCAATCTATCGTGACTTATCCGGTTGCCCCGAATGTCACGCCCGGCGCGCTGACCTACGCGGTTCCCGCCGTGACAACCGCCCAAGCGCAGCCCACTCTCTTGGTCGGCTATGGGACCAACCAAACCATTCTGCCCAGTGCGACGTCCGAACCACTGGTGGTCCAGGTTCTGGACGCCAACAACGTTCCTCTTAGTGGATACGACGTACAGTTCCAGACCAACGGCGGCACACTCTATTCCACGTCCGCCATTACAGGATCAAACGGGTACGCTCTTACTTATCTCAATGCGCCCGCAACTGTGGGGTCCGTCTCCGTCACGGCGACCGCTGGCTCGCTCAGGGCGAGTTTCTCCGTTGTCGTGAGTACCACAGCGCAGAGCGGCGGAGCTTCCACCCTCAGCATCATCGCCGGCCAAGGCCAGCTCCTGTTCGCCGATACGAGCACTGCGGCTGGCCCTGGCTATGGATCTCCGCTACAGGTATTAGCAACCGACGTCAACGGGAACCCGATCATCGGCCTCCCGGTGACATTTTCGTTACCTATTGCGAATGGAACGCTACTGGTCGGCGGTGCCGGCGCAGAGTCGCAAGTCGTGAATACGAATGCGGCCGGTGTGGCCTCGGTGGATTTTCTCACTACCAGCCTTTCAACCAACGATACCCAGGGATTCCTCCAGAGCCTGGTGACGGCCAGCGCAGCAAATACAAATGCTGTCACCTTCTACATCACTACGGTTAGCTCCAGCCCAACACCTTCCGTCTACTTCACGGCGCCACAGCCCGGTACTTCAGTCAGTGGGTCTGAAGGGAGCACTCTACCCGGCGCAGTAAAGGCGCAAATCGTTTCTTCGCTCGGTTACGGAATACCCAATATCTCGCTCAGTATCGCCGACAATGCGAACGCGAGTCTGGATCCAAGCGCAGCGTGCAATGCGCCCGGCGGCATAGTTCTCAGTAGCTCGACCGGACTTGTCAGTTGCGACTTGATATTCGGTCCCCGGCTCGGATCGGGGACTTTCGTCGCCACGATCGGATACACACACACTTCGGTTCCAGTTCCGTTCACGGTTACGGCAGGGGCGCCGGGCACGGTCGCGATCACCCAAGGCAACAATCAAACCGGCATTCCCGGGCAGACCTTGCCCCTCGCTTTGCGGGTCCACGTTACGGACTCGGGAGGCAACACCGTCACGGGCGCCTCCGTCAATTGGCAGGTCCTCACGGCCGGCGCAGTCACGCTGAGCAACATTATCGGCAAAACCGACAGCAACGGGAATGCTTCCGCCTTGGCGACTCTGGGCTCCATCGCCGGCGTGGCGCAAGTGAAAGCCACCGCGGGAACCGCCTCCGCCACCTTCAGCTTGACCGTGAATATTCCATCCGTGGGCATTCAAAAGGTGTCCGGGGATCAGCAAACCACTAAGATCGGCACTGCGTTCCCACTGCCCCTGGTCGTCAAGGTTGTCGATTCGAGCGGCAACGGCGTACCTGGTGCACAAGTGAACTTCGAGGTCACCGCTGGCTCTGCCACGCTCGGCTCTACCCTCGTGATCACCGATTCCACCGGGCAGGCGTCTACCACCGTTACCGCCGGGAACACTGCGGGCACCACCACCATTAGCGCCATTTCGGGCGCCTTCAATGTTAGTTTCACCTTAACGGCACAGCTTCCCGGTCCTGCCGGCATCACCATCGTAAATGGGGCCAGCTTCGATCCGAATACGGGCATCTCGCCCGGCGGGATCGCAACCATCAGGGGGATGGGTATTCTGCCAGGAGTCCAGGGACTGCTGTCGGCTGCTAACAGCGCCGGTCAGCTACCCACTACCTTTTCCGGCGTGACCATTACGTTCAATGGCACTCCCGCGCCCATCTACTACGTTGAAGACACCAACGGCGCCGACCAAGTCACGGTCCAGGTGCCGTTTGAGGTTCAGCCGGGACCGGCCGTCAGCTTAGTTGTTGACGTTGCCAATCTCGGCTCCGCTACCGTTATGGTTCCTGTGAAGCCTCTCGCACCCGGAGTTTTCACCTCAGTTTACGCGGGCAAAACGTACGCAGTAGCCGTTCGGCCCGACGGCAGTCAGGTGAGTCCTACCAATCCGGCGCAGCGAGGAGAAAATATTCAGCTCTACGTCACCGGTCTAGGCCAAGCCATTCCGACCATAGCAACCGGCGCTGCCGGCGTTCCAGACCAGACTATGGTCTCTTCCTTGATTGTCGGTTTGAACAACGGCGGTGTACGGTTGATCGGTTCAGTTTACGGTCCAGGGCTGATCGGCATTTACATCGTCACGATTCAGGTTCCCGCGGATGCCGAAACCGGTCCCTATCAGCCAGTTGGAATCATCGCAGTCGATTCCACGGGCACGCTCGATTACGCTCAACCAACCTACATTCCGATTGAGTAGCGCGCAGCTACTTTTGAGGTGGGGTGTTATCAAAAGCGACGCTAATCGGAAATACCTGGCCGGTCGGCTCGATACGCAGATGAACCGTGGCGCCAGCATTCATGTTTTTGGCGGTGTCGTCCCGGCGCCATTCGAAAACGATGGTTGTCTCGTCGTGCGCCTTTAGATCGGTCTTCCCCAGGCTGACTTTCAGTCCCGGGATGTCCGGTTGATCCAGCTTGAGTCTGACTTGTCCGGGCATGTCGTTGCGCACGTGAACCACGTCCTGCGACGTTTCGTAAGATCGCAAACGCACGGACACCTTGTCGACGCTGACTTTGGAAAGGATTGCCTGTGCGGCGCCCGGGATGTCTTTCGGTACTAATGCGGCAGGATTAGGAGTGCTGTCGGCGGGTACCGGCACGAAACCGGTGGGCGAAAACGGGCTAGCCACCATGGTGGGTTTTTCGTAGTGCCAAAACCACTGACCATTCAGGACCTCCCAATTGCTGGTCAGCGGGAAGGTCGTCAGAACAACCGTCCCGTGGAACCGCCAGTCGGCCTTGCAACTGGTTACCACCGCCGCCTTGGTGAAGTTCTCTGTGTAGTTGACCTTGATGATCTCGCAACTTTTGTACTGCTCTTTCGGTAACTCGAAGAACTTGTCCTGAGAATCGTCGGCCACCATCAAGTAAGCGTCTTTAAATTTGCCCGCAATAAACGCTTGATAAAACTTGTCCACTTGGGCGCGCAATGCTTCGTCGATCGCAGGAGGCGCTTTGTCGAACAGATCCGATGGGTTTTGACCAAAAGCTGTACAGCTGGAAAGCAGCAGAAGAGACCAAAAGGCGAGCGTCTTCATAGTTGAGTTTGGCTGGGAGGCAGGGACTCGAACCCCGATACGCAGATCCAGAGTCTGCAGTCTTACCATTAGACGACCTCCCAGCGAAGGGTGTCCACACCATTCTAGCATCGGGTCCTGAAAAGCTAGCTCGCCGCTCCCATAGAGACCTTCTTTCCAATGGAGACCTTCTTGGAGGCCGCTCGGGCCGGGCCCTTGAGTCTAGGTTTGGAATGGTCGCCGGCGAGATAAGTGCGCCAGCGCTTGAGTTGACCCTCGGAATCAAAGACTCGCCAACTGTGGCGAAGATCCTTTACCTTTCCTTTAAGAGTGTGCTCAATATCCCTCTTCAGCCTAGGATCGCTCGACAGCACGCGTTGGATGGCCTGGTAGTCGCTGACCTTGCCGAGTGCCCCCTGTAGCTCCCGCAGCGCTTTCAGATAGCGGTCTAGATTCGGGCCATATAGGGGACGGAATAGCTCCAACGTATAACGGAACCGCTTGGTCTCCAGGCGAAAACCGTGTAACTCCTCTGGCGGCCGCTTGCCCTCGATGGCCTTGCGCCCAGCTTCGAAATATTTGCGCGCCATCTTTGGCAACACCACTCGGGCGTTCTCCTCGGCGCTCCGTGAAGCCTTCAATTTCATACGCTGCGAAGTGACAATCCGTTGCGCCACTTGGCTGAAAAATCGTGTGCGCTCCAACGGCGCACCATTTCCGCGAACTGCCGCTGATAGGCATTGCGCTCTTTCGCCAAGCGCGGCCGGTGCACGCTGTGGTGCGATGACGCAGGCTGCAATTGGGTCAGGAATTCGAGCGTAATGTCGCGATCGCGGATGGAGGAAGTCAGCCGCATCATGCGCTTTAGCATTCGGTGGATTTTCTTGACCTCCCACTTGGGAAAGAAGTCGGAGAAGAGCTGCAAGCCCTGCGAAAACCGCCGGATGCTCACTCGCAGGTCGTGAATTTCGTCCGGACCCGGTTTTTTGGCCGCGCGATGCACCCGGAATGCCAGCGTCGTCAGCAGGCGGTTCATTTGCTCGATGGCGTAGTCGTGCATGCCCCTGCTGATGCTAACCTTGCTGATGCTAGCCTTCGTGGTCACGCCTTAGCCCGCGTCAACTGAAGTTGTGTCTGATAGGTTTCCCGAAAAGAATCGGCCACTCGCTCAGCGGCCCAAATTTCGAGATCGGGGTCGGGATTCGAATCGAGCGCCAGGGTAACCGATCCGTTTCGAAATTGTACCTGCAGATCGGCCACCCGCTGTTCGTGGCTGCGATCCAAACTGTCGGCGATGCGCAACAGAGGAACCAGCATCGTGATGGCGCGGCGCGACTCTGGATCGACGGTCTGGAAGGGGGAATGCCTGGGGGTGGGCATAGCCTTTCTATGATAGCGACATAGCAGGGCGATTAGCTGGCGCTCGGCGTCGGTGAAGCCGGGCAGGTCCGAGTTTAAGACCAGATAGTATGAATGTTTGTGGTGGCTGGTGTCGCTGACGAAGTGCCCAATATCGTGCAAATAGGCCGCCGCTTCCAGCAGCTTACCCAAACCCGGCGGCAGGCGATGCAGTGGCTGTAGGGACTGGAACAACCGATGCGCCAGTTCGGCGACTTTGCGCGCATGCGGGAGTTGCACTCCGTACCGGCGCGCCATTTGCTCCACCGCGCGGCGCTGATCGCGATTCAACATGCTCAGCTCCCGGCCAACGCCGCGAGCGGCCAGGTCCGCGATGATGCCATCTCGAACCCCCGCCGCCGAGTAGTGCATGGCGGGCTGTTTGAACAGCTCCAGCAGTCGCAAGAACACGGCTGTACCGGCCACGATCAGTTCGGCGCGGTTCGGTCCGATGCCCTGAATCTTGCGCCGGCCGCTCACATCGAGCGTCACCAGCTCGCGATAAAATCGTCGGATTTGCGCCACCGAAGCTTTCAGGCGGTCCGCTTCCTCGCGCCGCGCACGAGTCACGCGGTTTACGGCGCAAACAATCGCCGCCGCCGTGGCCGAAGTCGAGATGGCGCGATCGAAAGGCCGCGGGCCGATCTTGCGCAGCGGCGCTACCAGTTTTTCGTCGATGTACTCGTTCATGCGGCGCAGATCGATGGGTCCGGGCGGATCGGATCGCAGGAACACCTCGGTGAGCCGCACGGCGCCCAGCGGCTTGGAGAATGCTTCGGCCAGCACCCCGTGCTCGGACAGGATCACTTCTGCGCTTCCACCCCCGACATCGACCATCAGGACGCGTTTGCCCGCTTGCGGCCAGCGAGCCAGCACGCCCAGGTGAATCAGCCGCGCTTCCTCTTGCCCCGAGATAATCTCCACCGGCGAGCCCAGGGCCTTGGCTGCGCGTTCCAGAAACTCCTGCTGGTTGCTCGCGTCGCGCACCGCGCTGGTCGCCACGGCGCGCACGCCGATGACGTCCAGCTTTTGATAAATCTGCGCCATGCGCTCTAGATTGGCGCATACGAACGCCATGGCGTCGGCGGTGATGCGGCCATCGCGGAATACGCCGGCGCCCAGCCGCGTCACCTGCCGCTCGGCGGCCAGGATCTTGGTGGCCATGCCCGCGCCTGTTTCGGCGGCTTGCATGCGTATGGAGTTGCTGCCAATATCGACGGCGGCGTAACGCGGCATACCCTCCATAGTATCGTGGCGGTTTTCCATCTCCGCGAGTAATTCATCAAAACGTTATAATGTTTCCTTACCTCCCCCTTATGCCCTTGCTCGTTCCCAACCGCTATCGCGGCAAGCTCATTGTCGTGGAGGGCATCGATGGATCCGGCAAGTCCACTCAGCTTTCCCTGCTGAGCCAATGGCTACGGTCCCAATGCATCGCCGTGGCGTTCAGCGAATGGAACTCCTCGCCCCTGGTGCGCGAAACCACCAAGCGCGGCAAAAAGAAAAACATGTTTACGCCGGTGACGTTCAGCCTCATTCACGCCACCGATTTTGCCGATCGCCTGGAGCGCTATATCGTGCCGCTGGTGAAGTCCGGCGCCGTAGTGTGCGCGGATCGCTACGCCTACACCGCATTCGCGCGCGACGTGGTCCGCGGCGTCAGCCGGCGCTGGGTGCGCAACCTGTACCGTTTCGCCCTTCGTCCGAACCTGGTGTTCTACTTCCGGGTGCCGCTGGAAGTGGCCATCGGCCGCATTCTGGGCGGACGCAACGCCATCAAGTTCTACGAAGCGGGGATGGACCTGGGGCTCAGCCGCAACGTAGAAGAGAGCTTCCGTATTTTTCAGGGCCGCATCCTGGATGAATACGAGGCCATGATCCAGGAAGTGGGCTTTCATGTGATCGACGCCACCGGATCCATCGAAGAACAGCAACAAGAGATGCGCGACATCGTGATGCGCGAGCTGGGCGAAAGCCTGCGCAACGGAGTGATGCACGCTTCACCGGGAGACGGGGATGTTGCTCAAGCAGCCGCTCGCATTCTATAGCGAATCCCTGGCCGGGGTGGATCGCGGCGAGTTGCAAGGCAAGCTGATCGTGATCGAGGGTCCGGATTCGGTGGGTCGTTCGACGCAAGTAGCGCGTCTTCGTACCTGGCTGGAACATCAGGGACACGCGGTGCTCGATACCGGCATGGCGCGCGGCGCGCTGGCCGGCAAGGGAATCCAGCAGGCCAAGGAAGGCAACACGCTGGGCCCCATCACCATGACCTTGTTCTATGCGACCGACTTTGCAGATCGCCTGGAGAACGAGATCATCCCCGCCTTACGCGCCGGATTCGTGGTGCTGACGGACCGCTATATTTTTTCGTTGATGGCGCGCGCCATCGCGCGCGGCGAAGACCGGCCGTGGATCGAACGAGTGGCCAGCTTCGCGCTGGTCCCGCACGCCATTTACTATTTGCGCGCCGAGGTGCGCGATCTGGTGCCGCGCGTGGTGCTGGGCCGCGGCGCGTTCGATCATTGGGAGAGCGGCATGGATATGCGCTTCGGCGCGGACATGCACGACAGTTTCGTCAAATACCAGACGCGCGTGATTCACGCGCTGGACCGCATGGCCAAGCGCTATAACTTCGTAATCGTCGACGCCACCAAGACGCCCGATCAGATTTTCCGGGAGTTGCAGCGGTCCATCGGCAAGTTGTTTTGAGGACAAGGGCGTTTCGGTCTTGTGCTGCGGTCGCTTACCTCGGCGCAATGCCATCAGGATCACCAGATCGGTAGCTTACATGGTCGAAATCCCAAGGAAGCATGTATCTCAAATCGTGGAGGCTGACCTTCTCCTCCGACAATAAGCGTGCATCTTCCACCTCGATACCCTCGCAACGGTCTAACTCTCGGTGTACGGCGTCAAGCAGCGAAACCGCAATCTGTTCTTGGTCCCGGTCCTGCAGCGTTGTGGGTAGGCACGTTCCTATAAGGGTTACGCGATAGATCGAATCTTTTGGAAGCTCGTCGTACGAGTTCATCTGCAGCAGGAATCCGGTGATCAAGTGGCCGTGCGCCTTTAGCTTTTTGTAGATTCGCTGAGTCGAAGCTCGGCAGCGTTCGTTGAATTCTGTCGGAAGCGCCGCACGCGTGTACCGCTTCGCCGCCCAGCTCGCAAGTAAGTCAATGGTATCGTCGTCCAGTGCCACAGTGCTTGGCAAACCCGGTACAAGCAGCGCTCGGTCAACTCTCGTCTTCTCGTTAATGTTCACACAGTAAAGCTGTGGCCCGGAAGTGTGCTGGGCTTCGAATTGAAGTCGTCTAGGATTCTTGCCGTGAAATAGATTGCCATCTCTCTCCTTCGCAGGCTTCGCGAAGAGCAGTTCGACGTACGGTTCATCCTCATACGACTCGTGAACTATGTCGCAGTCTTGGCTGATAAGAATTGCAAGCGCATCCGCCGCTGGCGCGGGCTGCAGTGAGGAAACGAGTTCGGGTGGCACGATTGATCCCTGGCGCCACTGTAGCGGGACGAGACCTTTTGACAGAAAAGCTCCAGAGTTCCGCTTTCAGCGGCAACTCACGAAACATCCCGACCAGATCCAATGACTCGATCAAGATTTCGCTTAAAGAGGCGTCTAGGGACCTCTGCGAAACCGCGAGACTTCGCGTACTCGGCCGGACTTTGGTCGCGAATGGCCCTTACTTGCTGCTGCTGCTCCAAGCGCGACTTTATCGTTGTAAAGGTCCGCCTCATGGCTTGCTCGTCCAGTTCTTCCTCCGACATGTGCTCCAGCAGCGATTTGCTGCCTTTGACGCGGCTTCGCAATTGAGGCCCGATCGGATGGCGCGAGGCAAGACGCCATGCTTCCGCGAGACTAGCAAGTCGCTCGACTCGTTCAACGTGTTTCCGATTAGGGAGGGACTGCTCACGCATCCAGGAGTACACTGTTGGCCTACCTACGCGCAAAATCCTCGCGAGATCACTGACGCTGAGGCCGAAATAATGACGAATCGCCACCAGCCTCTCGCGTACGCTGAGGAACACGCTTCGGTCTGGCGATGGTAGGGAAATGTGATAGGAGACGTTACTAGTGCTCCGGACATCAGGAACAGCGTTAGGCCCAAACGTGCTTCCGGTCCCTGCAACCAAGCCAAGAAAGGCCAAGAATGCCGAGGCTTGATGCGCAGGCCCTGGAAACCTCCCTGTGGCAGTCGTGCTCTCGGGACCTATACTCATGGATGTTTGGTTGCTGGCGAAAATCGTTGTACGATCTGCGTACTCAGGCATTGCTCTCCTCCTTTCCCCACCTTGACAACGCCATTTCCGTGACTGCGCTGCGGAATGCCAGATCTAGTCCGTCATGGAGTCCGCCAATAGTATCCATGACGGATTGAACATGGAAATCCATTTGGCGGTCGCTGTAATGATCTAAGTCGAGTAAGGCAATAGTCTCTTGTTCACCCAAAGATATATTGTAGTTCAGCGTATTCAATGCGAGGTCCGGAGGCAAGAATGCGCCCCCCTTGTTCTGCGAATATCGTACGATAAGCGTTCCGGTCTGTGTTTTTCCGACAAACTCGAATCGGTGAAGCAGTTCGGATAGTTGCAGTGCCGAAGTATCGAATCCATGGAGCCCCGGTTTGAGGTAGTCGGTGAAGAGCTCGTTTCGGCCGAGACGGATTAAATCAACGTATCGTAATCCAAGCCTTTCAACAAGGCTGAGGTTCACGGCCCCGTGGACGATGTGTAGCGCGGTGCTTAGCACTTCCTCGAACTGTTCGTAGGACTTGTATAGATTCGTGTGGAAAGCAATAAAATCGCTCGTGACTAAAATTCCGCTCGTGGCCGCCTTGTCTTGAAACTCAAATCGCAGCGCTGTGCTAAATTTCGGTGCGATGTCCACACCAAACTGAAGCTCCTGAAGTTGACCCCGCTTGAATCTCGGGAATCCGATCTGACGGAATCGCTCCTGGATGTCGGGGATAAATTTCTCGATTGAAATGACCGGGGAAATCCGAACTTGGCCGATCACGTATACGAGCGGAGACGAGCGAAGACGGAGGGCAGGCAGCGATCTCTTCACAACTTAGACTTTACACTAGACTTTACACTTTGACAATAGCGCTGGGGGTTTGATCGGAAGTGAACTCGGCAGGTCGAAAAACGGCCAATTCTAAGAACCAAGTCATTTGTAATAAATAACTTGAAAACAAACAGCCTTCTCGGATTAGTTTAAGAACTTGGGACGCAGTAAAGAGTCAGAACGTCTGTGAGTCCGACGCGAATAGCGGGCCTTAGTGCGGACCAGCCAGGCTATAGATCAGGATCGCGAGCACGATGAAGGTGAGCGCCACATAGGTGCCATCGCGCTCTAACGCGAAGCCCGCCAGCGAGAACGCCACGCGCGCCACCGGCGTGAGGATCAACAACAGCAGACCAAGCTGGATGACGGCCTGACAGTTGGATGGCCCCGCGGCATGGATTACACCCGCAACACTGCGGTAAATCTGCGGCGCCCCGTGGAACACGTGATATTCGGGCTGCTCATGGCCGCGCCTGGAGAGGAAACAAATTCCACCGAGCAAGACCACCGCGGCGGCGGTGAGTACGCCGGTTCGCAACAGCACACTGATGATCACTTCGAGACGTTGATCGTTCCATTGATTGCCGCGGACGGTCATCAGAGCTTCCCCTTTAGGCCGCTGACGATCATTTCCACCGCCATCACTCCGACCACCCCGGCGAAGGTCCACCGCAGAACCGTAACCTTCGCGGCGATGAGCTGCCGTGCCCCCAGAATGGAACCGGCCAAAACGCCGAGCATTACCGGCATTGCGAGCCCCGGCTCAATGTAGCCGCGGTTCAAATAGATTCCCGCGCTCGCCGCGGCCGTTACGCCGATCATGAAATTGCTGGTGGTGGTGGAGACCTTGAAGGGGACGCCCATGGCTTGATCCATGGCGATTACTTTCAGGGCCCCGGAGCCGATGCCGAGCAGACCCGAGAGGGCGCCCGCGCCGAACATCACGCTGAATCCCGTTTTGACGCGACCCACTTGATACGCGCAAGAACCTTCGGCTGAAGGATAAGATCCATCCAGTTTCAGCCGCCGCGCCAGGGCATCCGGTTGCTTGCTTTTTTCGTCGCGCGGGCGCCCCCGGCTGGATTGCCAGGCCGCATGCAACAGGACCAGCCCGAAGATCACCGAAAGGATGGCCGTGGGGGTCCGTGTGGCGAGGAATGCTCCCAGCAGAGCGCCCAGCGTAGTGGCAATCTCCAGAAACATCCCGATGCGGATGTTGGAATAACCTTCGCGCACATAAGCGGAGGCGGCGCCGGATGAAGTCGCGATCACCGACACCAGACTGGCGCCAATGGCGTATCGAATATCCACGCCCAGCAGTAGCGTGAGTGCGGGTGTTACCACTACGCCCCCACCCAGCCCCGTCAATGCTCCCAGGCAGCCCGCTACGGCTGAGATGCCGAAAACCAGCGGCGTGAACTCGAGATTCGTCATCTACCCAAGATTAGCGGGACCCGCGATGCAACAGCTTTTGCTTGACGTCCGGCCAAAACTCGTCGAATGTATTGTTGCCCCAGCGGCCAAAGAAGCCGAGCCCGACGCGAACCGCCGCGTTTCCGGCTGAGTCGTCGCCAGGGGCGCGCCAGGCGTTGGACAGGAAGTTACTACCCGGGATCGCAATGAAGCGCGCGTAGGCAAGCCTGACTTCGCCATCGCGATTTTCTGCCATAAAAGTCATCTTAGCGGTGTGCCCGACCCGACTCATGAAAGGCGCGCCGGCATCGCGCGTGTAGCGCGGATCCTCACCCCAAATGGCGCCTAGCCCCGCTTCCATGGTGTTACTGGTAACAATTCCGGTCAGCCGCATGCCATAGCGATCGCCAAAACCTTCCCAATGTGGGCCATAGGTCCTGGGTCGATTGAACAGCGTGCCCCATCCGGCGCTAAATAGACCTGCTGTAAGGCTCTCTGGACCGATGGTTCCTCTAACCACCCAGTCGATACGCCCTTGGGCTGTGATTGGCTGGCGCGCGTCGCTACTGCTGGAAGACGCCGGGTTGAATGACGGCGAAGACGCGCTGCCGCCGAAATCCGGATCAACGGCAGTTGCCAGCGTCCCAGGCATAAGTACCTGTTGCGCCAAAACGGCCGAAGCTAATACGAACATCGAGCAGCCGACTTTGCAAATCATTTCCCGTCCCCTGACGGCAAATACCTAGCAGATCGTATGCCATCGCAACGGCGACCGGCCGATGTTGTACAAGACACGTGTCTTCATTTAGATGCGTCCAGATGCGTCCACACCGTGAAACCTGGCCGCCGGTTGGCCTGGTAGGAAACTCCTAGTATCCGTGACCTTTCGACCGCCGGGCGTCTCGGGCAGGACGCGCGTCGCGAGGCAAAATCCGATATCGTTAGACCAGAATGCCGGATTGGCTTAGTATCCACGAACCGGTCCTGGTGAACACCATCGGGCACTGCGCGGGCGCAATCCTGTTCGGAATGCTGCTGTATTTCTTTCTGTTGAACTGGCGGCACGATCGAGAGGAGCGGGCCAGGCTCCCCGCGCTGGCCGCTGCCCTGGCTTTTTTTTGGAACATCGGTTCTTTGGTAGCTCTGGGTGTAGGACGGCAAGGCGGATCGGCGGCCGACATTATTGTCGCAGCCAGTTTCTCGGTACTCAGTTTATTGCCCGCGGTGCTACTGCATATTTCGCTCGGATCGCATCACCGGCCGTTGTGGATCGGCGGATATGTACTCAGCTTTGCGGCCGTCGCCCTTCACGTGGCGGATCTGATCACCCGTTCGTCCCAGCTCCATTTTGCGGCGCTTATATTGGTGACGGCGGGGTTTTCAGTTCTAACCGTGCTTTACGTATTCTTGGAGATCCGGAACAAGAACGGCGCGGCCACCTCCAGGCTGGCGGGAGCCATGGTGCTGTTCCTGTTCGCCATTTCATTCGCGCACTTCAGCTCGGAGCAGGCCCATCAGGCGTGGTCCAAGGAAATTGCCCTGCACCACGCGGGCATACCGCTCGCCCTGTTCGTCCTTTTGCAAAACTATCGGTTCCTGTTGCTGGACGCCTTTCTGCGCTTCGTGGTGAATGCTACGCTGGCCGCCGCAGCGGTGCTCGCGTCCATTCGAATCGTTGAATCCACGCATCTTGGCCCCAGGCTAAGCCAGCCTTTCGACGCCGGGCTGCTCTTTGTCGGCGCGTGTCTGCTGCTGGCCCTGTTCGTGTACGTTCGCAATCTGGTGCAGAGCTGGCTCACCCAGGCGATTTTCTTGCGTTCGAACGTCGACGGTGCGCTGGAAGAGCTTCTCAAACTGGTCAGGGCGGCCAGGGACGAAGGTGAATATCTTCCTCGCGCGGCGGAAGTGATTGCGGCGTTCTTACGGGCCGCGCGGTTCGATCTGGCCCATGGCGTTCCGCGCGATGACGATGCGCCGGCATGGGTGCAGGCTGCGGTCCCGCTGCGCTTTTCGCGCGGCGACGCTATGTATCTGCTGCTGGGACCGCGGGACGGCGCACGCCGCTACTTGAGCGAGGATTTCGCGGTGCTGCTGCGATTGGGCGCCGCAGTGGTGGAGCACGTCGAACAATTGCGCGGCATTCAGATGCAGGGTCTTGTATCCCAGGCCGAGTTGAAGGCTCTGCAGGCCCAGATCAATCCGCATTTCCTGTTTAATTCGCTGAACACGCTGTACGGGACCATCGACCGCGGCAACGCCGAAGCCCGGCGCCTGGTGTTGAATTTGGCCGACGTGTTCCGCTACTTGTTGCGGTCCGATCGGACGCTGATCGAAATTGAGGAGGAGCTACGCATTGTTCGCGCGTATTTGGAGATCGAGCAACTGCGGCTTGGCGCCAAATTGCGGACCGAGATCAACGTAGATCAGGCGTCTCTCCGGGCCACCATTCCTTTGCTCTCGGTGCAGCCGCTGGTGGAGAACGCCGTAAAACATGGAGTAGCGCCGAGAACGGGGACGGGGTTCGTTCGTCTCAACATTATTTCCCGGTCGGATATGCTAACGGTAACCGTTTCCAACTCCGGAGAGTGCGATTCCAGCGCTCTGACAGCTAGCGGAGCCAACGGAGGAATCGGGTTAGCCAATGTCCGGCGCCGGCTGGAGCTGTGTTACGGCGAAGAATCCAGTTTTCTGGCGGAAGTAGAAGACGGCGTCACGACGGTGGGTT
>Ga0182024_10010618_pt1 | contig 18728 bp, 14 predicted proteins | sample P32metaG_FD_120480 | JGI IMG/M metagenome (GOLD analysis project Ga0182024, IMG submission 120480) | Permafrost microbial communities from Stordalen Mire, Sweden - P3-2 metaG (Illumina Assembly) | ecosystem: Environmental > Terrestrial > Soil > Wetlands > Permafrost | place: Sweden: Stordalen... | reverse complement strand
CAGCGTGTTCGCTCAATAAAATAACAAGCATTTTGCGGTTTGTGATGCGGTTGGAAAACTTCACTAAGATGCGGTTGTTTTTCATGTGCGGAATTCAAGCAGTGTAACCAAGTCGCGTCAATCGCGCATTTTCCGCCGCAGGCACAATCTACGCCAGCATGACCCTGCGGTCGCACAAAAAATACTATTTGCATTCCCACTTAATGGTGGTATAGTAGCCGTGTTAAAAGCGCGTCGGGCGCTTGGTTCTTTGTAAATCGGGAAAATTGGAAACGGCAGCCGGGTGGGTTGAAATTCGTCCAAGGTCCTGTTTTGGTGATTCGGGGCCGAAGGCGAATTCCACGCAAGTTGTTGATTTCCATGGTAATTCCGGATCGTTCCACCTCTTTTTTGAGCGGGAAGGATCGGCCCTCATTCCAGCCGGTCCGCCAACCTCAAAAAAAATCCAACACTTGTGCAAACGTCTTCATCGACTATGAAAATATGCCTGTTCATCCGCGAAAACAAGCCGATGCCAGGGCAGACGCACCTAAGTTTCGAGGTACGAAGAGTTAAAAATGAAATTACGGGAAGTTACGGAAGAGACACAGAACCGCGGATGACCAAGGTGGTTGCGCCAAGTTGCGGTGAATTGCGGCCAAAAACGAAGTTTCGGCCCGTCGGCAAATGTTACGCGGCCATGTGCAAGGCGTTTGAAACGGTGTCCAGCAAGTCAGCGAGCCCGAAGGGTTTCGGTAACGTGGCCGCAAGGTGAAGGGATGGGTTCTGGGCCAGCTCTTCCTCCGGCAAAATTCCGGCCACCATGACGACCGGCAGAGCCATCCGGGCAGAACGCAAATGTTTGATCAGTTCCACACCTGTAATCTTTGGCATATTGTGGTCCGTGATCAGCAGGTCGTACGGCTTGGTCTGAAGAGCCTCCCAGGCGACGGCGCCATCTTCGGCGGACTCAACCTGGTAGCCGAACTTCCGCAGGAGGAGGGTAATCAACGTTCTTATCATCGGCTCATCATCCACAACGAGGATTCGATGGGGCTTTGCCGCAAGGCTTGGCGGCGGAGCTAAATGCTCTGTTCTTGGTGGGATTTCGTTAGCTATCATGGCTTTCTTGTCTCGGTCGTTTTGGCGTTGAGCCTGGCGCGGATACCAATCAAAATGACCAAGGCCCCGGCCAGCATAAAAACGGTGGTGGCCGCATCCGATATGGAAATGGTGAGGGGCCGGAAACGAAGTACGCTCTCCGGTATCGCCGCCAAGGAGCTTGCCTTCGCCAGCGAACCACCCATCAAGAGCGCTCCAGCCAGCGCCAACGTCGTGATCGAGCCTTTTGTTCTCACAACTTTATCGTCAATTTTCGGTCGTTTGGCGTGCCGTCGTTCGGCTGCACTGTTTTTCACCCTTTTTTTTCTACAAAAAACCCGCTCGATGCAACCAATCACCGAGCGGGCTTTATATCCCCCAAACAACAGAGCCAAAATAGCAGAACATCTATTTTCAACAATCAGGCATGTCGCTTCTCGTGGCATAAGGGGGAAACCTTACAAAACGATCAGGCTTTTTGTGATGATTTGTGCTCTCTGGCAAAGCTCTAATACCTCGTCTCGGCGAAACGCACTGGCGTTACGGGTCGATTACTCTCGATAATAAGGATGAAATTGCTTAAATTACGGCCATGAAAATCGTAAAGATCGGCGATTGCTATCTCAACCTCGAGAACATTACGCACGCTGAATTCGAAACTTCCCAGAATGAATTGAGTTGTACGGTTTATTTCAATTGCCAGGCCAGTGACCGCGATGCAAGCCCCGGCACACAGGCCAGCAAAACTTTCACCGCCGCCGCCGCGCGCGACCTCAAAGCTTGGCTGGAATTGAGGACCAAAACCATGGAGCGCGACTAGCTTCGGTTATCCTTCTGCCTTTTTGCGTTTTCCCTCTTCCTTTGCTTCCACCGTACTTCGAACTTCACCGGATTTAAGGCGGGTTTTCAGCCTTTGACCAGGACGGGTTTCACGCACGGCCCGGATGATTTTGCCGTCGGCCGCATTCATAGTAATGGAATAACCTCGCGCCAGCACCTGCTCGGGCCCCAGCAATCGAAGCCGCGCAGCCAATGCGTCACAATGCTGTCGCAGGGAGTGCAACCGGTGCCTTGTTTGCTCGCGCAATCGATCCCGTTGCTGCGCCAGCCGTTCGCGACGTTGAACCAGCAGGCGGCTTGGTCGCAAGCGACCCAAGCGCAGGACAAGATTGCGGGCCGCCAATTGACGTTGCCGGAGGCCACGCCGGACGCAGCGTGTCAATTGGCTTTGCAATTCGTCCAGGCTTTGTAAGCGGCGATTCATCTGGCGGCGTGGATGCGATGCCCTTAAGCGTTGAGCGATCTGCTCCAGGTGACGCTGTTCTGACGCCGCCCGCCGTCGCACGGTTTCCCCCATGCGTTCCAGCGCCCCATCAATCCATCTACCGGCGGCGAAAACGCCTTCGGTCAGGATTTCCGCGCCGGCGGTGGGCGTGGCGGCCCGCACATCGGCGGCAAAGTCGCTGATGGTGAAATCGATTTCATGTCCGACCGCGGAAACCACAGGCGCCGCCGATTGCACGATGGCGCGCGCCACAGTCTCCTCATTGAAGGCCCATAAATCCTCCAGGCTGCCTCCACCGCGAGTCAACAGAATGGCGTCGAGCTTTTGGCCCGACGCCTGGGACCAGCGGTTAAGCAAGGAGATAGCAGCGGCGATTTCTCCAGCCGCGCCCGGACCTTGCACCGCCGATGGCACAAAGATGATTTGCAACGCGGGATGGCGGCGTTGCACGGCATGCAAGACGTCCCGCAAAGCCGCGCCCGTCGGAGACGTGATGAGGCCGATGCGCCGCGGGAATCGCGGCAGCGGGCGCTTGCGTTCGGCAGCAAACAGCCCCTCGGCCGCGAGCTTCAGCTTGAGTCTTTCAAAGGCGGCCTGCAGTGCTCCCGCGCCTTGGGCCTCGATGGCCAGGATGTGAAGTTGATATTGGCCGCGAGGCTCATAAACGGTTAGCTCGCCTTTGAGAACCACCTTTTGGCCGTCTTGCAATCCGTCCCGGCCGGAGACGGAATCAGTGCGAAAAAGTACGCAACTGATTTGCGCCCCCGCATCTTTGAGTGTGAAATAGACATGGCCCGAACTTTGGGCGCGGCAATTTGTGATTTCTCCGGCGACCCAAAATTGGCCCAGGTTTCGTTCCAGTACTCGGCGGATGTCGGCGGTCAACTCGGTCACCGAGAAAACGCGGCGCATGGCTTCTTTGGGAAAAAGCTCGCCGGCGAAGTCCCATTGCGATGTAGCGGAACGCGGCATTCGCTCTCAAGGTACCGGCGCGGAAATTCGAGTGATCGACAACGCCCGGCCAGAGTGGTCGTCGATCCGCACCAGCGCTCCTTGCAGCAGAATGCGTCCGCTGGCCACGGCGAATTTTTGGGGAGTGTTGGTGCAAAAGCGCTGGATGATCGGCTCGATCTCGCGTCCGAGGACACTTTCATGCGGCCCGGTGAAGCCGGCATCCGTCAAGTAAGCCGTGCCGCCGGGGAAAATCTGTTCATCGGCCGTTTGTACATGCGTATGCGTGCCGACGACGGCGGAAACCTGGCCGTCCAACATGCGAGCCAGGGCAATCTTTTCCGAAGTCGCCTCGGCATGCATGTCAACAAAGATAATTGAGGTCATTTGCCGCAGCCGGGCGACTTCTGCGCGGGCGCAGAGAAAGGGGTTTTCCAGCGGGGCCAAAAAAGTGCGGCCCTGAAGATTCAGGACCCCGACCGGCGGCAGGCCCTCGCCACGCCATACCGTGCTGCCCTGGCCCATGGTGCCCGGAGGATAATTGAACGGACGAAGGAACCGCGCTTCAGTTTGCAGCAACATCGTGACTTCCTTTTGGTCCCACAGATGATCACCGGTGGTTATAATATTGACACCGGCCTCGAAAATTTCACCCGCTGTATTGACAGTGATGCCAGCGCCCCCGGCAGCATTTTCTCCGTTGGCGATAACGATATCGACATGGTGGTTTTGGCGCAGTTCCGGCAACAGCCTGCGCAAGGCGTGCCGCCCGGGTTCGCCGACAATATCGCCGACAAAAAGAAGATTCACGAAACGGAGCTTAACTCGCGGCGGAACCCTGGCAAGTCAGCGTTTGGTTGTGCGTACGTTGCGGCGGCAGACGAATAACAATGCTGAAAGCCCCCACAATGCCGTCACCGTCGGCTCCGGCGAAGCTATAAGCGGGACGGGGCCTTCCGGAGGAATCAGGCTGCCTGGCACTCCGCCCTGTTCAGAAGAGGAGTCGGAATGCGAACCGTCTAAATTAGCCGAAGAGAATTCCAATTTGGATGGTCGTCTGAATGTTTCCGCCACAGATTCGTCCAGTCTATCTCCCGTCGCTCTCGCCTCTGCCGCGACGACTGGCGGCGGGCCGGCCATGGCTCCATTCTCGGAAAATTGAACGGGCGAGCCCACTTCTTGCAGTCGGTTCCATGGCAAATTTTCGGCAAATACGTCGTCCTCAATCGGGATGGATTGAAGTTCTGAGGCTGCTTCGGAAATGGCCGCGGGGACGGACAACGTCTCAGAGCCTTGAATGAAATCGAAATCGCCTCGCGATGGTTCGTCGGGAAGGGATTTCCTCCACGAATTCCACGGATTACCTCTGTCCTTTAACCAGAAAACGAATCGTTGCGTCGCACTCCGTCTGCCAGCCGTTTGACTAGTCAAATTAGCCTTATGGCTGGCCGACTCGTTCTCCCAAGCAGTCATAGCGGGGGCATGATCTGTGTTCGTTTGACAAATTGAGAAAGGCTCGGCCTTAACGACGAAAGCTCCCAGCAGAAGGACGGAAAAAGTTAAAAAAACGCGGCACGAAGAGAGACCATTCCATGACTGGAAGCGGTCGGCGCAAAGCTCTGGCGTATTAGTTTTTTTCACTTAACCAAGAAACTTATCAGCACTGTCATCGAATATCAAGGTTTTTGTCATAATAATTCTGATCGAGACGCGGATGCTGTACTTTGCCTCGACAACATCTTCCGGCTTGGGTAAACACCTAACGTGAAAGATAGTTCTCCCAGGCTTTTGCTGTTGATTCCCGCCTACAATGAGGAGGGGCGGATTGGCCCCGTGCTGCGGGAGTACGCGGAACATGTTCCCAAAAATTATGGCGGAAAATTCCAATTGGTGGTCGTTCTTAATGGGTGTCGCGACAACACTTTAGGCGTGGTGCAAGCCGTGGCCGCTGATTACCCCGTTGTAAGCTGGGTCGAGTATGCCGATCCGATTGGCAAAGGCGGCGCCCTCATAGAAGGCCTCAGACTTGCGCCCTTGGCTGACTTAATAGGATACGTGGATGCGGATGGCGCAACCGGACCGGCCGCCTTTCTCGATTTAGTCCGGCATATGGGAGAGGCCGATTGTGTGATTGGTTCCCGGTGGTTGCCGGGAGCAGTGTTGCATCAGATGCAATCGGGCCAGCGACGTTTGGCCAGCCGATGCTTTCATTTCATTGTACAATTGCTCTTTCACATGAATATCCGCGATACCCAGTGCGGGGCCAAAGTGATGCGTCGCGAAGTGGTGGAGAAAATTCATTCCTTTTTATGCATCGCGGACATGGCCTTTGACATCAATCTGCTTTTTCTCATCAAGGAGCGCTACAAATTCAAAGTATTGGAAGTGCCAACGGAATGGACTGACAAACAGGGATCAAAGGTCAATTTGTTCAGAGGTTCCCTGGTCATGCTCCTTTCAGTGATCCGGGTCCGATGGATTTACTCGCCTCTCAAGTTCCTGCGCCCCCTTTTTGCTCCAGTGGAGGACTGGTTCTACCGGAAATTGCAGGCACCGGCTCCGAAACCTGACCCGAAACATTGAGCGGCCGCGCAGGGCGTGAGAACCAGGCGGCCACGAAGCAGAGCACCGTATTGGCTACACCTAATGTTTGTATTATACGAGCGAAAGCGTCGAATGGTTTCATGGATATTAATGTGGGTGCTTGCAAGCAAAGCGCGGCCCCATAGGCGGCCGGTATCAGGATCAGCCAGATTGCGACCTTAAAGTGGCCCTTTGCCAAAAGGTTCTGCACCAGGACATTGGCTACCGTCCACGGCAGCAGTGCCCATGCGAACCAACGCACAAGCGGCCCAGCCTGCCACATGGCCGGCTTCGTAAAGTATATTATCTGCAAGGGCAACTTCGGAAACAAACTGCATCCGATGCCTGCCAGCACCCCGAATAGAATCGTCGCCTTCAATGTCAGCCCCAGGCTGCTTGTTCCCTCCGACCGGGCCGCGCTTTTCGCGAGGCGGGCAAACATGACCAGTGCGACTGGCGCGATGAATTGAATAATGGCAAATCCCGCCAGCATGGCCCCGCCGTACAACGCCCTTTGGTGCTTGTCTGGTATAAGTGCCTGCACGAAGGGCATGTCGATGCTCGACATCCACTGCACTGTTCCCATGCCCATCGTCAACGGCACCGCTTCCGCCAGCCATGCTTTGGAATTGAAGCGAGCCTCGGTTCGCACGCTCCAGATCGGATATGTCAACCATGCCCCAATGGAAATTGAAAGCAGTTGCCCTATGAGAACGGCGAACATGGCCGACGCCGCCTTGCCATGCAAAATCAGGACAGCCACCAGCATGAGCGCAAAACGGCCCATGCCATCCGTGATTTGCAACCACCCCAATCCAAAAAAACGATGCTGGCCTTGGAGCAAGCCTTTGACGACCGGAATCCACAAGCCGACCAATCCGATGGCCACCATAAAGGAGAGCGCTACCGGGTTGCTGACTTTGAGCAAGTGTGACAGCGGTTTGATGGCGGCCAGGATGACGATTGCGCAAACCAGCCAAATCAAAAAGGTGCCCAACAGGACGGCCCGCACCGTGGCGATGAGTCGCCGCTGCTCGGCGTCGTTGGTCACGGCCGCAGCCTGGCGGGCGAAAATGGCTTGCATCGCTACCGTCGGAATGCCTATGACGATCAAGACCCGCAACAAGGCGAGGAAGCTGGCATATTCCGAATCGCCCATTCTAGGGCCAATAGCATGGACCGCCATCATCAGAAGCCCTCCCGTGAAGGTGGTGATGACCATCCAGCTACTTTGCCGCAAAAAGCCGGCTTCTCGTTTCACACTCATATAATCACGGCAGAGATCGGAAAAACTTGAGCAGGCACGCGGTGGCTCCTTGCAGGGACTTTACGGCAATCCATTCGTCAGCCGTGTGCGCCTGCGCAATGTCGCCCGGGCCGAATACGATGCTGGACACTCCCGCTTGCGCCAGCACTGAGGCGTCGCAAAAATAATTGACACCCGTGGGCGCCTTTTGGCCGGCGGCTTGCAGAAACTGCCGAACGAGAGGCAGTTTTGCGCTCGTTTCCAGCGGGTGGCACGGGCTGACCTTTTCGTCGGCAATCGAAACGCGCAGCTTGTGGTGGCGAAAAAGCGCGGCCAATTCGCGGCGAACGGACGCCGGAGTTTCTCCCGGCAAGGTCCGCCGATCCACGCTCGCCTGGCAATGCGACGGCACGATGTTGGGCTGCGTCCCGCCTTGAATGGATCCCACACTGACGGTCGCGCAACCGAGCAACGGATGCCGCCGCCGTTTCAATTGCCGGGCATAATCTGTTTGCAGAAGATCCACGGCGCGCGCCATTTCGTGGACCGCATTTCGACCCAAATCAGGACATGCGCCGTGCGCAGCCTTGCCGCGCGTTTCCAAGTGTAGCCATAGACTGCCTTTATGGGCCGTCACGACGCGCAGGCGGGTCGGTTCGCCAATAATCGCCAAGTCGGCCTTGAATCCGCTCGCCGCCAGCGCGCGGGAGCCTGATTGGGCGTGTTCCTCATCAATCAACCCGGCGAAAACAATTTCCGTCGCACGTGGCCGGGCGGGGCTTCGAGCCAAAGCTGTCAGAGCGCTGAGCATCGAGGCAATGGAACCTTTAGTATCACAGGCTCCGCGGCCATAAATTCGCCCGTGACGCAGCCGGGGAACGAATTGATCGCGAGAAATTACCGTGACGGTGTCCATATGCGGCGCGAGCAGAATGCGCTGTTTGATCCTGCCTGCGGGCGCAAGCCGGGCGAGAACATTGCTCCTTCCCGGCAGGACCATTTGCAAATGGACATCCAATCCGGCCTTGGCGGCAGTGGCGGCCAGGAAATCGGCTACGCGACCTTCACCTGTATCGGCGTGGTTGTTCGGAAGGAATGCAGGATTAACACTGGGCAGGGCAATAAGTTCGCGCGCAAGTTTTTCGATTTCAGTCACCAGCCGCAAAGTAAACTCTTAACTTTACGGCGCAAGGCAAACCGCACGGCAGAGCGACTTCTTCAGGGGGAAACCAGGCGATAAAAGACACCGGTGGAAGTGGGACTGACGCCGAAGGGCGAGGTTGCACTGCCCACGTTGGTCCAAGCCGGCGAAGCTCCAAAGAAATTGGTAGTGGATTCGAGGTGGCAAGCGATGTCCACCGGCCATTCCAAGAATACTTTCCCGTAGGCCTTCCTGGCGCTGAGCTGAAGCGGCCCGGTGAGGTTGTAGAGGCGAACGTAATCAACGAGCATTTGTCCGGGAAAGGTGGTGCCGGCATTGATCGTGTTGGTAGAAGGGTCTCCCACGTAGTTGCCACCAACGGCAATGTTCATGATGATGAAAAAAGGATTATTGTACGGGAACGGATATTGGCTCGCAGGATTGGAGAGGTCGGTCTGCGTTTCGTACCGTACGCCATCGACATACCAACTGACGGCGTTGGCGGTCCATTCAAGCAGATAAGTATGGAAGTTGGTGACGCTGCCGCCGGGGAGCGTATAAACCTGGTTGGTGCCCGGATGAAGGCTGCCCTGGACTTGGGTGAGGACACTACCTCTGTTTTCCATCACATCGATTTCGCCGCAGTCGGGCCATCCGACCCTGGTGATGTTGGTGCCGAGCATCCACAGGGCGGGCCAAAAGGCGAGGCCGGAGGGGAGACTGGCGCGCCATTCAAACCGGCCATATTCAGCGCTGTAAAGACCCTCGGTCTTCATCCGCGCCGAGGTATAATTATAGCCGTTCATGGATTGCTGCAGGGCGACGATGTGGAGGAAGCCGTTGGACACATAGGCGTTTTGGCTGGAACTGGTGTAATACTCCATTTCGCTATTGCCCCAGCCGCCGTTATTGCCAAGATCAAACGTCCATGTGTTCGAGTTAATTGATGTGCCGTTGAATTCGTCGCTCCAGACGATGTTCCAATCGCCTTGCGGCCCGCCTGCCGTCTGCGCCAGTGTCAAATCGTCAAAATAAACAGAGCCGGCGCTATCGGCAGCATCGCCTTGGAACGTGATTTGATAGCGAACAAAACTGGTCCCGGCGGGGGCAACGAGGGCCGCAGTCTGATTGGTGATGGTGTAGGTGTTGGGGTCGTATTGATTGGTGACGGACAGGTCGATCCAGGTACTTTTCGGAAAGGCGCCAGTGGCGATGGCATTGGTGGTGATGAGCGCGGAACGGTAGACCGCAAGAATATTGGCGGAGGCATCCCGGAACGTGACTTCAATCCATGCGACATTTTGGCCAGCCAGCGCGTCCGATGCCGATGTATAAGCCCAGGCGTCCGCGGCATAAACGGCGCCAGGCCCGGAAAGGTTGTCTTGATAAATGCCGCTGTAATTCAAGGCGCCATTGAAGGCCTGGTAGACCTTGAAGTAGTTGGTTCCATTGTGGGCGATGGCGGCGGAGGTCTCGCTGCGAACGTTACCGGAGGAGGCGCTATAAGCGTTCCAGCCAAGGATTGCATTGGTTGGACCTGGCGGATCAAGTTCGAAGCCGGGGTTCGTCAGCAAGTCACCCCCATGAAGCGGCGGGACTGACATGGCCGCCCCAATTAAAAACAGACAGACTGGCTTAAAAATTTGATCCCATTTTCGCATCCCCCTTAACTTACACTCCAGCCGGGACATATCAACCGGACCCGACTAAGTGGCTCGACGCCATAAGCCAGGTCTTTCAAGGCGCCTCATGGCAGGACCACGGTGCTTGCGTTCTGCAGAAACATCAAGTCGTAAGGCGGATTTTGCTTGGCATGATTTTGCGTGTACCCGGGATTTCCAGGTTGAACATTTTCCACCGGCCCGCAATTTATCACGGTCGGATCCTTCCATTGGTGAATCTGGGCATGCCCGTCGGTAAAAGTTATTCCGCCGGCATTGTTATGATACGATGCCGGGTAATCAATCCATTCGGTAAGTTCGGAAGGAGAAGGATCACAAATAAAGGATGCATCGTTAATGCTGTAAGGATTCTCGTCCAGGATAAGCCAGGTATTGGCCGGGCCGGGCTTTACCAAATCCGAATCCTTGTAGTAAACCATCACTCCTGAGCCCCAGATATTGATCGGGCTTAACCAGGTGTTCATCGCGACGCTGCGAGCATGGGTATAGGTGCTTCCCCCTTTTGACCACGTGTATTGGTCCGCGGGACATTTATAAACTGCTGGGTTCTTGACATAAGGGTAAATCACGCCCAATTCGACCCACTGAACGCCAACATTGATAGAAGAGCTAATCGGACTCACGTCAGCCGGCGAATTCTGCCCATCCACCCGGCCGGGACACCATTGAGCATTGGCGCCTCCCGGCTGCGCTGTGGGATCGGACAGAGAGCTAGGCTGCCCCCCTTCGTCACCGTTCCGGGCCAAATAGCCTCGACTGTCCGCCGTGTACATGGCCCAGCCGAGGGACAATTGCTTGAGATTGCTCAGGCACTGTGTGCCTTGCGCCTGTTGCTTGGCCTTGCTCAGCGCGGGAAGGAGCAACGCCGCCAGGATGGCGATAATCGCAATCACCACCAGCAATTCAATTAATGTGAAACCGGCGGAAGCGTGGCCTCGGTCATGACCGTGGCCAGCCTGCCGGGCCTGGCATCGCCTCCCTTGGCGGGAGGCGGTGCTCAGACTCGCACTGACGACTTTTACTTTCATCTTTTCGGCCTTTGCCCCTGTCACCGCAGAAGGCTCAGGCTACTCCTTTATTGCGCTTTTATGGTATAGAAACCTTGGTTGCCGCTCAATGCCTCGCTGACATTTGTAACCGATCCGTTACCGGTGATGGCACTGCCGACCGGCGTCCAAGTTGGCGATGTCAAGTCGCTCTTAAACACGACAGTATAGTTGTGGCCGACCTCAGTTTGGAAAGACAGACTGAGTTGGCCGCTCACGATAGCCGGAGTAATCTGGAGTTGCAGCGGCGCTGGAACAAGCATGAGGAATAACGCGTTCACTGGGTTGGCCTCTTTCGTTAATCTCAGGGTTTCCTTGCCGCCCAATGTGAGATTCGCCATATTTCCGCTGGCGTCCAGCAAAGGTTGCCAGACGAAGGTCTCATAATTGCCGGTGTCGGGCCCTGCAAAACTGCCCAAAAAGACGGTCGTCTGATTCGAAGTCCCCACTCCAGACGTTACCAGGCTGAGGTAGTTCGAGAGAGAACCGCCATGGCCGGCGAAACGGCCCCACACATAGAAGTTGCCAGGGGGATAAGTCCGCGTGTAGTTAAGCCAGTTGCCATTTCCAAAATATCCGATTTGGAACGAGCCGATATTGTTGTCACTGAATTGCGTTCGCGCGTTCAAGTACTTGGTGCGGAAACCGTCCGTCGTATCATCCGACGGAAAGAGGCCGACGTCGTTGTTGTTGCCCACGGTGGTGTTCTTGTCAATTCTGTAATAAATGTTGTTGGCTCCTGTCTGGCCGTTCTCAGGGAAATCAATGTCCACTCCTTGGAGGGCTATGGCCCCAAAACCCAGGGGATCCTCCGTTGGGGTGAAGCCTTTGGGATATTCGAAGTAACTATTTGTGGCCAGGGCACCCGCGTAATTCGGCGGGGCCAATGCCGCCGTGAAAGAATCGGCTGACGGCACAGCATCGTCGATAAATTGGCCGCTCACCCAAGCCGTTCCGTTGTTGGTGCTGAAGTCATAGTCACTGAAATCCACTGAATAATCATTTGGATCAAAGTTGTTGAACGTGATGGTGGAGACGCTGACAAGCCCGGCGGCATTGGTGGCGGTGATGACCGCTGTATAAACATTCTGCTGCGTAAGCGGAATGCTGCCCGAACCGTTGTTCAGGGTCAGGCTGGAACTGACGTCAACGCCATTGAGGGTGACGCTTATGCTGTTGCTGCTGACGGTGCTGGGCCCGCTGGCGGTAAAGCCGGGGGTAACAGTAAACGTGAAGGCATTCGTCGGCCCAAACGGCTCAGTGCCATCCGGGTAAACCGAAGTCACAAGAGGCGCCTGCCCGACCGATGGCACGAGGAAATAGAATGCTACGTTAGGCGTACTGACAGATATCTGCGCCTTCAATGTTTCCGTCCCAGTCAGGTTAACGGTAATCAGGTTGCCGAAGGCATCTTTCAACGGTGTGTACTCATATGTACCCCAACCGTTATCGGTGAGGGTGAATGAGCCTAAGAGGTTCGAGGTCTGGTCACCGCTGGAAGTAATATCGCCGGTGACCTGATACAGGTTGACAGAACCCGTTCCAACAATGGCCAAGTCGGCGTAAACATTGTAGAGGCCGGCGGGGGCCGAGTTGGACGAAGCGGAGCCGAATGACCGGGTATAATTCAACCAGTCGCCCACTACGTCGTAACCGAGTGACTGCGGTATGTCCGAGGCATTGGTTTCACCAGCGACGTTTTCAAATTTCTGTTCTATTCCATTACCGGCGCCCGCAGGCAGGACGCTCACATTGTCGCCGGGCCGGTAGCTATCGTTCGCGGGCGAGGCACTGTTGCGGGCCCAATCCTCGTCCACATCCTGATTTCCTATGTCATTCGTGTAAAGGCCCAGGCCTCCGTTGGCCGGAGTGTCAATGAAGTTGCCGTTACTGAAATTAAAGTCCGCCGCTTCGATGACCAAGGTAGGCTGCAAAGTATCGAAACTGGATTTTGTTTGAACGGAGAGATTATTCCCATCTGTTCCGATCACAGTCACCTGGTACTCCAGATTTGCGGACAAAGCCAGGCTGACGTTTACGCTGGCGGTACCCAGTCCAGTGAGGGTCAATCCGGGTGAGCCGGGGGTGTCGGTAATTGTAGTGGACTTGCCGCCCAACGGGGAAGTGGTGACAATTGCCTGCACATTTGTGATCACGCTATCGCCTGAATTTATGACACAGGAAAAGTTAGTGTTGGTGCTGAACAGAATTGCGGGGCTGACGCCGGTGATACTTGGAAGCGTCAAAACCGGGGCCTGGACTGCGTCCAACACGACATCATCAAAAAACGTGGAGCCCGAACCGGGGCCGACAGCCGTGGCTTGGAACGTAACGAAAGCGGTGTCGTGTGGCGCGGTCATAAGCCCCACCGGCCCGGTGTTGGTAAGGACAACACCAGTATTAGTGCCGCCAATCACTTCCATTTGATTGGTCACAGCCAAATAAACCCAAGCGTCCACTGGATATGGCGTCAGTTCGGTACATGTCAGATTGGTGACGAGAAACGATTCATAGGCGGCGAGCAGGTTGTTGCCGGAGTCCAGGAAATCTACCTCGAAATTAAAGGAAACACCCGCCAGCAGGTCCTCGTGTGATTCAAGCGTCCAACCGCCAGCCGCCCACGTCCCGCCCGGGGATGTGACCGTCTGGTGAAAGAATCCCAAACCGGTCGCGGTGTAGGGAGCCGCGCCCACTACTGTCCAGACTTTGGCCATTTGCGCGCCCGTATGGAGGATAACACCCTCCGCAGTCCCGTCATGCGGACATGTCGTCGTGCTATTGCAGCCATTACAATACGTGTTTCCTGAATTATTGAGATAGCCATAAGCGTCATCGGAGTCACCGATCACGTCGTCCCAACCCACTATCACGCCGTCGCCATGGACACCCGCGCCCTGGGCAATCTGCGCATCCTCAAAACCGGCATCGACGAGCACGTTTCCTTGGCCGTATAACACTTCGGCCGCGGCTGAATTGGCGCTCGCGCCATTGCCGTTCACCGCTTGCACCTGATAGAAATAAGCCATCGGCCCAGCCACTGCGGTTTCGTCGTCATACATTATGTCGTTGGTGCCGGTATAATACTGTTCAGTTGTCGTGACAGCGTTGGTGGCAATCTCCATGTAGGGACCGGATTCGTTGGTGGAACGATAGATGTTATAACCGGTGGCGGAAGCGTCGTTCTGATAAAAACTTACGAGGACTGCGTTGGCGTTGGCGGCAAATCCGAGGGTGGCAGTGACATTATTTGGCGCAGCAGGACCGGGGGTTGCGCTGGTGCTAAGTTCGGTCAAGTTGGCATTGTCCAGATACATCGAGCCGCCGCCGCCGATCTCTTCGAAAACCACTCGAAAGGCAACGCTGGCTGTACCCGCTGGCGCGACAATGGCGGTTCCTGGGGCGATGTTGGTAGAGACAGTGCCGGTATTGGTGCCGGTGGTCACTTGCATCACGTTCGTAATGGGCAAACCATTCCAGGCGTCCACAACAAACGGAGTTGTTTCGTGGCAGGTCAGGCTCGTAACCTCAAAAGATTCGTAAGCGGCGAGCAGGGTGCCGGTGCCGCCCGCACCGCTGTAAAAATCCAGCTCGTACCAGAAGTTGTCGCTGGACATCAGGTCTTCGTGCGACGAATAGCCAAACCCGCCAGCCGACCAGGTCGAGCCGGGCGCGGCCGCAAACGTCTGGAAAAACCCACTGATGAGAATGCCATTGTAACCAGGATACACTTTGCCGCACTGGGTGCCGGTGAGAACATTCACCAGTTCCGCCTGCGCATCCGTACCGCAAAAAGCGCCAGGATTGCCGCCGTTGTTGTAGTAGTGGTCGGTCGACTGGTCCACCGTGTCGTTTCCAATGGCGTCGTTTACAACTGACCAACCATTTGTGCCGAGTTCCCAATTGGGATTGACCAGTAATTGGGTCTGCGCCTGCGTCAGATTGGGTAGAACCAAAGCCAGCGCGGTCACGACAGCCGTCCGGCGCAATTGACAGAAGATGGAGCTTTTCATATTTCTAGTTTATGGGGTTGATCCTTACAGTTGGGTTACAGTTCTATCGGGCAATATCGGACGCACTTGTTGACGATGCGCCGTCGGTTTAGGCATTGATTCCGTGGCAATCATGTTCGAGTTTGTGCTGATGCTGGCCATTAAACGACAATGTTCAATCTCCGTCATCCCTCTTTCGAGGGATGCGAGAGACAGACCGCAGCCGTGACACTGCTGAATGATCGCTTCCCCCGCCAAGACGACGCGTCGCCGCTGGCTTTTGCGTCTGACGGCTGCCCTCCTGGTACCCATGCTGGCCCTGGCGGTATTGGAAGGCATCTTGCGGCTGGCGGGCTACGGCTATGACACCGCCTTTTTCGTCAAGACGCAGGTCGGCGGCAAGGAATTCCTCGTCAATAACGATAGCTTTGTTCTCCGCTTTTTTCCGCCCGAAAAAGCAAGGCGGCCCAAGCCAATCATGATGGAGGCCGATAAAGCGGCCAATACCTATCGGATTTTTGTCATGGGTGAATCAGCGGCGCTCGGGGATCCGGATCCCGCGTATGGCGCATCCCGCTATCTGCAAGTGCTGCTGCGGGAACGGTTCCCAGCCCTTCATTTCGAGACCGTCAACGTGGCCATCACAGCCATTAACTCTCACGTTATTTTACCCATCGCCCGCGAGTGTGCCGACCGGCAGGGGGATCTTTGGATTCTCTACATGGGCAACAATGAAATGATCGGCCCCTTTGGCGCGGCCAGCGCGTTCGGATCGCAGGCGCCGCGTTGGCCCTTCGTCCGCCTCAACCTGGAACTGCAACGGACCCGCATTGGGCAATTGTTGATGGACCTGGCCCTGCGCTTTCAACCAAAGAAACCCACCGCAAATAGCTGGGAAGGCCTGGAAATGTTTCTCGAAAACCGCATTCCGCCCAACGATCCGCGCAAGGAGACCGTGTATCGGAATTTTGAGCGCAACTTGGACGACATTCTTCATGCCGGATTGGATTCAGGATGCAAAATCATTCTTAACACCGTGGCCGTAAACCTGCGGGATTGTCCGCCGCTGGCCTCGGTTTCAGCCACCAACTTAAGCGCCGCGCAAAGGACGCAGTGCGACCAATGGTACACAAACGGTACCAATTCCGAAAAAGCAGAAGACTTCGCCGCAGCCGCGCAAAGTTTCGCCGCGGCCGCGAAAATCGATCCCAGCCGCGCCAATGTGCAATACCATTGGGCGGAGAGTCTCCTGCGCATCACGAATTTGGCGGAAGCCCGACAGCATTTTATGTCGGCGCGCGATGGCGATGCGCTCCCGGCTCGGACTGACTCACGCCTCAACGCAATTATCCGTGACGCCGCGCAGAAATTGACTGCGCCTGGATTGATTTTTGTTGATGCCGCCGCAGTCTTGGGAACGAATTGCGAAGCGGGCATTTGTGGCCACGAAACCTTTTACGAGCACGTCCATTTTAATTTCGACGGCAATTATAGATTAGCGCGAGCGTGGGCCGATCAGATAGAGACTCTTTTATCGGCAGAGGTACGCCAGCGCGCGGCGCAAGGGTGGCTTGCCCAGGAAATCTGCGAGCGCAGGCTTGGCTTGACCGATTGGAATCGGCGCAATGACCTGGCCGAAATCTTCCGGCGCAGGCAGCGCCCGCCTTTCCAGCAAACGGACAATAACGCGGAGCAATCGCAAAAATTGCGCCAGGAAATCGGGGCTCTGACCCGGCGCATGACTTCCATCCGGGCCGCCGCCACCCATACGATTTACGTCGATGCCATTGCGCGCGCTCCGGAAGACTGCGACTTGTATTCCAATTTTGCCGATTTCCTGGAATCGGTCGGCGCTGTCAAGGAAGCGATGACGCAATGGCAGACTCTGCAACGATTGATGCCGTTCTATTACCTCCCTTATTTCCAGGAAGGCCGGCTGCGTGAACGCGAAGGCGACCTTGCGGCGGCGCGCGCGTCCTTTGCTCAGGCCGTGGCGCTGCATCCAAGCATGGCCGCCGCGTGGTATGAATTGAGTAACATTGACGCCAGCCAGGGCCGGTTCGAGCCGGCCTTAACGGAAGTGGACCGTGCATCAAAATTAGAGCCGGCCCAGGGAGTTTTCCATGTTTGCGCGGGCAAACTGCTTTCCAGGATGAATCGCCGCCATGACGCCGCGGCGCGTTTTCGAAAATCGATTGAAGTCCAGCCAGACTACGTCGATGGCCATGTTTTCCTGGGAGTGGAATTGGCGGCCGATGGCAAGGTTGCGGACGCAAAGAATGAATTTCTCACCGCCTTGCACCTGGACCCTGCCAACAAAGCCGCCCGAGGCTATCTAGGCCAAATAGAAGGAAAATAAGGTAAAAATCGCACCCCTCTTTCGAGGGATGCATTTTGCAGCGGCCGTTGGGACAATGGGTTGGAATAATCCTTTGACTTTCAAATCACACTCTGAAATCTTCTCTACCAAAGACAAATGAGTTCGGGTCATAAGCTTCGGATGGCGGCTGGATTCATTCTGGCGGGTGTCTTGGCCGTCTTTGCTCGCCCCACGGTGGCCGCCGGGACCAATGAGCTTCTGACCAATGCGGCAGACATCATTTCCCTGCCCGTCCAACGCGCGGCTCTGCAACTTAAGGTGCTGGTTACGGGCACCGTGACCGCCCTGGATCCAACCTTTCCTGGATGTTTCTTTGTTCAGGATGCCACCTGTGGTGTTTTTGTGGATAATCGCAATGGTCCGGCCCCCGAACCTGGAGATGTCGTCCGCGTTTCCGGGGTGACGGAAAAGGGCGCCTTCGCTCCCGTGATTACCGGACCCGCTTGGGAGAAGATCGGCGCGGCCGCATTGCCGCAAGCTCGGACCATCTCCATTGAGCGTTTGATGGCGGGAGCGGAAGACAGCCAGCGCGTGCAAATATCCGGCATCGTGCGAGCGGCCCAAATTATTGATACGAATTCAAATTTTGACCTGGCCATTGCCTCGGGAGGCTATCGTTTCCATGCATTTACGCGATTACCTCCTGAAGTAAATCTACAACACCTGATTGGAGCGAGAGTCAGGCTCAGAGGAACCTCCGGGGCCTTTTTTAACCAACAACAGAGGCGTTTAACTGCCCTGAAATTGTTCATGCCTCCTCCTTTGCCCGAGGACTTTGTGGTAGAGGCGATTGAATCCATTGATCCCTTTACCGAACCGTTGCTGGCGCTCAATAATATCGCGCAGTACCGCAAAGATAAAAGGCCGGGCCAACGAGTCCACGTCAAGGGCCGGATTACTTACCAGCGACCGGGGCAGGAATTATTTATCCAAGACGAATCCGGAGGCCTGTGCGTGCAAACCAGCCAAATCGAGAAAGTGTCGGTGGGCGACGAGATTGAGGTGGCCGGATTTGCTGATATTGAAAACTTTCTGCCTGTGCTCCAAGATACTGTGTTTCGGAAAACGTCCGCGCCCAGAATGCCTCCGAAGCCAAAGGCCGTTAAAATCCAGGACGTGCAAGACGGATTGTGCCATGCGGACTTCGTTACTTTACAAGGCAAATTGCTGGACCGTTTTGTGAGGCAAGACCGCCAGCCTGCCACCAAGACCATACGAGTGCGAACGGTTTTGATGATGCAAAGCGAAGGTTTTACCTTTACCGCCGAAACGGAAGTGCCGGAGGCCACGGCAGATTTGGCAGGCCTCCCGCTTGGCGCCACCATCGAAGTCAACGGAGTTTGTT
>Ga0182024_10010617_pt1 | contig 18728 bp, 15 predicted proteins | sample P32metaG_FD_120480 | JGI IMG/M metagenome (GOLD analysis project Ga0182024, IMG submission 120480) | Permafrost microbial communities from Stordalen Mire, Sweden - P3-2 metaG (Illumina Assembly) | ecosystem: Environmental > Terrestrial > Soil > Wetlands > Permafrost | place: Sweden: Stordalen... | reverse complement strand
TGGTGGCCAGGATGATGGTGTCGAGCGGACGAGCCGCCGTCACCTCACCATCGTCGCCCTTGACGCCAGGGAGCCGGTGGTACTCGGTGGCGTCGAGCAGCAAGAGCCGCTCATCGGTCTCACCTTCACGTGGCTTACGCTCGATGAAAGCGTCAGGCATGGAGATGAAGCCGCGCTGCGAGTGGTTGAGGGCGTCTGCCAGCGAGACGTTGCCGCCCGGCTGCCAGTCGGCGATGCCCGAGGAACGGGCGGAGAGCCGCATGGGAACGACTTCGATTGCGTCGAAGTTGGGTTCGTCTTTCGGCTCCTTCAGGTCGCCCATGAGCGCGCGGTAGCAGTGCTGGCATGGCTCGCAAGCCATCTCCACCATCTTGCCCAGCGTCTCGCCCATGCCCAGTTCTTGCGCCAACTCGGCAAGCTTGTCCTTCTTCAGGAGCTTGAGCAAGTTGACGGGGTTTTCGTTGTGCGGACAGCCCTTCACCGCGAAGATCTTTTCGACCTCTTCGGTGTAGAACTCGAGGGCGCGAACGAGACCATCCTTGAAGAAGTCCTTGCCGCAGCCGGGACCTCCATAGATGATGATCATTTGCTCGCGTTGCTTGCCACCGGACCCGGCGCTCTTGAGGAAGCTGACCGGTTGGATAGCGAAGCGTTGGCTGCCGGAGACGTGCTTGAAGGCAATCAACGACGGGATGCCGTTGTCCTTCAGAGCCTTGAGATATCGACGCCGTTCCGGGTCCGGCTCGTTATCGGGATCCTCCACGTCCATCGCCATGATGGCGCGAAACAGAACGGCGCATGCCGAATCTGCTCGCCCCGGATGTTCCGGGAGTTCTTCGAGGAACTCGGGGAAGGCGACAGACTTCTCGACGAGGGGACTGAGACGGAGGAGACTCCTCAGTTTCTCGCGGTTGTTACTCATACCAAACCTCCTTAAGAAGTTCGCGACTTGCTGTTGGCGGATTGCGCACGCCGCGCTCGAACGATGCCGCATTAAGAAGGAACAGCTTGCGCCGCCTTCGATTTGCCGCAGTTCTCGAATTGACAGTTGATACACACCGAGTCGCAATGACTGCTGGTGCGGATAAGGAGAAGATGCTGCCCGTGACCCACCCTCAATTCTTCGAAACCAAACAGAGAACGCCTTCGCACGGATGTGTGAAGGCGCTTGGTTGGATTGATGAAGAGCAGTGATGCGAACTAACTGGGTTGCGGGATTTCTTCGGAATTGAGGGTGGGAGAACGTGACACAGAGAAGCTAACACAGGTACTTAGATATCCAAACTGTTGAATAGTCGTTGTCTGACCTATATATGCGGAACCCTGAAGAAAAGGCTAATCGGTCGTTTCCAGGCTTTGGAGTGGACCGCTTTGCATCACGGTTGCACTATCAACTGGTCTGGAAATCTGGCTTGTCATGTGGACTGGTGCCGATCTGCTTGTTTCGGGGATTTTTGGGGGATATTATTTGCCGATCAGCATGCGTTTCCGGCAACCCTGGCCCGTATTTAGTTTTCCTTCATGGTTGCTTAGCGGTTGGCGCGGCCTATCACACAACTACATTCGGCATGATGTCAAGCAACCCGCAGTGCAAGCGGCATGGTCTCTCTTGCCTGCTGCACTGGTGCGCAAGAAACCGACTGAGCGATCGATAAATATTGGCTCGGGCAGCCGTTCCTTGTGGGATTTTTGTGATAGTGTCGCCGGTGGTGCTTGCAAAGAAGGCCGAGCTTCGCGATTTATTGCAGACTGACGCTTAGCATCTATCGCTGACTGGCAGCGCGCGCTCGCGATATTTCGCGCGAGCGGTGATCCCTTGTTAACTATGGCTGCTTGCTTAGGTTTGCTTTAGTTGTCGAGTGTCGCCCTGCACCGCATCTGGTGCCGCTGACCGAGAGCGGCTTCTGATCGAGGTTTCGTCAATGTGGCCAGCAGCGCTGCTCTTGACGTTGCCAAAGTGGTACGAGTGCGCCGGCCAGTCGATCGCCTTGCCATGACGACATCTGCAAGGATCGCAAAATCTTTAGTTAACCTATTAAAGCCTGATTTTGTCGGTCTTGACGACTGTGCGGGCTCAATCCAATTAAGTGTTTTAGCCGGTTTCCATCAGTATTTTTCGCGTGTAAAGCGCACAAAGATCTTGGTTGAGTTCACTTGCTCCTTACAACTAGGATAGTCGCGTTTCTTTATTTCCCTTTTCTTGCTCGCATAGGTCACTCCCGCCTTATTTCTCTTCGCTACATCTGCGCGCGCCCCTCGACTTTCTCAGTCGTGTACGTTGCTGCAGTTTGTTGGAAGGGATTTGGGTACTCCCTGCGCGACGCAAGTCAGGCAACTCCAAAGGAGGACAAATGGACAGTAAGTACACTTTTCTTCCGCAAAGTGAGTTTCCGACTGACCTGCATCGATTGTTGTTTGGCAATGCTGCCACGCGAAATCGGACGTCAAGCAGGTTGGTCGCATCTCTCACCTTTCCGACGGAACTGATCAACGAGCCTTCCTACCCGTCCCTGCTCAAGCGCGTCTCGGAAACGACGGCGCTCTCGACAGGCGCGAGATGGGAATCGGCTATCCGCGAACTTCTCACCGCCCAACTCGACGAACAGGCCCTGACGGGACTGATCTTGATCGACAAGGGCAGGCAGAATATCGCAACCGGACTGGCAATTGTTGGTGGCACGGCTGTGGTCGAAGTCACTGGCGACGCCATTGTCATCGCCGTTGGCCAGGCAACCATCACCGCCCGCGGTGACGCCCAGGTCTTCGCCTCCGACAAGGTCAAGCTCAACGCTCACGACGGTGTCCGTTTCTACGCAGACGGCAACGTCGAGGTCAACACTTACGGGCGCGTTCGCGGCAGAGCTGTCGGCTTCGCCAACGGCAATGCGCGCGGCGAGTCGGTCGTGATTCTGGCGGGCAATGCCCGTTTCGATGCCTATCACGGCGCCTACCTGTACGGTGAGGAAGACGCCCGGATGCGTTGCTTCGGCAACAGTCAGGCGCGTATCCGCACTCGCGCTTTCGCGCAACTGTTCGATGGCTCAGCGGGCTGGTTCGAAGGCGAGTCGAGCGGTGAAGTCGCCGGTCGTGCTCGTGCCAACGTCAAGGAACCTGCCCGTGTCAAACTGACCGGTCCGGAAGCGCGCATCGTCCCTGTGGAATACGGCAAGCCGTTGACCACTCGCGACTGGCCCAACTGGTAACAGCGCAAGCTGGCACCAGCTCATTCAAGAAGGAGACGCATCTCATGCGTAACCGAAGGAGACAGAAAGAAGTGAAACCCCGCACAGACGAAATGACGCTCGGTAAACCCGGCGCCAGGTTGGTCGGCAAGTCGGCGTTCCTCAAGGACGGCGGCGGCGGTGCCTGCTCTGGCTGCGGCACTCGCTACGACACCCTGTTCCCCGACGGCAAAGGTCCTTGTTGCCATACCACCGGCACCGCCGATGGTAGCAGCGGCAGCGGACCGGCGACCGTCAAACGCAGCATCTGACCCTCGGTCAGTCGCTCTGAAGAACGAGCATGGGGATGGACATCTGCTGTCCCCATGCTCGTGTCTTTTCTGTGAAACCGCATGGATTCTCAATCTTGTTTCTTCAACTGCTTATACTAGTTGATACAGTATTGGCTGCCGAGGTTCGAGGTTCGCGGTTGAGCGGCAACAAGCGGTTCCACGCCCACGCTGTGTCATCTCGAGCGAAGCGAACGCAGTGAGCGCAGTCGAGAGATCTCTCATAGCCTTTGTCTCGACACGGCGAAGGCTATGAGAGATCTCTCGACTGCGGGCTTCGCCCTTCGCGAGATGACTGGGGTGGGTTCCTGACATACAGCGACTTGCTAATTACTGCTGCCCGCCCAGAGCTTTGTAGCGCAGGTAGCTCTCAATAAATTGATCGAGGTCGCCGTTAAGCACATTTTCGACGTGCGGTGTCTCACACTTGGTGCGCACGTCTTTCACCATCCGGTCATCGAGAACGTAGGAACGGATGGAGTTGCCGAAGGTGGCGGCAACGTTATCGCCTTTGAGCTTGCTCAGCTCTTCATCGCGTTCCGCTTGCCTGAGTGCCAGCAGCTTCGAGCGCAGCAGTTCCATCGCCAGCGCTTTGTTTTGTAGCTGGCTGCGTTCTTGCTGGCACTTGACGGCGATGCCGGTCGGTTTGTGGACGATGCGGACTGCTGATTCCACCTTATTGACGTTTTGACCGCCGGCGCCGCCCGAGCGCATAGTGTCCACTTCTATGTCGTCGTCTTTGAGGTCGATCAGGCTGTCGATGTCGGCCATAATCGGTGACACTTCCACTGCGGCAAAGCTTGTCTGACGTGAGTCATTGCCTTGTTTATAGGGAGACTTTCGCACCAGGCGATGGACGCCTTTCTCGCAGGATAGATAGCCGTACGCGAATGGACCTTCTACTTTTATGGTGGCGCTTTTGATGCCGGCGATTTCACCGGGCGATTGATCGAGCAACTCGACTTTATAGCCGCGGTTGTTGCTCCAGCGCTGGTACATATTGAGCACCATCTCCGCCCAATCCTGAGCATCGGTGCCGCCGGCGCCGGCGTTGATTGTGACGATTGCGTCCGAGTCATCGTATTCGCCAGAGAGCAGCCGGCTCAGCTCGTATTGTTCGAGCTGTTTGTTCAACTCTTTCAGAGTCGTTTCCACCTCAGACACGATTGAGTCATCGCCTTCTTCCAGGCCGACCTGGACAAGCACCTGCATGTCACTGACCTTGGTGCTCCAGCCGTTGTATTGTCCCAAGCTGGATTTCAAGCGGCTCATCCGCTGTCCGATGCGTTGAGCTCTGCGCTGGTCGTCCCAAAAACCGGGCTCGACCATTTCTTCTTCCAACTGTTTTAGATCTCGTTCCAGTCGCGCTGGGTCAAAGATATTCGCTGACTTTCGTCAGGCGCTCCTCAACAGCCTCTACTTCGCGTTTCAGTTCACTGAGATCCATATTCTGCTTCCTGCTAATTGCACAGTGTCTGCTACCAATTCGTTCAGCTAGCGCAGCCATTGATAACAGAATCGACTGGGTTGTAAGTATAAACGCGCTTCGCCAGTTATTGCAGCGCTTGCCCGCACAGTGGCCGCTCGAATCATTATAAGATGGATTGGACGACACCGGACTCAGGAAGCTGAGGACGATTGGCATTTTAGCTGGCGGACTGAAGAAACGATTTTCCAGCGACGATTGCTCACCATATCTAGTACCGCTGGCAAAGCTGATTATTCCCTGCTTGGCATCTCTGGATACCTTACGTCCTCGAGCGAAAGTGGTTCGGCGGGGACGGGCTATCAGACGAAGGAGCAGACGCGCTTGAGGCAACAGCATAGCAGGCTGCAAGACAAGCCGATGATGCCTTCAAAAGGCTCCAAGACGCTGCACACAATGTTGACCGGAACTGACGAATCCAGGTTCCTGCCCATCCATTCATTACCGCAACTGGCGGATTCAGTTTCCATATCCAATGCAAAAGATGACACTCTTAGAGGGCGGCATCCGGGTGCTCACTCATCTACCATTTTTGACCTTTGCCAGTTCGTGTTTATATACTCTTTAGTATAGTTGACAGGGGCCGCAAATTAGAGAGCAAGAGAGTGGCACCATTGCTGGTACCACCCTCTGCTTCTCCATTCAGGCAACAGGCAGGCACAGCCAGGTTCTCCTGGTGCGCTGCCTATTAGCAGCAGGTGGCCGCAGGTCAGGCGACGCGCAGCTCGAAGACAGGCAGGCTAGCCTTGAGGCTTTCCACCAGCATGTCCTTGAGGAAGGTCGCCAGCGCCGGGGCGTCGTGCACGTTATGGCTTTTGGCCGAGACGCCGATGACGAGCTGTTCCACGCCGTGCACCTCAACCACGAACGGGGCGAAGAAGTGTTCGCGCAGATTCGGGATTGCGGCCACGAGCGTGGTCGGGTCGTAGAGGTTGAAGGTTTTCACCAAGTTCCAGATGCTGTCTTCGGCTCCGCGGTCGGCGCCTTGTCCAGCACAGAAGGTATTGGTGAACCAGGACTTGTCGCAGCGATCGGGCAGTCCGAGGCGCTTTTCGTCGCCGGCCGGCAGGCAGGCGCGGCGCCACAACTCCTCGATCGCTTTCTTCTGTGCTTCGAGCAAACGGATGCCGATCGGATGTCCGGTGGCAGCCATATCGTCGTAGACAGAGCGTTCGACCTTGCAGGCGACTGCGGCATGCCGAGACACGGTGGTGATCGGAATGCCGAGGTCCTGAAGTTGGCGGTAGAGGAACTCCGCCGCGTCCTTGTCGAAGGCGTTGTTCTGCGCCGTCATGTCCGGGATCAATCGCCCCGAGCCATCGAGCACAGGCACATCGTCTTTGACTGCGACACCGCCCATGATCGCCACGCGCCGCACGGCGGTGGAGAACAGGTGCATGTGTTCGCGCAAAACGGCGGCGGCATCCGTCAGCCCCGAGATCAGGAGCAGAACGACCGACTTCGGTTTGGCTTCGCGGAGCGTCTTGAGGATCAGCTCCTTGCCGTCGGTGATCTCGTTGGTTTCCGCCAGATAGCTGACGGCGAACTGGTAGTCCAGTCCATCGTCTTCTTTCTGGTTGCAGCTCGTGCCGATGCCGACGGGAATCGTCTTTTGCCCGAGCTGGTTGAGTGAGCCTTTGGCGAGCCGCGCACGCTGAGTGCTTGGCGCCAGGTTGGCGACCACTCCGATGACGTCGAGGATCTGCAACCGGATGAACCGGTTGAGAGCGACGAGCACGTCTTCGTCATCCTGGTCGCGACCCGGATCCATGATCACCAGGAGGTCTTTGAACAGGGGAACGATCACTGGCAGTTTGTCTGTCATATGGCGATCTCCCTCCTTAGGAGAAGATCTGCTTGAGCACTGAGAGGTAAACCTCGGCGCCACCTGGTTTCAAACCGGTAGCGGCGAAGCGGTTGACGCGCTTTCCGTTGCGCGTTTTCTTCATCACCACCTTGCCCCAGTCGGTCGACTCGAGCCCGAGGTGAGGAACGGACGTGATGCGCACCGGCACCACATCATAGATCTTGTTACGGATCTCGGGCACCAGGGACAGCGCCGCCACGAGGTCATGGATGAAGATCAGCTCGTTGGGATCCTTGTCCTGGCGCGGCTTGACGGCGGCGTCGTACCAGAGGGCGTACAGGTTGTACAGCGCCCTGGTGCCTGGCGTGTCGGGAAGCGCAGCGCGAAGCGCCTGGGCGTTGATGAAGCCGATCTCCTTGACGCGGGTGACTTCCGTCGGCATCAAGTAAACCGGGCAGGGGAAGCCCATGAGCACCGCGTCCGCAGCTTGTGGGTCGCAAGCGACGTTGAACTGCAACGCGCCGCGAGGCTTGTCGTCGAACTGCATGAGCGCGACGGTTCCCCACGTGGCGAACATGGCGTGCACTTCCTTGAAGCGGCTCAAAACCGCGGGGCAGCGCACCACGAGCTGATGCAGACCGGTCATCGGTCCGCCGACCGCCACTTCGACCGACTGCTCCGGCAGCGAGAGAATCAGCTTCGCAAGCTCTTCCTGGCTTTCGAGCTCGCTGTGGCGAATCGCCTGCAACGGGTCGACGTCGAAGAACTTGTAGTACTCGGCGAAGTGGATCCAGTGCGGAACCAGCGTTCGAGGCGCGATGCCGCCGTCGAAGACGCGGGCGGTCACGCTCTGGGGGATGTTGAAGTGACGCAGGAAGTTCTTCAGCCGCAGCGCCGAGGCTTCCTGAGCCATGACGGAGCTGGCGGCATCCCACTGCCACGTCTGATGCTCCTTACTGGCGCCGAAGCGAACCGGTCTGCCAGTCAGGACGATGTGCACCTCGGCATCCGGATTCAGCTTGCAGAGCGCGATGATCTGCACGAAGTTGTCGGGATCCGGTGCATCGACGAAGGCGACGATGTGTCGCGCGGTGGTATTCGGTTGAGTATCCATGGTCGTTTTTCCGCACGAGACGTGTTGCGAATCGGTTTCGCGAACTCGCTCGTGCGTTATTCCTTTCCCTCGGTTGAAGTGGTGGTACGGGTCTTCGTGTAGAGCGTATAGGCGGCGACGGTTTTGGCGTCGGCGACCTTCCACAAATCTTCGAAGGGAATGATCTTGAGCGTGATCTGCTCTCCCTCCGAAATCTCGCCACCGAGCCGACCTTGCATGGTGGACATCTCCTCGTCCGTGACGTCTTTCTCGTACAAGAAGAGACGAATGGTTTCTTCCGAGCCGCCCGGCGACAGGTAGAAACCGCGCGGGTTGCCGACTGCGGTGGTCAGGTCGGTGAGGTCGGACTCGGCGATGATGATGCCGAGTTCTTGCTTCATCTCGATGGCCGCGACGCCGGCGAAGTTTCCGGAGCCGTCGAGCATGCCTGCAGGGATTTCGAGGAACTCGAAAGAGCCGGTGCAGAAGCGGGGTTGCACGGTCATCACCGCATAGTCCGTGCCCTTGCAGTGGAAGACGGTGAGAATCGCCACCGCGCCACCACGCATGAACACGATGCCGGGGACGAACTTGCCGGAGGCGTCAACGACGTCGGCCTTGAACTTGATGAAACCCACCTTCGTCTTCCCGAACATGTCGAGCGACTGGAAGTGGATGGAGCGAATTTGAAATCGCTGACGATCGACCAGAGCCAGCCAATCCTGAAACTTCTCCGATGCGGTTGCGGTTTCGATGGATATGCCGGCTTCGGCCGTGTACGGGATCTCTGGAACTGCGGCGTTTTGCATGGTTATCTTCTCCAGGTTTGATGAGCCTCAGCTCGTTACCTCTGCGCATCGATTCCCGACCAACAATGAACCACGTCCGGCAAAGGACGAACAGTGTGCATTGTTTAGTGCGGGGGGATCGAGCCGGAGATATCTTCGAGATGGGGGAAAAAGAGGAACTCCAATAGCTTATTAACGGCTCTCTTTCTAAAACGAGCTCTTGGGCTTGAAATACATATAAGAAATCAAGTCTGAATCTATTGTTTGCGCGGATGCCAGTTTATCCCAGCTTTCTTTTCATCCTAGCTGAACTCGCAGTAGGCTGCCCCGTCGGGCGAATAATTGGATACCGCTTTAGGAAATTGTGCGACCAGTAATGTGTTTATCCACCGCGATGGTTGGCGTAGCGATTGAACTTAATCTGAGCTAATCAGGGTCGGCGGGCATCAAGGAACTATATGTAGAGGAGGCTATGGGTTTGTGATCGGTTATATTTTCTAGGACAAGTAAGGCAGGCATCCATGGGAAATTGGATTAGCGTTTATACCGACGAGCTGGACGAGCTGAAGAAGATCGTGCGCTCGCGCAATACTGATGCGGCGGAGCGCGCCATCGAGCGCTATCAGCAAAAGGCGGGCGCCCACGCCAAAGAATCGACCATGACCGCTATTCGCCGCCTGGTCGAGGGTGCCTACGAACCGGGCGAGCAGCCGGACGGTCACACGGTTATTTACGCGTTCGAGCATTTGTGCCGCACTTACGCGCAAGAAGCTGAGACGATCGAAATATACGTGGATCAAGACAAGTTTCCGGAAATATTTGATTTCGTCTGGAAGAGCCAGAACGACCCGTTTCTATTGCCGCTTTCTGAGCATGGCTCTCCCGCCTGCTCCCATTGGAACAGTGCTCAGGTGAAACGATATTTGCAATTGTTCCAAACCGTTGATTTGGAACGATTGAGGGAGCGAACAGACAGCGATTACAGCGACGAGCTCGGGGCGCTGTGCAAGGTTCTTTCCGCGGCGAGCGAGCGCGGACAGGGCGTGTTTGTGTTTTTCAACGAATAGAAGTGTGGGACGCCGGTTTTCAGCTGGGTAAAAAGCTGTAGAACATCTCCGCGCAGGGCAGGCCAATTCGAAGAGCTTTGTTATCGGCAGTCGTCGTTGCCTTGATCGTCAGCGCTCAAGGGATCGCATCCGCCTCCGATTCTCAATCGCCTTCCAGCTCAAAAGGCTCGGTCGCCACCGCCGCGAAAGGGAAATCAGGTAATAAGAAGGAGGCAAAGCCTGGTGTCGACTTCGGCCCTTACATGGCGGAGTTGCAACACCGGATCAAGAAGGCCTGGTATCCCCCCAAGAACAGCGCATCCAAGCGAGCGGTGGCCCAGTTCAAAGTCTCACCGGAAGGAAAGGTATCGTATATAAAAATCTGTACCTCCTCGAACAACAAAGCATATGATCAGGCCGCCATTGATGCGGTCAAGAGCGCGCAGTTCGATCCGCTGCCTGAAGGCGCTGATGACAGCGTCGACGTGCAATTTACCTTCGACTACAACGTCTTTAGCGGTCATCAAAGAATTGCAGATTCGCACACCAAACAAGGCAAGCAGAGCTCTGCGTCATCGTCTGACTTACACAGGTCGGACGACTCGGCGTCAGAGTCTAGCGGTGTAACGAGAGATACGTCCGGCGAAACTCTGTATAAAATGTTTCGCAACGGCACGCCGATTTGGGCTGGTTGCATCCTCTTCTTTCAAACGCTGATGGCGGTCTGGATCTTGCTCTGGTTAGGATTTGAGTGGATGAAAGCCAAAATCAAAAGTCGCACGCCATAGGCTGTTTGTCGGCTGTCGGCATCGCAGTCCAGGAGCAGCTCTGTAGGCATACCGGCTGAATATTGCGATATCGCTTCGTTACCCGCATCGGCACAGGATCAAACGGAATATGGTTCGGCGTGTTTTACCTGCACTGTGCGAACGAAAAGCACCATGACCGAAAAGATCGCGGCTGTGTACAAAGACAGCAAACGGACATCGTAGGGGGAGGCAAACCGTCCATGCGGCTCCGGCACCACGGCGAAGCAGATCGAGAGTATGCCAAAGGTTGCTGCCACGGCTGAATAGATGATCACTTGCCGGCGATAGCGCTGATCCGGAAATTCAAAAATGCGAGCGAGCAAGAACGGCACACCGTAAAGAAAGAAGAATGCTGGTGCGAAAATAGGCGAGAGCCCGCAGGTGAAAAGCAAAATCATCGTGATCATGTATGCGGCCAGAAGCCATGAGCTGAGAACGGTTGCTGCGAAGATCTCGTTCTCATTCAGGGCATGCTTGGCGATCGGATCGTAGCGCATGCAAATGTTCAATAAGTGCGGCGCGATGGCGGAAAGAACCAGGTGACAGACGATGAAAAATAGATAGAAAGCCACGATTGCAATGGCATAGTAGCCGAAGAAAAACGGGATACGCGGTTGCCCCAACCATGAAAAAGCAGCGAGCACGCCGTACAGTGGATTGCGTGAGCATAACGAGGTGAGCAAGCCATCTCTAGCTGTTTCCAGTTGTGGATCCAGACGCAGCGCCTCGCGAAACTGTTGGATTGCCTCGACCTTCTTGCCTCGCTGGAAATGGATGTAACCCTTGAGAGCATGCGCGTCTGCCTGCTCAGGTTTCAGTCGCAGAATCTCGTCGGCTATGATGTTGGCGTCGTCGAACTTCATTTTTGCGTAAAGCGCCCAGCCTTTGTAATTCAGGCAGGTGAGATGATCCGGCTCAAGAGCTAATCCCGCGTCTGCCGCTTCTGCCGACTCTTTGAACTTCTTCATTCTCAAATGGACATGGGCCAACTCCCCGTAATAGAGCGCTTTCTCAGGGTCAAGTCTGATTGCATCTCTGATCGCTGTTTCCGCTTCGGCATTTTTGCCAAGCCACTTGAGCACATGCGATCGGACATAATGAGCCCAGGCGAAATCGGGGCTCAGGCGGATTGCCTCTTCTGACTCGCGCAGTGCTTCTGCTTCTTTCTTTTGATAAACGCAGCACAAAGCCAGCATGCCGTGGCTGTAAGAATCGTCTGGATTGGCGCTGAGGAACTGGCGATATTCCTTCTCCGCTTGGCTGTAGCGTTTCTGCGCGTAGAGCGCGCTAGCGCGTGCAGATGACATAATTTATCCTAGTTTTAAATACTTCAATATGTCGTCGTATGCGCCGGCGGTGTTGGCGTAGAGCGCATAGTTCCTGGCGGTGGCAAACCATTCGGCTGTGGATGGTTTGATCTCCTTGAGCGCCTGATCCAGATCTTTGGTGAGGATTGGCTTGGGCACCCCGTTTTTCATCGCTTCCTCGATTTTTTTTTCTACGGCGATGTCGACGAGCGCCATGATATCGGCGCCGGAATACTTATCTGCCTTCTTGGCGATGCCGTTAAAGTCGACGTTTTCTACCGGCTTGCCTCTGAGCATGATGCGCAGGATCTCGCTGCGTGCCTCCGCATCTGGTGGCGGAACGAATATGACGCGGTCGAACCTGCCCGGGCGCCGGAAGGCGCTGTCCAGATCCCACGGAGCATTCGTAGCAGCCAGGATCAGTATGCCTTCGTTCGATGAATCCATGCCGTCGAGTTCGAGGAGGAACTGATTGATCATCTGGCGTAAGCCGGAGTGACGATGATCCGAGCGCTTGGCGGCCAGCGCATCGACTTCGTCGAAAAATAGGACGCAGGGCGTGTTGCGGCGCGCGCGCTCGAATGTTTCATGCAAATTCTTTTCGCTGTTGCCAATCCAATAATCGAGCACTTGATCTATGCCGACGGAGATGAAACCGGCATTGATTTCGCCCGCGGTGGCACGGGCCAGGTGTGTTTTGCCGCAACCCGGCGGGCCATAAAGCAGAATACCGCCGCCAATCTTTTTTCCGTACGCCTTAAATGTTTCTGCATGGGTGAGCGGATAGATGATCTTGATGCGGATCTGCTCTTTGACGGCTTCCATGCCGCCGACCTGCGAAAAATCTATCTCTGATTTTTCCACTTCGCGATTGCGCGCCGAGGATGAGCGTGCCTGTGCATGCCGCGATTGTTGCGCCGGCGCATCGTCTCCGTCATCATCGAAGCTGTCCCGTCGCTTGGGGACAGTCTCAGCGGCGGTCGATTGCAATTTGGAAGACAGCTCCATGTCGCAGCTTGTCGGGTCGTCGGCGACGCCCGAGTTGTAGTGTTGGCGCGCCTCAGCCAGCCTGCCCTCATTCAACAGCAGGCGCGCATAGAGCACGTGCGCCTTACCAGGGACTGCTTTGGCGCGCATCAAATCCTCAATCACGACAAACGACTTCGAGTAGTCACCGAGCTGGTAAAAACAGTTAGCCAAACCCAACTTCGACTTGGCGTCGCCGGGTGCCAGTGCCAGACTGGCTGTGAATTCGGCGGCGGCTTCGTCGAAGCGTCCCGCTGCCGCCAGCGATTCGGCCAGATGCGCACGAAGTGGTGCATTGTCGGGCGAAAGTTTTACCGCATCGCGCAACATGTTCAGGCTTTCTTCGCTGATCATAGATACCAGTTCCTTTAACTCTCTTAGAGACTTAAATACCCACTTTAACCTTTCGCCGGTGGTTCGTGCTGCACAGCCTCCCTTTAAATAGAAGCGCGAGCAATGCGCTGCTGGATTGCCCTCCAAGCGCACCGCAAATTTAATGCGCCTGCCGGTTTTTTGCCAACTGAGTGAACGCTGTTCGCCGGATCAGATGCTTATGGTTATGGTGCTCAATCCTACGCTTTGCACCACCGAAGCGGAGCCGGCGAGCGTCAATGCTGCACGTGAGCAAGGGCGACGGGGAGTCGCTTGGATGAGATCAGGGCGGAATTAACGTCAGCAGTGGGAATTCTACGGCTGACAAAAAGACGATCCCACCTTAATCTGCGAGAACCCCGCAAACTATATTTCCTGCCACGGAGGAGAACCGCTGTGTCTCTAACACATGTTCCGGCGAATCCGCAGATAGCTTTGCACGATCACGTCGAGATAAAAATCGAAGAAGCTTTTTCGTTTGAGACCGATTATCTCAAATCAGATGGCTCTTCAAAGACCGCTACGACAAGCCAGCCTTCGCGGCGGGGGCGATGCGTTCAACTGCTGTTGCACATCGACCAAGATACGCACTTGCCCTTGTATCGAGCTGTATCCGAGGCGATCCGCCAGAGCATCATTGAGGGGCGACTGTTGCCTGGGCAGCCTTTGCCCTCGACACGAGAGCTGTCAGGCGCGCTCAATGTCTCGCGTTCGACAGCGCTGCGCTGCTACGAAGATCTGGTCAGCCAGGGTTATATTGAAACGTCCATTGGCTCGGGAACATACGTCAGCCGGCGGTTGCCGATTGACACTGCGGCGCCTGCGATCAAGCCGGCTGCTGTCGAAGACCAACCCAATTCAGGCGAACCCTTTGAGTGGTCGACTTTCGCCAATCGCTTGACTCACACCGAGTGCATCATTGCCAAAGACGCATGCCAGGTGGAAGAGCTAAATTTCGGCATTCCCGTGGAATTTCTCATGCCTGTGCAGCAATGGGAAAAAATGTTGCTGCGGCATTCACATCTCGATCACTCACAGCGCCTGCAGTATGATATGCACCCATTTGGCTTCATGCCTTTGAGGGAGGCGCTCAGTGGCTACCTGAGCCGTGCTCGCAGCGTGCGATCGGACGCGAACCGGTTGTGCATATTTTCGGGAACGCAGAATGCACTCGATCTGATTTGCCGCCTGGTGTTGGATCCGGGTGACATTGTAGCGATGGAGAATCCCGGCTATCCGGGTGCGCGCAGGACGTTTCTCAGCCATTCAGCAGAGCTGTTGCTGATCCCGGTCGATGAGCACGGCATGATCGTCGAAGATCTGTTTGGCCGAGAAGAGCGAATCAAAGTCGTGTATATCACGCCTTCTCATCAGGATCCCACCGGCGGCGTGCTCAGTTTTGAGCGGCGCAAACAGCTGCTCAACTGGGCGCACAAGCATGATGTGCTGGTGATCGAAGACGATTACGACAGTGAATATCGCTACGGCAGCGGGCCTTTGCCATCGTTGCAGGGAATGGACAACGCCGATCGAGTCATCTATATGACGAGCTTCTGGAAGACGATGGGCACAGTCACCCGCATGGGCTATGCGGTTTTGCCTCAACGCATGGTTTCGATGTTCGAGCGCGCAAAGGCGATGTTAGAGCGCGATTTTCCGATCATCGAACAGTGGGCGATGGCAGATTTCATCAAGGAAGGCTACCTGGAGCGACACATACATCGTTCTCGCACTATTTTGTCGAGGCGGCGGCAGGCGTTTCTGCACGCGCTTACGGTCGGTCTGGGCAAGGTCGTGCACCTGGCGCGGGAAAGTTCGGCGATGCATCAGCTAGTGCGCTTTCCGGTCAGCTTGCGCGAGGATTTCATCGCCAGTGTCGCGGCGCAAGCCGGTCTTCGGTTGTCCAGCACGCGCCGCTATTATAGTGCCAATCCGGTCCGCGGTGAATTCCTCATCGCCTTTGCCCATGAAGAAGAAGAGCCACTGCGGGTCGCCGTGGGCAAGTTTGCCGAGAGCATCAAACAGGCGCTCGAATCACGAGGATGATTGGGCAACGGTAAGCTCTGTGGCAGTTATGCATTCCCTGCAATTTGCCGGGCCACTTTCATTTGCCCGATGTGCAGGTATGCTATTTTATGAGGACTTTGCACGGGCAGTCCCCTTGAAATGTCGATATGACGCGTTCCATTTGGCTTGACGTTGACGGTGCAACACCGCGTGAGAAAACGCGGGAACAGGTCGATGTTGCCATCGTCGGTGGTGGCATAATCGGCGCTGGCTGTGCTCATTTTCTGGCTAAGCGTGGGCTCAAATCCATCGTGCTGGAAGCGGGAACTGTCGCGTCAGGCGCTTCCGGGCGCAACGGCGGCTTCGTACTGCGCGGCATTCAGAGCTATTACAACATCGCTGTCAAACGCTATGGGCGCGAAAATGCCAGGCGGGTTTATGCGTTCACTGAAGAGAATCAAACGATGCTGCGGCAGTTTCTCGATGGAGGCAACGGCAAAGATGCTTACGAGCCCTGCGGTTCCTACCTTTTAGCTTGTTCTCTGGAAGAGCTCGATGAGCTGGCAGAGTCCGCTGATTTGATGAAGCAAGACGGATTTACGGTCGACTATTTGAAGGAAGATCCGCTCGACCGCGACTTCTATGGCGCGCTTTTTAACTCCGGAGATCTAGCGATCAATCCGGTCAAGGTAGTTCGCGCCTTGCTGGAAGAGTGCCGCACCACCGTCGCCGAGGGCGAGACTGTCAGCCGCATCCAATCAGATGGCAACAAGCTGGTCGTGCATGCCACTAATAAAGTGGTTGAATGCGACCGTGTGCTTCTGGCAATCAATGCATATTCGCCGATGTTCGACAGTTTCTTTATCGACAAGATTACTCCTGCTCGCGGTCAAATATTGGTGACTAAGCCATTGAGGGAGCGGATCCTGGACAGACTTTGCTATGCCAACTATGGCTTCGAGTATTTTCGACAGCTGTCTGACAATCGTTTATTGGTAGGGGGCTGCCGGCAAAACTTCAGCAACGATGAAATGGGTTATGTGGACATGGTTTCGAAGCCGGTTCAGTCAGCGCTGGAAAACTGCCTAAAGGATCGTTTTCCCGATGTTGCAGGCGTGCGCATCGACTATCGCTTCTCTGGCGTGATGGGCTTTACAGCCGATGGGCTGCCGCTGGTTGGGGAGATCAAGAAACTGCCCGGCACTTTCTTCGCCGCGGGATTCAACGGGCACGGGCTCGGATATGGTCTGAACATGTCACGCTTACTGGTCGACGTGGCGCTCGACGGGCTGTCGCCCGGCATCTTCAACGCCGATCGCGCACCGTTAGCGGTGGCGCGTTAGTATTGCATGACAAATGATCTGAAACAGGCAATTATTCTGGCAGGTGGTCGTGGTGAGAGACTTCGCCCTTTGACCACAGATCGGCCCAAACCGATGATTGAGGTTTTTGAGCGCCCGCTACTGGCGTACACCATGCAGTGGTTGCAACAGTCGAACATCGAGCGTGTGATCATCTCATGCGGCTATCGCCACGAAGTCATTTCAGGCTACTTCGGCGACGGCGATCAGTTTGGCTTGCAGATTCTCTATTCAGTGGAGGACAAACCACTAGGAAGAGGTGGTGGCATCAAGCTTGCCGGAACCATGCTCAAGCAAGATGGCAGTCCGATCCTTGTGATCAATGGCGATGCCGTTACCGATCTATCCGTGCGCCTTTTGACCGATGCCCACGCTACCAGCGCTGCTACAGCTACAGCCGTGGTTGTTCCGCTGAGAAGTCCGTTCGGCATCGCTGATATCAGCGAGAATGGCTTAATCACACAGTTTCGCGAGAAGCCCGAACTGCCCTACTGGATCAATGCCGGAATCTATCTTTTCAATCCGCAAGTTCTGGTTAGATTTCCCGATCAAGGAGATCACGAGGAAACGCTCTTGCCAATGTTGGCCAAAGAGGGAGCGCTAAACGCCTTCCAATTCAGGGGGTTCTGGAAAGCAATTGATACAGCAAAGGATCTGGCAGAACTGAAAGAGCAACTTACGCGTTTGCAGTAAATCGATAGTGACGGAATCAAAACACGGATCTAGTCATTTTTGCATGAGAGCTGATTGCGCTTGAGCGTGCTCCTTAACCGAAGTCGCCGTAGCGCCTGGAATGCGGATTGACACGTCACGGCGAACGTTGCCTCGCTTTATATTCAGTTCGATCACGCCCCAAAATAGCCACTTTAGATACTCGATAAACCATGGTCCTAACTGGAACGTTGATTCGCCACCATACAATCTGTCAACAGACAATATAGGCACTTCGCCCAGTTTCAGACCAGCTAGTTGCGCTTTCAGCCCGAGTTCAAAAGCCACGACCCAACCGACCGGACGCGACGTCAAATCGAGTCGAGCAAACGCCTCCCGCTTGAACATTTTCATGCCGGTCGTTGCATCGGTAAGTACCGATCCACACATGCGCAGAAGAATGTTTGCGGTGGTGGAGAGCACTTTACCCATGATTGAACCGCCCAGGCGTCGTCCCCCGAATGCGTACCTGGTGCCGCTGACGAAGTCACAGCCTTCTCTCAGCACCTGCGCCATATCATCCAGGGCGAGCAATGGTCCCATGTCGTCAACGCAACTTACGAGAATGAACGTGGCGTTCGATTCCTGCACACCCTTGCGGATTGCATTGACTACGCCTCGACCAAGTTCGTTATATACCAGACGAAGATTCGGGTAAAGTGGCTGAAGGGCTTTGGTCGCCTCAATACTCTGATCATCTAACGCATCGTAAATAATCAGCACCTCATGCGGTGTCTCGACGAAGGCAGTCAGGAGCTTAAGCATGATTCCGATGTTTACAGTTTCATCGCGAACCGGTAGCAGAACTGAAAGTTCCGGCTGCACGCAGCCGTTCTCTGGCGTTTGCGCCTGTGCCGGTTCTTTCTTGATTTCCATTAGCCTTCACTCTCTGTTCCTCGCTCTATTGGGAGCCGGAACTACGTACAGGCGTCGCTCTTAGACCGCGATCAGGTGATCTCTACCCTTAACGGTCTGGTGGAAACTTTAACATTATGACGCTGGGGAAGTCGCATCAGGGCCCAGGTTAGCCAGCGCAAGTAAATAAAGAACTCGCGCTCTACTTGATAAGTCGAACAGCCACCACAGAGACGATCAATAGAGATGTTGGCGACCTCGCCCAACCTCAATCCGGTAGCCTGTGCCTTAAGGGCCATCTCGAAACCTACGGCCCAGCCTGTGCTTTCCGTCTCCAGCTCGAGACTCTCGAACAAATCTTTTCGAAACAGTTTGAAACCTCCGGTAGCGTCTGTAAAGGCGCAGCCCGCAGCCCGATTCAAGAAACTGTTGGCAAAACGAGAAAGCTCAACCCAAGCCGGCGGACCGCCGAGCCGTCGCCCGCCCCCGGCATATCTGGTGGCGTTGATGAAGTCACAGCCCTCTTCTGCCATGTCGACCATCTGATCG
>Ga0182024_10010616_pt1 | contig 18729 bp, 16 predicted proteins | sample P32metaG_FD_120480 | JGI IMG/M metagenome (GOLD analysis project Ga0182024, IMG submission 120480) | Permafrost microbial communities from Stordalen Mire, Sweden - P3-2 metaG (Illumina Assembly) | ecosystem: Environmental > Terrestrial > Soil > Wetlands > Permafrost | place: Sweden: Stordalen... | reverse complement strand
GCGTGTCCAGCCGGTTGACCAGGATCCGCTGCTTGAGCGCCAGCGTGGGCTGCATCGATCCGGTTGGGATGCTGTACGGCTTGACCACGAACGCCTCAATCACGAACACGAGACCAATCGCCACGACGACGGTCGCCACCAGCTCTAACATCGTCCGCGCGCGGCGTGTAACTAGCTCGGTTTTCATTATAACGGTTTCCGACTGTATCAGTCTCCGGTGTCGCGCGAAGGCTCGGTAGGCTGCAGCTGTTGCCCTCCGCATGGCCAGCACTTCCCCCGTACGAGGCGTGGAACTCAACCTGCGACACGCTGCACGCGCACACGCAGGTTCTGGGCAAGCTTGCCGCCACGCTCGCTCCGCCGGAGCCGCAGCTGCAGCACGCCGCGCTCCGACAGACTGCGCGCGGCTGGGAGACGCTGCCGCTGCCCGCGCCTGATGGCTCCGGCGCACTGGTCGTCGCGCTGGACCTGCGCACCCATGAGGCGCTCGTCGAGCACAACGACGGACGTGTCAAGCGCACCGCCCTGACGCCCGACCGACCTGTAGCGGCAGTCACGAGGGAGGTGCTGGCGGCGGTCCGCGCGCTCGGCGGTGACGTCGAGATCGACCCGACGCCGCAGGAGACGCCATGGTCGACACCGCTGGATGAGGACACCGAGCACGCCGGCTACGACCGTGACCAGGTGTCCAGGTTCTTCGCTGCGTCGACTCGTGCCGCGTTGATCCTGGCGGCGTTACGGGCTCCATTCCGCGGGCGCTCGACGCCGGTCAACGCCTGGTGGGGATCGTTCGACCTGGCCGTGAGCCTCTTCTCCGGCGAGCCGGCGAAGCCGCCGTCGGATGACTTCATCATGCGCAACGCGATGGATTCGCAGGAGGTCGCGGTAGGTTGGTGGCCCGGTGATGCGCGCTATCCGAAGCCGGCGTTCTACGCCTACGCCCACCCGGCGCCGCCCGGCTTCGAGCTGGGTACGCTCGCGCCCGCCGCGGCGCGATGGGAGGGAACAGTGGGCGAGTACATCCTTGACTGGGATGACGTCGTCGCGAGCACAGACCCGTATCGAGCCGGGCTGGCCTTCGCATCCTCAGCGGTCAGGCACGCCTGTACGGCGTGCAACTGGGATCCGGCGCTGTCGGCGAGCGCGGAGGGATTCACGCCACCGGTCGTCTGAGCCGCTCCGGGCAAAGCGCTTCAGTGCCCGAGCACTCGTTCGGCGTGATGGATCTCAGTCTCGGCAGTGCGCTCCTAGGAGAACGTGATCACGGTGCGGATGCCGTCCTGCGCCTCCATCAGCTCGAACGCTCGGTTCACCTCAGAGAGGTTGATGCGGTGGGAGATGAACGGCTCCACGTCGATCTCACCACCCAGGTAGCGGTCGATCAGCTGCGGCACCTGATCACGCCCCTTCACGCCGCCGAACGAGGAACCGGCGATCCGGCGGCCCTGGATCAACCAGCGCGGGATCACGTCGAGCGTCTCGCCCTTGCCCGCTACACCGGCGACGGTGCACAGGCCCCACCCCATCCTCGCCGCCTCAACCGCCTGGCGCATGACATCAACACGTCCGGTGGCCTCGAACGTGTAGTCGGCGCCGAAGCCGCGAGTCTCGGCCTGGACGCGCTCGACGACGTCCGGGCCGGCCTGCCACACCTCAGTCGCACCCTGCGCGCGAGCCATCTCGAGGCGGTCGGCCGACAGGTCTACGCAGATGATGCGCTCGGCGCCCTGCAGCCGGCAGCCGGCGACCGCGCCGAGCCCGACCATGCCGGCACCGAACACGACGCACGTCGACCCGGCCCGAACGCCGGCGGTAAACATTGCCGCGCCCAGACCGGTCGAGAGCCCGCAGGCGAACAGGCATGCCGCCTCGAGCGGCGCCGCCTGGTTGACGCGCGCCAGCGAGATCTCCGGCATTACCGTGTACTCGGCGAACGTGGAGGTGCCCATGAAATGCCGCATCGGCTCTCCGTCGCGCGATAGACGCGTGGTCCCGTCCGGCAGATATCCCTTGTTCTGCTGCTCGCGAATCGCCAAGCAGATGTTCGTCCGGCCGCTACGACAGTGCTCACATTCGCGGCACTGCGGGGAGAACAGCGTGACGACGTGATCGCCGATGGCGACCGACTCCACGCCCGGGCCGATCGCCTCCACCACACCCCCACCCTCGTGCCCGAGCACCGTCGGCACGTAGCCCGACGGATCGACGCCCGAGGCCGTGTACAGGTCGGTGTGACAGACGCCACACGCAACCAGACGCACCAACACCTCACCCGCCCGCGGCTCCGCAAGATCGACGTCACCTACGACCAACGGCTGTCCGAACTCCTCCAGCACTGCGGCCTTGATCTGCATCGCGATCTCCCCTAGGTGCTCACTGGTCGCGTGGCGTCTGTGCTCTACGCAGGGGGATTTTCGGCGAACTGGGGCGCGGCGTCGCCGATCGTCTCCCAGCCGGCCTTGTATGCGACCTGGAGGTGGAAGCTCGGTTGGAGTTCCAGTTCTCGCATCAGACCGGCGGCTACGAAGTACTTCTGGCCGAGGTCGTCGTACAGACTGGATCCGCAGTTACGGCAGAAGTGGCGGGGCGCGAACTCGCTCTCGTACCGCTGCACGAGATCCCGGCCGCTCGTGAACCTGAAATTGTCCCTGTCCACGAGCACCCCGGCGAGGCTCGAACCCGTCCACCGCTGGCATCGAGTGCAGTGACAGAAGCCCATCGCTTCGGGGTCTTGGGCCTCGTACTCCACTTGACCACACAGGCAAGCGCCCTTCAGTGTTTCGGTCATCGCCACCCTCCCTCGGATTGCGTTAGTGGTTCGCCCACGCTCGGCGCGGCGTCAACGCCAGACACTAATCCGAGTCCGGAAGGCCCGTACAACTTTCTTGCGGGCCGCCGTCTCGGAAAGGTGAGCATTGATAGCGTGAGGCGGCCTTGGTATCCCAGTCGAGAAGTGCACCTGCAGGAGGCAGGTTGGGACGGGCGGCTGGACAATGGAATGTCAGGGCGCCGGCGGTCGTGCCTCCGACAAGCGAATGGGCCCCCGTGCTGCGGTGGGCAGCCCGCTTCGGTTACCTGCTGCTGTTCCTGCAGCTCCTCGCGATGGGCTGGTGGAGTCAGTACCAGATCTCCCATTTCGCGGCCACCCTGGATTTCGCGAATGTCGAGCAGGCGGTCAGCCAGATCGCCCACGGCACGCTCGATCCGCGGTCGACGATCCAGGGCTGGGTCAACGGCGTCCCAGTCGGAGGCGTCGCGAGCTTCAGCCACCAGCTGTACTTCTGGCAGGACCACTCCGAGTTCATCTTCTGGCCGCTCTCGCTGTTCCAGCTGATCTGGCCGCACCCGGTCACGATCAAGTGGCTCCAGGACCTCGCCGTGTTCGGCGCCGGAGTCGTCGCGTTCCGCTGGATCACCGAGCTGGCCGCGACGTCGGTGCCACGGGCGCAAGCAAAAGCCGCGGCGATGGTCGTCGCCGTCGGCGCTGTCCTGCTCGCCGTCGACCCAGGGTTCGTCGCCGGAAACTCGTTCGACGTCCACACGGAGGCGTTCGCCGCCTTCGCCGCCCTGGGCACCGCTCACGCCCTCTACTACGGGCGCCGCACGGTCTGGCTCTGGCTGATCGCCGGCCTGGCCTGCGGTGACGTGGGAGCCGGGTACGAGGCGGCGATCGGACTCAGCGCGCTCTTTCTCGGCCGCCGGTGGCTCCGGACGGGGCTGCTGATGATCGCCGGCGCCGTAGGCTGGGATGTGCTGCTCGGGCAGATCGGCGGAACCAACGGCACGCGGGTCTGGGTCGTCTACGCGAACCTGATGAACCCGGTCGGGCAGCTCAACCCGCGGGCGTTGCCGAACATCGGGACGCTCGTCAGCAACGTTCTGCAGCATCCTGGCCGGCTCGTCTCGACGCTCTGGGCCAACCGCCACGCGGCCTGGAAGAACATCTCGCCGGGCGGGATCTTTGGCTGGCTCTGGCTGCCAGTGCTGATCCCGGCGGTGCTCGTGCTCGGTCAATCACAGCTCAGCAGAGTGTGGGACATCTACGTGCCCGGCTTCCAGTCGGTCGAGGCGTATGCGCTGATCCCGGTCGGCACGGTTGCGATTCTGCTGGCGGCGCTTCGCTCACTGCGCTCGCCCGTCAGGATGCTCGCCGTCGTCGTCGCGGCCGGGCTCGCATGCAACACGATCGCGTGGGCCATTGCGTTGGTGCCGGGGACGATTCGCCGCTGGTCGGTGCATGCCCCGACGGTCACTGCGCTGCGCCGCGTGAGCGCAATGATCAAGCCTGACGATGAGGTCATCGCCTCGCAGGGCATCGCCGGTGACTTTGGCGCTCGCGCGTCCGTGTACCCCTACCTCTTCGGACCCGGTACCACGGTTCCGGTCCAAGAGCACCACATCTGGGTGATCTTCGCTGCCTCGGCCGGAATCGAGCCGGTCAAACCGACCCAGACAGACGGCGACATCCAGGCACTGCTCGAGGACCCCGATGCGCGTCTGGAGGTGGACCAGGGCGGGGTGTGGGCGTTCGAGGTGACCCCGCCGCACGGCGCGGAGTGGTTCAGCTTCACACCACCTGACAACGGCGAAGCCCCCGGTTGGTTGCTTTTGGGAGCGGCCGGCAAGGCGGTCCGCACCGGCCCGCCCACCACATGGCACGCTGCCAGCACCGGCACGCGTGGCTTCGTCGAGTCAGGCGCCAAGTGGTCCGAAGGCCGCGGCACGTACGTCGCCAGCTTCCGCGTGGCGGTTGCCGGCGAGGCGAAGCTGCAGGTTCGAGACACGATCGGTCACACCGCGCTTGCCCACCTTGATGTCGCCACCGGCGGCCGCATCAAGACCATGAGCCTGCGTTTCACGATCGCCGGCCGGGCGACCCACAAAATCGAGCTCAAGGTCCTCTCGCAGCACGCTCATAGCACCGTCGACGTCTACGACCTGAACGTGCAGCCTGCCTGACGGCTTACGAATGATGCCCGCGAACACGCGGCCGCCGATCGGCCCGCTTGCCATTCGACAATGGTTCGCGCGATCCGCCAGCACGCGGCGCATCAGGAGTGAGACACTGGTTCTTCCAAGAAAGCCGCGTTAGGGAGGTAAACCGTGTCGATGGCCAGCGAGGGTGGGACGGTCAGCTTCGCGACCGACGTCAAGCCGCTGTTCCGGGAGAAGGACCGCAACTCGATGAAGTCGCACTTCGACCTCTGGTCTTATGACGACGTCAGAAACGCCGCCTCCAGGATCCTCGTCACGCTCGAGCACGGCAAGATGCCGTGCGACGGGGCCTGGCCGCAGGATCAAGTAGACCTCTTCCGACGCTGGATCGAGGACGGGACACCAGGCTAGTGTCGTGATTCGACACGATTGCCGGATCTGCGCCGGTCACTGGTTATCAGCCGCTGGCGTTGCAGTGTTACCGTCCGGGGATGGCTGAGGTCATTGCCGCGGTGACGATCGGGATGCGACCGGTCTGATGTCGGTGGCCTCGACGGAGCGCGAACCAAATCGATGGGCGGTCCTGGCTCTGCTCGGCGTCGCGCAGCTGATGGTGGTGCTGGACGCGACGATCGTGACGATCGCGCTCCCTTCCGCCCAGAGGGCGCTGCATTTCTCCACCGACAGCCGGCAGTGGATCGTGACCGCCTACGCGCTGGCGTTCGGCAGCCTGTTGCTGGTGGGTGGGAAGCTCGGCGACATCTTCGGGCGCAAGTGGACCCTGATCGCGGGCCTGGTCGGGTTCTCGATCGCCTCGGCACTCGGCGGGCTGGCCCAGTCCTTCGGGGTGCTCGTCGCCGCCCGCACGCTGCAGGGGGCATTTGGCGCGGTGCTCGCACCTTCGGCGCTGGGGCTGCTGACGGTGACGTTCGAGGGGTCTCCTGACCGCCCCACTGCGTTCGGGATCTTCGGTGCGATCGCCGGTGGTGGTGCCTCGCTCGGGCTGGTACTCGGCGGCGCGCTCACCCAGGGCTTGTCCTGGCGCTGGTGCCTGTACGTCAACCTGGTGATCGCCGTGCCCACGACGATCGTGGCGTTGCGCTTGCTGGTCAATCACCGTGCTCCGGCGCGGGATCCGATCGACGTACCCGGGGCTCTCACCTCGGCGCTTGGCCTGTTCGCGCTGGTCTACGGGTTCTCCAACGCCGAGACCCACTCCTGGAGCGCGACAGCAACGGTCGTGGCGCTCATCGCCAGCCCCGTGCTCCTGACGGCCTTTGTGCTGATCGAGCGCCGTGTCAAGCACCCGCTGCTGCCTCTGCACATCATCTGGGACCGCGGGCGGGGCGGCGCGTACACCACAATCGCGCTGGCCGGGGCCGGCACCTTTGCTGTATTTCTGTTTCTTACTTACTTTCTGCAGCAGCAGCTGGCCCTTTCGCCGCTCACCACCGGACTGGCGTTCATGCCGCTGACCGGCGTTCTGGTGGTCACATCGACCACCGTGCAGACCCGCGTGATCCAACACACCGGAGTCAAGCCGCTGGTACTCGCCGGCACTGCGCTCGGAGCGATCGCGATGTTCGTGTTCACGCGCTTAACGCCCGGTTCCAGTTATGCCGGCAATGTTCTCCCCGGTCTGCTCATCCTCGGAGTCGGGATGGGATGCATCTTTGCGCCGGCGTTCTCGACTGCGACTCTCGGCGTCGAGGGACGCGAGGCCGGAGTCGCCTCGGCGATGGTCAACACCTCCCAGCAGGTCGGCGGCTCGGTCGGCACCTCTCTGCTGAGCACGATCTTCGCCAGCGCCGTCACCAGCTACACCGTCAGTCACCTCCACACCACGGGCCTGGCCGCTGCCGCCGCAATCCACGGTGACACCACGGCGTTCTGGTGGGCCGTCGGAATCTTTGTCCTTGGCTTCCTCATGGCGACGGTGATCCTGCCCGGCGGGACCGGGACTCGCGTGCCCACCGTCAGGGCCGCGCTTGCCCGTCACGCGATCGGCAACTGCCACCACTTCGAGGCTGCGGATGACGGCCGGCCGGGGCTTCCTGCTACGACGGGTGCTGGGGGGCGATGAGCACCGGCCGCTTGGTGTGTGCCGCGAGTGCGTGCGAGACGCTACCGAGGAGAGCGCCGCTGATCGCGCCCCGGCCGCGTTGGCCGCAGACAACCAGTCCGGCGTCGATCTCCTGGGCGATCTCATCGATCGTCCTGGCCACTGATTCGGTGGCTTCCGCGATTCGCGGGGAGGCGTTGTAGCCTCGCCCGCGGGCACCCGCTGCGCCCTCTTCCGCAATCTCTCGAGCGATAGCCGCTTCCGCGTGGTCGAACTCGCCTTCGTTCGGTACAGCCACGAGGAACGAGCCGGCTCGGGCCAGCTGCACCGCCGCCGGCATCCACACGACCAGTACCACGGCATCGGCGGGCTTGATCAGCTCGACTGCAGCAGCCAGCGCTGTCTTTGAGCCGTCCGATCCGTCGTAGCAAAGCAACACCGGCTTATTCACGGTTCAGCCTCCTGTCGCAACCATCACGCCGTCCCACACCAGGCTACTTCGCGGCGGGAGTCGAGGATCTGACCCCCGAGGGGTCGCCGGCGAGCACGCCGCGAAGTTACAACGCGGGGCCCGGCGACGGGTCGAGCACCAGTTTTGCCAGAGAACGGTCAGGGAGCACGCGTTCCGCCCGCCAGGGTGCCCCGGGGGACCACTTCTGAGCAACAGAGAAGCCCCGCCCTCCTAGGCGGGGTTTCGGGCGCCCAAAAGCCCCGTCCTCCTAGGCGGGGCTTTCGGGCGCCCGGATTCGAACCGGGGCGTTAAGGTCACGCTCGCACGTTTCCCCTGCTAATAAGCGGGTTCACAGCAGCCCCAGCTAACTCTGGGCTGCCGGCTTGTCGGCCTCAAGTGCTGCTCGGTATCGGTCGATATATGCGAAGTGACCACCATGCCACAATCGCCACGACCGGTCGATCCGTCGACCGGCACCCGAGCACCGGATTCGATCGCCCCCGGCAAGCGCCGGCCGGTTGATCTGCTGCTGTCCGTCCTCGGCGACAGCCGCTCCGAGCGGTGGCTGAAATGGACGTTCGCGATCAGCGCGGCGATCGTCGTCGCCTTCGTCGTCTCGGTGATCGTCAGACCGATCGGCTCCTACTTCAGGCCGGTCGACGGCTGGGGCGTCGATCTGTTCGAGTTCAGCATGGGCGGGGTGTGCATCTGGCGTTACATCTCGCTGTCGCGGGATCCGAGATCGTCGTCGGCGCCGCTGTTCCCGCTCGTCCTGGGAGCGGCGTGCTGCTCGTGGGCGCTTGGCGATGTCGCCGTCACGATCCAGTCGCTCGGCGGCGCGACGCCACCGGTGCCCTCGGTGGCCGACGGGCTCTACCTGTGCTCCTACCCACTGTTCTTCACCGGCTTCCTCATGGTCGTCCGGCGTGGGAACAGCGGATCGCTGATCGCGACCGCGCTGGACGGGTTGATTGTGGGGCTGGCGGCAGCCGCCATCTCCGCCGCCTTCCTCCTCAGCGTAGTCCTGAGGACGACCGGCGGAAGTGCACTTTCCGCTGCAACGTCGATGGCTTACCCCGTCGGGGATGTGCTGCTCCTGTCCCTGGCCGTCGGGGGCCTGGCGATCCTCCCCAAGGGCTTCCGGCGATTCCTCAGCCTGGCCTGCTTCGCGTTCGCCATCAACGCGACCGGGGACGCGTTGAATCTCCTCACACCGAGCAGCGAGATCGGTTACGTCTTCAACGCGATTGCGTGGCCGATCTCGTTGCTCATGTTCGCGATCGCCACCTGGGCTCAGCCCACCGACCTTCGAGTCAGCGCCACGAGCGCGTCCGCGGTGAAGACGGAGAAGACCGCCGGGTTCGTGCTCCCCGCCGGGGGAGCGTCGATCGCCCTGGTCATTCTCATCGCCGCCAGTTTGGGCCACGCCGGCCACTCTGCTGTAGCACTGGCCACCGCAACTTTGTTGGTGGCCGGTGTGCGACTCGCCCTGGTTGTGCGCGACACGCGGGCACTCAGCTCGGCACGCTTCCGCTCGCTTATCGAGAACGCCTGGGACGTGATCGTCGTGGCCGAGGCCGACCTGCAGATCGCCTACGTCACACCGTCCTCGCAACGGGTGATCGGCCACGCTCCTGAGGATCTCACGGGCACCCGGTTGACCGACATCGTCCACCCCGACGACGTCGAAGGGTTGGCCGACCATGTGCGACAGCTCTCAGACGGGAGCGTCGCGAGCGGGGCCGTCGAGACCCGTGTGCGCCATCAGAGCGGCGTTTGGCGGACGATCGCGTGGACCACTACCAATCTGCTCGACGACCCCTCGGTATGCGGCTATGTGCTCAACGGCGCCGACGTGACTGAGGCGCGCCAGGCCGTTGAGGATCTGGCGGCGGCAAGGGACGGGGCCCTGATGGCGTCGAAGGCGAAATCGGAGTTCCTGTCGACGATGAGCCACGAGATCCGGACACCGATGAACGGGGTGATCGGCCTGACCGAGCTGCTGCTCGATACGAGTCTCGATCCCGAGCAGGAGGAGTTCGCGTCGGGCATCAGGGTGTCGGCCGAGAACCTGCTCGTGATCATCAACGACATCTTGGACTTCTCCAAGATCGAGGCCGGCAAGCTGGACATCGAGGAAGCTGCCCTCAGCATTCCGGACGTGGTCGACGACGTCGGACGTGTCCTGGCCGAGACCGCTCACCGGAAGGGCCTCGAGCTGTTGGTCGATGTCCAGCCCGAGGTCCCGACGGCGCTGCTCGGTGACTCTGTCCGGATCAGGCAGATCCTGCTCAACCTGGGCGCGAACGCGGTGAAGTTCACCTCCGCGGGTGAAGTCCTGATCCGCGTCGGCGTGCTCAACGAGGCGACCGAGCGGGTGGCGCTGCGCTTCGAGATCGTCGACACAGGGATCGGCATCGCCGTCGCCGATCAGAAGCGCCTGTTCCGGAACTTCACGCAGGCCGACTCCTCGACGACGCGGCAGTACGGGGGCACCGGTCTCGGACTGGCGATCTGTCGCCAGCTCGTCGACCTGATGGGCGGCAAGCTCGGCCTCGTCAGCGCCCCTGGCAAAGGCTCGACGTTCTGGGTCGAGCTCTCGCTGGCTCGCACCGACGGCCCGCAGACCCCGGACACCGGCGACTATCCCCGCAACCTGATCGGCAACCGTGCGCTGATCGTCGACGACAACGCCACGAATCGAACGATCCTCGGCAAGCAGTTCAGCTCGGTTGGGGTCGAAGCGGTGCAGGCTGCTGATGCCTACGAGGCCCTAGAGCTGGCCGCGGCCGCCGCGTCGGCCGGCCAGCCGTTCGACTTCGCCGTGATCGACCTGAACATGCCGGGGATGGATGGAATCGAGCTCGCGGAGCTCCTGAAGACGGATCCGGCAACCAAGCCGATGACCTTGTTCCTGTTGAGTTCCTCGGGCGAACGGCTGGGCGCGGCCGAGGCTCACATGCGCGGCTTTGCCGGCTCCATGACCAAGCCGGTCCGCTCCTCGGAGCTGTTCGACTGCCTGATTACCGCGGTCAATGGTGGTGCGCCTGCCGCTTCGTCCAAGCAACCAACCACAACCCGACCCGAGCGCCAGGAGGTGACGGGCATGATCCTTCTGGTAGAGGACAACACGATGAACCAGCTGGTGGCCTCCAAGCTGCTGGCCAAGCTGGGCTATTCAGTCGATATCGCCAACCACGGTGGCGAAGCGGTGAGCGCAATCCAAGCTGGTGCCTACGACGCGGTTCTGATGGATTGCCAGATGCCCGAGATGGACGGGTACGAGGCGACCGGCGAGATTCGCCGTATTGAGGGAGCGGCTCGGCGAACCCCGATCATTGCGATGACGGCGGCCGCCATGGAAGGTGACCGGGAGGCCTGCCTGGCCGCCGGCATGGACGACTACATCACCAAGCCGGTGCGTCCGGACGCCGTTGCCGCTGTGCTCACGCGATGGGTGGTCCGGCCGGAGCATGACGGGCTCTGTGCGCAGGAGACGACCTCATCTGCTGACGATGACGCGTCCGATCCTCTGGACCGATCCCAGATCGAGGTTCTGCTCGGGCTCGACGACGGCGCAGGTGCCGTGCTCGGGGAAGTCGTCGAGGAGTACCTCAACCAGACCGTAGACGCTCGCTCGGAGCTCGTCGCGAGCATCAACGAGGGTGACCACCATGCTGTGGAACGCTCCGCTCACAAGCTCGCGGGCATGTGCGCCAATGTAGGTGCCGCCCTGCTGAGTTCCGTGTGCTCCGAGATCGAGACGTCGAGCCGTGTCGGAGAACTCGAAGACGCTGCCGGCATGCTCGCGCGCTTCGACGCCGAGTTTGAGCGCGTCCGGGAGGCCCTCAACCTCCTCACAAGAACAAAAGCACTGAGCGCCTGAAATGCGAATCCTGATCGCCGACGATGACTCCACGAGTCGAATCATGCTCCACGCGATCGTTTCCAAGCTGGGCCACGAGTGCCGGGTCGCTTCAGATGGGACGAGCGCGTGGGAGCAGCTCGCGTCGGAGCAGCTGGACGTTCTACTGACGGACTGGATGATGCCCGGCGTCGACGGGCCCGAACTATGCGCGCGCGTTCGTAAGGAGCTGGGCGACCACTACGTCTACATCGTGTTGATCACGAAGCTCGCGGACAGCAAGCAGATCCTTGAAGGCATGGGTGCCGGCGCGGATGACTATTTGATCAAGCCGGTCGATCCGTTTGCTGTCCAAACTCGCATGATCGCCGCCGAGCGCGTGATCTCGCTGCACCGTCAGCTGGTCGACTTCGGCTCCAAGCTCGAACAGGCAAACATCGAGCTGCTGGAGCAATCACTCACCGACGTGCTGACCGGGCTCAGCAACCGCCGCCGGATGGGAGAGGACCTCGAACGCGTTCACGCTCAAGCGCTCCGAGCCGGGCGACCCTATGGCCTCGTCTTGTTGGATATCGACCACTTCAAGCTCTACAACGATCACTACGGTCATCCCGCCGGCGATGATGTCCTCCGCGAGGTCGCCGACTGCCTACGCAAGTCGACTCGTGCCGGCGAGCAGCTCTACCGCTACGGCGGCGAGGAGCTGCTTCTGCTGCTCCCCGGTTGCACCCCCGACGCCGCCGCCAATACCGCGAATCGAATCTGCCAAGCGGTATCCGATACCGCGATTCCCCACCACGCGCGACCTGACGCGGCTCACGTCGTCACGATCAGCGGTGGCGTCTGCTGCTGGACCCCCGGCTGTGCGCTGTCGGCCTCCGAGTTACTCCGCCAAGCTGACGAGGCGCTCTACCGGGCAAAGTCCGCCGGCCGAAACTGTGTCGAACTCGCCACCGCCACCCACGGCGCTCAGCTGGCCACGATTTAGGTGCACGCGGGAGATCGCCGGTTGCTCGGCGGCGTCTCGAGGAAATAGAACCTCGTTGGAACCTTGAGGCCGCCGAAGGCGCCGGATCGCCCGCAGTTGCGGGCGATCCGGCTGATCGGGGCGCCCGGATTCGAACCGGGGACCTCACCGACCCGAACGGTGCGCGCTACCAGGCTGCGCCACGCCCCGAGTCGAGCCATTGTGGCACGCGCCCCGCGATTTCGCGGTTCCGGGCCGAGCCGCGCCGGCCACGGTGCCGCCGGTCGGTCGCCCGCCGAAGAACTTTTCGCCGCGACCGTCCACGCAAGGTATGGTGATTTGCGTACGTCGGGGGCGGGCGCAATACTGTCACTCATGTACTGATCATCACAAGGAGGCAGGGACCGATGGCTAATCACCTGACGCCGAGCGAGCTTGCAAAGGAAGCAGGTCTTGAACGCAGGGATGTCATCGCTAAGTGCGTCGAGTGGGGAGTCCCGATCTTCAACGGGAAGATCGATAAGACGTTGTTCATCTCCACCCTGAAGGAGCTGACGAAATCCGGTTCCGCGCAGGTAGCAAGCGCGTGACAGCGCGCTGAAGGGCCTCTCGGGCCACAGAACACTTGGCGTCCCAGCCAGGGACGCAGCGCCGCCTGGTAGTGACGGAAGCACCTCGGAGCAGGTAAAGCCGGATGGGTTTCCTCCCAGGCGGCGCATCCTTTTGACCAGGATCTGGACGCCGAAGCGCTCGCCGACTACCGGCCCTCCAGCAACGCCAGCAGCCCCGCCTCGTCGAGCACCGGCACACCCAGGCGTTCGGCACTGGCGAGCTTCGAGCCCGCGCTCTCGCCCGCCACTACGTAGCTGGTCTTGCGCGAGACCGAGCCTGTGACCTTTCCGCCGGCGGCCATGATCATCGCGCTGGCCTGCTCACGTGTGAGGTCGGGCAGCGTGCCGGTGAGCACGAACGTCTGGCCCGCCAGTGGTCCCTCACCCGGGGGTGGTCCGGCCTCCTCGAACGTGAGCCCAAGCGCGCGCAGATCCGCGATCAGCGCGCGCATCGCCGGTTCGGTGAGCTGCTCGTGGACCTTGCGAGCCATCTTCGGCCCCACCCCCGGCGCCTGCTCGAGCGCCTCGGGGTCGGCGTCGAGCAGCGCGTCGACCGTACGGAACTGCTGCGCAAGGTTGCGGCCGGTGACGTCGCCGACCTCCTCGATACCGATCGCGAACAGGACGCGACCGAATGGCTGAGCCTTGGAGGCTTCAATCGCGTCGAACAGCTTGCGAGCCGAGATCTCGCCGAATCCGTCAAGCGCGAGCAGATCCTCCGCCCGCTCGTGGAGCCGGTAGATGTCGGCGGCCGTCCGCAGCCAGCCGAGTTCCATGAACAGCGCCACCTGCTTCTCACCGAGCCCGTCGATGTCCGTCGCCCAGACGAAGCTGGTCAGAAGCTGGAAGCGCCGCCCTGGGCATTCGCGGTTCGGGCAGAGCGTGAACACCGAATCCTCGGGCTTCAACGTCGGCGTGTCGCAGACCGGGCAGCGCGCAGGCGGCTGCGGCTTGGCCGGCCGGTCGGGTTGCTCGACGACGTGCGGCGCCGGCGCCACTACCTGCGGGATCACGTCCCCGGCCCGTAGCACGATCACCTGCTCGCCGATGCGGAGGTCCTTGCGCGCCAGGTCCTCCTCGTTGTGCAGCGTCGCCTGCTTGACGGTGACGCCGCCGACGCGCACGGGCTCGAGCATCGCGTAGGGATGCAGATCGCCGAACTTGCCGGGATTCCAGCCGATGTCCAGCAGCGTCGTGACGGCCGTTGTCGGCGGGAACTTCCAGGCGATCGCCCAGCGCGGCTCGCGACCGACCACGCCCAGGCGTCGCTGCAGTTCGAGGTCGTTGACCTTGACGACGACGCCGTCGATCTCGAAGTCGAGCGAGCCGCGCCGCTGCTCCCATCCCTCACATTGCGAGATCACGCCGTCCTCGGTCTCCAGCACGCGGATATCCGGGTTGACCGGGAAGCCGAGCGAACGCAGCCATTCGAGCCCCTCGTAATGCGTCGTGAAGGCGACACCCTCGGAGGCGACGCCGACCTGGTATGCCCAGAACGACAACGGCCGCCCGGCGGTGAGTCGCGGATCGAGCTGGCGGATCGTGCCGGCGGCGGAGTTTCGCGGGTTCATGAAGGTCGATTCACCGGCCGCGGCGCGCCGCTCGTTCAGGGCCTGGAAGTCCGGCAGCGACATGTACACCTCGCCGCGCACCTCGAGCAGCGGCGGCGGCTGGTCGGTGGCGAGGCGTCCCGGAATCGAGGTGATCGTGCGGAGGTTGTGGGTGACGTCCTCGCCGATCTCGCCGTTGCCGCGGGTCACACCGCGCACGAGCACGCCGTCCTCGTAGATCAGCGACATCGCGAGACCGTCGATCTTCGGCTCGGCGACGAACTCGAAGGTGATCTCGGCGATGCCCTCGCGCGCCAGGTGATTGCGCATCCGCTGGATCCAGGCACGCAGCTCGTCGGCCGAGCGTGCGTTCGCGAGCGACAGCATGCGCTGCAGATGCGGGACCTTGACCAGATCCGAGACCGGTACGCCGCCGACCCGCTGGGTCGGCGAGTCCGGGGTGATCAGGGACGGGTCGGCGGCCTCGAGAGCGCGCAACTCGTCGAGCAGCACGTCGTACTCGTCGTCCCCGATCTCCGGGTCGTCGAGCACGTAGTAGCGCTGCGAGTGATAGTCGAGCAGCCTGCGGAGCTCGGCGGCGCGCGCGGTGTCGCCGGAACCCGAGGTCGTCACCGCTGCTGTTGGACGGGCTCGCGCAGGAGCCGGTCGAGATCGTGGTCGATCAGCGCCTGGACGCCGGCGTGGTAGGTGAGGTCGAAGTGCAGCGGCGTGATTGCCACCCGTCCCGCGGCGATCGCCGTGATATCCGTATCGCTCTCCCCCTCGTCGGCCTCGGCAACTTGGCCGTAGACGCGGTAGCGCCGGCGGTTGGGTGCCGACTGCTCGACGAGCTCAAGCTCATCGCGGTAGAAGCGCCTGCCCAACCGCGCGACGGAGATTCCCGCAGGGACGCAACCGGGGAAGTTGATGTTCAGCAGCGTCCGCTTGGGCAACGGGACGGTCTCCAGATCCAGCACGAGCCGCGCTGTGAACGCCGCAGCGGCAAGGAAGTCGAACTCGGTCGTCTTGCGGAAGTCGAGTTCGAGTGCGGTCGACTGCTGCGACACGGCGATGCCCGGAAGCCCCAGCACGATCGCCTCGAGCGCTGCCGCGACCGTGCCGGAATAGGTGATGTCATCACCGATGTTGGAGCCGTGGTTGATGCCCGAGACGACAATCTCCGGCAGCCAGTCCTCGATCAGACCGAGGTTCGCCAGCCGCACGCAGTCAACCGGGGTGCCGTCGGTCGCGTAGCCGATGCTGCCATCGCTGAAGTCGACCTCCTCGACCCACAGCGGGCGGCGCGTGGTGATCGAGCGCGCCATCGCCGAGCGGTTGCCGTCGGGGGCGACGACGCGAAGGTCGACGCCGGGCGCGGCCGCGAGCGCGCGGCGCAGGGCGAGCAGGCCGTCCGCTTGGATTCCGTCGTCATTGGTCAGCAGGACGCGCACGAATCTGATGCTAGACGTCACCGCGGAAAGAGCCACAGGGCACTCGTACGGCCGTACGATTCCGTCAGCGCATCGGGATCATTCAAATAAAGGGGCAAAAAATGCAGCTATACGCGATTCTGCGTCGCGAAGGTTTCGCCGACGAGCCGGACCTCCAGGCGGCCGCGGCGCGGTCGACCAAGGTTGGCGACGAGGAGATGTCGGACCGGGTCCGCTGGATTCGCAGCTACGTGCTCGACGAGGACAGCGGCCGCGTCGGCACGCTATGCATCTACGAAGCGTCTGACCCGGAGGCGATCCGCGAGCACGCTAGGTGCGCCAACCTGCCGATCGACGAGATCATCGCAATCGCCGACACCGTCGTCGTGCGGCCAGACCCGGCACCGGCGGCCGCGTAGGCGGATCAGGGGCCGGCGATCGGGGTGAGCAGGCGCTCGCCCCGGTAGCCGGCACCGGCGAAGTGCAAGCCGTGCGCGGGCGCGGTCGGCCCCGCCTCGTGACGCGGACGGCCCTCGAGCAGCCGCTCGAAGTCGCCGACAGAAAGCCGGCCGCGCGCGATATCGAGCATCGTGCCGACGAGCGTGCGGTTCATGTGGCGCATGAAGGTGTCGGCCTCGATCCAGAACTCGAGCAGATCGGGCCCGGGCGCACGCCAGTACGCAGCGTGGATTTCGCGGTCAAAGCGCACGTGGTAGGTATCGGTCGGAGTGAAGGCCGTGAAGTCGTGCGTGCCGGCCAGCAGCGACGCGCACTCACACAGCGCTTTGAAGTCGACGGCGTAACTCCAGTGCAGCGCCCGCGAGCGCTCGAGCGCCGAGCGAGCCGGCCGCGCCAACACCCGGTAGCAGTAGGCGCGCGAGGTGCAGTCGCGGCGCGCGTCGAAGCCGTCGGCAACATCATCGGAGCGCACGACGGCCACATCCGGCGGGAGCACGGCATTGAGGCTGCCCAGCGGGGCAGCCGCACCTTCATACGAGGCGACCTGCCCCCAGGCGTGCACGCCGGCATCAGTGCGACCGGCGACCGCCAGCGCAACCGGACGGCGCAGGATGGTGGCGATCGCCGTCTCGAGCTCGCCCTGGATCGTGCGCGCTCCCGGCTGGAAGGCCCAGCCGGAGAACCCGCTGCCGTCGTATTCGAGCTGCAGCCGCGCCGTCATAGCGGACGGCTGCGGATCAGACGAGCTCGAGCAGGACCATCTCGGTCGAGTCGGAGCGACGCGGGCCGAGCTTGAGGATGCGGGTGTACCCGCCGTTGCGCTCGCCGTAGCGGGGAGCAACCTCCTCGAACAGCTTGTACACGGCGAACTTGTCCTGGCCGAGCGCGGACAGCGCCTGGCGACGGGCGTGAAGATCGCCGCGCTTGGCAAGCGTGATCAGCTTCTCCAGCTCGGGCTTGACGGCCTTCGCCTTCGCCTCGGTCGTCTCGATGCGCTCGTGCTCGATGACCTCCTTGGAGAGGTTCATCAGCAGCGCCTTGCGGTGCGATGCCGTGCGGGAGAGCTGATAGCGATTACGTTGATGGCGCATGGTTCAAATCCTCGGGAGCGTTAGCTTACCCCTCGCGAAGCGCCAGGCCCCGTGCGTGCAAGGTCTCGATCACTTCGTCGATTGACTTCTTGCCGAAGTTCGGAATTGCGTTCAATTCGCCCTCGCTCTTGGCGACGAGGTCACCGACGGTCTGGATGCCGGCACGCTTGAGGCAGTTGTAGGACCGGACGCCGAGCTCGAGCTCCTCGATCAGGATGTCGTCCATCGCGTTGGGCGCGCGGCCGCCGGCGCCACGTGGGGGCTCCGCGCCGACAAGGGCGGGGTCCAGAATGCCACCGGCACCGGTGTCACGCAGCTCGATCACGCGATCGGCGTCGGTGAAGATCGCCAGCTGCGAGATCAGGATCTCGGCGGCCTCGCGCAACGCGGCGTGCGGGTCGATCGAGCCGTCGGTCTCGATGTCGAGCGTCAGCTTGTCGTAGTCGGTCTTCTGACCGACGCGCGCCTGCTCGACGTTGTAGGCGACGCGGCGAACCGGCGAGAAGATCGAGTCGATCGGGATCACGCCGATCGGCTGGTCGGACGACTTGTTCTCCTCGGCAGGGCGGTAGCCACGGCCGCGGCCGATCGTCAGGTAGACCTCAAGCTTGGTCTGCTTCTCGAGCGTCGCGATGTGCGCATCGGGGTTGAGGATCTCGACGCCGGAGGGCAGGTCGATGTCCTTGGCGGTGATCTCACCGGGGCCGGAGACCACCAGCGGCGCCTCAACCTCGGTCGCGTCCGAGTGCATGCGGCAGACGACGCCCTTGAGGTTCAGGACGATGTCGGTGACGTCCTCCTTGACACCCTTGATCGTCGAGAACTCGTGCGCCACGCCCTCGATGCGGACACTGGTGACAGCGGCGCCGGCCAGCGACGAGAGCAACACACGGCGCAGCGAGTTGCCAAACGTGTAGCCGAAACCCCGATCGAGAGGCTCGATCGTGAACGAGCCGCGGTTTTCTTCAACGGACTCGCTGGAGATTCGGGGGACTTGGAAGTCAAGCATCGCGCGTTCCTAACATCGTGGGTTCTGGCGCCGCTCCGTCCGGGCGGCGTTTCAAGGCCACGCGCCGCACCGGAAGGCGTGCGCGGGGCGAGCAATTCGGTCTACTTGGAGTACAGCTCGACGATCAGCTGCTCCTGCACCGGCGCGGCGATCTCCCGCCGCTCGGGCTTGCGGAGCACCTTCGCCGTGAGCGAGTCGTGGTCGGCCTGCAGCCAGGCGGGCACCTGGCCGGTCAGCTCTGTCGCGTCGCGGATCACCTGCGTGGCCGTGGAGCGCGATGAGATCGCGATCACGTCGTC
>Ga0182024_10010615_pt1 | contig 18730 bp, 17 predicted proteins | sample P32metaG_FD_120480 | JGI IMG/M metagenome (GOLD analysis project Ga0182024, IMG submission 120480) | Permafrost microbial communities from Stordalen Mire, Sweden - P3-2 metaG (Illumina Assembly) | ecosystem: Environmental > Terrestrial > Soil > Wetlands > Permafrost | place: Sweden: Stordalen... | reverse complement strand
GCTCATGGTCGTTCTTGACGCCACTGTGGTGAACATCGCATTGCCCTCAGCACAACATGACCTGGGGTTCTCCGATGCAGACCGTCAGTGGATCGTGACGGCATACTCACTGTCCTTCGGCGCCCTCCTCCTGCTTGGCGGTCGGCTCTCTGTCCTCGTCGGTCGAAGACGGATGCTGATCATCGGGATCATCGGGTTTGGTGCGGCCTCGGCTTTCGCCGGCGCCGCGACTGGGTTCGCGATGCTGGCCGTTGGTCGGGCGGTCCAGGGTGCATTTGCCGCCATGCTGGCACCGGCTGCGCTCTCGACACTCACCGTGACCTTCACCGAGCCTGCCGATCGCGGCAAAGCCTTCGGGATCTACGGGGCTGTTGCCGGAGCGGGAGGGGCCGTTGGGCTCCTGCTGGGTGGCGTCCTGACTGAATACCTCTCCTGGCGCTGGACCCTCTACGTCAACGTTGTCCTGGCATTTGTAGCCGTCTCCGCCGCGATGCGGTTGCTTCGAAGCCATCCCAGGGATCGCTCCGTGCATCTCGACCTCCCGGGCACACTGCTCGAGGCGGCTGGTCTGGCCTGCATTGTCTACGGCCTGTCCGAGGCGGTGACCAAAGGATGGGGGGCATCCCTCACCCTCGGCCTTCTGGCGCTGGGGGGTGCATTGTTGGTCACATTCGTTGCCGTAGAGCGCCGCGTGCGTCACCCCCTGCTTCCGATGCGGATCGTGCTGAACCGATTCCGGGGCGGTGCCTTTCTTGCGGTAGGGCTCTCCGCGACTGGGACATTTGGAGTCTTCTTGTTCCTCACCTACTACTTGGAGCTGAATCGCAGATACTCCCCAATAGCCACGGGTCTTGCCTTTCTGCCCCTGATCGCTGCGGTCATCGCGTCATCCACCGTCTCGAGCGAGTTTCTGATGCCACGGGTCGGTCCACGGATCCTCATTCCCGTGGGCATGGTGATTGCGGCCGGAGGTCTTGGATTCCTTGCCGAGGAGCTGGACGCAACCACCAGCTATCCGGACGTCATCTTGCCCGCCTTACTGTTGATCGGGATTGGTCTGGGCATGGTCTTCGGGTGCGCCCTCAACACGGCAACGTACGGAGCTGCGCCCGCTGATGCGGGCGTGGCCTCCGCGCTCGTGAACACAAATCAGCAGATCGGCGGATCAATCGGCGCTGCTCTGCTCAATACCATCGCCGTCAGTGCGTTCAACAGCTATGTCCTGGTCCATGGTCACGGCGTTGCTGCACTCCTGGCGGGAGCGGTCCACGGCTATGTCGTCACATTTTGGGTGGCAGCAGCCATTTTCGCGGGATCCGCCGTGGTCTGTGCACTGGTTCTCGCACCGGGCCTGTTGACCCCGATGAGTGGCGACTCTGATTCGGTCGCGGCGTGAAGGAGGGCGAGAGGGTGTGACGCTCGGATCCGCAGGTGCTTCGACAGCGAAAAAGAAAAAGTTGGTTACCGTGTCGGCTGCCTATGGTGCTGGCGGCAGCGTCGTCGCGCCGGCGCTGGCTGCCCGGCTCCGTGTCCCTTTCCTCCAGTGGGTGTCCACTGGTAGCCGGCACAAGGTATCGATCAGTTGTGAAGAGCAGATCTCGCAGGCCGAAGAGCAACTGACGCCGGTTCATCGCTTCCTGGGATCGCTCACGCAGGCGATGCCAGCTGGACCGACTCAATCACCGCCATCAACAAGGAATCAGAGGGCGTCCCAACGACGAAGCGCCGAGACGGAGATCCGCGGCCTCGTGCAGGGGGGAGGCGGCGTGGTTCTCGGCCGAGCGGCGGCAGTCGTCCTTGGCGCGGACTGTGGTTTCCACGTGCGGCTTGGCGGACCATCGGATCGACGGATCTTGCAGGGCGCCCTGATCGAAGGCGTCAGCCCGGCACAAGCCGAAGTCCGGATGCGGTCCGCCGATCACGCTCGGTTTGCCTACGTCCACCGTCTCTACCACGCCGATCCGACGGACTCCACGTTCTACCACCTGACAATCGACTCCACCGCGGTCCCGCTCGACACGGTTATCGACCTCATTTTCCAGGCATTCTCTGCGTATTTCGCTGCCGATGACTCTGATCTGAGCGGAGGCGCCGGTCCGCGGACGCCAGCGATTGAGTAACCGGCGATTGAGTCAAGGAGTCGATGTGATCCATGGCATGGGCTCGCTTCACCCATCTCCACGACCCGCAGATTTCTCTACGAACGGAGCTACGAGTGCTGGAGGCTCAAGCCGCCTGACCAGCGGCGATCGACAGCGCCAAGATGTTCTGATTCCCGGTGGCCCACTGGATAGTGAACGTGATTCCGGCGATTCGCCAACCGTTGGGCGTGCGCGTGACCTGGTAGTTGTGGTGACCACCGACCGTCCAGGTGGACCCGCCGGAAGGGTTGACGAGTACATGGGTGCCCATCATGTTGGCCGTGCAGGTCGCGCGATCACCGTCGAGGTCGATCACGTGATTCGTGACCAAGTGATGGACTGTGTCGAGGTGCTCCATCAGATAGCGCCACCCGCCTACAAATTCGAGGACAGGGAGAGTCTCGGGCTCACCGCCGGTGAGCGAGGTGCGGTCGTTATAGACCGTCTCGGTGAACAGATTGGGAAGGGCGTCCCAGTCCCGGGCATCGAGGAGTAGCACCATGCGGTTGATCAACTCAGTGATGGCAAGTCGGTCCTCGATCTCGCCTGCAGTCATGGTCATGGTTGCTCCTTACGGGTGTCGGTTGCTTGGGTGGGCCATTCGGACACGAGCGGATTCGATGTGCGCAAGCGTCGGACCGCTGGTCGTTCTGCTCGCTCAATGTGTGTGCTCGCCCCGTCTCGTTCGGAGCGTACGACTCCTTTCGAAGCGGTCGAATCCGTAAAATCCATAGTCCTGATGTGAGAGCGTCTCCGGTCGTGCTGTTGGGGATGAGTGGATCAGGAGCCTCACCTTCGATGAACGCTGTGGCGCTCGGTCCTTTCGCGGAGACTCAAATCATGTGCCCGGGATATTCCCTGGGGTAGCGATCCGCCTCGCCTGTCAACTTCCAGGCGGGGCCGCCCCACTTGAAGACGGCGCCGGCGAAGCTCCGGCGACCCGATGAAATGCCTGGCCAAGAAGTCGAGAGCGGAAGGCCAACAGGGCCTGCGCTATGTGGTGATGGGAGTGTGAGCCGCCAGTGAAGGCAGTCCAGTTCGACGACTACGGAGGCATCGAGGTCCTCGAGGTGCGCGAGGTGCCTCGTCCGGTGCCCGGGCCCGACCAGGCACTCGTAGCGGTGCGCGCCGCCGGGATCAATCCCAGCGAGGGGGCAATCCGCACTGGCCGCGTCCGCGACATCTTCCCCGCCACCTTCCCAAGCGGCCAGGGATCGGACCTTGCAGGTGTCGTTGAAGAGGTGGGACCGGGTGTGGAGGGTGTCGCCGTTGGCGACGAGGTGATCGGCTTTACCGACAACCGTGCGAGCCAGGCCGAGTACGTGCTTGTCGAGGTCCCCAACTTGACACCAAAGCCCCGGGGGATCCCCTGGGAGGTGGCGGGCGCTCTGTTCGTCGCGGGCGTGACAGGTTTCGCTGCCGTACGCGCGGTGGCCCCGACTGCCGGTGAAGCTGTTGTGATCGCCGGGGCGGGAGGGGGGGTTGGAGTATTTGCAGTGCAGCTGGCAGTTCGCACGGGGGCCCGCGTCATTGCACTGTCGAGTGATCGCCATCACGCCTGGTTGCGTGAGCGGGGCGCCGTTCCTGTCGCCTACGGAGATGGTGTTCGCGAGCGCCTCATCACTGCTTCCGGAGCATCTCCGTTGACCTCGTTCATCGATCTCGTCGGCGGTGGCTATGTCGAGCTGGCGCTAGATCTCGGCATCGCGAAGGATCGGATCGACACGATCGTCGACTTTCCTGCCATTGCAAAGTACGGCGTCAAGTTCGAAGGCGGCGCGGCAGCAGCAAGCGCTGCGACCCTGGCTCAACTGGCAGATGCGGTCGTAGCCGGCGAGCTGGTCGTGCCAATCCAGCGGACATATCCACTTCAAGAGGTGCGAGCTGCCGTCACTGAGCTCGAGGCCGGCCACATGGCTGGGAAAATCGTCCTAATCCCGTGATATCGAAAGGGGTGAGTGCCACGACTCGCCTTCCGCAACAGAAGTCTCAAATGAACTCCAACCGATGACTCAAGCCTCGTCATCGGTTGAAAGCGACTCCAGGATCGCAGTCGTCTCTGGGGGCGCTGGAGGAATCGGAACAGCCATCGTGTCGGCCCTCGAGGACTCGGGACATCGAACGGTCGTCATCGACCGCAAAGGAACCGTTCCATGTGATCTTGCTTCAGAGGCCTCCACGAGGGAGGCGGCAGAGGCGGTTCTCAAGATGGTCGGGCGCTGCGATGTCTTCGTACAATGCGCCGCCACCTTCGATCTGGCGGCGCTGAAGGAGCTCGATCTGGTGACCTGGCGGCGCGTCATGGCGGTCAACGTGGAGTCGGCGCTCCTCCTGGCTCAGGCCTTTACGCCAGGCATGGTTGAGAGAGGATTCGGCCGAGTGATCTTCGTGACGTCAGACACGCTGTGGTCGCCTCCAGCTGGAGAATTTTTGCCGTACGTTGCGAGCAAGGCCGCCCTCATCGGCATCATGCGGACACTTGCGGTGGATCTTGGACAAGCGGGCGTCTTCGTTTCGGCCGTGGCGCCGGGCCTGACGGACACTCCCGGTTCACGCTCGGCCAATTCGGATTCTGACTTCGAAGCCGTCGTGGAGCATCAAGCGCTCAAGCGTCGGCTCACCGCAGAAGACACTGCTTCAGCGGTCGCGTACCTTGCATCGGACGGCGGGGCAGCAATGACCGGCCAGGTCTTGTGCCTGGACGGCGGATTGATCTTTCGATAGCCGCGTGCGGCTGGGATCTTCACACTGAAAGGAAGCCCGTGACATCGCCCAGAGATGAAGTCAACGAGTGGAACCGCAGAAACATTGAAGAGTTCCGCGCCAATAGTGGCAAAGTGGGTGGCCCGTTCGCCGGGGCAACGTTGCTTCTCCTGCACACGGTCGGTGCCCGCAGCGGCGAACAGCGCATTAACCCCATGACGTATCGCGATCTCGGCGATGGTCGCGTCGCGGTGTTCGCTACCCGAGCTGGCGACCCCTCCAACCCCGACTGGTACTTCAATCTTGTCGCCAATCCCGAAGTGACCGCTGAGATCGGAACTGAGATCCGCGCTTTTAGGGCTCGAACCGCGATCGGCGACGAGCGAGAACTCATATGGAGTCGGCAGAAGAGGGAGAGCCCTGGTTTCGCGAGTTACGAAGCCCAAACCACGCGCCAAATCCCCGTCGTGATCCTCGATCCGGTCTGATCAGCACTATCGGCGAAGGTCATCCGATTCGCGGCTTAAGGCCAGATAGAAACGCGTGTGTCGAGGGCTGGGCCCTTTGAACGATTCTGGTCGTGCTCCATATCAGTAAGAGCTTGCTGGCGCAAGTACTTGTTGTCGATCACGAGCGGGACGCCTGGCGATCGAAAGCGAGGCTCGAAGGCCGCGTTGGGGCAACTAAGGATTTCCCAGATGCGAGATCTACCCCCGTGATCTGAGAATGCGAGTGTCAGGTCTCGCTCGTCGCATCGATTCATCTCACTTGGGAGAGGACCGGGAGTACCGCCAATGTCAAGCAGGGTCTGAGGATCGAGGAGCACGTGTCCTCTGTGACCCTTCCGGGTCGGTGTCGGAGTGTGAACGAAACCCAGCCGAATGCATCATCCATCACCCAGCCGCGGGTGAACGTCCTGCGGGGATCGCAAGCCGGTCTGCTCGGGCGAACACAGGAGCGCCTGCTCTTGGCCGGCCTCTTAAAGGCGGCTCAGAGCGGACACGGTGGCTCGATGGTTCTCAGGGGCGGCATTGGAGTGGGAAAGTCCGCTCTTCTCGAGGATATCGCCCAAGGCGCAGACAACTTCCGTGTGAGCCGGGTTTGCTGTGTTCCGTCGGAGCGAGAAGTCGCATTCTCGGGCCTCCAACAGTTTTGCGCCCCGCTCATGGCCGCGCTCGCCGAACTTCCAGCGCCCCAGAGGAACGCTCTGTCCACCGCCCTTGGACTTGCGGACGACCCACCGCTCGATCACTTTCTCGTCGGAATGGCGGTCCTCGGACTTGTCAGTGAAAGTGTGCGGAGGAAGCCCACCATTTGGATCGTCGACGATGCCCAGTGGCTCGATCGGGAATCCAGGAACGCGATCGGGTTCGCGGGACGTCGGTTAAGTGAAAGTTCAGCCTTACTTCTCATAGCGACGAGGGACGAGTCCGAAGTCGACGACGAATTAGACGGGTTTCAGGAAGTTCGCCTGTCTGGCCTCGGCGCCAGCGATGCCAGCAAGCTGTTCAATTCCGTTGTCATGGGCCCCATAGACCCAGCCGTTCGGGATCGGATTCTTGCGGAGTCCAGGGGAAACCCGCTCGCCCTCCTGGAGCTCCCAAAAGCCTGGACGACGGCGGAGTTCGTCGAGGGGCTCTCGGAACCTATCTGGGGCTCAGTCGCAGACCAGCTCGAACAGGGATATGCGCGACAGATCCGTGACCTCCCGCTTTGTACGCAGACCTTTCTGGCGCTCGCCGCGGCCGAAACAACAGGCGACGCGACGCTTCTGCAGCGCGCAGCGATCACGCTCGAACTCGATTGGGCTGTGGCGGCACCGGCCGAACGTGCGGGCCTTGTGGATCTCGGTCCGCTGGTGTGCTTTTCGCACCCCCTCGCGCGGGCTGCAGCGTACCGAGTGGCGGCGCTTCAAACCCGTCTGCAGGTGCATCGCGCACTTGCCGAGGTGACCGACCCCATCCGGAATGGCGATCGACGCGCGTGGCACCGGGCTAACTCGACGCTTGTGCACGACGAGGCCATCGCAGGCGAATTGGAACAGTCGGCGGGAACGGCGCAGGCCAGAGGTGGTTTGCCGGCTGCGGCGGCGTTACTGGAGCGATCGGCCCTGCTTACTCCTCATGGTGGCGAGCGGGCGGATCGGACGCTGGCGGCGGCAACGGCACAACGAGACGCCGGGGCGCTCGATCCTGCCCTCCGGCTGCTCCTCGCAGTGTCGTCAGGGCCGGCTTCCGGACTGCGGGATGTCTTGACGGACCGCCTGCGCGGCAGGCTTGCGTCGGATCAGCATCGGCATGCGACCGCCGCTGAGGTTCTGTTATACGCGGCGCAGAGTCTGGAACGTGTGAATCCGCTGCTTGCGAGAGAGACCCACCTGGAGGCATTGCTTTCGGCCGTGGAGGCCAGCGGTCCCCGGGGGAGTGAGTTCCTCATCAAGGCGGCAGAAGCAGCGATTTCGGCGCTGGCAGGCCAGACTGAGCATTCTGGGGTGAACGACATTCTTCTCGCTTCACTTGCGCTGAGGGTGACGGAAGGCCACGAAGTTGCGGCCACACTGCTGAAGCGTGCGCTTGTGGACCTTCGTGACCGCGATGGTGACGTCGATCGAACCGAACCCACGAGCTGGGCGACGAGAACCCGTGCCGCCGAGATCATTGCGATTGAGGCATGGGATATTGAAACGGGCGTCCTCATGGCGGAGCGAGGAATTGCCACTGCAAAAGCATCCGGAGCTGCGGTTCACCTACAGGCCGCATTGAGCAGTCTTGCAACCCACTTGGTGTTGGCGGGGGAGTTGCGCTCGGCGTCGGCGCTGGTGCGGGAAGAAAGGGTCCTCTCGCGCCGAACGGGCGTGTCATCGATCACACGGGCAGAGCTGTTACTGGCGGCGTACCGCGGCGATACGACCACAGCATCGCTCAAGATGCGGCCGAATGCCGATCCGACGGCACTTGACGAGCACGGTCAGAACGTCGCATTCGCTCAGTACGCAAGCTCTGTGCTGCACAACGGCGCTGGTTGTCACGCGGAGGCTTTGATATCAGCCCGTGATGTGTTCGATTGGCATCCGCTCGGGTATGAGACGTTGGCCGCCGCAGAGCTCGCCGAGGCGGCCTCCCGGACGGGAGAAACCGCGGTTTTGCGCCATGTGCGAGGCTGGATGTCGGCTCGCGCCTCTGCAACGCCGACGCGCTGGTCGTTGGGCATTGCCGCTCGAGTCGAGGCATTGGAGTCGGACGGCGAGGCTGCAGAGTTCTCGTACCGTGCCTCGATCGAGCACCTGAAGAAGACCCGTCTCCGAGCCGAACTCGGACGATCACATCTTCTGTACGGTGAGTGGCTCCGTCGAAACGGTCAAAGAGGCAAAGCCCGTGACCAGCTGTCCATCGCACTTGAAACGCTGAACGAGATTGGCGCCTCGGGTTTCGCGGAGCGTGCCCATCGAGAACTCGCAGCTGTCACAAACCGACGCATGCGTCGCTACGTGGATGCTCCGGAAATCGGGCTCACGAGCCAGGAGACGCGGATTGCGCAGCTGGTTCAGCAGGGACTCACCAATCCAGAGATTGGTGCTCGCCTCTTCCTCAGTCCACGCACGATCGAATGGCATCTGCGGAACATCTTCGGGAAATTCGGAATCTCCTCCCGCCGGGAACTCCGCGTCAAGAACTTGGACGCGAACATCTGACCCCGTTCTCGACTTGGGCCAAGAGGGGCGGCCACAGGAGTTCAGTCAGCATGGTGGCTCCTACGAACTCCTGACCAGAGGGAATTGGGTGCCGATAGCAAGACGAGCAGGTTCGTCGAAGGTGACCGTACCGGCCCCGATGTTTTCGAGCAGGTGCTGTCGCGTCCGAGTGCCGGCGATGATGAGCACGTTGGGATCGAAGTCGAGGAGCCATGCCAGCGCGACCTGGGCGGGTGTCGCGACAAGCCGGGTCGCCAATTCGACGATCACAGAGCTCGTCAGGATTTCATGCTGAACGCTGGACGGGAAGCCGAGTGGACAGAACGGGACAAAAGCAATTCCTCGAGCAGCACATTCTTCGAGAAGACCCCGTGCCCGTTGGTCGGCCAGGTTGAACAGGTTCTGAACGCAGACAATCTCCGTGCGATCGAGTGCTCTGAGTAGGTGGTCTTTCGAGATGTTGCTCAGTCCGATGCCCTCGATGAGTCCTTCGTCTCGAGCCCGTGACATAGCGTCGACCTGAGCATCAAAGCGCTTCGAGGGAGGGGAACCGTCCATGATGCGGAGGTTGACGGCAGCTAAGCGGCCAACTCCCAGAGTGACGAGGTTGTCCTCAATGCCCATGCGTAGCTCGTCTGGCTCGTCATAGGGAAGGACACCACCAGTCTCATCCCGTCGAGCAGCCACCTTGCTCACGATCCTGAGATCCGCCGGGTAAGGAGAGAGAGCTTCGTGAATGAGTTCGTTGACGACCCCCGGTCCGTAGTACTGAGCGGTGTCGATGTGATTGACCCCTCTGGCGATAGCTGTCTCGAGGACCCGAAGAGCCTCGTCTCGATCCCGCGGTGGGCCGAAGACATTGTCGCCGGCCAGCTGCATGGCGCCATAGCCGATCCGGTTCACCAGCCGCCCCCCCAATGGGAAGGTACCTCCGAGGCCGGCGTTCGACATACTCAACCCCCGTACGTCGGCACGATGGCCCCGTTGACAGGTCCGGACAGATCGCTTGCGAGGAATTCGATGACCTTCGCTAGTGCGTCCGGCTCGACGGCACCTGACAGAAACTCTGGGGGGAGAATCGACTTGTTCTTCTCTGTGGCAATGACGTGCGGGAGGACGACATTCACCCGCACACCGCTGGGCCGAAGCTCCAGGTCGAGGATGCGAACGAGATGGATGAGTGCGGCTTTGGTCAAGCTGTACGCCGCAGTGCCAACTGATGGTTCGAGACCCTGACGGGCACTGATATGCACGATCACACCGGAACCCTGCTTTTGCATGTGGGGTGCCACCGCTTGCGTGATCCACAAGGCGGTACCGAGATTCACTTCGAACAGGCGTGTGAAGATCTCGGGTGTAATGGTTGACGAGTCGCCGAGCTCGTAGGCGCCGATGGTGTTGACGACTACGTCGGGCGTACCCACGTCGAGGACAATCTTGTCGACGAGGGGCTTCGAAATCGCAGGGTCGGTCGCATCTGCGACCTCACGTTTGATCCCCGTAGGGAGAGCCTCCAGTCCGGCGGCGGTGCGGTCGACTCCGATCGTGGTGTATCCCGCCGAATGGAGCGCCAAAGCGGTCGCTTGGCCCAGACCCCCTCCCGCTCCGACGACGATGGCTGTCCGCGAGGTCATGAACTCATCCTTTCGAAATGCGCTGGCCGCAAGCGGTCGAGTCCTAGACCTCGCTCAGGTCATCCACCCGATGAGCTCGCACCAGGACATTTCATGCCCGGTCGCTCGTGAATACCCCAGGGAGAATCCCTGGCGGAACCTGGTCAGCCGGCCGCAGGAGTACCGAGGGGTCGGGTCTCACTCCATACGAGAATGATCTGGCGCTCTGCGATGTACCAATCCTGGTCGATCTTGGTAAAGGTATCGAGGTAGTGGAGCCAGGCGACCATCATCATGCGAGTGCCGTCCTCGCTGTAGACGTGGTGCGCAATGGTGTAGCTGTCCCCGGTGGCGTCACTTCCCTCGATGATGACGGTGCTCTGCCCGTTGAAGTGCATCGTGTGCTCGTACCGATTCAGGTCGTCAAAGACGGGCGCGAGGGACTCTCGACCCTCCAACACGTAGCTGGGCTGGGTGCCGGGGCCGTCCATTAACACCAAAAAGCGCGTGTCGGCCGTGAAGAGGTCCATTTGGCCCGAGGCGTCACGGGTATCGGCGCAGCGGGCATAGGCGTCGAACAACTCGCGAATAGCCAGGCGATCGGCTGCCTCTTGTGGTGAGAGCGTGGCGTGCGACGACATGGAACTCCTTCCACTGATTGACACCTGTCAAAGTTTGACAGATGTATAAAATCAGGTCTCTGCAGAGGACGCAAGGGGGACTCCATTGACACGAAGAGCGCGTGAGCCGACACCGGCGGAAGTGGCGGCGGGCTCTGAGCGGACTGATCCGCGTATTGCTCGAACAGTGCGTGCCTGCGAAGCGGCGATCGTTGAGCTCGCGGCGGAGCAACCCATTTCGCAGGTTTCAGTCGCCGATCTCGCTCTCGCTGCGGGTGTCACCCGAGCGACCTTTTACAACCACTACGCCAACCCCTTGGCGCTGCTCATCGAGGTCCTTCTTGCCGACCTTGAACTCGCCCACATCTATGAGGAGAAACGTAGAGCTGAAGGTGACTATTCGGCTGAGGAGTTGCTTCGGCTCTCGATCATCGACGTGGCCGAACACATCGAGCGCTTCGAACCCGTGTATCGCCTGACCCTGGACCGGCCTGCCGATGGAGCGGTCTATGAGGCGCTCATCCGCCACTTCAGGGAATATGCCCTGTCCTTCATCGAACTGAGTGCCAATCCGGACTTGCCCTCTTCGAACCGCGATGTCATCGCCCAGTTTCTTGCTTATGGTTTCGCCGGTGCAATCAAGGCCTGGCTGAGCGACCCTTCAGTTTCAAAGGACGATCTCATCGATGCTGTGATGGCCTGCGCCCCACCGTGGTGGCGCTGAGGGATCACAAATCCAACGGCATCGGCAGGGTGCCGCCTAACGCTCGCAAGGTGGGTCGCCCAGCACCTTTAGGGATCGAACTACGGGTTTCCTAGATGCCGGACCGAGTTCTCGATCGCACAATGGCAGGGTCTCGACCACAGACAGGAAGATGGTAATGACATCGGCGTCAAACCGGCTTCTGCCTTGGAGTCGGCCGATCACCCGGATCTCGCTCGACGACGCACCGGATGTCTTTGGTGGAGGGGACCACCCTCCCGTCGACGGAAGTTCGTCCTCTCTTTGCCCGGGTACTTGCGGAGACGCGAGGGTTGAGAGTTGAAATGACGACCGCAATCGTTCTGTCAGGTGGAGGGAACCTCGGAGCCATGCAAGCGGGGAGTGTTGTCGCCCTCTTTGAGGCCGGCATCAAGCCGGACCTCTTGGTGGGCACCTCTGTCGGCGCAATGAACTCTGCTTTCTTGGCTACGCACCCCGGCCTGGAAGGCGCAGTCGCCCTGCGAGATGCCTGGGCGGCATTGCGTCGTGCAGAGGCGATACAGCTCGATCCACTTTTGGCGTTTATGGGCTTCTTCGGCTTGAGGGATCATCTGGTCTCGGCCAAGCAGCTCCGCCGGCTCCTCGAGAAGTGGATCCCCATCGATCGCTTCGAACAGTCGGCGTTACCCTTCGGCGTTGTGGCGACCGATGCCCTCAGCGGCGATGCGGTCGTGGTAACAAGCGGAGAAGTGGGGCCCGCCCTTGCCGCAAGCTCGGCCATCCCAGGGATCTTCCCTCCGGTTCGGATCGAGGGCCGTTGGCTGATCGACGGCAGCCTGTCGTCGAATCATCCCGTTATCGAGGCCCAGGACCTTGGCGCAGATGAGATCTATCTCGTCACCACGGTCACCGCCCCCCGAACCGCTCCGCCAAAAGGCGCCGTTGCAGTTGCCATGAACTCAGTTTCCTTGTTGACCACCAGGGTGGCGCGTCTCCAGGTGGCGGAGGCGCATCGTCGAGCAGAACAGATGGGCGGCCATATTCATGTCGTGCCCTCGGCCGAACCACTGGCTCCGGGACCCTTCGACTACCGAAGGAGCGCGGAGTTGGCCGAGCAAGCCTACCGACGAACCAAGCAATGGCTCAACGAAGAGCTCCGCCCTGTCGGACTGGCTCGGTCGAACAGTTCCATCGTTTTCCCGGCGGCAAAGCGTGTCTTGGGCCGTGGCGCGCTTTCAGGTGGCCAGCCATGATGACCTGGTTTGCGTTCGCAACCTTTTGCGGCCGGAATGCCGAGCCGCAAATCTACGCGCTGGGCGAGTGATGCGCGATGTATCAGTAGGCAGCACCAGCCAATTGTGACCCGTCCGGCGCCGCACCGGCATCCTGATCGCTCCCACCGGGATCACACATGTTAGCTCTCCTGAAATACTGCGAGATCGGGCGCCTGGCAGCGCTCGGGTCTTTGGATCTAGACAAGCGGAACGCGTCCGTCCAGCTCCCCGGCATCTTCAATGTGCTGGCGCCGACGCTGAACCATTACGGCTACTTCGCGGTGGCGGGGCTGATCTTCCTCGAGGACTTCGGCACACCCTTCGTTCCGGGCGAAACCGTCCTAATCGCCGGATCCCTATACGCTGCTAACGGCCAGCTGAACGTAATCACGGTCGGCCTGCTGGCGATTCTCGCGGCGGTCCTCGGTGACAACGTCGGATATGCAATCGGTCGGTTTGCTGGTCACTCGGCTGTCGTGCGTTGGGGTCGGTATGTCCAGCTGACCGAACCGCGAATCGACAAGGCAGAAGCGTTCTTCGATCGGCATGGTGGAAAGGTCGTGGTTCTCGCCCGCTTCATCGATGGCCTGCGTCAGATCAATGGGATCGTGGCCGGCACCTGCAAGATGCGATGGACTTCCTTCCTAATCTACAACGCGCTCGGAGCCACCCTCTGGGTGGCATGTTGGGTGACCGTCGGGTACACGGCAGGCAGCCATATCACGGCTATCTACAACTGGGGCTCACGCTTCGCGGTCTACGTGCTGGTAGCCCTGTGCGTTTTGGCTCTCGCATTGCTTACTCGGCACTTCCTCGTCCATCACACGACCGATGGCGCCAAGTGAGGGATGACCTCTGGCACGAGATGCGACGGTGGGTCTCGCCCCGTTTTCGGGGCTGCCCTCATGGGTGACGTTGTGCCTATATCCGCTCGGCGAATGGGATCGACCAGAAGCGGCCCGACGTCGCAGTCCCGATCGCTGGCGCTCGCGATACTGCTGTTTGTCCTATTTCTGACTTTCCTCGACAACACCATCGTGACGGTGGTGTTGGCCAATGTCCAGAGCGATCTGCACGCTTCGGTGAGTCAGCTGCAGTGGGTGGTGAATGGGTACGCCTTGACTTTTGCCAGTTTGATGCTGAGTTTCGGCACCATTGGAGACCTCCTCGGCCGCAAGAAGGTGATCCTGTTTGGCGTCGCCGTATTTTGTGCCGGCTCGGTGGTGGCGGCCGTTGCGCCCACCACCGACATCCTCATCGCCGGCCGGGTGATCATGGGGATCGGCGCTGCTGCCTCGGAGCCCGGCACGCTGTCGATGATCCGACAGCTCTATCCCGATCGCGCCGAACGGGCGCGCTCCCTCGGAATCTGGACCGCGGTGTCCAGTCTCGGGCTGGCCCTCGGTCCGCTCATCGGGGGCCTGCTGGTGTTCTGCTTCTCGTGGCGAGCAATCTTCTGGGCCAACGTCATCTTCGGCGTTCTGGCGCTTATCAGCGCCTCCGTCGTGCTTCCCGAAAGCTCAGATCCGGTGCGTGCCCGGTTCGACTTACCCGGGCTGTTTCTTGGCGCACTGGCAATTGGGTCGCTCACCTTCGCCATCATCCTCGGAGAGACAGCGGGCTACCGCACCTGGTGGATCGATTTGCTCTTCCTGTCCTCGTTGCTGTTGGCCGTGTCGTTCGTGCTGGCCGAGCTCCGAGCCAAGAACCCGGTGCTCAACGTCCGCTACTTCAAGAAGCCAGCGTTTGCCTCGTCGACGGTCATCGCCTTCACTGCCTACTTCGGGACCTTCGCCATCTTCTTCATGGTGGCGCTGTATCTGCAAGTGGTGGTATCTGTCTCCCCTTTGGGCCTGGCCTTGAACTTCGTCCCTCTTGCTGTAGGCATGGTGGTGGCCTCGCTGCTTACCGGGCGTTGGGTGGCGGTGTGGGGTCCCCGCATCCCTATGGCAACCGGGTGCCTGCTCGCCGGGGTCGGGATCCTGTTCACGAACGCCCAGGTCAACCCGCATGTCGGGATCGGCCAGATCGGTTGGACCATGTTCGTGGCCGGAGTGGGGGTGGGCATGGCCATGGTCCCGGTGACCTCGGCGTCCCTGGGCTCAGTTCCGGCCGAGCACTCAGGCATGGCCGCCTCGACAACCAACACGTTCCGGGAGCTTGGCGCAGTGGTCGGGGTTGCGGTCCTGGGGTCGATCGTCAACGGCCAGCTGACTGTCAACCTGGTGCGGCGCCTCACCGCCATCGGAATACCGAAGTCCTTCCAATCCCTGGTCGTCTCGGCCGTCACCACTGGCGCTTACCAGAGCGAGTCCAAAGCGGCGACCGGCAAGACCCCGGCCATCACCCACATTGTCAACGAGGTCACCTCGGCCGCCTATGGCGCCTTTGGGCGGGGCCTTCACCTCTCACTCAACATAGCGGGTGCACTCCTTCTGGCCTCGGCCGTCTTGGCTCTGACCACCGTCTATGGCAAGCGGGTCCACCTGGAGAGAGTGCACTCTGCGGAAGGTCACCTGCTCCACTTCTCAACGGAAAATGAGACCGAAGCACTCTCTGAGTGAAGATGTTCGCCCGGGTTCGGACTGGAGGAGCGGCGTGAATCAAAGCGGCTACGAAGAACAAGCGAGGTTTTGGCCAACGCAGTCTTTTGCGATGGCGAAACGGTTGACAAACAGCCTCAGGAATACTGCCGACCAGCAGAGCGTTGGTCGGAAACATGAGTGAGAAGTCTGTGATCGTTGAGTTTGGGCTAGATACGTTCGGCGATGTGACTGAGGGGCCGAACGGTGACCTCGAGAGCCACGCACAGGTTGTGCGCAATGTCGTCGAGGAGGCCGTGCTAGCCGATGAGGTGGGCGTCGACTTCTTTGGAGTAGGCGAGCACCATCGTGAGGATTTCGCGGTTTCGTCGCCTGAGACCGTGCTGGCCGTGGCCGCCGGCCGCACCGAGCGGATTCGCCTGGGTTCAGCCGTTACGGTCCTGAGCTCCGACGATCCGGTACGGGTCTTTCAGCGCTTCGCCACGCTTGATGCCGCTTCGAATGGCCGCGCGGAGGTAATTCTTGGGCGCGGGTCTTTCACCGAGTCCTTTCCCCTGTTCGGCTTCGACCTGGAGCACTACGAGCAGCTCTTCGAAGAGAAGCTGGAGCTCTTTGCAGCCTTGCTCGCCGAGGAACCCGTCACATGGCAAGGGGAAACACGTTCTTCCCTGGACGATCAGGAGGTGTTTCCGAAGAGTGAAGCAGGGCTGCGCGCCTGGGTTGGAGTTGGAGGGAGCCCCGAGTCGATTGTGAGAGCTGCTCGCCACGGGCTTCCCTTGATGCTTGCCATTATCGGAGGCGACCCACAGCGGTTTCTTCCCTACATTGATCTGTACAACAGAGCTCTCGTGCAGTTTGGGCAACCTCGCCGTGAGATTGGCGTTCATTCGCCGGGTTACGTGGCGAGGTCAGATGAGGAGGCGGTGGATCAATTCTGGCCTCACTACAAGGAGATGCGAGACCGGATCGGAGCCGAACGACGCTGGCCCCCGATGTCTCGGGTGGAGTTTGAACGCGAGGTTGCCGATGGATCGTTGTATGTCGGATCGCCTGAGACCGTTGCTCGCAAGATCGCTCGGACAGTGATGATGTTGAATGTCGACCGTTTTGACATGAAGTACAGCGCCGGTCGTCTTCCCCATGACCTCTTGATGCAAAACATTGAGCTCTACGGTACGGAAGTCATACCTGCTGTTCGCGACCTGCTCTCTGGGTCTAGCGAACTCCTGGCGAGCTGACGATTGGAGTTCTCATGGCCACATCGGAACACGGACCGACACCGAGGGGACACACCGAGGACGGCGGTGTCCTCGTCGGCGATGCGAACGCACCCAAGGGGCTCGTGGTCTTCGAGGATCCACAATGCCCGTACTGCCGGCAATTCGAGGAGGTCAACGGATCAGTCATCACGGCAGGACTTGCTCGTGGGGATCTGGCCGTCGAATACCGTATGCGTTGCTTCCTCGGTCCCGAGTCGGTAAGAGCGGACAACGCGCTTGCCCTGGCGGCGGAAGCCGGTCGGTTCGACGAGCTGCGCCACGAGCTGTTCGCCCACCAACCGGAGGAGGGTACTGGGGGTTTCACGGTCGACGACCTCCTCGAGCTCGGCGCACATGTAGGGCTGAATGACGAGAGTTTCATCTCAGGGGTGCGCCAGGCCCGCTACGAAGCGTGGGTGGTCAGCCGTGAGACGCGCTTCTCTGGTGAGGATCCACAGGGGACGCCTGCACTGTGGCTCAACGGTGGAGCGATCGAGGCCAGGGTGCTATTCAGTCCTGGGGCGTTCGATCAACTATTGCAGTCTTGAGGGGCGCTGCCGCAGATCGGAGTCGAGTTCCGTATTCATTGCTGATTGACTCAGCGTGGCGACATCTGGGTCCGATTCCTCGGGCCTATTGCGATCTACCCCTCCAGCGCCTTCTTGTACCCTCAGTCTCGGACGTCGATCAGCACTTTGCCAACTGCCGAGTGTTCGACAGCGGTGTGAGCGTCGTGGGTCCGGTCCAGTGGGAAGTGATGCAGGGGCAGCCCCGCTTCGCTACCGACGTTGACACTTGCGGCGTCAACGGCCGCGGCGATGTCGTCGACCGCTTGGGCCTTCGCGGGGGATGGTGCGGTGTAGATGAATACGAATTGCCATCGGCCGTTGGGGACCATGAGCGGGAACACCGGAGCGGAGAGGACTGCACCGCCTTCGGCTGCGTAAATCGCGACCGATCCGTTTTGGGCCAAGATGGTTGCGTCGATCTGAGCATTGGCCGCCGGTGATACCTCGACGATCGAGTCAATTCCCGATGGGCTGATCTTGCGCACTTCGGATACCACGTCCTGACGTTTGTAATTGATGATGTGGTCTGCCCCGGCCGCGGTAGCGAGTCGCGCTTTGACATCGCTGCTGACGGTCGTGATGACCGTCGCGTCAGACCACCGAGCAAGCTGGATGGCCGCGTTGCCCACCGCTCCTGCTCCGCCGGCCACCAAGACGAACCGGCCGGCGAGGGCGCCGGGGCCGAGCCGCAAAGGACCCTCCTCGTGCACCGTGAGGCATCGGTGGGCGGTCATGAATGGAATGCCAAGGCTGGCGCCGAGATCGAATGAGGCGTCGACAGGCAATGGCACGACCTGCCGGGCAGGCACCACCGCCAGTTCCTGGGCAGTGCCATCCGCCCGCTCGTGGGCGGCCTCCCATATCCACACCCGCTGCCCAATGAGCGACCGCTCCACCCCGGCGCCCACAGCGGCGACGACACCGGCGCCATCCTGACCCGGGACGCGGGCTCCTGAAACCGCAGAAGGACCGCCGCCTTGTCGGGACTTCCAGTCGGTGGGGTTCACGCCGGAGCGATGGACCCAGATCGCGACCTCACCTGGACCAGGGTCGCGGACATCGCGCTCTACCAGCGTCAGAACCTCGGGTCCTCCCGAGCGGGTGTATACGACCGCTCGACTGGTTTCGTCCATCACGTGACGGGTCCGTTCTGCGATTGCACCATCTCTTTAAGGGCTATCAACCTGGCCTGCATGGCGTCGGTCTCCTGTGTGGTTGGTCTACCAGGGGCGGCCGAGACGTTCCGGCCTGCCACCTTGTCGAGTCAAAAACCAGCTCTTGCGATCGAGGGCCCAATTGCACATCTCGTGTCGGGGTCAGAGCAGTGGGGCTTCACTTGTACGATGCTCTGGACTGGCTAAATGATAATGACTAGGACTTGATAGCCGAACTCGGCGCTGTCTCAAGAAGGCGACTCGAAGGGTCCGGGCCTGATGCCGGTCAGGCGTCCCGCCGGCCTTCTAGAAAATGACCCGAAGACTGCCCGAAGGTCCGTGGGATCCCACGAAAATCCCGTGCGTCCAGCAGCTCGGGGCGCCCTGAGTGCAAAGGAGCAGCCATGACGTAACCGAGCGAGAAGCTCACGACGACCAGCCGGTGCAAGTCCGGTCCGGG
>Ga0182024_10010614_pt1 | contig 18732 bp, 5 predicted proteins | sample P32metaG_FD_120480 | JGI IMG/M metagenome (GOLD analysis project Ga0182024, IMG submission 120480) | Permafrost microbial communities from Stordalen Mire, Sweden - P3-2 metaG (Illumina Assembly) | ecosystem: Environmental > Terrestrial > Soil > Wetlands > Permafrost | place: Sweden: Stordalen... | reverse complement strand
GCCATCTCGATGCTGGCCCGGCTGCCCCGGGCTGTGGCGCACCCCGATCGCCTCTTGACCGGCTTGCAGTGGTATGCCCGGCGACCCCTCACCCGGGTCCTGCTGGCGCTCGGCCGGCCGGCCCCCGAACGACTCCGCGAGAACTTCTTCTTCGACCTCCACTCGGACGCCGAGCGGGCGTATCACCCCTCGCCGTACCCGGGTGAGATCCTCATCTTCTACGGCGATGGCCTGTACGAGGATCCCACGCTCGGCTGGGACGGGCTGGCGAGCCGGGGAATCCGCTCGTACGCCGTACCCGGCGAGCACGACAACAATCGCCAGGCGATGCGCGAACCCGCCGTGGGGTTCATCAGTGACCGGCTCCGGGACTACTTGCGCCGAGCGTGATGCGCCCGCGCCCGGTGGCGAGCCCTCGACTTACCGCTTCCCGGGGCCGCGGCCGACCGTGAGGTTTATCTTCTTCCGCGCCTCGAACCGCCGGCGCGCATGGGGACTCTGCGCGAGCACGCGACCCCGGTAGCGTCGCAGGGACCGCTTACGGGTGACCTTGCCGAGCCGGCAGTGGCTCTTCGCAATCGCCCGCCTGGCCTTGGCAAGGCTGAGGTGCTTGAGCCTGGGGATGACACAGCCGGCCGCGCGCTTGGGCTTGGCTTTCGTCGCCCGCTTTGCCCGGGGCTGGCCGGTGCCCGGGCCGGTGCCGGGGCCGGGGCCGGGGCCGGAGCCAAGCAGGATCAGCCCACTCGTCGGTCCCATTGACACCGCCTTGATGTTGCTGTACCCCGAGCCTGAGTAGGTGCCGCCGAGCGAGAACGTGCCGATCGTACGCGACGTCGGGTTCACGAGCACGATCCCGTTGGCGAACTTGCGCACGTAGACGCCATTGGAGGACAGCTGCCTGTAGGCACCCGACGGCGCGCCGAGCTGCTGCGCGGTGGTGTACTCGGGATACCACGCCTCGGAGGCACCGTAGTTGGCATTGGATACCGAGTAACTGGAGTAACCGCCGGCCACGAGCATCATCGAGGCCAGTCCGTAGGTGTTGCCGGCGACGGTCGTGTTGTAGGAGTGCAGGATCGCGTACTTGCCGTGCGCCTCCGACCACGCCACGTTGGCGAGCTTCTGGGACCAGAACGGAATCTGCTGCGCCGTTCCGGGGCCGCCGTCAGTGAAGGACTCCTCCTCTGACCCGTCCAGCGGGGTGGTCCACTGCGCCCACAGACCCTTGCTCACGGTCGAAGCGGCGATCGCGCCGACCACGAGCTTGTGCTGCGCGTGGGCGCTGGCACCGGCGTAGGTGAGGAAGGAGAGCATCGCCGACTGCCACGACGAGCTGGTGGGGTATTTGGGGGAGGTGGTCCCGGACGGCAGCTCGAGCGTCAGCAGTGAGGCCACCCCGTCGAAGAAGACACCGTCGAATCCACCCGCCTGAGCGAGCGCCAGGGCGTGCTGCATGCAGGCCTGCTGATAGCCACTGGCGCCCGGATCCATCAGGTATGAGGTCTTGCTGCCCGGCAGCAGGATGCGACTGCCGTTCTGGCTCTTGATGAACCAGCTCGACGGATCGGTGGCGTAATCCGTGCAGACCGTGTTCCCGGAAAGGTCATCACTCCGGGACACCAGCATGTCCTGGTACATGAGGATCTTGAGGCGAGGATTAGCCTTGTGCAGTGACGCCACCAGCGAGGTGTTCGGGGTCTGCAAGACCATCACCTGGTAGCGATTCGCTTCCTGGGAGGTCGACAGCGTCGACGAGTACTGGAACGCCTCGCGATTGAAGTTCGCGTAGGTGGTGGCCGACGCACTGGCAGCGCCGACTGCGAAGCTGACGCTGAGCAGCACGGCCACAGCGGTGACCGCAGACCATCTTTTGAACATGGGCGAGGCTCCCGTCAGAGCTGAGAACGTAGCAGAGTTATTCCCGCTCGCCCGGCTCTCCAAACCTCGCGATACCGAACCATCTCTGTCGGTCAGGCCGGCAAGTCTGCGTGGGATTAGCGCGCTCCGAGCAGGATTAGACCGCTGGTCGGCCCCATTGCGACCGATCGCACCCGATCAAGTCCGGGAGCCGAATAGGCGCCAGGACCGAGGGAGAAGCGGGGCGCTGAGTGCGCGGTGGGATTGACCAGGACGATGCCGCTCGCGAAGGTTCGCTTGTACACACCGTTGCCGAGTTGCTCGTAGCTGCCACTCGGGGATCCCAGCGCCTGCGCTGTGGTGTACTCGGGATACCACGCCTCATCCGAGGTGAGGTTCGTGTTCGAGGTCGAGTAGCTGGAGTAACCACCTGCCACGAGCAGCATCGACGCCAAGCCGTAGGCGTTGCCCGCCCGGGTGCCGTTGTAGGAATGCACGAGGGCATACTTTCGATGGGCCTCGGACCACGCCACGTTGGCGAGCTTCGCGACCCAATAGGGAACCTGCTGCGCCCGTCCGAGGCCGCCGTCAGTCCACGCCTCTTCCTCGGCGCCGTCCAGCACCGTGTTCCAGTGCTGCCACAGGCCCGGGGTGCCCACTGCGGCACCGATGTTGCCGATCACGAGCAGACCCCGATCGTGCGCGACCCGGTAGGCATAGGACAGCATCGAGTACATCGCCGCCTGCCATGCCGGGACGGTCGAATACTCGGGAGGGTTGCCCGCGGCCGGGATACCCGCGTCGGCCAGCGCCGGCGCGACCCCGTCGAAGAACAGGCCGTCGAACCCGAACCGCTTGGCGAGCGCCGTCGCGTTGGCCATGCAGACCCGCTGGTAGGTGGGATTCCCGACGTTCATCAGGTAGTTGTTGGGCCCGACGATGATCGGCCGGCGCTGGCGGTTTGCCAAAAACCAGCCCGGGTCGTGGGCGGCGTCGTACGTGTATGACGTACAGGTGGTCTGGGTGGTGTGCCCCTTGGAGACCAGCGGGTCCTGATAGAGCAGGATCTTCAGATGCGGGTTGGCACGGTGAAGAAAGCGCACCCGCCACCCGGCGGTCTCCTCGAGCACGAGGAACTGGTAGCGGTTGGCCTCCGCGCCGTAGGGCAGGTGTGTCTCGTGGTAGGCGTAGGTCTCGCGGTTGAACAACGCCGGGCTGCCGCGCGGCGCCGGCCGGGGGCTGTCGCGAGGCGCCAGCCGCCGCGCCTGTCCGCCGCAGGAGCCGACGCCGAGCGCGGCCACGACGGCGAACACCACCGCGCCGAGAAGTCCCCGGCGGGGCATGCATCCCCTCACGGCAGCTTCACCGCGGTCGGTCCGGTGGCTGTTCCCGTGAACCGCGGATCGCCTCGGCCAGGGCCGCGACAGTTGGGGAGTTGAACAGCGCCCCGAGCGGGATGTTGCCGTGTCGGCGGCGGATTCGCATGATCGCCTGCGTGGCCAGCAGCGAATGGCCTCCCAGCCCGAAGAAGTCGTCCATCACCCCCACCTCCGCGACGCCGAGCAGCTGTGACCAGACGCCGGCGATCTCCTGCTCGAGCTCGTCACGCGGAGCCACGAAGGCGGCGCTGCGCGGCGCCGGAACGGTGGACGGGTCTGGCAGCGCGTGGCGGTCGACCTTGCCACTCGGGGTGAGCGGGAGGGCATCGATCGCCACCAGGCGCGCCGGCATCATGTGCTCCGGCAACGACCGCCCGAGGAACTCCTGAAGCTCCGCGAGCGTGGGCTCGGGGAAGGCGACGACGTAGGCGACCAGGTGGAGGTCCCGATCGCCGTTCGAGCGCGCGACGACGGCGGCCTCGCGGACCGCGGAATGACGCAGGATCGCGGCCTCGACCTCACCCGGCTCGACCCGGAAGCCGCGGATCTTCACCTGGTCGTCGACCCGCCCCAGGAACTCCACCGTACCATCGCGCAGCCACCGCGCCCGGTCTCCGGTGCGGTACATCCGCCCGCCTCGAAGCTCGTCCGCCACGAACCGGTCAGCCGTCTCCTGCGGACGGTTGACGTACCCGCGCGCGACCCCGGCCCCGCCGACGAAGAGCTCGCCGCCGACGCCGACAGGCACCGGCTCCCGGTGGTGGTCGAGGACGTAGACGTGCGTCCCCGGGAGCGGGCTCCCGATCGGAACGCTGCGGGCCGCGGACTCGGCAGTTCCCGGCGGCACCTCGAAGGTGCAGCAGCCAACCGTCGTCTCGGTGGGGCCGTAGTGGTTGAGAATCCGGCAGCCGGCCCCGCTGTCCCGGAGGCGTTGCACCAGCTCCCAGGAAAGCGCCTCGCCGCCCAGCACCAGCCAGCTCTGCGGCAGGAACCCCTCCCCCGCCGCCAGCAGTGCCCGCAGATGCGTGGGGGTGATCTTGATCACGGCGATCGGCCGCTCGAGGGCGTACGCGGAAAGTGCCATGCCGTCCATCGCGGTCTCCGGATCGATCAGATCCACGCAGCCCCCGGTGCACAGCGGCGGGAAGATCGCCGTGTTGCCGAGATCGGTGCTGATCTCGGACACCACGCCGAACCGCCAGCCCGGCTGCGCGCCGATCCGCTCACCGATCGCCTGCGTGTAGCTCGCGAGGTTGCCGTGCGTGACCGCCACGCCCTTGGGCAGCCCGGTGGAGCCGGAGGTGTACATGACGTAAGCCAGATCACCGGGCTCGCTGACGCCAGGTGGGTTCTCGGAGGATCGGCCGGCGATCTCCGTCTCGTCACGATCGACGCAGACGCTGCCGGCCGCGGCCAGCAGCGGAAGCCGATCCAACAGCGAGGCCTCGGTGACGACGATCTCAGCGCCCGCCTCGGCGAGCTGGTGGCCGATCCGGTCGGGCGGGTGGGCGAAGTTGAGCGGGAGATAGGCGGCCCCTGACTTCAGGATCCCGAGCACCGCCGTGAGCATCGCCGGGGAGCGCCGCAGGCACAGACCCACCGGTGCCTGGCTTCCGGCGCCCTGCGCGAGCAGATGATGGGCCAGGCGATTTGCCCCTTCGTTCAGCTCTCCGAAAGTCAGCTCCTCGCCGCCGCCCGCCACCGCGGGCCGGTCTGGCGTGCGGGCGGCTTGACGCTCGAAGTCGAGGTGAACACACTCAGGCGCCGTGGCGATCGCCGGCTCGTCGCCGAGACGCAGGACGCGCATCCGTGCGCCGGCGTCGAGCAGCGCCAGCCGGCTGACCACCTCTGCCGGCTCGGAAACCGCGGCCAGCAGCAGGGTTCGGAAGTACCCGGCGATGTCCTCGGCATCCCGCTGGTCATAGACGGCGGTGTCGACGCAGAGCTCGGCGGCCTCGTCGCCGCGCCAGTCGAGCCAGACCGCACAGCCGGGCGCGGCCACTGACAGGGACGCCACGCCGGGCGCCGAGCGCTCGATCGCCGAGAAGGCAGCCACGGCGCGCTCCGAAACGCCGAGCAGGTCAATGTCCGAGCCGTATTCCTGCCAGCGAACCGCCTCCGCCCGAGCCCGGCGCACCTGGTCGAGCACCTCGCCGAAGCGAGTCTCGGCATCGATCCGAACGCGCACCGGCAGCCACTGCTCGTACGGGCCGATCGCGCCCGCGAGATCGGGCTGCGCCCGGCCGTCGGCCCAGCCGGCGACGAGCAGCTCAGACGCGCCCGACAGGCGAGCCAGGAGGGCATGCCACGCCGCCTCCACGAACACCGCCAGATCGACGCCGCTCGCGCTCGCGCTGGCCCTGAGCGCCTCGACCTCGCCGGACTCGAGCACGAGGGGGATCCGGGCTCTGGGTGCCGCGGCGCTCCGCGGCGCCGGCGCCCCGGCGCCGAACAGAAGCGGCGGCGCCGTCCGGGTGTCGTCAATCGCTTCGCGCCAGAACGTCCGGCCGCTCGCCGCATCGGGATCCTCGCCGGCGATCAGCTCGCGGCGCCACGCCGCGTAGTCGGCATGCTGGATCGGATCGGGCGATGGAGAATCGCCGCGGCCACAGAGCTCGCGCGCGATCGCCAGCAGCGAACTGGCATCGGCACACGCGGCCAACGCGGTGAGCACGATCACGCTCCGCCCCGGCGAGAGCTCCACGAACCGCACGCGCAGCGGCGGTCCGTGCTCGAGGTCGAAGTCCGCCTGCGCTTCGCGGTCCGCCAGCGCCCCGAGTGACGCCGGGTCGACCGGCAGGGCGGCGTCCGAGTCCGACCCGGCCAGCCACGCCGGCTCCATCCCCTCGTGAATCGTTTGACCCACGGGCGCCCGTGCGCCGATCGGGGTCACGAAGGTTGTTCTCAGGATCTCGTGGCGCGCGACCACGGCGTCGAGCGAGGCTTTCAGCGCCGCCGCATCCGGGGCCGCGTCAAGGATCAGCGCGCACTGGGAGACCAGCGGACGCTCCGCCCCGCGCCCCAGCACGAATGCCTGCTGAGGCGAGATGCGGAACATGGCAGAGCGTTGGCCGGGCTCAGACAAGGTTCGGTCTCACGGTTTGGCTATCGGTGACACCGGTGCGTCGGTTCGCGTGTGGCCTCGGAAGTTACGCAGCGCCGGCCCGGACGGCCCGGCCGTCGCGCGGGGCGGTGAATCCCAGGCGCCGACGAGCTCGAACGAGAGCAGGCGCCGGTCGGGGCTGGCGAGCGCAGCTCGCAACAGGCACGCGAACTCCTCCGCCAGACGAGCGATCGTCGCGGGCTCGAAGATCTCGCGGTTGTATCGGAAGTAGCCGCTGATGCCCTCCTCGAGCACGTCCACGTCGAGTGCCAGGTCAAACCGCGTCAGCCCGCTGTCGACCCTCAGGGGGGTGATCTCCAGGCCCGGCAGCTCAAGCGTCGCACGCTGTGATCCGCTCACCCTCAGGTTGACCTGGAACAGCGGATTGAGGCCCGGCTCGCGCGCGGGCGCCACGGCCTCGACCAGCTTCTCGAACGGGACTCCCTGATGGGCATAGACGTCGAGCGCCATCTCGCGCACCCGTCCGAGCAGCTCCCGGAAGGTCGGGTCGCCGCCGAGCTGAGCGCGGAACACGAGCGTGTTGGACACGAATCCGATCAGCGACTCCAGCTCGATCGTCGGCCGGTTGGCGACCGGACTGCCGATCAACACATCGTCTTGACCGGTGATCCGGTAGAGCATCGTCGCCAGTGCGGCGAGCATCAGGATGTAGGGGGTCACGTTCTCCCGCCGGCAGAGGGCGGCGAGCGCCTCGGCGGCCCCGCGATCGAGCTCGATGTCGTGACTCGCGCCCCTGAAGCGCCGGCCTTCGGGACGGGGATGGTCGACGGGCAGTTCGATCGAGGTCCGCGCGCCGGCCAATTGCCGGCGCCAGAACCCCAGCTCGGCGGCGAGCTCGCCGCCCTCGAGGCAGTCTCGCTGCCAGCGCGCGTAGTCACCGAACTGAAGCGAGGGCAGCGGCAACTGGCGGCCTTCGTAGAGCGCCGCCAGCTCACCCAGCAAGAGCCGCTCCGACCATCCGTCAAAGGCGATGTGATGGGTCTGGAGCATCACCACGTGGTCGTCCTCGGCGAGTCGCAGCGCCCAGGCTCGGAGCAGCACATCCCGAGCGAAATCGAACGGCCGCCGGGCCAGCTCACCGATCAGCCGCAGCGCCTCGGACTCGCCCTCGGCGGCGCCCCGATGGGAGACGTCGATCGTCTCCAGCTCAAGCGGCGGATCGTCGAGCAGGACCGGCACCGGCTGATCGTTCTCCACGGTGATCACCGTACGCAGCACTTCGTGGCGCTGCAGGAGCCCCGCGACCGCGGCCCCGAGTGCACTGAGATCGAGGGGCCCGCGGATCCGGAACGGGAGCGAGACGCTGTACGTCGGCGCTCCGGGATCCCACTGGTCGATCAGCCACAGCTGCTGCTGGGAGTAGGAGAGCGGCCACGGCTCGCCCGGCCGGCGGGGCTGGATCGGGATCGCGGGCGCGGCGGCCCCGTCTGGGCTCGCGGCGGCGGGGACATCGGCGGCGGTGAGCTCCGCGTCAATTCGCCACGCGATGCCCTCCACCGTGGGGGCTTCGAACACGGCCCGGACCGAGAACTTCAGCGCGTACCGCGCGCGGATCCGGGCCGCCAGCTGCGCGGCGAGGAGCGAGTGGCCGCCGAGCTCGAAGAAGTCATCTTCGAGTCCGAACTTGGCCGTACCGAGTAGTTCCTGCCACAGCCCGGCAACGACCTCCTGGGTCGGAGTGCGAGGCAGCACGGGGGCGAGCGCCGCTTGATCGGGCTCGGGGCCGGGCAGCGCCCGGCGATCGAGCTTCCCGTTGGCCGTCAGCGGCAGCTCGGCGAGCACCGTGAACGAGGCCGGAACCATGTACTCCGGGAGCTTGCTCCGCAGCCACGCGCGCAGCTCGGATTCGAGTCTCCCATCGGTGCGCGGCGCCCCGTTGCCCACCACGTAGGCCGCGAGCCGCGTGTCCCCGTCGGCGACGGTGTGGGCTACGACCACTGCCTCGGCGACGGAGTCGTGCTCGTCCAGCACGGCCTGGATCTCACCTAGCTCGATCCGAAAGCCGCGGATCTTGACCTGGTCGTCGATCCGTCCCTCGAACGCGAGCTCGTGGCCGCGGAGCAGCCGGGCGCGGTCTCCGGTGCGGTACAGGCGCCCGGGGCCGAATGGGTTCGACAGGAACCGCTCGGCCGTCAGCTCCGGTCGGTTCAGGTACCCGCGGGCGACTCCGGCGCCGCCCACGAACAGCTCTCCGGACACCCCGGCGGGCACCGGGCTGAGCTTGGCGTCGAGCAGGTAGAGCTGGAGGTCGGGGATCGGGACGCCGATCGGGCTGCGGTCCTGCTCGACGTCGGCGGCGCTCAGCGGCCGGTAGGTGACGTGGACGGTCGTCTCAGTGATCCCGTACATGTTCACGAGCTGCGGGTGGCGCTCACCCATGCGCTCGAACCACGGGCGCAGCCGCCGGGGCGAGAGCGCCTCCCCACCGAATATCACCAGCCGCAGCGCCAGCTCCCCGGCGCGAGCCAGCAGCTCGTCGAGCGCGGTCAAGAACAGGCTCGGGGTCACGTTCAGCACGGTGACGCGCTCCTGGGCGAGCAGCGCCGCGAGGGCTTCGGGCGCCCGTGCGGTCCACGCCGGAACCACCACCAGCCTGCCGCCGTGCAGCAGCGCTCCCCACAGCTCCCAGACGGAGAAATCGAACGCGTAGGAATGAAGCAGCGTCCAGGTGTCCGCCGCACACGGTCTGAACCAGGCGTCGGTCGCCGAGAACAGGCGTGCGACGTTACGGTGCTCGACCAGAACGCCCTTCGGCTGCCCGGTCGATCCCGAGGTGTAGATCACGTAAGCGAGGCTCTCGGGACCCGCGAGGGGCTCCAGGTTCTCCGGGCTCTGAGGCTCCACCAGCGGGGCGTCCCGGTCTACGCAGACAACGCGCGCCCGGTGCTCGGGTAGCCGCTCGAGCAGGCTCTCCTGCGTGATCAACACCGGTGCCTGGCAGTCGCCCAGCACGAACGCCAGCCGGTCGGCGGGATAAGCTGGATCGAGCGGGACGTAGGCGCCGCCTGCCTTGAGGACGGCGAGGATCGAGATCACCAGGTCGAGCGAGCGCTCCAGGCAGAGCGCGACCAGCGTCTCGGCGCCGACGGCGGTCTCGCGCAGATGGTGGGCGAGCCGGTTGGCTCGCTCGTTGAGCTCCCGGTAGGAGAGCGTCTGGTGCTCGTGGACCACCGCCACGGCGTCCGGTGTGCGCCGCGCTTGGGACTCGAAGCGCTCGTGCAGCAGCGCGACGTCGAACGGCCTTGTGTGATCGGCGAAGGCGGAGAGCAGCTTGGCGCGCTCGGGATCCTCGAGCAGGCTGAGCTCGTCGATCGGCCGATCGGGATCGGCGACGATCGCCTCGAGCAGGCGCAGGAAATGGTGCGCCATCTCCTCGATCGTCTCGGCGTCGAACAGGTCAGTGCTGTACTCGAACACGGCGTCGAAGCCGTCCTGCTGTTGTTGCAGGAGCAGCGTCAGGTCGACGCGGGAGGCTGCCTTCGCGGTCTCGAGCTCCTCGGCCTCGAGCGCCGCGAGCGCGATCTTCGGATCCGGTGGGTTGAGCGCCAGCAGCGCCTGGATGATCGGGTGGCGGGTGAGGTCGCGCTCCGGCGCCAGCGCCTCCACCAACCGCTCGAACGGCAGCTCCTGATGCTCGATCGCGTCGAGCGTCCGCCCCCGCACAGAGCCGAGCAGCTCCCGGAAGCTCGGCGAGCCTGACAGGTCGTTGCGCAGCACGATCGTGTTCACGAACGGGCCGATCAGCTGCTCGAGCTCCGCTCGGCTCCGCGTGTCGACCGGAGCGCCGATGACCACGTCAGTCTGACCGGTGTAGCGATACAGCAGGACCTCGAAGCCCGCGAGCATGACCATGAACAGCGTCGCGCCGCCGTCACGTCCGAGCGCGCCGAGCCTCTCGATCAGCGCCCCGGGGACCGCCGTGCGCAGCCACGCTCCGCGCAGGCTCGCCACGGCCGGGCGCGGCCGATCGCTCGGCAGCTCGAGCACCGTGGGGGCCCCGCGTAGCTGAGCCGTCCAGTAGGCGAGCTCGCGCTCCAGGCGCTCGCCCTGGAGCCACGAACGTTGCCACTCGGCGAAGTCCCCGTACTGGACCGGCAGCTCGGGGAGCGGCGACGGACGATCATCGGCGAACGCCGGGTAGAGGGCGCCGAGCTCTCCGAACAGCACGGCCTTTGACCAGCCGTCGGCAGCGATGTGATGAATCACGATCTGGAGGATGTGATCTTCTGAGCCGAGCCGGATCAGCAGCGCGCGGAGCGGAGAGCCCTGCGCGACGTCGAACGGCGCCTGCGTCTGCTGATCGACCACACGGCGGGCGCGATCCTCGGGGTCGGCCTGCCGGCTCAGGTCGATCAGCTCGAGCGTCACCGCGCCGGGGGCGTCGATGACCTGCATCGGGCGCCCCTCCTCGGCGGCGAAGCGCGTGCGCAGCACCTCGTGGCGGCGGACGATCTCGCTCAGGGCGCGCTGAAGCGAGGCAACGTCGAGCCCCCCGCGCAGGCGCACCGGCCAGGAGATGTTGTACGCGCCGCTGGAGCCGGCCACCTGGTCAATGAACCAGAAGCGCTCCTGCGCGAACGAGGCGCGGCGGACACGCGCCATCGGGACGAGTGGCGGGGACTCGGTCGTCGCTGTCACGGTGTCGACGGCGGCGCTGAGCCCGGGGTCGACCGCGGCGGGCAATGCCGGCACGCGGGCGGCGAGACCGGCGACGGTGGGAGACTCGAACAGCGCCCGCAGCGGCAGCTCGACACCGAGGCGCGAATCCAGCCGGCCCATCAACCGGGCCGCCAGCAGTGACTGGCCACCGAGCTCGAAAAAGTCGTCGTGCACGCCGATGCGCTCGACACCCAGGACTTCGGACCACAGCTCGGCGATCGCCCGTTCGGGATCGGTGCGCGGAGCCACGTAGGCGCTCCGCGGCCCAGCGCCGCCGGCTTCGGGAGCCGGGAGTGCGTTGCGATCGAGCTTGCCGTTGGGCGTCAGCGGCAGCGCCGGCAGCGTGACCAGGGACGAGGGAACCATGTATGCGGGCAGACTCTGGCCCAGCCGCTGCCATAGCTCCTCGGCGTCCACGGGCTCGGCGCTCGGGACAACGTACGCCACCAGTTCCGGCTCCCCGGCGCTCCCGAGATGAACCGCCGCGGCGGCCGCCGCGACCCGGGGGTGCTCGGCGAGCCGAGCCTCGATCTCACCCAGCTCGATCCGGTAGCCGCGCAGCTTGACCTGCTGGTCGAGCCGGCCCAGGAACTCCACCGTCCCGTCGGACCGATAGCGGGCGAGGTCCCCGGTCTTGTAGAGGCGGGCTCCGCTCCGCGCTGCGAACGGATCGGCGACGAACCGCTCGGCGGTCAACTCAGGCCGGTTGCGGTAGCCGCGAGCCAGACCGGCACCGCCGATGTGCAGCTCTCCGGGAACGCCGATCGGGGCGGGCTCCCCGCAGCCGTCGAGAATGAACAGGCTCGTGTTCGCGATCGGGCGCCCGATCGACGGCGGCTCGCCCTCAGTGCGGATGAGTTGCACGGTGGACCAGATCGTCGTCTCGGTCGGCCCGTACATGTTCCAGAGCTCCACGCCGCAGGCCACGAGCTGATCGGCCAGTCCGGGGGCCAGCGCCTCGCCGCCGCACAGCGCCCGCAGCCCTGGCCGGCCCGTCCAGCCGCCGTCGAGCAGCATCCGCCACGTGGTCGGCGTGGCCTGCATCACCGTCGCGCCCGAGCGTTGCAGCAGCTGCGCAAGCGCGCGGGGGTCAGAGGTCGTCTGCGCCGGCGCGATCACGACCCGAGCCCCCGCGATCAGCGGCAGATAGAGCTCCAGGCCCGCGATGTCGAAAGAGAGCGTGGTGACCGCCACCAGCACGTCATCGGGCTCGATCCCGGGCCGCTCGCGCATCGTGGTCAGGAAGTTGACGAGCGCGCGATGCTGAATCTCCACCCCCTTGGGCCGCCCCGTCGAGCCCGACGTGTAGATCACGTAGGCGAGGCCGTCGGGATCGCCGCGGGGCTCCGGGGGGTCGACCGGCTCAGCGTCCAGCTGATCCCGGTCACGGTCGAGGAACAGCACCTCGGGGCCCCCGGCACCGCCGGCGCCGTCTGCGCCCGGCCCGGGAAGCACGTCCGCCTCCGTGATCAGCACCCGCACCTGGGCATCCTCGAGCATGAAGCGCTGACGCTCGGGGGGATAGGTGGGGTCGATCGGGACATAGGCCGCACCGGCCTTCATCGTCCCCAGCAGCGCGACGAGCAGCCGCTCGGAGCGGGGTAGGCAGACTCCGACGAGGTCGTGCTCGCGGACGCCGAGCGCCCCTAGGCGGTGGGCCAGCTGGTTCGCGCGGGCGTCCAGCTCGGCGAACGTGAGCGTGGCGGCCTCGCACGCAACCGCGACCTGGCCGGGAGTCCGGGCCGCCTGCTCGGCGATCAGCACTTCGAGGCGCCGCTCCGGGATCGCCGCGTCGGTCTGGTTCCAGCCGCTGGTCAGACGCGAGCGCTCTGACTGGGTGAGCAGTCCGAGCCGGTCAATCGGGAGATCCGGGTCAGCGACGATCGCTTCGAGCAGGCGTTGGAAGTGCTCGGCCATCCGCTCGATCGTGGCGGCGTCGAACAGGTCAGTGCTGTACTCCCAGATCGCCTCGAGCCCGTGAGCGAGGTCATCCAGGACAAGGAACAGGTCAACCCGCGCCGCCGACCATGCGGGGTCGATCTCCTCCACCTTGACGCCCGGCAGATCGAGCCCCGTCTCGGGCGGGTTCAGCGCCAGCAGCGTCTGGAACAGCGGGTGGCGGCTGAGGTCGCGCTCGGGCGCCAGCGCTTCGACGAGGCGTTCGAACGGCAGCTCCTTGTGCTCGACGGCGTCGAGCGTACGCCGGTGGACGCGGCGCACCAGCTCGCGGAAACTGGGCGAACCCGAGACGTCGTTGCGCAGCACGATCGCATTGATGAAGGGGCCGACCACCTCCTCGAGCTCGGGCCGCCCCCGCGTGTCGACCGGCGCCCCGACGACGACGTCCGCCTGGCCCGTGTAGCGATACAGCAGCACGTCGAAGGCCGCGAGCACAGCCACGAAGAACGTCGCCCCCTCGGCGCGGGCCAGACCCTCCAGCGCCTCGCGCAGGTCCCGCGGGAAGGCCTTGCGAAGCCGAGCGCCTCGCTGACTGGCCACCGGCGGACGTGGCCGGTCAGTCGGCAGCTCGAGCACAAAGGGCATCCCCTCGAGCTGGGCGCGCCAGTGGGCCAGCTCGCGGTCGAGCCGCTCACCGGCGAGCCACGAGCGTTCCCATTCGGCGTAGTCCGCGTACTGCACGGCGGGCTCTGGGAGCGGTGACGGACGGCCGGATGCGAAGGCGGCGTAGAGGGCGCCCAGGTCCCGGTACAGGACGACCTTCGAGACGCCGTCGAAGACGATGTGGTGCACCACGATCTGGAGCACGTGCACGTCCCCGCCGAGCCGCAGCAGCGTCACCCGCAGCAGCGGGCCGGTCGAGAGATCGAACGGAGTCTGGGTCTGCTCGTCGATCAAGCGCCGAGCCGCCAGCTCGGGATCCGGCTCGGCCGAGACGTCCACCACACTGAGCATGACCACAGTGCTGTCCTCGACGATCTGCATCGGCTGCCCGTCCTGGGCGGTGAAGCGCGTCCGCAGCGCTTCGTGGCGGCGCACGAGCTCGGATACCGCCCGCGCCAGGGCGTCGGCGTCGAGCCCGCCGTGCAGGCGCAGCGGCCACGAGAAGTTGTACGCCGCGCTCCCCGGCGTGAGCCGGTCGACGAGCCAGAGCTGCTCCTGGGCGAAGGAGCAGCGCAGGGGACGATCACGTGACACGCGCGCCAGCGCCGGCAGCGGCTCCTCGGCCGCCGCGGGGGGCTGCCCCGCGCCGCCCCTCGCCGCCTCGACCTTCTCGGCGAGGTTCCTGACCGTGGGAGCGTCGATCAACGCCTTGAGGCTCAGCTTGACGCCGAGCTCCTTGCGCAGCCGAGCGATCAACCGGATCGCGAGGAGCGAGTGACCCCCGACCTCGAAGAAGTTCTGGTCGACGGTGACCTCGTGCTCGAGCAGCTCTGACCAGATCGCCACCAGTTGGGTCTGAACGTCGGTCAGCGCTGCGGCGTCGGCCGGGGACGGCTCCGGAGCCGCCGGGCTGGGGAGCGCCGCGCGGTCGAGCTTTCCGTTCGATGTCAGCGGCAGGCGGTCGAGCAGCACGAGGCTCCCCGGGACCATGTAGGCCGGGAGCGTCTGCTCGAGCGTGCTCAGAAGCGCCGCCGCGCTCACCTCATCCGAGGCGGCGACGACGTAGGCCACGAGCCGCTTAGCTTCGCCCTCTCCGGCCGCCGCGACGGCTGCCTGGCGGACGTCCGGATCGCGGATCAGCACCGCCTGCACCTCGGCCGGCTCGACCCGGAAGCCGCGAATCTTGACCTGCTCGTCGGCGCGGCCGAGAAACTCCAGGTTGCCGTCCGGCAGGTGGCGGGCGAGGTCCCCGGTCCGGTACAGCCGCGCGCGCGGTTCACCGGAGAACGGGTCCTCGGCGAAGGCCCGCTGGGTTTCGGCCGGCGCGTCGACGTATCCGGCTGCGACCCCCGCGCCGCCGATGCACAGCTCACCCGGCACCCCGACCGGCGCCGGCCGCCCGCTGGAATCGAGCACGTAGGCCCGCAGGTTGGAGATCGGGCGCCCGATCGGGACCGTGGCCGACGGCGGCCGCGGCGCGCCGGGGTGGATCTCGAACGTGCAGCAGCCGACGGTCGCCTCGGTGGGTCCATAGTGGTTGAGCACCTGCGGGCCATCCGGTCGGCTGACCCGTGCGGCCAGCTCCCAGGTCAGCGCCTCGCCGCCGAGGACGAGCAGGCGGCGCGCCATTATCGACGGCTCGGCGTCCGCGTCGAGCAGAGAGCTCAGATGCGAGGGGGTGATCTTGAGCACGTCAATCGGATGCTCGGCGACGTAGTCGGCGAACCGGCCGGCGTCGGTGACCACGTCGGTGCCGACGAGATGCAGGCAGCCGCCGCCGGCGAGTGAGGGGAAGATCGCCGTGTTGCCCAGGTCAGTGCTGACCGCCGATACCGAGGCGAAGTGCAGGGCCGTGGCGGCAGGGTCGGAGTCGGGCTCGGAGCTCGCCGCGACGACGCCGAGCATGTGTGCGGTGTAGTTGACGAGGTTGCGGTGGCGGACCGCCACGCCCTTGGGCACGCCGGTCGAGCCCGAGGTGAAGAGCACGTAGGCGGTGTCGTCGGGCGTGGCCGAGCACGGCGGCGCGCCGGGGGGCTGCGCCGCGAGACGATCGCGGGTGTCGGGCTCGTCGAGAAAGATGACCTCGCCCGAATAGCCGGGAAGCTCGCCGCCCAGCGCCCGTTCGGTCAGCAGCACGCGCGCCGAGGCGGTTGCGAGCTGCTGGGCGAGTCGCGCGGGGGGATGGTCGGGGTTGAGCGGGACGTAGGCACCGCCGGCTTTGAGGACGCCCAGCAGCGCGGCGATCAGATCCGTCGAGCGCCCCAGGCTCAGCCCCACGGATTCCCCCGGGCGGACGCCCAGCTCGCCAAGCCGACGCGCGATCCGGTTGGCGGCGCTGTCCAGCTGGGCGTAGCTGAGCTCCGCGCCCCCCGCCACCAGAGCCGGGGCATCCGGGCGGCGGATGGCCTGGGCTTCGAACAGCTCGTGGATGCACGCGGCGGGCACGGGCGCCGCGGTGGCGTTCCACTCGATCAGCGCCAGCCGCCGGTCGTTTTCGTCCAGCAGCTCGAGCTCGGCGATCGGGCGCCCGGGCTCGGTCACCAACGCGCCGAGCAGGGCGATGAAGTGGCGCGCCATCCGCTCGATCGTCGGCGCGTCGAACAGGTCAGTGCTGTACTCCCAGACGGCGTCGAGACCGCCCCCCTGCTCGTCCAGATACAGCCCCAGGTCGAACTCGGAGGTGTGCTTGGGCACCTCGAACGGCTCGGCGTCGACGCCGGGGAGCGGCAGCTCGAGCGGGGCCGGGACGATGAACTCGTAGAAGGCCTGGAAGATCGGGTGCCGGCTGGCGTCGCGCTGCGGCGCATTCGCCGCCAGGCGGTCGAACGGGAGCTCCTGGTGGGCGACGGCATCGAGCGTGCGGGCCCGGGCGCCGGCCAGTAGGCCGCGGAAGCTGGGGCTGCCCGAGAGGTCGGCGCGCAGCGCGAGCACGTTGGTGAACAGCCCGATCGCGCGTTCGAGCTCGACCCGCCCACGGTTGTCGATCGCGGTCCCGACGACGATTTCCTCCTGGCCGGTGTAACGGTGAAGCAGGGCCTCGAACGCGGCCAGCATCGTCATGAAGAAGGTGGCACCCGCCTCGCGGCCGAGCTCGCGCAGAGCGTCGACGAGCGGAGGCGGGATCGTGGTGCGCAGTCGCGCGCCGCGAAGGCTCGGGGAGGGCGGCCGCGGACGATCGGTGGCCAGCTCGAGCGCCGGCGCCGCGCCCGCGAGCGTGTCCTGCCAGTGGGCGAGCTCGGCCCGCAGCAGCTCGTCACCGAGCCGCTCGCGCTGCCACCGCGAGTAAGCCGGATACTGGATCGCAGGCGGGGGCAGAGCGGCAGCCTCGCCCGCCGAGATCGCCGCGTACAGGACGCCAAGCTCGGACATGATCACGCCCTTGGACCAGTCATCGCAGATGATGTGATGGGCGACGAACTGGATCACGTGCTCCTGGGCACCGAGCGCGAGCAGTTGTGCGCGGAGCAAGGGTCCGCGGGTCAGGTCAAACGACGCCTGGGCGGCTTGCGCCGCCAGCCGCGTCAGCTCGGGTTCACCGGCGACCTCTCGCACGGTCAGCTCGAGGCCGACGATCGGCTCGACCACCTGCACCGGCTGTCCGTCCTGGACCTCGAAGCGCGTCCGCAGCGACTGGTGGCGTCCCGCGAGCGCCGTGAACGCGCGCTCGAGCGCGGGCACGTCGAGCCGGCCGCGCAGCCTCAGCGCCCAGGAGACGTTGGAGACCACATTGCCGCCGCTGGCCTGATCGATGAACCAGAACCGCTCCTGCGCGAACGAGCACGGGGACGTCGACGCGGCCTGACCGGGATCGAGCGCGGCCGGCCCGTCCGCGATTGCGTGCCCGCCCGTGCCGGCCAGGGCCGCGCGGATCTGGCCGGCGAGCGCGGCGATCGTCGGCGCCTGCACGAACGCGCCGAGCTCGAGCGCGGCGCCCGTTCGCACCCGCGCCCGCGCTAGGAGCGCCGCCGCCTGGATCGAGTCACCGCCCGAGGCGAAGAAGTCGTCCTGCACGCCCGCCGGCGCCGTCCCGAGAAGCTCCGCCCAGATCTGCGCCAGCTCGACCTCCGGGGTCATTCCGAGTCCCATCCGAAGTCGATCCCCGTGAGCTCGCGCAAGCGCTCGTTGTAGGGGCGGAAGTAGTCGACCAGATGCGCGTGGGTCTCGGCCCTGATCGGCGCGTAGGAGCCCGCGTTGAGCTTGCGAAACGTGGAGTGGCGGTGCACGGGCAGGCCGAGGAAGTCATACACCTGCTCCAGCGTTCGCTGGGGCTCGGCAGCGAGATCCTCGAACTTCAAAAACAGGAAACGGTCCCGGGGCAGGACCTCGAGCCAGCGCTCGACGTGGTCGGCGTAGCGGCTGCGCTGAAGGTAGGACCAGTACCCGAGCGGCGGCGGCAGCGGCGGGTTGTAGTCCGGGTCCGCGCGGGTGCGGGCGTTATCGGGCGCGAGCCGGTCGGCCTCGAGCGCGATCGCGGACTCGAAGCTCTCGCACTCCTCGAGCCGTTCGCGCCGCGACATGTGAAAGGCGGAGTAGGCACGGTCTACGGGGTTACGAAGGGTAACGATCAGCTTGACGTCCGGCAGAAGCCTCGCGACTCGACCCGCCACCCAGTAACCGGTCAGATACGAGGCCGTCGCCTCTCCGGTCAGGAACGGCCGGCCGTGCTCGCGCTCGAACTCGCCCCGCGCCGCCTGAAGGGGAAAGTGCGTTCGGTACCAGTCCTCGCCGAGCCGGAACTTGTAGTCAAAGAACAGAATCTCCTTTCGCAGCTGGCCGTCGCTGGTGGGCCTCGCGATCAGTGGGTGCTCGCAGATCCAGTCGAACAGGCTCGTGGTGCCGCATTTCGCCGCACCGATCACCAGGAAATCCGGGAGCAGGTGACCGCGGCCCGGATTGCGGCCCGCGAGCTCCCGCAACGCGTGGTAGCGGCCGACGGCGAAGTCAAACGTGGACGGCGGGAGGCTGTTCTGAAGCAGGTGGTAAATCCGCGCCTTTCCCTTGGTGTCCCGCCAGGACCGCCGTGACGGCGGGCGCACCGGAGGGCGCGGCTGAAAATGGCCGCTGTGGAACTGGACGAGATACTCGTCCAGGCTGCTCGACATGGGCTCAGACTCCCCCTGATTCACCGCAGAACAATCATTTCGGCCCCGT
>Ga0182024_10010613_pt1 | contig 18733 bp, 19 predicted proteins | sample P32metaG_FD_120480 | JGI IMG/M metagenome (GOLD analysis project Ga0182024, IMG submission 120480) | Permafrost microbial communities from Stordalen Mire, Sweden - P3-2 metaG (Illumina Assembly) | ecosystem: Environmental > Terrestrial > Soil > Wetlands > Permafrost | place: Sweden: Stordalen... | reverse complement strand
GGTTAAGTGGCACTGGAAGAAAAATTCGGCCGGCTGAAGCAGCTCATGGACACCGGAAAAGAGAAGGGGTACGTTCTCTATGACGAGGTCAATGAACTGCTGACTGAAGGGTATCCGGGCGGCCGCGAACTCGACGAAATCCTTACGGAGTTCGACGGCGCGGGCGTCGAGATTCTTGAAGAGCCGAAGATCGACTTCGACAAGAAGCTCGAAGAGGGCGAAGAACCGAGCGACCTGGAACTGGCCCAGGAGTTCATCGATAAAACCAACGATCCCGTGCGCATGTATTTGCGCGAAATGGGAACGGTCCCGCTGCTGACGCGCGAGGGCGAGATCGAACTCGCGAAAAGAATTGAGCGCGGGCAGACCGCGGTGCGGAAGGCTCTGTCGCGCTCGCCTCTGGTGATCCGCGAAATTCTGACGCTATCGGAAACGCTGCGCAAGGATTCGTTCATGGTGCGCGAAATGCTCATCATGCCGGACCTGGTGGTGACCGACGAAAACGTCGCGGAGCAGGCGGAAGAACTTTCGAAAACGATCGCGGAAATCGAAAAACATTATCGTAAAGCGCAACAATGCCGGCAGAAACTGCAGGCGATTTCGCGGGGAATGAAGCCGAAGATGCATCGTTCTTTGCGCTGGGCTCTCGCGCGCACGATGGTGAATATCTCGCGGCTGATTCGAGGCATCCACTTCAGTTCGCTGACGCGGCGGGCGCTGGCGAACCGTCTGCGCGGCGCGGTGGACGAACTGAAGCCTATGGAGCGCGAGATTGCGCGCATTCAAAGAAAGCTCGAAGCACCTGTGAATGGGTCGCACAGCAATGCCGGGTTGCTGCGCAAGGAACTGCGGACGCACAGCCAGGCGATCCAGCAACTCGAAGAAGATTCGGGTGCGGGCGCGACGGAGCTGCGGCGGACGTTACAGATCGTCGAGAGGGGTGAGCTTGAAGCCGAAGTCGCGAAGAAGCAGTTGATTGAGGCGAACCTGCGACTGGTGGTTTCGATCGCCAAGCGCTATACGAATCGCGGGCTGCAGTTTCTCGACCTGATTCAGGAAGGCAACATCGGCCTGATGAAGGCGGTCGATAAATTCGATTATCTGCGCGGATATAAATTCTCGACCTACGCGACGTGGTGGGTGCGGCAGGCGATCACGCGCGCGATTGCGGATCAGGCGCGCACGATTCGCATTCCCGTGCACATGATCGAGACGATCAACAAGCTGGTGCGGATGCAGCGCCAGTTGCAGCAGGATCTGGGGCGCGAGCCAACCACCGAAGAGCTTTCCGTCAAGATGGAATTGCCGGTGGGCAAGGTGCGCAAAGTGTTGCGCATCGCTCAGGAGCCGATTTCGCTCGAGACTCCGGTGGGCGAAGAGGAAGAGTCGCACCTGGGGGATTTCATCATCGACCGGCGCGTGGTATCGCCGTCGGAAGCGGTGATCAATCTTAATTTGCGCGAGCAGACGGCCGAGGTTCTAAAGACTCTGAGCCCGCGCGAAGAGAAGATTATCCGCATGCGGTTCGGGCTGCAGGATGGGAGCGAGCACACGCTCGAAGAGGTCGGGCAGCACTTCGCGGTCACGCGGGAGCGGATTCGGCAGATTGAGGCTAAGGCGTTACGGAAATTAAGGCACCCCAGCCGGAGTCATCGGCTGCGGGCGTTTTTGGATACTTCGCTGCACGATTAAAGACAGTTCACGCAGAGAGTCAAAGAGACTCGCGGAGTTAAGACCACTGAGTCTTAAACGTCCCCACCAACTCCCCTACGCTCGATATCTTCTCTTCTTTCAGAAACCGATCCAGCTCATTCGCGATCCTCACCGGCGCGCCCGGATCCCAAAAATTCGCCGTCCCCACCTCCACCGCCGACGCTCCGGCGATGAGAAATTCCGCGGCGTCCGTACCCGAAGCGATCCCTCCCAGCCCGATCACGGGAATTTTCACCGCCTGCGCCGCCTCGTAAACCATGCGCAGAGCGACCGGTTTGATCGCCGGGCCGGAAAGCCCTCCGAACCCCGCTCCCAGCCGCGCGCGCCTTGTCCGCGGGTCGATGGCGAGCGCGATAAATGTATTCACCAGTGAAATAGCATCCGCCCCCGCCTCCGCCGCCGCCCGCGCGACCGTATCGATCCGCGCCACGTTCGGCGACAGCTTCACGATCAGAGGCCGCCGGCTCTTCGCCTGTACCGCGCCCACCAGTTCACTGAGCAAAACAGGATCGCTCGAAAAGAAAATCCCTCCGTGTTTCGTATTCGGGCAGGATACGTTCAGCTCATACGCCGCGATTCCTTCGGCGTCCTCCAGTACGCGGACCACCTCAAGATAATCCTCCGGCGAATACCCGAAAACGTTGGCGAAAATCGCGGTGCCCGACCCCCTGAGCGCCGGGAGCTTGTCCGCCACAAACGCTCTGACCCCGATGTTCTGGAGTCCGATCGAGTTCAGCATGCCACCCTCGGTCTCGTACAGCCGGGGAGGCGGGTTGCCCTCCATCGGCTCCCTCGATAATCCTTTGACCACGATCCCGCCAAGCGCGGATAAGTCTATCGATTTCTTGAATTCAACCCCGTACGCGTAAGTGCCGGAGGCGGCCAATACCGGGGTCTTGAGTGAAATGCCGCACAGCGTGGTGGCCAGCCGAGAGGACATTTTCATCACAGAATAGCAGTTGCGGCCATGGAACTTCAGGCCGGAGCGAACTACAAAAAAAATTCCTAAATTACTAAGGTGTTCGCCTGATGTGCTATTCGGGAGAACCATCGGATCATGAGACTGTGGAGCACTCCCGTCCGTTAAAGTATCGTTCCATATCCTCGCGCTTCTCCATCTTTACCGGCGTGCTGCTGCTATGGGTGGTTGGCGTGACGCTCTGGTGGGATATCCGGCAGCATACCTTTGACTGGACTAAGGGCGTAATCCTCTGCGGCATCGTCGCGATGACCGCGGCGGCGATCTCGCGCTTCACCATCCGCCTCCTCGCGCGACCCCTGGCCCTGCTCGAAGCGGGAATCACATCGGTTCGAAAAGGCCATCTCGTGCCGATCCAGGTCAGCCGCACCGGCGACGAGATCGAGTATCTCGGGGAGAGCTTCAATCGCATGATCGAAGCGCTGGCCGCGTCCCAGGAAGAAATCCGTCTGCATCAGGAACTGCTCGAGGACCGCATTCATCAGCGCACCGAGGAGCTCGAACGCGCCATGCACGGCGCCCTCAACGCGAGCCAGGCCAAGAGTGAATTCCTGGCGAACATGTCGCATGAGCTCCGCACTCCCATGAACGGCTTGCTCGGCATGCTCGACCTGGCCCTCGATGGAGGCGTCAACGGCGAGCAAAAGGATCAGCTCGAAACCGCCCAGCGATGCGCCTACTCCCTGTTGGCGCTGCTCAACGATATTCTGGACCTGTCGAAAATCGAAGCGGGTAAGATGATGCTCGAAAAGATCCCCTTCGAGGCGCGCGCCGTGGTGGAAGACTGTGTAAAATCGCAAGCGGCCAAAGCGGCGCAAAAGAGAATCGATCTGCGCTTCGAGGCCGATCCTGGACCGCACCCGACCCTGTTGGGCGATCCTCTGCGCGTCCGCCAGATCGTGGCGAACCTTCTGTCGAATGCCATCAAGTTCACCGACTACGGCAAGGTGCTGGTAAGGCTGGAGCTCACGCCCGGTCTCGACAACCGCGTCAACGCCACTCTTCAGGTAAGCGACACAGGTCCTGGCATTCCCTCCGACAAGTTAGCGACGATTTTCGAGAAATTCACGCAAGCCGATGGCAGCATCACCCGCAAGTACGGTGGTACGGGCCTCGGCCTCGCCATCACCCGCCGCCTGGTGGAAATTCACGGCGGGGAGGTGCGTGTCGATAGCGAGGTTGGAAATGGCAGCACCTTCCGCGTGATCCTGCCCTGCGAAGTCGCGCCGGCCGCGGCGGCGAACGCACTGCCCGCGCAAAAAGAAATTCGCGGTGAAACGCTTCGCCCGCCCCCCACCGCGCGCCTGCTGCTGGTCGAAGACAATCTGGTGAATCAGAAAGTCGTGCTCGCGATTCTTAGAAAGAAGGGCTATCACATCGATGTCGCCAACGATGGCCGCGAGGCGCTCGCAAAACTGGCGGCCTCGACTCTCGAAACCCCTTACGACCTCGTGCTGATGGACGTACAAATGCCCGTGCTCGACGGCCTCGAAGCCACGCGCTTGATTCGCATGGAAGCCCGCTGGGATCATCTGCCGGTCGTCGCCATGACCGCTCATGCGATGAACGGCGATCGCGAGCGCTGCCTGCAATCCGGCATGAACGCCTATATTTCGAAGCCGGTCCAACCCGCCCACCTGGTCGCGACCATCGAACGGCAGCTCGCGTCCGGAGACCGCCACTCGGCTACCGCTTCGAGCCCTCTCGAGCGCGTGCTGACCGACCGCATGATGGAAGATTCGGTCATGATGAACGATATGCTGCGCCTGTTCCTCCAGATCGCGCCCGAGCGTCTGGACCGTATCGAAGCCGCAGCCAGCCGTGCCGACGCCCCCACATTGCAGCGCGAAGTGAGGAAAATCAGCGTCGCCGCGGACCAGCTCGCCTCGGTCAGCCTGCGCGAATGCGCGCACCGCGTCCAGCAAGCCGCCGCCGGCGGCGATTTCGCGCAAGTGAAGCTCGACCTGCTGGCTCTGCGCGAAGTGGTCAGCACGCTGGAGACGCTAACCACCGGCCAACCCGCCAACTCCTGAGTTGCTGAAGAACACCAAAACTCCGCAACGCCGACAAAGAGCCGTGACCACAGGGAGCGGTTTCCGTCATCTTTCCCGCAATCTTAAAACACTCGCCTCTTAAGTCTCTCCACCGTGAACTTCGCCGTGTCCGCCACCGCCATCACCGTCATCACGCCCGCCTGCACGGGATCGGTAATCACCAGATCGGCCGCATCCGGTACGCTGCCGGCCATGTTCAGGCTCACCACCAGCAACCCCTGCGCGCGAACGTCCAGCACCGCCTTTTCGATCTCGCCCCCCATGATCGATCCCGCCAGCACCAGCGCCTTCACTCGCGGTAAACGAGCGGCCGCGCGTACCGCCGCCGCCAGCTCCTGTTCGCCCACCAGAGGAATCGTATCCACCGAAATGTGCTCGCCCCGAATATTATGCCGGTCCGCCTCCGTGATCGCCCCCAGAGCCACCTGCCCTACCTGCGCGCCTCCACCCATGATGATGATGCGCTTGCCGTAAATTTTTTCCATCGTGTCGACGGCCTTCACATGATGCACCACCGCCAGCGCCGCGAGGTCGCGCAGCAAAGCCGCCGCATCGCCGGGCAGTTCGATCTCGAAATAAGTGCGAGCCTCCTCCGGACGCTCCTCGACAATCTCGACGCTCAAAATATTCCCCTGATGCCGCGCGATCACCCCGGTGGTTTCGTGCAGAATGCCCGGCCCCGCGTCCGCCGCAATCTCGATTCCCAGTCTCATTCGATCTCGTATTTCTTAAGAATCTCCGTCCACTTCCCCTGGGCCCGAAGCAGCAGTTCGCATACCTCGCGCACCGCTCCCGCTCCGCCGGCCGCCACGGTAACGAAGTGCGCGGCCTTCTTCACCTCCGGCCGTGCATTGGCCGGCGCGAAGCCGAGCGAAACGCGGTGCATCACCACGACATCGGTCAGGTCGTCTCCGATATACGCGATCGCGTCGGCCGGAATCCCGCTCTTCGCGCAAATCTGTTCGAGGATCGGAATCTTCTCGATATGTCCCTGATAAACGTGCGTCATCTTCACCTGCCGCGCCCGCTCCTCCACCGCCGGAGAAACGCGCCCGCTGATGACCCCCGTCTCAATGCCGTACCAGCTCATCCATTGCAGAGCGATGCCGTCCTGCGCATCGAACCCTTTCGTCTCCCACATCTTCCCGTCGGGTCCCGGAACGTTATACAATTTTGCGTTGGTCAGCACGCCGTCGACGTCCATCAGCAGCATGCGAATACGCGCAGCCCGCGCCAGCAGTTCAGGATTCATTTTGTAGTTTCCAGGTTAGCGTTTCTTCCAATAGAGCCGCGACCAGCGGGAGCGGTCATTCCGAATGCCGCGTCACCATAGCGTCCATCGGCTTTGCATTAAATACCCGCCCCACCGACGCGGGCAGCGCCCCCAGATGCCCGATCGCGCCGATCCGTTCCAGCGCCCACAACGCCGCTCCCCTCGACCCAGCTTCCAGCTCCGTCGAAAGCGTCAAAGGAACTCCCACCACATCCGCAATCCTCTGCACCAATGCCGGAGCCTTCATCATCGCCGGTCCGCAAGCAATCACTTGTGGGGCGGGGCCATGCCCTGCCAAAGTCTCATAAACCTCGCGGAACCTCCGTCCAGCCGCATCCAGCCCCGCAAGCAGAGGATCGCCCTCCGCGGCATTCTCCAGATATTTTTCCACGCTGCCCTTGATCGAGTGCTTGAAAGACGCGTAAGCCACCCCCGCCTCCGGCACCGCTCCCGACAACATCCAGCGCTTCTCGTCAATCGGCACGCAAGTCAACCCATCAACGCTAACCTGCCTCTCGACCACCGTCCCGACCATGCTCGCATCTCCCACCACCAATGCGACCTGTTCGCGTCCCACGCAACCGCTCCCGAGCATCGCCCCCGCCCCTTCAGGAAGAGAGGGGAACCACGACGCTCCCTCGAACGCCGGCCAATAAGATCGATTCTCCGCCGGCCCGACCACCGCCCCCACGTGAAACCGTGCCTCCTGTACCAACCGGTGCATTTCGTCGAGACAATCCGCCACGGCATCGGCCCGCCGAGGCATCTGTGCCGCATATCCTTCCACGCGCCGCGCTTCGGAGTCGAACAGCAGCGCGCGCACGGCGTCCGCCTCTACATCGAGAACTACAATGTAGGCATCGGTAATGTTAGCTCGGGTGCTCAAAACTATCTCTCGTTATAACATGCTGTCCGAAGGCGCCCGCGTGATCGTAGCCGTCTCCGGCGGCGCCGATTCCGTCTGCCTCCTCCATGTCTTAATCGAACTCTTCCCAAATTCCGTCGCCGGAGTCGCCCACTTCAATCACAAATGGCGAGCCGAAGCCTCCGACGAAGATGAGCGTTTCGTCGCCGATCTAGCCTCTCGACACGCGCTCCCTTTCTTCCGAGCCGAAGCAACAGCCTCTAAAGGCAACCGTGAACAAGAAGCCCGCCGAGCCCGCCAGGCTTTCTTCACAGAAATTCGAGAACGGTCCTGTCAGCCCGCACCGAGCCCCGACTGTAAAGGAGGGGACACCGCCGGTGCCATCATCGCCCTGGGCCACACCCGCAACGATCAAGCCGAGACTGTCCTCTTCCGCTTCTTAAGAGGGTCCGGCCTGGCCGGATTAGCAGGCATCGCCCCCGCAGCCAACGGCATCATCCGTCCCCTGATCGACACCACCCGCACCGAGATCGAACAATATCTCCGCTCCCGCAATATCCCCTGGCGCGAAGACGCGACCAATCTCGACCTGACCTTCGCCCGCAACCGCATCCGCCACGAACTTCTCCCACAGCTAGCCCGCGACTGGAATCCTAAAATCACAAACGCGTTAGCAAACCTGGCCGACCTGGCCCATGAAGAAGAAAAATGGGTAGGACAGGTCCCCGACCTGTCCTCTTCCGTAGAACTTCAATTCTCCTCCCTAACCACCATCCCAAGAGCCCTAGCCCGCCGCCAGATCCGCCGAGCCATCGCGAACGCCAAAGGCGACCTCCGCCGCATCGACTTCGACCACATCGAATCCGTCTTCGACATCCGCAAAACCCTCCACCTTCCCGGCCTGACAGTCACAAAGTCCTTCGACTGGCTCCGCTTCGCCTCCTCACCACCCACCCCCGGCGTCCCCCGGGAAATCCGTCCCCCCGGCAAATACCCCTCCCCCGACGGCCTCTCCCAAATCTGCGTCGACCTCGCTCAGATTAGCGACGCGGAAGCCTGTGCTACGCTGAATATGGAAGCATGCTGGTTTCAAAGTTGCTCGCCGCTCGTGTTACGCGGGTGGCGGCCAGGTGACCATTACCGACCTGCCGGACAGTCCCGCGATCATAAGATCCAGGAAATGTTTCAAAAGGCGCGCGTGCCCTCCTGGAGGCGGGCTTCCTGGCCGATTCTTACGAGTGAGGATAAGATCCTGTGGTCCCGTCAGTTCGGAGTGGCCCATGAAGTCGCGCAACCAGGCGATGGACGTTCCATCTTGCACATCCGGGAAGTCCTTTGAACCTTATTCTGTAGAACGGCGTCTATTTAGGTGTAACGTTGGTCGGGAGATGTCATGAATTCATCGAGTGTTAGAAATGCAGTTCTGTGGCTGGTAATCCTTTGCCTGGTCGTTCTGGTCTGGTTTGCGTTCCGTAGCAGCAAGACCACCGGCCTGACGCCGCAGTTCTCTGAACTGGTAAACGACGTCAAAGCGGGCAAGGTGGATTCCGCCAAGCTCAACTCGGCGACCGGCGACATCGAAGGCAAAATGAAGAACGGCGATATCTTCCACTCCGTCGTTCCCCCCACCTATAACGATTTCACGACCCTCCTGCTCGAAAAGGGCGTCGTCCTGAAGGTTGACAAGGATAACGGTGGCAACTGGGTGTCGATCCTCGTCAATGCCATCCCCTTCGTTCTCCTTCTCGGATTCTGGATCTTCATGATGCGCCAGATGCAGAGCGGCGGAAATAAGGCTCTAAGCTTCGGTAAGAGCCGCGCGCGTCTCCACTCGTCGCAACAGAAAAAGGTGACGTTCAAGGACGTTGCCGGCGTCGAGGAAGCCAAGGAAGAATTGCAGGAGATCATCGATTTCCTGCGCGAGCCGCAGAAATTTCAAAAGCTCGGCGGACGCATCCCCAAAGGCGTTCTCCTGATCGGTTCGCCCGGCACCGGTAAGACTCTTCTCGCCCGCGCCATCGCCGGCGAAGCCAACGTGCCGTTCTTTTCCATCTCCGGTTCGGATTTCGTCGAAATGTTCGTCGGCGTCGGCGCGAGCCGCGTCCGCGATCTGTTCGAGCAAGGTAAAAAGAACGCCCCCTGCATCATCTTCATCGACGAAATAGACGCGGTAGGCCGCCATCGCGGAGCGGGCCTCGGAGGCGGACATGACGAGCGCGAGCAGACCCTCAACCAGTTGCTGGTCGAGATGGACGGCTTCGAATCGAACGAAGGCGTGATCCTGATCGCCGCGACCAATCGCCCCGATGTGCTCGATCCCGCGCTGCTGCGTCCTGGCCGCTTCGATCGCCGCGTGATCGTCGGACACCCCGATGTGAAGGGCCGCGAAGCAATTCTCCGCGTCCACACCAAGAAAGTTCCTCTCTCCGACGACGTCAATCTGACGGTTCTCGCCCGCGGTACACCAGGCTTCGCCGGCGCCGATCTGGCGAACCTGGTTAACGAGGCGGCGCTGGTAGCCGCAAGACAGAATCGCAAAGTCGTTACCCAGTGGGATTTCGAACTGGCGAAAGATAAAGTGATGATGGGCGTCGAGCGCAAGAGCCTCATCATCAGCGACGAGCAGAAAAAGGTCACCGCCTATCACGAAGCCGGCCACGCCCTGGTCGCAGCTCTGACCCCGAGCGCCGATCCTCTGCACAAAGTAACGATCATCCCGCGCGGAATGGCGCTCGGCTTGACGATGCAGCTTCCTCTCGACGACAAGCAGACCTATCGCAAGGAATATCTCGAAGCGGATCTCGCCATCCTGATGGGAGGCCGCATCGCCGAGGAACTATTCCTCCATCACATGACCACCGGCGCCAGCAACGATATTGAACGCGCCACCGACATGGCCCGCAAAATGGTTTGCGTTTGGGGTATGAGCGAGCTCGGCCCCTTGAGCTTCGGCAAGCGCGAAGAGCAGATCTTCCTGGGGAGGGAGATCGCCCAGCATCGCGATTACAGCGAAGAGACCGCCATCCGCATCGACGAGCAGGTGAAGAAGCTGGTCGAAGGCGGCTATCAGCGCGCCAAGAAACTAATCGAAGAACGCGGCGACGCACTGGAGCGCATCGCCATGGCCCTTCTCGAACGCGAAGTCCTCGATGGCGCCGAAGTGATGCAGTTGATCGACGGCAAAACGTTAGCCGCCGTGCAGCCTCCTCCCACAGGCGACGGCACGCAGCAGGTCATCAAGCCGGAGAAGCCCGAATCCGGACGCCGCACCCCCGGTATGTTAGAAGGCGGACCCCAACCGGCGTGAAAGCGCAGTCCAGCCCCATGCGTCAGCGTGGGGCTCGCCTCGTGGCCGAACAAAGTGTCTTCGCCCGGCAATCTGAAAACCGGGTTTCGCGCCGGCCGCTCAATATGATCCCGCCCTTCCGCCTCTATCTCTTTGACCTCGACGGAACGCTAGTCGACTCCGCCACCGACATCTGCGGAACGATTCAACAGGTCCTCCAAGCCAGCGGACGCCGCGACGTATCCGACGCTCTCCTCCGCCGCTACATCGGCCGCCACTTGATCGAGCTCTTCACCGACCTCGAGTTTAAGCCCGAAAGTATCGATCGAATGGTCACCGATTACCGAGCCATTTACACCGCCGGAGGCCACGTGAATACGACCGTCTATCCCGGCGTCCCGGAAATGCTAAAAACTCTCGGCGGCCTGAAATCAACCGCGACCACCAAAGGCACGCCGACCACTAAAGTCATCCTGGAAAAATTCGGACTGATTACTTATTTCAATCACGTACAGGGAACCGACGGTTTCCCCGCCAAACCCGAACCCGATGTAATCCTGAAATCCCTGGAAATATTCGGAGTATCACCAGAGGAATGCCTCATGGTAGGCGACGCCCCCAGCGACATGGAAGCCGGCCGCCGAGCCGGCGTAAAAACCTGTGCCGTTCGTTACGGTTACGGCGATCTTGAAGCAATGGCAGGATTTAAACCAGATTTCTGGATCGATCACCCGTCCGAATTAATCCATTAATTAAGCCGCCATTTTACTAGTCTAAAATGGTAACCAAGTCCTCGTCGCTACTTATATTCCAACGGAACCGCGACCGTAAGGGAGCGGATAGACGAGAAAAACAATGAAACAATATCTATTAGCTAGCGACTTCGATCAAACCCTGAGCTTTCACGACTCGGGAATCATTCTCAGCGAAATGCTGGGCATCACCGGCTTCGAGCAAAAAATCGCCGGCCTCTCAAATATTCACTTGGTGCAACAGGGCGGAGAATTAGCCTATCTGGTGCTGCACGACCCCGAGTACCGCTGCGTGCGCAAAGAACACCTCATTGAGACCGGTAAGCGCATCCGCCTCAAGCCGAACATCCGCCTGTTATCGCAACTGCTTGACGGCTTGGAAGGATATAAATTTTCCTTCTACGTGATCTCCGCCGCCCCGGTCGAGGTGATCCAATCCGCCCTCGAAGGAATCGTCCCCGCCGACCACATTTTCGGCACCCGTTTCCGCTACGACGAATCCTCGGGCGAGATCCAGTCGATCGAGCAGGTCCCCGCCGGTTACGGCAAAGTCGCGGTCCTGGAAGACCTCACCGCGAAACTGCAAATCAGCCACAACCGCGTGATCTATGTAGGCGACGGCAGCTCCGACGTTCACGTCATGCTCCACGTCAACCGCCGCGAAGGCCTGACCATTGCGGTCTCGGAAAATAAATACATCACCCAAATCGCGAAACGCACGATCCTCTCCGACGATGCGTTAAGCGTGTTGATCCCCATTCTGGAAGACGTAGCCGGATGGCCGTCCACAAAAATCCGCGCCCTCTTCGAATCCCAAGGCTTCGTTCTTCAAGAGTGGGAAAAAGTCCGCACCGATTCTCTAACCATCTCCAAAACCTCCACGCCCCAAGCGGTGAACGCGTGATGAAAGGGGACTGGATTGGCTGGCTCGCGACAACCGTCTTCATGACCTCGTACCTGTCGAAGAGTCCAGTAATGCTTCGCCGCATCCAGGCTCTGGCGTCGTGCCTCTGGCTAACTTACGGAGTAGTAATTCACTCCGTTCCGATGATCGTTGCGAACGCTCTGGTCGCGGTGGTGGCTCTCTACTCGTCTTTCAAAACAGCCAAATCCAACCGCCCCGTATAGATCGCCATCCCCAGCGCCGCGTCAATATTCATCGCCTTCAGCGCGCGAATATCTTCGATGGTAGTGATGCCCCCCGCCGCGGTGATCTCATGCGAGGTCGCCGCGCGCAATCTTCGGAACCACTCGAGATCGGTCCCCTGCATCATCCCCTCTTTGTCGACGTAGGTGCAAAGAAATCCCCGGCAAAACGGCTCCAGCCGTCCGATGACTTCTTCGGCGGTGAACTCCGTCGCCTCCTGCCATCCCTTCACCACGATCTTCCCGAACTTCGAATCGAGCGCAATGATAATCTTCTCCGGCGTCACTTCCGCCGCGATTTCTTCGATCGCCGAAGTAAACGCCGCCGTCCCGACAATCACCCGATGCGCCCCTTGCTCGATTAATTTCCGCGCCCGCTCCGCGGTTCTAACGCCCCCTCCGATGCGGCACTTCGCGCGCGAAGCCAGCAACGCCACCAGTAAATTGTTCTCCCCGCGCCCCATCGCCGCATCCAGATCGATCACCTGAATCTCAGGAAACGCAGCGAACTTCGCGAGCATCGCGAGCGGAGCATCGCCCTCCAATGCCTTATCGCGCCCCTGCACCAACTGGACAACTTTTCCATCCATCAAATCGATGCAAGGAATAATCACACCCGCACCGTTACGCCATTCGCGTTCAAATAAGTTTTCAGATCTCCCACCGTATATGTCCCGTAGTGGAAAATCGAAGCGGCGAGCGCAGCATCCGCATCGCGGAATACATCCAGAAAATCCTCCGGCTTCCCCGCGCCTCCCGACGCGATCACCGGAACGCAAGTGGCGTCTCGCACAGCCCGAGTCAGCGCGCAATCGAAACCCGTTTGCACCCCATCGGTATCCATCGAAGTCAACAAAATTTCGCCCGCGCCGAGCTCTTCTCCGCGCCGCGCCCACGCGATCGCATCGATCTTTTCATCGTCGCGCCCGCCTCGCGTGAACACGTTCCAACCCCCGCTGGTATTGCGCCGCGCATCTATCGCCAGCACCACCGCCTGCGCCCCGAACTCGCGCGACAATTCCGAAATCAGTTCCGGCCTTCTCACCGCCGCCGTGTTGACGCTAACTTTATCCGCGCCAGCATGAAGAATCTTCCGCGCATCCTCGACCCCGCGAATCCCCCCGCCCACAGTCAATGGAATAAAAACCTCGCGCGCCGTCCGAGCCACCACGTCGACCATCGTCGAGCGATCGTCGCTAGAAGCGGTGATGTCCAGAAACACCAGCTCGTCCGCGCCCTCATCGTTGTACCGCGCATCCAACTCAACCGGATCCCCCTCATCACGCAGATTGACAAAATTCACGCCCTTGACCACCCGCCCCGCAGTAACATCAAGGCAAGGAATAATCCGCTTTACCAGCACACATCCCCCCGCTCCGACCCCAACCGCGAGCGGCCCATCCAATAGCCACATTGTTCGAATGTCCCCTCTTTATAGCCCCGTCCCGTGAGGGCGGGGCTCCTGTGACGGGCCAGTACCTCGTTCTTCAACGGAGCGGTAGCCAAGCCTCCACACCGACAGGCGATCATAAGCACACAAAATTCCTCACAATCCTCAACCCCACCGCCCCCGACTTCTCCGGATGAAACTGCACCGCATGAATATTCCGATGCTCAATAACAGCGGTAAACCGCACGCCATACTCGCAAATCGCCGAAGCCTCCTCGACCGCGGGCGCATAAAAGCTGTTCGCGAAATACACATAGGGCGCAGCGCCAGTGCCCTCCAGCAGCCTCGATTCACGCACACGTTCGAGCGAGTTCCACCCCATATGCGGCACCCGAGCCTCGCCGCGAAACTTTTCGATCCGCCCTTCAAAAACCCCCAGGCCCAGCGCCTCCGGAGCCTCGTCGCTGGATTGAAAAAGCGCCTGCAACCCCAAACAAATTCCAAGGAAAGGAACACCCGCGTGGATTCTCTCCACCAGCGCGTCCCGCACCTGCATCTCATCGAGCGCTCTCATCATCTGCCCGAAATGCCCGACTCCCGGCAAGATAATCTTCGCCGCGTTCACCAGCGCGCCCGCATCGCGCACCAATTCGTATTCCGCCCCGATCGCGCCCAGCGTGTTCTCGACCGACCGCAAATTCCCCGCGCCGTAATCGAGAATCGAAATCACAATAAGCCCTTGGTCGATGGCAACTGATCCTTCAACCGCGCATCCTTAGAACATGCATACTTCATCGCCCGTGCGAAACACTTGAAAATCGCCTCGATTTTATGGTGATTCGACCGCCCATAGAGCACCTTCACATGGACATTCGCGCCCGCCTTGTTCACGAACCCATCGAAGAAATCGTGCACCAGTTCTGTTTGCAAATCGCCGACCATCCGCACCTTCACGCGATCCTTATAGACCAGCGCCGGCCGTCCCCCCAGATCGAGCGCTACCACGGCCAGCGTCTCATCCATCGTCTGCACGAAATATCCCGCGCGGTTGATCCCTTTGCGGTCCCCCAGCGCCTTCCGAAAAAGCTCACCCAATACGATGCCGGCGTCTTCCACCGAATGATGCTGATCGACATCCAGATCGCCATCGCATTTCAAATTCAGATCGAATCCGCCGTGTTTGGTGAACAATTCCAGCATGTGATCGAAAAAACGAATTCCGGTAGAAATGTTGTAACGCCCCAGCCCCTCGATGGTAAGACTCGCCTCGATACGCGTCTCTTTTGTGTTCCGCTCAATCCGCGCCTTCCTCACAGGGCGCTCTCAATCCGGTTAATATTCTCGATAATCGCGATCGCGTTTTCCTGTTCGAACAGCCTCACCAAATCGTCGCGCCGTGAGTGCGATTCCGCCGCAATCCCAATGAACGGCACTCCCGCCGCACTGGCGGACCGTGCATCGTCGACCGTGTCGCCGACGTAGATCAGCTTGCGACCCGGCTTCATGCGCAAAATCGAATGCAGCCCGTCGGGCGCGGGTTTTCCATTCACTACATCGTCCGAACAGATAATCGGATCGAACCGAAAAGCGGAGGCGAAGCGGTTCAGCGAAATGTCCGCTTCATAACGAAGACGCCCCGTAAAAATCGCCAGTTCGTAGCGGCCGATCAATCGATCGAGCAACCCCGCTTCGGGAAACCACCGCTCGCGTCGAATCAACCCATCGCCGTTCTTGCCGAGAAAGCGCTCGTTGAACGCACTGACTATCTCGCCGTACTCAACCTTGGCACCGAGGTCCGCGGCGATCTTCTGCGACAACGCCCAGTCGTTGTTCCAGCCGCCCTGATTCTTGTAATCCTGAATCAGATCGCGCGTGATCTGTTCCCCGGTGAAATGCGCGACGGTCTGCACAATCGCCTCGCGATAACTCTCGGAGACCTCGGTCAGCACGCCGTCCATGTCAAAAACAATCATCACTTCCAAAGTGTTTGAAGCTCCTCTAAAAATCGTTCGATTTGCACGCGGGTACCGATGGTGACGCGCACGCATCCGGGAATCTCATAGCTGCGGTCGCGCACCAACACGCCGCGCTCCCGCAGAGCGTCGCGTATAGGAATCGCACGATCGCCCAACTGGAACAAAATAAAATTGGCCTCGCTAGGAAACGTTTTTATGCCGAGCTTGTGCAACCCTTCATAAGCCATCGCCCGCGCCGCGAGCACCTCATCGACGTAGCTCTCGACATACGCACGATCGCGAATCGCCGCCCGCGCCGCGAGAACAGCCATCGTGTTCACGCTATACGGCGATTGTGCTTTCTTCATCCACGCGACGTTCTGAGCCCCTGAAAACAGGCATCCGCAGCGCATCGCCGCCATGCCATACACTTTCGAAAAAGTCCGGCTGACAAATAGATTGGGGTACTCGCGAATCCACCCAAGCGCGGTGATTTCCGAGAACTCAAAATATGCTTCGTCGATGAGCACGACCGCGTTTGGCGCAGCCTCGATAATCTTTTTGAGGCCGGGGAGGTCAATCAGGGTCCCCGTCGGATTATTCGGATTGGCGATCAGCACCGCGCGAGTCGCCGGTGTAATCGCGGCGAGCAGTTCCTCTATCGGAAACGCGAGCGTCGCGGAATGATATTCCACTTCGCGAACCGACGCGCCCGCGACCTCGGCATAGAAGCGGTACATCGCGTAGGACGGCTTCAACACAATCACTTCGTCGCCATCGTCGATGAACGTATGGACCAACACCTGAATCGCTTCGTCAGTGCCATTGGTCAAAGTGAATTCGTCTTCACCAACCTCGAAAAACGCCGCCAGTTCGCGAATCGCGTCCGCATATTCGGGATAAATCGAAAGCTGCGATGCGCTCAGCTGCTCCCGCAAAAACTCGACGACCGCTGGAGAACAGCCCACCGTGTTCTCGTTGAAATCGAGACGCAATTTCCCGTCGCGCCCCGCGCTCGGAGGAGAATAAGGCGCCATTTTTCGGACAGCCGCGCGCGGTTCAGACACTTTGGCGCGCCTCCACGGATCGCGCGTGCGCTTCCAATCCCTCGGCGCGCGCGAGCGTCGTAATCGCCGGCGTCAGCCCTGCGAGCGAAGCTGGCGACAATTCCTGCACGGAAATCACTTTGACAAAATCTAGAGTCGACAATCCTCCGCGCAAACGCGCCGCGCCCGAGGTCGGCAGCACGTGGTTCGGCCCCGACGCGTAATCGCCCGCAGCCTCCGGGCTCGACGGTCCGAGGAACACTGCGCCCGCGTGCTTAACTCCGCCGAGCAATGCCGCATCATGCAGCGCCAGGTGCTCCGGCGCCAGCGAGTTAGAAAATTCGACGGCTCGTTCCATCGCATCGACCATCACGATGGCTCCATTATTCTCGATGGAAACCCGCGCGACAGCCGCGGTCGGCAACGTCGATAACTGCCGTTCTAACTCATCCGCAACCGCCGCAGCGAGCGTACGCGATGTCGTCAATAGAATCGACGATGCATCCACATCGTGCTCCGCCTGCGCCAGCATGTCCGCGGCGATCCACTTCGCATTGCCTTCCGCCGCGATGATCACGATCTCAGTCGGCCCGGCCACGAAATCGATACCGACCTCACCCGCAATCAGCTTCTTCGCGGCCGCGACGTAGATGTTCCCGGGTCCGACAATTCGATCGACGCGCGGAACAGTTTCGGTTCCGTACGCGAGCGCCGCAATCGCCTGCGCACCGCCCATCCGGAACAGGTGTGTAACTCCCAGCCACGCTGCGATCCCGAGAATTTCCGCGCTCGGATTCGGACACGCAACACAAGTCGTCGCGACCCCGGCCACCTGCGCGGGAATCACTGTCATCAGCAGCGTCGACGGCAGCGGATAGCGGCCCGCCGGAATGTACGCGCCCATCGAATCGAGAGGCCGCACGATTTGTCCAAGCCTGCGCCCATCCGGATATTCGACAAATCCTTCAACGGGTAGTTGCGTGCGAGCATGCTCGCGAATATTCGCGGCCGCCGTTTCGACCGCGCGCTGCATTTCCCTAGTAAGCGATCCTTCCACACTCATCCGCACGCTGTCACCTGAGAATCCGTCGAACTTGCGCGCGTATTCGAGCAGCGCCCGATCGCCGCGCTTGCGCACGTCATCGATGATCGGCGCGACGATGCGCTCGGCCTCTACGAGGCGCACAGCTTTGCGCGTAATCAATCCTGCCGTATCCTTAAATTCAAGAATCCGTATCATCACATCACGATTTTGTTGAGCGGATATTCGACAATTCCCTGCGCGCCTGCTTCTTTGAGGCGCGGAATAATCGTGCGCACGGTTGTTTCATCGAGGATCGTATTCACCGCCAGCCACTCGTCGTCGCTGAGCGTTGAGATGGTCGGTTTTTTGAGCGCGGGAAGCACCGCGATGACTTTCGCAAGATTCACTTTTTCCACGTTGAGCATCAGCCCGACCTTGCCCAGCGCGTTGATCGCCCCTTCCAGCAGCATGCGAATATCTTCGAGTTTGCGTTTCTTCGCGGGATCTTTCCAGGAATCGAGATTCGCGATCAACTGCGTGTTCGATTCGAGCACGGTTTCGATAATGCGCAATTTGTTCGCGCGCAGAGACGATCCCGTCTCGGTCACTTCGACGATCGCGTCGGCCAGTTCCGGCGGCTTTACTTCGGTCGCGCCCCAACTGAACTCGACTTTCGCGCTTACGCCGTTCGCGGCAAGGTAGCGCTTCGTCGCTGACACGAGCTCGGTCGCGATGACCTTCCCTTGAAGGTCTTTCACGCTCTGGAACGGCGACCCGTCAGGCACGGCAAGTACCCAGCGCACTTTTCCAAAACTTTGCTTCGCGTAGATCAGGTCGGCCACCGTCGCGACCTTTGCGTCGTTTTCTTCCACCCAGTCGCGGCCGGTAAGGCCGGCGTCGAGCACGCCGTCTTCTACGTAACGAGCCATCTCCTGCGCGCGAATCAGCATGCACTCGATCTCGGGATCGTCGATCGCCGGAAAATAGGATCGGCTGCTGGTAGTGATCTGAAAACCGGCGCGCCGGAATAAATCGACGGTCGCGTTTTCGAGGCTGCCTTTGGGGATTCCTAATTTCAGCTTGGTCATTGCTTATAAACCGTGTCTGGATTGTACGCGCGCTCTTCTGTTATCTTCCATTCGGCGCCGTCAAGCTGGCGGAAAAAGCAACTCTCATAGCCTTCGTGACAGACGCCGGGACCGATCGCTTCTACCTTTATCAGCACCGCATCATGATCGCAATCGGTGGAG
>Ga0182024_10010612_pt1 | contig 18734 bp, 19 predicted proteins | sample P32metaG_FD_120480 | JGI IMG/M metagenome (GOLD analysis project Ga0182024, IMG submission 120480) | Permafrost microbial communities from Stordalen Mire, Sweden - P3-2 metaG (Illumina Assembly) | ecosystem: Environmental > Terrestrial > Soil > Wetlands > Permafrost | place: Sweden: Stordalen... | reverse complement strand
GGCGGGACGCTCGTTCAGGTGCAGTTCCAGCAGCCGCCGGACGTGGGTGCCATCCGCTCCGCGCTCGACGCGGGTGGCGTGCATGACGCGGAGATTCAGTCGTTCGGAACGAACCGCGACTACACGATCCGCGCGCAGGACGTGGCGCAATCGGTCGCCCGCGGCGCGGCCGCTGAGGCGCAGGCGCCGAGCGCCGAGCAGGTGGCGGCGCGGATCGATACGCTGCTCACCAACAAGCTGGGCGCCGGCGTCTTCCGTATCGTCCGGACTGAAGCCGTCGGGCCTCGCGTGGGAAGCGAGCTGCGGCATGGAGCAGTCATCGCCATCCTGGTGTCATTCGTGATCACGCTGCTCTACCTGGCGATCCGGTTCGAGTGGCGCTTCGGCGTGGCGGCCGTCATCGCCACGGCACACGACATCCTCACCACGCTGGCGTTCATCAAGCTGCTGAATCTCGAAGTGTCGCTCACCGTGGTCGCCGCGATCCTGACCGTCATCGGGTATTCACTCAACGATACGATCATCATCTTCGATCGCGTCCGCGAGGACCTGCGCAAGAAGCGCAAGGAATCGCTGTACGACACGCTGAACCGCGCCATCAACGAGACCCTGCCGCGGTCGGTCATGACGCACGCGACCGCGTTCGCGGCGACGCTGGCGCTGCTGCTGCTCGCCGGAGAAGTCATCCGTCCGTTCGCGTGGGTCATGGCGTTCGGCATCGTGACCGGCACATTCAGCTCGGTCTACGTGGCGGGGCCGGTTCTGCTCTGGATCGAGCGCCGGTGGCCCCGAGATGCCTCCGACCGCCGCAGCATCAACGCGAAGGCGTCCAAGGCGCCCGACGCGCCGCGGAGCGCCACGCAGGCCGCGTCGGTCCGGAGCTGAGCGGAGCGCCAGCCGGTGATGACCTAGGCGCCCTGCGGGGCGCCCTGGTCAGTTGCGGGCTCCTGTGTTCCTGCGATGTTCATCGATAGCCACGCGCACCTCGCCGACGCCGCGTTCGACGCTGACCGCGACGCCGTCGTGCGGGCGGCGCAAGCCGCTGGGGCGATCGGCGTGGTCTGCATCGGCGCATCCGAGCAGGCAGCCGCCGGGTCACGAGCGCTCGCCGAGGCATACCCGGGGCTGATCGCGTTCACAGCCGGCGTACACCCCCATGACGCCGCGACCTACGACGCGGCGAGAGATACCGTGTGGATTCGCCAGGCGGTCGCCGCGGGAGCGGTGGCAATCGGGGAATGCGGTCTGGATTATCACTACGACAACTCGCCTCGCGACCGGCAGCGCGCGGCCTTCGACGACCAGATCGGCCTGGCGCACGAGCTCGGGCGCCCGGTGGTGGTGCACACCCGGGACGCCGAGGACGACACGCTGGCTGCGATCCGGCGGGCAGCCCAACTGCGGGTCACAGGCGTCCTGCACTGCTTCACCGGAACGGCGAAGCTCGCGCAGGCAGCGGTGGATGCCGGCTGGTACGTGTCGTTCAGCGGCATAGTGACGTTCACAAAGTGGACGGGCGACGACGTCGTTCGGGCTGTGCCGGATGACCGAATCCTGGCCGAGACGGACGCGCCATATCTCGCGCCGGTGCCGGTCCGTGGACGCCGCAACGAGCCCCAATTCCTCCCGTACACGATCGCGCGCATCGCGGCAACCCGGGGGACTTCGCCCGACCGCGTCGCGGCGCTCGCCACCGCCAACGCGCAGCGGCTATTCGGGCTGGCGAGCGACAGGGCTGCCCAAGTATGATGCGGAAGCTCCCCCTCACCATTAGGACGGGCTCGTGGCGACCGTACCCTCCGATATTGAGATCGCCCAGCACGCCAAGCCCCGTCCCATCGTGGATGTCGCGGCAGACCTGGGCCTTGGACCCGACGACATCGACCTGTACGGGAAGTACAAGGCGAAGGTGCCGCTGCGGCTCGCAAGCGGCACACCGCGCGGCCGGCTGGTGCTCGTCACCGGCATCAATCCCACGGCGGCGGGCGAAGGGAAGACCACGACGTCGGTAGGACTGGCACAGGCGCTCCGCCGGCTTGGCAAGAACGCCACCCTCTGCATTCGTGAGCCGAGCCTCGGGCCCGTCTTCGGCATGAAGGGAGGCGCGGCGGGCGGGGGATATTCGCAGGTCGTGCCGATGGAGGACATCAACCTTCATTTCACGGGCGACTTCCACGCGATCTCGAGCGCTCACGCGCTGTTGTCGGCGATGCTCGACAACCATTTGCACCAGGGCAATTCGCTCAGGATCGACCCCCGGCGGATCACGTGGCCCCGCACCATCGACATGAATGATCGGGCGCTGCGTGATTGTGTGATCGGGCTGGGAGGTGTCGCCAACGGCGTCGTGCGCGAAGAGCGGTGGGTGATCATCCCCGCGAGCGAGGTCATGGCGATTGTGGCGCTCGCCAGCGACATGAGCGACCTCGAGACCCGGCTAGGGCGCATCATCGTCGGTGCCGCGGCAGGCGCCGATCGCAAGCCGATCCGAGCCGCCGATCTCAAGGCCGCGGGGGCGATGGCGTTGTTGCTCAAGGACGCGATCCGTCCCAACCTCGTGCAGACACTCGAAGGGGGGCCGGCATTCGTCCACACCGGGCCGTTCGGCAACATCGCGCACGGCTGCAACAGCATCATCGCCACGAAGACCGCGCTGGCGTTGTCGGACATCGTCGTGACGGAGGCCGGGTTCGGATCGGATCTGGGCGCCGAGAAGTTCTTCGACATCAAATGCCGGATCGGAGGCCTCAACCCGGAAGTCGGCGTGCTGGTCGCGACCGTGCGTGCACTCAAGCTCAATGGCGGAGCCGGCAAGAACGATCTCAAGAACGAGGACCTGGCCGCGCTCGAACGCGGACTGCCGAATCTCGAGAAGCACATCGAGAACGTGCGGCAGTTCGGCGTGCCGGTCATCGTCGCCGTGAACCGTTTCGTGACCGACTCGGAGCGCGAATTGCGCGTCGTCGCGGAGCGCGCTCAGGCCGCGGGAGCGCAGGTCGCGATGGCGGACGTGTGGGAGAAGGGCGGGGCGGGCGGAGAAGCGTTGGCCCGCGCGGTGCTCGACACCCTCGAGCGCGGGCAATCCGCCTACGCGCCTCTCTATCCCGTCAACCTTCCCATCCGGCAGAAGATCGACACCATTGTCAAGAAGGTCTACGGCGGCGATGGAGTCGATTTCACCACCAAGGCCGACCGCACGATCGACTATCTGGAGTCGATCGGCATGGGCGAGACGCCGGTGTGCATGGCGAAGACGCAATATTCATTGACGGACGATGCCACGATCCTCGGACGGCCGTCCGGATTCCGCATCACGGTCAACGAAGTCTTCCCGGCCGCTGGCGCGGGCTTCGTGGTCGCCCAGGCGGGCGACATCATGACGATGCCTGGACTTCCGAAGGAGCCGGCCGCCGAACGGATGGCCGTTCGTCCCGATGGCTCGATCGTCGGGCTCTTTTAACCCGCTATTCCAACCGCGAACCAACGTGAGCCGAACGTGAGCACACCCCTGAAGACCGTCAGCACGCCATCCGCTCCGGCGGCGATCGGCCCCTACTCGCAGGGCGTCATCGCCAATGGATTTCTGTTTACCGCTGGCCAGATCGCGCTCGATCCGGCGAGCGGTGAAGTCATCGCCGGCGACGTCACGGCGCAGACTGAACGTGTATTCAAGAATCTTGGCGCGATCCTGGAGTCGGCCGGCGCCGCATGGGGAGATGTCGTCAAGACGACCGTGTATCTCCGTCACATGAGCGACTATCCGGCCGTGAACGAGGTGTATGCCCGCGCCATGGGCACCGCGCGTCCGGCCCGCTCGACGGTCGAAGTCGGCGCGTTGCCGCGCGGCGTGCTGGTGGAGATCGATCTCGTCGCGGCCGTCCGTGCATAGCCGGCGGAACGGCGGTCCGGCTGCGCCGGCCGTCCGGCAGGCGGCGCGCTCAGAGCAGGTGGCCGAGGTGGTGCGGCTCACGGAATACGCGCGCTGCGCGGGCTGTGCGTCGAAGATGGGACCCGGCGATCTCGCGCGCGCGCTGGCACCGCTCCCCGCGATCGAGGATCCGCGTCTCCTGGTCGGCCGGGAGACCTTCGACGACGCCGCGGTCATTCGCATCACGGATGACATCGCGCTCGTCCAGACCGTGGACTTCTTCGCGCCGATTGTGGACGATCCGTACACGTTCGGCAGGGTCGCCGCTGCGAATGCACTGTCCGACGTCTTCGCGATGGGCGGCGAGCCGCTCACCGCCCTCAACATCGTGGCGTTCCCAGCCGACCGTCTTCCGATATCGGTCCTGAGCGACATATTGCGAGGCGGCCACGACACGGCCCACGAGGCTGGTGCATTGATCGTCGGCGGTCACAGTGTGATCGACGAGGAACTCAAGTACGGCCTCGCCGTGACTGGCCGCGTTCATCCCGGCCGGATCCTCACCAATGCGGCGGCGCGGCCGGGCGACCGCCTGGTACTCACGAAGCCGCTCGGCAACGGGCTCGTGGCAACGGCGCTCAAGCAGGGCAAACTGATGGGAGAGGCAGCGGCACGGGCCAGCGAAGAGATGCTGCGGTACATGCTGCGGCCCAACCGGGAGGCGAGCCAGGCTGCAGTCGCCCTGGGGGTCCGCTGTGCGACCGACGTGACGGGATTCGGCCTCGCCGGGCACGGGTCGCACATCGCGCGGGCCAGCGGGGTAACACTTCGCGTGGCCGTCGATTCCATACCCGTTCTGGCGAATGCGCGGCTGGCATTCTCGCGGGGAGCCAAGACCGCGGGTGGCGCACGGAACCAGGCGTTCGTCGATTCCATGATGTCGTGGGGACGCACGTCAGAGTTCGGGCGCGCGCTGGTGACCGACCCGCAGACGTCGGGCGGCCTGCTGGTAGCCGTCCCGCCCGCGGTAGTCCGGGAATACCTCTCGCGTGTCGAGGGGGCGGCCGAGATCGGCGTGATCGAGCCGGCCGGAGCGCACGGGCTGGTGCTCGAGTGAGTGGTCACCGCCGGTGTCCGCCGGTGGCACGATCGAATTGGGGGTGGATAGGGCCTGGTGGTCCTAGAGGTCTTCAAAACCTTTTCGGCCCGCCAATGGCGGGTTGGGTGGGTTCGATTCCCACACGCTCCCGCCACACTCGCTCCCGATGGAACGCGGGTGTAGTGGCCGCGGCGCTGATTGCGTTCGCGGTGATCGCGTCCTCACTCCCGGCGGCGGCCGGGGCCCAGGACCGGGACAGCGCACGATCCGGTGTCACGCCGGCGACGACTCCGCCTTTGCTCGTGTCGCCGGACACCGCCACGAGGCAGGTGACGAGCCAGCCCAGCGCGCCGGCGCCACCCGCGCGCCCTGGCCTCCATGCGCCGGTCTCTGCCAAGACCGCATTCTTCTCGTCGTTGCTGGTGCCGGGCCTGGGCCAGGCGAGGCTCGACCGGAGCTACGCCGGCGCTCTCTTTTTCGTCACCGAGATGGTCAGTGTCTATCGTCTTCGCCAGGCGGCGATCGATCTGCACTACGCGCAAAAGCATTCGCACGACAGCACGCTGGTCACTCAGTCCTACGCTCCGGATTCGCTCGGCCAGCCGACGTTCGATTCGACTGGGACGCCCATCCCGGCGACGTTCGCATATGCGCGGTACGACAGCGCACGCGTGGGCGCCCGGAAGACGCACCTGGAGGACTGGGAGGCGGCGCTCGCGTTCAACCACCTGATCTCCGCCGCGGACGCGTTCGTGGCGGCCCAACTCTGGGATCTGCCCGCACACATACGGCCCAAAGTGTCGGTCCTCGACGATGGCCGAATGTTCTACGGGGCGTCCGTCTACTGGTGACGCCACCCGCGACGGCCACCGCGGCCGCGGCGGCGGCCGCGCCGATCGGCGTATTCGATTCGGGAGTCGGTGGGCTCACAGTCGTCCGTGAGCTCATCCGGCAATTGCCGCGGGAGAGCCTCATCTATTTCGGCGACACCGCGCGCGTCCCATACGGTCCGAAGAGTCCCGACACCATCAGAAGCTACAGCCGCGAGATCGGTGGCTATCTCGCCAGCCAGGGCGTCAAAGCGCTGGTCGTCGCGTGCAATACCGCGACGGCGCATGCCCTCCCGATGTTGGCGGCGGAGCTCGCGGTGCCAGTCATCGGCGTCGTCGAGCCTGGGGCGCGCGCTGCAGTCGAGGCCACGAGGGGTGGCGGCATCGGGGTGATCGGCACGGCCGGCACGATCGCATCCGAAGCGTACGAGCGCGCCATTCACGCGATCTCGCCCTCGGCGCGCGTCGTGACCCAGGCGTGCCCGCTCTTCGTGCCGTTGGTCGAAGAGGGATGGCTCGATGCGGAGGCGACCACGTTGATCGCGCGCGAGTACCTTGCGCCGATCATCGCCGCCGGCGTGGACACGCTGGTTCTGGGCTGCACCCACTATCCGCTGCTCGCACCCGTCATCGCGGCGATCGTGGGTGACTCGGTGCGGCTGATCGACAGCGCGCATGCGACGGCGGCCGCCACCCGCGCCGCGATCGCCCAGGCGGGCCTCGATCGGCCCGGCACTGGAGCGGATGCCGCATCGCCGCCGCGGTACCGCTTCGTCGTGTCGGACGCCCCGGATCAGTTCCTACGAGCCGGGCGGCGCTTCCTGGGATCGGCGATCGAGCGCGTCGAGACGCACACCTTCAACTGAGCCGTCCCACTGCCTGAGCTCCACCGATGCCGGCGTGATGTACAGATAGGTCGGTGCATCGAGCCACGTGCCGGGATTCGCGTACACGCCGCCCCCCGGCGCCCGCTCCAGGGTGACGACGTGGGAGTGCCCGAATATCACGAGATCCGGGCCGTCCGCCGCGGCCAGATAGCCGAGCGCGATTTGCCGGAGCCCGGCACCCCCATCGCGCGCGCGCATGTTCGTGCGGCTGGCGTGCGAGCTCCCCGTGGCGACGCGGCTCGCGACGTCGGGCGGCAGCCACCGGAACGCGCGCACCGCGAGCGGGTTCCGCAACACCGCCCGCAGGGCGCGGTACCGGCGGTCTTCGGCCGCACGCAGCCCATCCCCGTGCTCGATCCTCGTGCGCCATCCCGCGACGGAGCCCGTCCACGGCCCGACGTGGTAGGTGACGCCGACATCACGGCGGAGCACCTCACCGCCCCAGCAATCGTGATTACCGGCGATCCAGAGGATGTCGGTGCCCGCCTCGCGCAACGCCGCCAGCGCAGCCAGGATCCGAAAGGCGGGGCGGGGGATGACCGTTCGCCATTCGAACCAGAACTCGAAGAGATCGCCATCGATGATGAGCGACGCGGGGCGGCCACTCCGGGCCTCGTCACGCCGCGCGTCGAGAAATGCCAGCAACGCGCGATCGACCTCGGGTGGCGCGAAGCCGATGTGGGTGTCCGCGAGGACGTAGCAGGGTGCGCCGGGCACGCAGGATTTTAGCCTATTTCGCAGTTTACAGCCTGGCGGGCTAATTTCCGGCCTCATGGGCGACCGGACGCACGTGACCGAGTTGCGTGTCCGCTACGCGGAGACCGACCAGATGGGCGTCGTGTACCATGCGAACTATCTGGTCTGGTGCGAAGCCGGGCGGACGGAGTACATCCGCGCCGCAGGCACGCCGTACGCGCAGCTCGAACACGAAGGGGTGGCGCTGGCCGTCGTGGACGTGACGATGCGCTGCCATGCACCTGCGCACTACGACGAGATCGTACGGGTCGAGACGTCGCTCAGCAGCGTCAAATCCAGAACCCTGACGTTCGACTACGTGATCACGCGCGCCGAAACCGGCCAGCGGCTCGTGTCGGCTCAGACCGTGCTCGCGTCGATCGACCGCAACGGCCGTATCACGTCGATCCCGCCGGGCGTCCGCGATCGGCTCGAGCAGGCCTAGCGCGGCCGTGCGGCGTGTCGGGTACGCGTTCGCCTTGTTGGGAGCGGTCGCCGTGTGTGCGCCACATCCGCCGCAGGCCGACTCTCCGGCGGCCCTGGTCGCGTGGTCGCCGCAGGACATCGCGCTGTATGGGGAACTGCTGGCCACCGCCGACGCCCGCAGAGCCGACACAGCACTCGTCCGCCGCGGGCTCGCGAGCGCCCTGCCAGCGATCCGCGTCGAGGCAGTGCTCTGTGCCGGTCAGAATCACATGGTGGCGGCACGTGCGATGCTCCGCACGGCTCTGGCCGGCCGTGACACGGCGGTCGCGGCGACCGCCGCATACGCGCTCGGTCTCTTTCCTGATACGGCCAGCGTCGCCTCCCTGAGTGACGCGCTGCACGGCCCCGCAACGGTCGCCCAGGAAGCGGCATGGTCTCTCGGCGAGATCGGCGAGCCGAGCCGTCCGGCGCTGGAGCGTGCGCTGGAGCGTGCGGTGGAGCGCGGGCTGGGCGACACTTCGGGTACGACGCCCGCGGTCGCTGCCGTGCTCCTCGCTGCCGGCAAACTGCGGCCGGTGCCGGTCGCACTCATCATGCCGTATCTGACCAGCGCGCGTGCGGCGGCGGAGCCGGCCGTGGCCGGCGCAGCGGCGGAGGCGGTGAGCCGGATCGCATCGCCGGCGGCGGTCCGAGCGTTGATCGGCGTCGCACGAGCGAGCGATCCGGATATCCGAATGGCGGCAGCGCGCGGCCTGAGCGTGCGGGCGGCCGGCGATTCTCTCGGTGCCATTGCGCGAGACGCGCTGACGGCGCTCGCGGGCGATTTCAACGCGCATGTCCGGGCCGCCAGCATCAGGGTACTCGCCTCGTACGGAAAGTCCGCGCGGCCCATGGTGCTGGCAGCGCTCCGCGACTCCGACGCCAACGTCCGCGTGGCGGCCAGCCAGACCCTCGACCGGGTACTCGACCCTGGGCGCGGCGCGTGGAACGCGGCATTCGATGCGGACACGTCGCTGGCATACCGGCGGGGCGTCGTCGCGGCAGCCGTCCGGGCCGGCGTGATCCTCGAGATCATCGATCACGACAACGCCGACCGCTGGCAGCGTCAGGGCGATTGGCGGTACCGCGCGGCGGCGGCCGAGGCGGGTGAGGGGACGCCGATCGGCCGTGTCGTCGACCTCACGCTCCCACTCACGCGCGACCCGGATCCGCGTGTGCGGGCTGCCGCGTACGGCGTATTCAGCTCGTGGCTCGACAGCGCGGACGCCGGCCACCATCCGTGGCGGCGGCAATTCGTCGAGCAGGCGTTGCACGATGAGGACTGTGTGGTTCGCTCGATCGTGCTGGACGCGCTCGATCATGGGGCGACCGCGGCAGACGCACCCGTGGCGCTGGAGGCCTACGCACGGGCGCAGCACGACAGCCAGAGTGATGCCCGCGTTGCCGCCCTCCGATTGCTGGCCGGCGCCTGGGCGCACGACAGTGCGCGGTTCTCCGATTCGGTGCGGGCGGCGATCCGCCTCCTGCCTCCTCCCATGGCATGGCTGGAGCTGTCGCAGGCGGGACCCGGATCGCCGTGGGCGTCGTGGCACGCGGCGCTGCAGCGTGCGGCGGCGCCGCACGACCGCGTGTGGTACGACAGCATCGTGCGGGCGGTGGTGCTGCCAACGCTCGCCGGCCATCCGCTCGAGGCGCGCATCGCGACAGCCCGCGGCGCACTGGTCATCGCGCTTTATGGGACGGACGCTCCGCTGACTGTCGCCAACTTCGTGGCGCTGGCACGCTCCGGCTTCTATCAGGGCACGGGCTTTCACCGGGTCGTTCCGGCATTTGTGGCGCAGGACGGCGACCCTCGTGGGGACGGCAACGGGGCGCCGCCGCAGGCAATTCGCGATGAGCTGAACCGGCGCCGATATGGGCGCGGAGTGCTCGGGATGGCCCTTTCGGGCCCCGACACGGGCGGAAGCCAGTACTTTCTTACGCTCACGCCACAGCCCCACCTCGACGGGCACTACACGGTGTTCGGCATATTGCGGGAGGGATTCGGCGTCCTAGATCAGCTCACCCAGGGGGATTCCATTTACTCGGTCGAGATCCAGTAGTGGTGGCGCGTTGTGCCGGGTGTGGATCCATGCGGGTGCTGGCGGGGGGCGTCCTGCTGATCGTAGCGATGGGTACCGGATGTCTGCCCCCGCGGGCCGGTCCGCTGCCCGGCGTGCCGTCGCCGGTGCCGCTGCCGAGTGCCGTCCTGGCCCCGGGGTATCAACGCGTTCGGTTTCACTGGCGCTACCGTGATCTGGACGGCGCCGCAAGCGGCGACGGAGCGGCTCGTGTGGCACCACCAGACTCTGCACGGCTGGACTTCGTCCTGTCGGGGCCGATTGGCGGCGGGGGCTATGCGTTGCTTTTGGGGGATACGCTCGTTGCTCCAGGCAGTGGGAAGGGGGGGGCGAAGCGGTACCTGCCGGCGACTCCGTTATTGTGGGCGACGCTTGGACGCTTGGCGGTACCGGCCCTCCCCGACACGATCGTGCGCGTTGACGGCGACACTATTCGGGCAGACATTGGAGGCACGAGCGGGGTAGAAGGAAACGGGACGACGTGGCGCGTGACCTTTACCGGCGGACAAATGGTGAGTCTCGCCAAGCTCACCGGCGGACGGGTGCGAGAGCGCGTCATACGGGACCTGCCGCAAGCGCGCGTGCGATATGAGAACATGGATGCACGACGTTCGTTGACCCTGACCCAGGTGCGGAGTGACGCGGTTCCGGAATTCGATGCGGGTGTGTGGCGGCGTTAGCCGGGCGGTACTGGCGGCCCTGGTCCTGGTGCTGAACACCGGATGCTGGGTCTACAATTTTCACGGCGGTGGGCTGCCTGCCGACGTGAAGAGCATGGCGATTCTGCCCTTCGACAATCAGACGCCGAATCCGGAACTGCAGCAGCAGTTGCTCGACGAGATGCGCAAGACGCTGGAGAGCCGGCTGGGAGTGCACGAAGCGTCGGAGGATCAGGCCGACGCGATCGTCTCAGGCGCAATCGTCCGGTACGACATCGACATACCAATCGGATACAGCGCGACCACCGGCAACCAGCCCGTCACGGGCACCCGGCGAAAGCTGGAGCTGGTCGTCGACGTCCAGATCGTCGATCAGAAGACGGGCAAGACGCTCTTCAAGCGGCAGGGGATGGTCGCCGACGGCGAATACGCCGAGCGTGCGGAGACCGACGGACGGGGGCAGGCTCTGAAGAAGCTCGTGAGCGACATGGTCGAAGGCGCGCAGTCTCAGTGGTGACCGGCGAGACAGTACCGCGCGGTCGCCGCCCGCGGGCCGCCCGTGTTGGCGGCCTCCGGCTCGGATGTCTGCTGCTGCTGGTGGTCGTCGGTGGAGCGATGTACTACGGCGCGCCGCTCGGTGACATGTACTGGAAGTATTACCAGTTCCGCGACGCCTTCCGGCAGGAAGTCCGGTTTGCGTCGCAGCACACCGACGACGACATCCGGCGGCACCTGCGCGCGCTAGCCGACACGCTGCAGTTACCCGAGGAGGCCGATTCGGTTTTCATCAAGCGCAAGCACAATCACATTCTGATCTGGACCGAGTACTACGATCACGTGGACGTCCCGTTCGTCGCGCGGGATTCGTTCTACTTCAATCCACAGGCCGAGGGCGACTTCTGACGCCGCGCCGGCCGGCCGCGGGCGTTCTGACGCGAGCCGCTGCTGTGGAGTGGCGTGCGCGCCAGCACGGCGCAGTCGTCTTCACGAACGGCGTATTCGATCTGCTGCATCGCGGGCACGCCGACCTCCTTGCCGCGGCCCGCGCGGCGGGCGACCGCCTGATCGTCGGCGTCAACAGCGATGACTCGGTGCGCCGCCTGAAAGGCCCGGGCCGGCCGCTCAACAGCGCCGATGACCGCGCGCACGTCGTCGCCGCGTTGGCGGCGGTCGACGCCGTGGTCATCTTCGACGAGGACACCCCACTGGCGCTCATTACTGCGCTCACGCCCGACGTTCTGGTGAAGGGCGGTGACTACACTGAATTCACGATTGTCGGAGCGCCCGAGGTCCGGGCGAGGGGAGGCGAGGTGATCGTTGTACCGTTGACGCCGCGGCATTCCACCACCGGGCTCCTGGAGCGTGCGCGTGGCTCGCACTGAGGCGGTGCCGCGCACGGGCCGCGGGCCGGGAGATATGCGCCCGGTGGTGCTCGATCGGGGCGCCGTGGGATACGCCGAGGGCTCGTGCCTGGTCGCGTTTGGGGCGACTCGGGTGCTGTGTGCGGCGAGCATCGAAGAGGGGGTCCCCGGATGGCGCCGCGGATCGGGGCAGGGATGGCTGACCGCGGAGTACGCGATGCTTCCGCGGGCCACACTGACGCGCACCGCGCGCGAGCGGGGAGCGGGCGGTCCCGGAGGGCGCACCCAGGAGATCCAGCGACTCATCGGGCGAAGCGTGCGCGCGATGCTCGACGGGTTCACGTTCGGGGAGTACACCGTCCGCGTGGACTGCGACGTGTTGCAAGCGGACGGCGGCACACGAACTGCCGCGATCACCGGCGCGTGTGTCGCTGTGACGGATGCGTTCGGGTGGCTCGTCGAGCGCGGGCAACTGGCGCGGTCGCCGGTGCGGCGCCGGGTGGCCGCGGTCAGTGTCGGCATCGTGGATGGCGAGCCCCGGCTCGACCTCGAGTACACGGAGGATGTTCGCGCGGGGGTCGACATGAACGTCGTAATGGCGTCGGTGGACCTGAATGCCGAACAGGGTGGTTCGCAAACCGCCGCCGGTGGGGGCCGGTTCGTGGAGGTGCAGGGCACAGGAGAGCACAGCACGTTCGACCGGGCGCAACTCGACGCCATGCTGGGGCTCGCGGTGTCGGGGATCGAGCGGCTGGATGCGGAGCAGCGGCGGGTGCTGGCCGCGCCCGCGCCTCAGGCCAGGGGGAATCAATGAGCCGGGTGATCGCATCACGCCCGCCAGTCTTGCTGGCTACGCGTAGCGGAGGGAAGCTCAAGGAGCTGCGGCCGCTGTTCGACGCGCTTCGGGTGCCGGTGATGGATCTCGAGGATTTGGGTCTGCCGTACGAGGCGGAGGAGGAGGCCATCGAGCGATTCCCCACGTTCGAGGAGAACGCGCTCGCCAAGGCGCGGCATTTCTACGAGGTGAGCGGCGGCATCGCAACGGTCGCCGATGACTCGGGTCTCGAGGTCACGGCGCTCGGCGGCGCGCCCGGTGTCCGCAGCAAGCGGTGGGCGAGCGATCGTGGTGCCGGTCCTGACCGTGCAGGTCCTGATGGGTCGGGTCCTGCGGGTAGAGGCGCCGCGGATGCGACCGACGCCGCCAATAACGCGGAGCTCGTTCGCGCGATGGCCGGCGTGAGCGACCGGGGAGCGAAGTACGTCTGCGCCGCTGCTTATGCCGGATTGGGCCGGGAGCTCGTCGAGCGTGGCGAGGTGGTGGGGGAGATGCTGAGCGCGCCTCGTGGGGCCCAGGGTTTCGGATACGATCCGTATTTCCTGGCGGCCGAGTTGGGCCGGACCTTTGGCGAGGCGACGGTCGAGGAGAAAGCGATGGTGAGCCACCGCGCCCGCGCATTCCGGGCGTTGCTCGCGGCGATCATGCAGCCGGCATGAGCAGCCTGCATGAGCAGCCGGCATGAGCTCCACCGCCCTCGCACAACGGTTGCGCGCCTAGCGCTCAGCGGATCACGCCCTCCCCCACGATCAGCCGAAGGTGAACACAAAGGGCTGCGCGCCCGGATCCAGGAACTCGATTTCGAAGGTGCGATCGCTGATGGGCTCCGATTGGCGGATCAGCTGATACAGCCGCTGTTCGCTCACCGTGCCGTTGCCCTGGGCGTCCACGTCGGTGCCGTGGGCGTTCCCCGGCGGCTGGCCATCGATGGTGACGCGAAAGCGCACCGTCGCACCGCGCGTCGCAGGTCCCATCACGAGGTGCAGATCGCGGGCGTGGAAGCGGTACACGACCCGCCCATTCGCCGCGTTGAGCACGGCGCCCTGAGCCAGGATCGTCCAGTCGCCGGACAGGCCCCAGTGATTGAGCCGGAGCTGCGCGGGTACGCTATAGACGTGCCGCTTGTTGGTAACCGCCCCTCCGGGCGAGTCGAAATCCTCGGCACGATCGTAGCCGAGGTACGTCTCGGGGGATTTGAGGCTCGCCCAGTCAGCGGGGACTTCGGGACCGCGGGCATCGACTGATACGAGGTCATGCCCGACGCCGGTGGCGCCAGCCTCGGTCAGGAGCTGCTGAATGATCTTCTCTGACTGATCGTACCCGCCTTCGCCGAACTGGTGGTGGCGAATGTTTCCGCGGGCGTCGATGATGTAGAGGGCGGGCCAGTACTCGTTGTTGAACGCGCGCCAGATCGCGAAGTCGTTGTCGATCGCGGTCGGGTAGTCGACCATCCGCTCTTTCGATGCCAGCCGCACGTTGTCGACGTTCTTCTCGAACTCGAACTCCGGCGTCTGCACGTTGATGGCCACCAGCCCCTTGTCCTTGTACTTCTCAGCCCACGCGCGGACGTAGGGCATCGAGCGGAGCCAATTGATGCAGGTGTAGGTCGAGAAATCGACCAGGACGACCTTGCCACGCAGGCCCGCCGGGGTCAGGGGCGGCGAGTTGAGCCACTCGGTGGCGCCGGTGAGCGAAGGGAAGTCGCCTTCTGCCAGCGAGGATGTCGCTGCCACTTTGATCCGCTGGACCACGTTGGCGTTCCACGGTGGGATCCTGCTCAGCACACCGATTGTGCCGGCGAGAAGCCCGGCGAATACGAGATGGGTGGGTTTCATGGTGTTTGCGGTTCGCTGCGGACATCCGAGTCATTCGGATGCGACCGTAGGTAGAATGATTGTTCAAACCGTTCAGCCAGGCGGATCGCTCGTCGCGCTCAAGGCTGCTCTGCGAATAAACCGAGCCATACGCCATCAGCGTACAGCCCGGGGATTGGCGGATATACTATAACGGTTGCCGTCCTGGCTATGAGAGAGGAGGCTTGAGGCGTCTATGACTGCAACGGGAATGTCACTCCTGACCTTCGGCGCGATGCTGCCAGAGAACATCGAGTGGATGCCGTTCGCGGCGTTCCCACCGGCTGCGCGGCTGGCTGTGCTCGTCGGAGACCCGACCCAGCCAGGTCCGTACGTCGTTCGCGTCAAGGTACCGGCGGGCGTGAAGCTGATGCTGCATCGCCACCCCGAAGACCGCATCTACACCGTCATCTCGGGGGTCTTCTACATCGGCCTCGGCACGGCATTCGACGCGGCAAAACTGACCGCGTATGGGCCGGGCAGCGTCATCGTCCTTCCAGGGCAGACGGCCCACTTCCATTGGGCGCTATCCGGCGAGTACATCAGCCAGGTCGACGCCAACGGCCCGCTCGGCCTCGAGTACGTTGATCCGCGGCATGACCCGCGGCAGCTCGCGGCGGTGGAGGTGGCGGGATGAGAGTGGAACACCCGACGTTCTATCGCACGGTAACGATAGACGGTCTTTCCATTTTCTACAGAGAGGCCGGTCCGAGCGACGCTCCGACGCTTCTCCTGCTGCACGGACTCCCGTCTTCATCGCGGATGTTCGAGTCACTCTTCGCCCGGCTTTCTGATCGCTATCACCTCGTCGCACCCGATTACCCGGGATTCGGGCACAGCGACTGGCCGGACCCGGCGACATTTGCGTACACCTTCGATCATTACGCGGCTATCATCACCCACTTCACCGAAGTGCTCGGACTCTCGCGCTACACGCTGTACATGCAGGATTACGGCGGGCCCGTGGGGTTTCGCATGGCTTTGGCCCATCCGGACCGGGTCGACGCTCTCATCGTGCAGGACGCAGTGGCGCACAACGAAGGGTTGGGGGCGAATTGGAAGACGCGGCGCGCCTACTGGGCCGATCGCGCTGCCAACGAAAGCGCGTTGCGCACCAATCTCCTGTCACTGGCCACGACGCGGACGCGACATCTTGGGAGCGACCCCAACGTGGAGCGCTACGATCCGGATCTCTGGACCGATGAATTCGCCTTTCTCAGCCAGCCAGCTCAGGCCGGCATTCAGAGCGACCTTTTTTTCGACTACCGCACCAACGTCGAGGCGTACCCGGCGTGGCAGCGTTGGATGCGAGAGACGCAGCCGCGGCTGCTGGTGATCTGGGGTAAGTACGAGCAGTCGTTCGACCTGTCGGAACCGGAAGCCTATCGCCGGGATGTGGCGACTGCTCAAGTGCACATTGTCGACGGCGGCCATTTCGCATTGGATACGGCCGCCGATGAGATCGCGGTATTGGTCCGGGGTTTTATCAGCTGACCGATTTTGGCCGCACTGCGGGCCAGAATAGAGAGGAGCGATACAGAAATGGGAAAGGAGACACTGAGGTTGGGCGGCCCGGATCGCGTGTGCGCCACGAGGCCGCCCGTCATTGACTCCTAGATCAAACGGGCGAAAAACGCCGCAATGTCGCGGGCGACCGCCACTGGTTCTTCTATCGGGGCGAAATGCCCGCCACGCTCCATTGGTGTCCACCGCTCAACGTTATACACACGCTCAGCCCACTCGCGCGGTGGATCTCCCTCGGGGACGTATTGAGACTTGAAGTTGGCGATGCCAGTGGGCGAGCCGACGAAGTCGTCCAGTCCAAGCGTGATTCCGTGCCAGCGGTTATCGAAGTAGTCGCGCATGGAACTCGTAATTGTTCCAGTAACCCAGTACAGAGTCAGGAGCGTCAGCAAGAAATCACGAGGCACGCGCGCGTCGAGATCGCCATGACTATCACTCCACGATCTCCATTTCTCCGCCAGCCACGCGGCCAGCCCGGCTGGCGAGTCGTTGAGTGAATAGCCGAGTGTCTGCGGTTTTGTCGACTGGAGCGCTTTATAACCGCCTTCAGATTGCCACCACCGGTCAGCCATCGCGACGTATGCTTCTTCCGTAGGCGATAACGGCCGTGAGCCCGGGCCTACAAACGGGGCAATCTCCAGGCTAGTCAGGTGGATTCCGATGATTGGGCCGGGCTTATCGAGTGCCATCAGTGTGCACACGCCGGCGCCAAAATCCCCGCCGCCAGCTCCATAGCGCTCATATCCGAGTGCGGTCATGAGCTGGTGCCAAAGTGCGGACACATATCGATAATTCACACCGGCACGCCTCGGGCGCTCTGAGAAGCCGTAGCCTGGTAGCGACGGGATCACCAGATCGAATGCGGGGCCGTCGATTCCGTGCCCTGTCGGATCCGTGAGCAGTGGCACGAGCGGCAGGTACTCGATGAACGCGCTCGGCCAACCGTGAGTCAGTATCAGCGGAATCCCGCGACCGCTTCGCGCTCGTGCATGCACGAAGTGGATCCGAACGCCATCGATCTCGCCACGAAAGTGCGCGAACTCGCCGAGTCGTTGCTCCTGGGCGCGCCAGTCGAATCCATCGGCCCAATAGTCAGTCAGACTTCGCAGCCATTCGAGATCCGTCCCCTGCGACCATGGAGCGCCAGGTGCGCTATCAGGCCATCGCGTGTTCCGAATGCGTGTCTGAAGATCTGAGAGGACCTGCTCGGCGACCGCGACCTTGAACGGCTCTATGCGCAATCCTGCTCTCCGATCGGCACGCTATTTCGCGGGCTGAATAGACTCTTCAACTCGCTCGCATCCTGGCGCTGGCCCCTGGCCGGTGGCCGCGGACATCAATGCGCCGGGGCGAACTCAGGCCAAGGCACCCAGTCGTTTGGTGCCCCCAGTGCGGCGTAGATCAGGTTGAGCTCCTCGGGCCAAACGCGCAGCCGGTCAGATTTCAGGAACGCGCGGATCGAGTCGGGCCGGAGCGAGATGTGTTTCATGTCATTCACGCCGGCGCGGAACCCGGCCTCGTCCCACAGGTCCGGTGCGCCGGCGTGCAGCGGCCGCGCGCTCCGCGCCGCGCGGTCGATATCGGTCGCGGTGAGTGGGGTCTGGGTGCCGAGGCCGCCTTCGATCTGGTCGACCCACACGAGGCCGACGACGTAGGAGCACTTCCAGGCCCACGTGTGGTCGAGCTGGGGGTGTCGCGCCCCGTCGCGCTCGTGCTCGGCCCACGTGGCGAGGAAGTCAAGTACATCGGCATAGGCGCGGCCGTAATGGGGCGAGAGCATGTCCCATTGATTGGTCGCGACGACGGCGGCCAGATCGAGGACGGGGTACGCCTGAAACTCGTTGCGCCAGCCGAACATGTAGGCGCCGCCGTGGAAGAAGCTGAAGTCGGGCTTCCCGACGTCTCGGAGAAACCATATGAGGCCCATGCCGGAGGTCGGGCCCTCGGTGAGCATCAGCTTCACAGTCTCGGGCTGAAGAATGCGGTGCCCGTCATAGCTGCCGCCGCTCATGTAGGCGAGTAGGAGCCGGATGTGATCTCCTGCCGTAGTCACCAGCGTGGCGGCGGGGTAGTCGCCCACGTAGATCTGGGGCGAGGGTAGGTCGACCGGTCCGAGTCTCGCGTATCCGCGCGCGAACCGGCGGGCGATTTCGGGGCGCAGGTGGGCCGAGTCCCTCAGCGGCGGAAACTGGCTGTGCAGCATGCCCAGCGGCTCGAAGATGTGGCGCTGAACGTAGTCCGCGAAGCTCAAGTGTTCAGGGTTGGTGATCTGGACGAGGAGGCCGAGCGTCGCGACGCCCAGGTTCGAGTACTGGAACTTCTCGCCGACCTTGGCGCTCCACGTCGGGAGCGACGCACCAGAGTAGCTCGGGAGCATCGGCCGGGCGTACTGCGCCGGAAGGTACGTGGCAAGGGGCGCCGGGATGGCGAGCTCGCTGCCGGCGGCATCGCTCGTCAGGCCTGACCGATGGGTGAGGAGGTCTCTGACCGTGATATCGCGCGCGCCGAGCGGGTTCACGACCTCGAAGCCGGCGCCT
>Ga0182024_10010611_pt1 | contig 18736 bp, 14 predicted proteins | sample P32metaG_FD_120480 | JGI IMG/M metagenome (GOLD analysis project Ga0182024, IMG submission 120480) | Permafrost microbial communities from Stordalen Mire, Sweden - P3-2 metaG (Illumina Assembly) | ecosystem: Environmental > Terrestrial > Soil > Wetlands > Permafrost | place: Sweden: Stordalen... | reverse complement strand
TGTGGGCGGTTCGGGTGTGGGCGGTTCGGGTGTGGGCGGTTCGGGTGTGGGCGGTTCGGGTGTGGGCGGTTCGGGTATCGAGGTCCTGTGCCGCTACTGCCCCCGCCGAGCCCCGACAAGGAGCTCCCCGAGCCGATCCCTGCGGATAGTCCAGAGCGTATTCCGGGCCACGATCCGAACGAGTTCGAGAGACCCGGGCCGCCGGCGCCGTTGGACGTGCCCGAGCCTGCTCCGGTGGACGTGCCCGAGCCCACTCCTGTAGACGTGCCCGAGCCTGCTCCCGTGGAGGTGCCCGAGCCAGCTCCTGTGGACGTTCCCGACCCGGTGCCGGCCGACTTGCCCGAGCCTGGCTTCGCCGGCGCCTGAACCGCAGCCCGGCCTCATATGCCGGCCGACTTGCCCGAGCCTGGCTTCGCCGGCGCCTGAACCGCAGGCCCGGCCTTCTAAAAGGGCGGGCTCTGCTCTCCCGCAGGGGTCACGCTCAGGCCCGGAGAGTAGGAGGCGCCCGGTGAAGGGTAGGGATCGCCGACCACTGCTAGGAGAAACAGCTCGATAACCTGCTCGACAATGAAGTCCAGGCACCCCTTGGTGGCCCTTGTCGCCGCCCTTTCTGCTGCCGTCCTCAGTGCCGGTTGCTTGACAAGCTCAACGGCCCACCGCAAGCCGGTCACTCCGGACAGCACGGTCTCCCTCTTCCTGACGTCGTGGACCCACCAGGCGTGGCCGGAGATGCGCTCTCTCGTGGCCCAGCCGCCAGCCGATCTTGAGTCGGTCAACGCCGCCTCCTTTGCCGAGCTCCACGTCACGCAGGCCACGTTCACACCCGGCACCATCTCCCAGCACCGGACGCAGGCGACTGTGCCGGTCACAGAGACATTTGCTCTCCGAGCCCTCGGCACCTGGACAACGCACACCACGCTGCGCCTGCTCGAACGCAGGAATCATTGGTACGTCGAATGGGCGCCGGAGACGATCAACCCTGCCCTCGGGCCAGGCGATCACTTCTCCGTCACCTACGTTTGGCCCAGCCGGGCCGTCATCCGCGGCGCCGGCGGCGCTGTGCTCGGCGGCCAGCAGCCCCCCATGGTCACCATTGGGCTCCGGGGCCGCTACATCAAGGATCCGACTCGGCTCGCGGCCGCCCTCACCTCGGCCGGTGCGACCGGGAGCGAGGTGACAACGGCGATCTCGCAGGCCGAGGCCAACCCGTCGGTGTTCGTACCGGTGTTCAAAGTGACGGTGGGCCGCTACGAGCAGCTGAAGCCGGCGCTGTACCCGCTGCCGGGCACGTTCTTCCAGACGACCGGAGGGGCCAGCGCGAAAGACCCCTATCTCGCGGCGCTCGTCGGTCAACTCGGTACGATCCCCAAGGCACAGCTGCGCAAGCTCGGCGCCCCCTACAGCTCGACCACCATCGTCGGTCTGACAGGCCTCGAGGCCGCTTATCAGCACCAGCTCGCCGGCACTGCCGGCGGCAATGTGGCCGTGGTCGGCCCGCCCGTGAGCGCGTCAGCCGGGACCGGCACGGGCTCGGGCGGTTCGACGGCAACGAGCGCGGGCGCCACGACGTCGACGAGCACGACCACCACGGGCGCTGCGGCCGCCGACAAGACAACCGTGTTGTGGTCGGTCCCCCCGAAGCCCGGCTACGACGTTAAGACGAGCATCGTGCCGCGCATCGAGCAGGCGGCCGGTGCGGCCCTCGATGGCGAGACCCTCGATGCCGCTCTCGTGGCGATCAACACCAAGACCGATCAGGTCGTGGCAGTCGCAAATGACGCCGCCTCGGGCGGTATTGATCTCGCCCTCGACGGCGAGCAGCCGCCGGGCTCGACGTTCAAAGTCATCACCAGCACAGCGCTCTTCCTTCGCGGTCTCAGCCCTGCGTCTAGGGCCACCTGCCCTTCCACGATCGACGTCGATGGTGAGATCTTCCACAACGCGGGGAACGAGGCCCCTGTCTCGAACATCCTCCAAGCGTTCACCGAATCGTGCAACACAGCCTTCATCGGCCTCACCATGGCCAACCTCAACTACTCGAGCCTGCACAAGGCGGCGTCCGTGTACGAGCTCGGCACGACGCCACGACTCGGCGCCCCCGCCTTCGGGGGAAGCATTCCCGTGAACGACGGGCAAACTGATCTGGCTGCCAGCGGGATCGGCCAGGGTCGCGTCGTCGTGTCGCCTCTGGACCTGGCCATGGTGGCCGCCGACGTGGACTCCGGTCTGGTGCGGGCGCCCCGGCTCGTCGTCGGTGCACCCGCCGACCGTGCACCCAAGCACGCCCTGCCTCACAACCTCGTCACCGGGCTGCACGAAATGATGCTCTCGGTCGTCGAAAGCGGGACGGCCGCCGGCACGGGCCTGCCTCCGGGCACATATGCCAAGACCGGGACGGCCGAGTACGGGTCGGGCAACCCGCTTCCGCTCGATGCCTGGCTGATGGGGTTCAACGGACACATCGCTTTCGCCATGATCGTGATCAACTCGCCAGGGGACGGTGGCCCGACGGACGGGCCGATCGTGGCGAAGTTCCTCACGGCCATCGGCTCGACCGGTTGAGCATCCGAGTCGGACGACTGGGCGGGCTTCTTTGTGCGAGCGTGACGCCATGGCACGGACGGGCGGGCCGCCGCTGAGCGATCGTGCGGCGGCCAAGGCATTGTCGGCCATCGATCGCTGGCGGGCGGTCCCTCTCCTCCCGTTCGCGTGGGCCATCCGGGTGAGCGACCAGAAGGAGGTGATCGATGCTGACGCGCGGCGCTGGCTGCGCGCCTTCCACACCTCGGGAGGCGGCCACGGACTGCACAGCCTGCTGTACGCCTTCAAGGAGTTTCGCTCGCTCGTTTATTGGAGACTGCAGTGCGGCAACCCGGCCGGTGCCCTCCTCGGAAGGGCCATGCGAGCACTCTGGAGACCGACCGAGGGCCTGCTCATCTCCACCGAGCAGATCGGCCCGGGCTTGTTCATCGCCCACGGCTACGGCACCACGCTTGCCGCCGAGCGGATCGGCTCGAACTGCTATGTGCACCAAGGCGTCACGATCGGCTGGGACTACCGGAGCCACCGTGCGCCGGTGATCGGCAACGACGTGTTCGTCGGCGCCGGCGCGGTCATCCTCGGCGGGGTGACGATCGGGGACAACGCCAAGATCGGCGCCAATTCCGTCGTGCTCACCGACGTCCCGGCCGGTGCCACCGCCGTCGGGGCACCGGCTCGCGTCTGCAACGCCCCCGTTTCCCTCCGAGCTCCGGTGGAGGTACCTGCCACGCGGACTGGCCTGGACGGAGACCGCCCCTGACGCTCCGAGAGCCGATCCCGGGCACCTGCGGCCGCCCGCTCCGGCCGAGCCGTCCCCGGCGGTGAGAGAGGCTGGCGACCTCCACCTCGCTTGCGCCGGGCCCGGGCATCCTGTCGGCATCATTTCCGGCACTCAATACTGACATCGCAGGTCCCCGGCTCCGGGCGACGCAGGCCACCAGGACCAAGGGAACGGTCAAGTCGCCCGCTCGCCGGCGCTGGTGCCGGGCGCAGCTTCGAGCTGCCCGATGCGCTCGGCGAGAAACTTCCTCTCGACGGCGTTGTCCGTCAGCCGGAGCGCCTCGTCGTAAGACGCTCTCGCTTCCGACAGCCGGCCGATCCGCCGGAGGAACTCGGCCCGGGCCGCCGGGAGGTAGGAATAGTCGGCGAGCTGCGGCTCTGCGGCCAGCGCGGCCAGAGCGGCCAGGCCGGCGGGCGCCCCCCTCGCCAGGCCGACCGCGACAGCGCGATTCAGCGCCACCACCGGTGACGGCCAGACTGTGACGAGGTGGTCGTAGAGCCCGACGATCTCCTCCCAGTCCGTCTCCTCCCAGCTGGGCGCTTGTGCGTGCACGGCGGCAATCGCCGCCTGGAGGGCGAATCGGCCGGGAGGCCGGCGGCGGTGGGCCTCGTCGACGAGCGCCACACCTTCGACGATGGCGTCGCTGTCCCACAGGGCACGGTCCTGCTCCTCGAGCAGCAGCAGGCGCCCGTCCGGGGCGGTCCGCGTCGCCCGGCGGGCATCGGTGAGGAGGATGAGCCCCAGCAAGCCGGCCACGTCGGCGTCAGCGGGAAGGAGGGCGCGCAGCATCCGAGCGAGGTCGAGAGCCCGCTCGACGAGGTCGGCGCGGACGAGGTTCTCCCCCGCCGGCGCCCGGTGACCGGTCGTGAAGAGCAGCAGCACCACCGTCAGCACGGCGTCGATGCGGGCCGGCATCTCGTCCGGCGCCGGCACACGGAACGGGATGCGGGCGGCGGCGATCTTCTTCTTCGCCCGCGTGATCCGGGCCGCCATCGTCGTCTCTGTGACGAGGAAGGCACGGGCGACCTCTGCCGTCGTCAAGCCGCAGAGGAGGCGCAGCGTCAGGGCCACCTGTGCATCAGGCGAGAGCGCCGGGTGGCAGCAGGTGAAGACCAGCCGGAGCCGGTCGTCGGCGGCCTCGCCGAGGGCCGCAGAGTCAAGCGCCGGAGCCTCCTGCTCATCCACGAGGAGCGGCAGCGAGCGTTTGAACGTCGCCTGACGCCGGCCGAGGTCGAGGGCTCGCCGCTTGGCCACCGTCGTGAGCCACGCGGATGGCTTGGTAGGCACGCCGGTCGACCCCCAGGCCCGCAGCGCCTTTGCATAGGCGTCCTGGACGCACTCCTCGGCGACGTCGATGTCGCGGGTGATGCGCACCGTCGCGGCGAGGACGAAACCCCACTCGCGACGGTGCGCCTCTGCCACGGCGGCTGCGACGGCCGCCTCCGAAGTCTCGTCGCGACCGGTCAGTCGAACTCCATGACGGGACGGACCTCGACGCCTCCGAAACGCGCCGGGACCTGCTTGGCGATGGCAATCGCCGCGTCGAGGTCGGGGGCCTCGATCACGTAGTAGCCGCCGAGCGCCTCCTTCGTCTCGGCGAAGGGCCCGTCGGTGACCGATTGGTTGCCGGAGGAGTCCCGTCGGATCGAAGTGGCCGTGGCCGTCGGCTGGAGCGCGCTGCCACCTTTGAGGGCCGCTTGGTTCTCCTTCCCGAACTTCATGTGCTCCTTCATGGCCTGGTCATAGGCTTCCTGTCCACCCGACGCCCAGCTCTCCTCGTCCTCGTAAATCAGGACCACGTACTGCGACATGGTTGCTCCCTTCTCAGCGACCCGCCGTTCGAGCCGCACATCTAACCGACGAGCGAACACCTCCCGGATCGACAGGAACGGCCCGGAAATATTCTCGCGAACCAACGCCGGTCGCCGTCAACCCCCACGAACCGGTCTGGCCGGGCGGCACGCCTTCGAGCATGCCGCCCTCCCTTGGCAGGATTGGCTTCAGCAGAGCCGACTGCATGCCGATTAGGTAGCTGGCAGTCCTGTCATCTAGTCGGAAGCGAGCGGACTTGCTCTTCGACGTGCCTTCCGCGACCGACAAGCCCCCCGGCGGCCTGCTGCCGTCACAACCCCCCCCACGATCAGCAACGGTGCCGCGCCGTGTCGCCGCCCCCCCGTGGCGGCCGATTCCCTTTAGCCTCATCCTCGCCTTCGGCCTGCTCGGGATCATTCTCGTCGCTTACATCGTCTGGCTGCTCATCGCGAGTGGGGGGGTAACCAACACGCTCGTGAGCGGGTGGGGAGTCGACCTCTTCGAGCTCGTCGTGGCGGTTTTATGTGGGACGAGGGCGTTCGTGGGCCGGCCCCGGCGCGCGATGCCGCTCTACCTCGGGGGTGGCCTCCTTTTTTGGTGCGCCGGCGACGTGACGCTCACCATCGAGTCGCTCGGCGGCCGGACACCAGCGGTGCCGTCACTTGCCGACGCGTTCTATCTGGGTTTCTATCCGCTTGCGTACGTGGCGGTCTTTCTCTTCTTGCGTACCGAGCTGCGCCGCCTGACGTCGCCCAGCTGGCTCGACGGGGCGGTCGCCGGGCTCGGAGCGGCGGCGGTCTGCGCCGCCTTCGCCTTCCACAGCATCGTGCTCTCCACCGGCGGGAGCGCGATCTCCGCCGCCGTCAACCTCGCCTATCCCGTCGGCGACCTCGTCCTGCTCGCCCTCGTCATCGGAGCGACCGCCGTCCTCCCCGGCAGGACCAAGGCGCCGTGGATCCTTCTCGCCGGCGCCTGCTCCCTGAACGCCGCCGGCGACACGTTCAATCTGTTCCAGTCCTCGTTCGGAGGCTCGACGGTCGGCACCGTCCTCGGCGCCGTCTCATGGCCGGGCGCATTCCTTCTCATGACAGTCGCCGTCTGGCTCCCCCGCCACCCCGCCAATCCCCAGGCGTCGGCGCGACCGACCGGCTTCCTGTTTCCCGGCTTGGCCGCCGCGGCGGGATTGACGATCTTGGTGACCGGAGCGATTCACCGGCTAAGCCTCGTCTCGGTCGGCCTCGCGACGACGACGCTCCTGCTCGTCGGGATCCGGCTGATGCTGTCGGCGAGGGCGCTCCGGCTCCTCACCGCCCGGCGCCATCATCAGTCGCTGACCGACGATCTGACCGGGCTGGGCAACCGTCGCTACCTCTTCGAGATGCTCGACAGGTTCTTCGAAGACGACCGCGACCCTTTGTTGCCCAAGAGGCCCCTGGCGTTCCTCTTCCTCGACCTCGACCACTTCAAGGAGATCAACGACTACTTCGGTCACCACGCCGGCGACGAGCTGCTCCGTCAGATCGGACCACGCCTGAACGACTCGCTCCGCGCCTCCGATGTCGTGGTCCGCCTCGGCGGTGACGAGTTCGCCGTGGTGCTCCTCAATGCCGATGCCACCTACGCCACGGGCGTGGCCGAACGCATCCTGGCGAGCCTCCGGGAGCCGTTCGCCCTCGACGTCATGAATGTCACCGTCGGCGCCAGCATCGGCATAGCATTCGCGCCGGCCGACGCCCATAACACGACGGCCCTCCTGCGGTGCGCCGACGCCGCCATGTACCGGGGCAAGCTGCAAGACGACTCGATCGAGACCTACAGCCTGCAGCTCGACGACGAAGGCAACCTCCTCCGCCTCGCCGAGGAGCTGCGTCTCGCCATCGACAAAGGCCAGTTCGTCGTGCATTACCAGCCCCAGCTCGACCTCCGCACCGGTGAGATCGCCGGGGTGGAGGCACTGCTGCGGTGGGCGCACCCCCGCCTCGGTCTGGTGCCTCCCATCAAGTTCATCCCGATCGCGGAGGAAGCCGGCCTCATGCCGTCACTGACGGCGCTCGTCCTGGGGGAGTCGCTCCGGCAGTGCGGCGCCTGGCGGGCGGCGGGAGATGACATCACCGTGGCGATCAACGTCTCGCCGTCGAATCTCCTTGAGGCAGGCTTCATCGACCGTGTCAAGGCTCAGCTGGACCGCCACGGGGTGCCGGCGTCCGCCCTCGTGCTCGAGATCACCGAGACCTGCATCATCTCGGACTACGAACGATCAAGAGCTGTCATCCAGGAGTTGCACGACCTTGGTCTCATCATTTCGATCGACGACTTCGGCGCAGGCTTCACGTCGCTCGTCTACCTGCGCGACCTCGCCGTCGGCGAGCTCAAGCTGGACCGCATGTTCGTCACCGGCTTGATCTCAGAGGACTCGGAGCGCGACCGCGACCTCGTCAGGTCGACGATCGAGCTCGGTCATGCACTCGGGCTTCGCGTCATAGCCGAGGGTGTCGAGGATCTGGCGACGCTCGACAAGCTCGGTCAGCTCGGCTGTGACATGGCCCAGGGCTACTTTGTCGCCCGGCCTGCGCCGGCCGCGCAGGTCGTGCTGAGATCCGACATCGCCATGTGGGCCGAGGCGGTGCTCCGCGCCCACTAGGGCTGCGGTGCTGCTCGCAAACTAGGGCTGCGGTGCGTCACAGCCAGGCCTGCGGTGCTTCGCGCCCGCTAGGGCTGGAGCCGGTCCAACAGCCAGCCCGAGCCACCCGCCCGCGAGTAACGGAGCCGGTCGTGCAACCGGTCGTCTCTGTTCTGCCAGAACTCGAACACGTCCGGCAGGAGGCGATAGCCGCCCCACCATTCGGGCCGGGGCACCTGGCCGCCGCCCCCACCGCCGGCGCCCCCGCGGCCGGCGGCGCCGCCGTGGAGAGCCGTGAGCTCGCGCACCCGCTCGTCGAGCACCTGCCGGCTGGCGACCGGCTCGCTCTGGTGGGAAGCCCAGGCGCCGATGCGGGCGCCGAACGGGCGGCTGGCGAAGTAGCGGTCTGACTCCCCCTCGGCGACACGGGAGACCGACCCTTCGATGCGGACCTGACGGCCGAGCGGATCCCAGTGGAACAAGAGCGCAGCATGCGGGTTCACTTCGAGATCCCGGCCCTTCCTGCTGTCGTAGTTGGTGTAGAAGACGAACCCCGCCTCGTCCCATCCCTTCATCAGCACCATCCGGGCCGACGGCCGGCAGTCACCCGAGGAGGTCGCCAGGGCGACTGCTTCCGGCGCGCGGACGACTCCGGCAGCGTCGGCGTACCACTTGGCGAACTGGGCAAAGGGGCCCGGGGCGGCTTCGCTCTCGAGGAGCGGGCGAGAGTGCATCGGCTCGGTGGGTGTCGCCACGGCCACGAGGCTAAAGCGTCCTCACGACTCCGACGTGCGGCCACGTACGAGGAGGGGCGGCCCGTCGAGCCCACAGTGAAGGCACTCGGCGCCCTCCTCGACCCGGGGCGGGTTGACGATGGTCAACGCCGCCATCGCGCCCGCCAGGCCACAGGCGGCCGCAGAGACGATCATGGCGGTCCGAAAGCCGGCGGACAGCTGTGCCCGGTGGAGGTAACTCGACCCGGTGATGCCGGCGAGCGCGGGCAGAACGGCCACCGCGATGAGGCCGCCCACGCGGGCAACGTCGTTGTTGACGGCTGATGCCAGCCCGGCGTGCTCGCCGGGGACGGCTCCCATCGCCGTCGCCGTCAGTGGGGCGACCAGCGTCGCCAGTCCGATGCCGAGGACGAAGACCCCCGGCAGCACGGCTGTGAAATAGCTCCCGCCGTCGGTGACCCGCGCCATGAGCACGAGGCCGGCTCCGACGAGAACGGGGCCGGCAGACATCTGTGCTCTGGGGCCGATCCGAGAGGCCAGGCGACCCGAACGCGCAGAGAACAGCAGCATGATGACGGTGAGAGGAAGGAGGGCGGCGCCGGCACCGAGCGGCGAGTAGCGGGAGGCCACCTGCAGCTCGACCGGAAGCAGGAAGAGAGCACCTCCCAAGGCGGCGTACATGACGAAGGTGACGGCGTTCGTGGCGCTGAACTGACGCAGCCGGAAGATCTCGAGCGGCAGCATCGGCTCGGAGCTGCGACGCTCGATCAAGCTGAACGAACCGAGGGTCACGACAGCCAGGCCCACGGCGCCGAGGACGGAAGGCGACGACCAGCCGAGACTCGGGCCCTCGATGAGGAGGAACGTGAGGCTCCCGAGTCCCGCCGTCACCGAGGCTGCCCCGGCAAAGTCGACGCGTCCACTCACCGACGGGTCGCTCGACTCGGGCACGTGCCGGGCGGTCAGCCAGAGGACGGCCAGAGCGACGGGCACGTTGACGAAGAAGATCCACCTCCACGAGGCGGCGGAGATGAGGTAACCCCCGAGGAGCGGGCCGACTGCCGTCGCCACGCCGCCGAGCCCGGACCATGCTCCGATGGCGCGACCCCGGTCCGCGGGGACGAAGGAGGCCTGCAGGATCGCCAGGCTGCCCGGCGTGAGCAATGCGCCGCCGACTCCTTGCAGCACCCGCATCCCGATGAGGAACCGGGCGTCCGGCGCCAGCCCGCAGCCGGCCGATGCCAGGGCGAACCACACCACCCCGATCTGGAACACGCGTCGCCGGCCGAACCGGTCGCTCAGGGAGCCTCCCACGAGCAACAGGGACGCGAGCGTCAGCATGTAACCGGTGACCACCCACTGGAGCGGGGCGACGCCGGTGTGGAAGCCGCGACCGATGGCTGGCAGGGCAATGCCGACGACAGTAGAGTCGATGGCGGCGATTCCGGACCCGAGCACGGATGCAGCTATCACCCAACGCCCCGCCGGCGTGGCGAAGCGCAGCTCAGGGCCGGAAATAACGCCTCCTAGATCTAGTGACCCTTCTGCGAGCGGAGAGAGTCAATCTGGCCCGAGCCTATCGATGGCTCGTGTTTCAGCTTCTTGGCCGCTCGTTTCTCCTTGAGCGACTTGCCGACCTTCTTCGTGCTGGACTTCTTCGGCGACTTGTCAGCCATGGCACAATCTCCCTGTCCTCAGGGCCTGGAACCGGCACCAGCCCGTGCCTTACAACATAAGCAGCTTCCGGCCGCCCACGCGAGGCAATGGTTTCCGGCGAGACCGGGCGGCGCCCGACAACCTGGCGGCCCTGGACCGCCTGGTAGGCCACAGGTAGCATCCCGCCATCGCCTCCCGGCTGGCGGAGAGGCCACCGAGAGAGGGGCAGGAAAAGTGGCGCATCCCAACGAGGAGCTGCTCAAGCGAGGGTACGAAGCCTTCAGCGCCCGCGACTTGGACACCGTCCTTTCTGTCTTCGCCGACGACATCACCTGGCATGTCGGTGGCTCGAGCACGCTGTCCGGTGATTACAAGGGACACGACCAGGTAAAGGGCTTCTTCGGCGGGCTGATGGAGATGTCCGGCGGAACCTTCTCCCAGGAAGTGCACGACATCCTCGCCAACGACAGCCACGGGGCAGTGATGGTGACCTTCCATGCCGAACGAGGAGGCCGCTCGCTCGACGGCAGGGAGGTGCACATTTGGCACCTGGCGAACGGGAAGGCCACCGAATTCTGGGGCTTCCCGGAAGATCAGGCGGCTCTCGACGAGCTTTTCTCCTGAACCAACCTCGCTAGACGGCTACCGGACCGCCGGTGGGACGACGAGCCTTTCCCTCCGGTAAGGCAACGGCACGTTCGGGTCAGAGGAGTCGATCTCGCGACCAAGGCGGTGGCCGTCGAAGACAGCGTCGCCCAGCATCCGCGGGGCGACACAGTCTCCGATGCGGAAGACGCCCTCGATGCCGGCCGCCCGCAGCTCATCCGGCGGCGTCGCCGAGAGATCGAGGTAGAGCTCGTCGCGGGGCAACCTCTGGGTCACGAGCACGACAGCGTCCGTCTCGAGCTCGAACTCCTCCTCGAAGGGACCGACACAGCGGAGAGCACCGGCCTCGATCGACACGACGGCGGTCTCGGTGCGCATCTCGACCCCCAGCTCGTGCAGGTGCTGGCGGAGCCGGTATCCCTCGAGGGTCTCGTAACACACCGGGGCCACGAGGGCGTCCGGAGTGGCGATCACCACGTGGTGGCCCTCTGCCGCCAGCAGCTCGGCCAGCCCGGCTCCCATGAAGTAGCCCTCGCAGTCGTAGACGACCACCCTCTCGCCTGCGGGCCGCTTCCCGCCGAGCATCACCTGCTCCGGCGTGAGCACCGACTGAGACGAGGCATCGGCTCCCGGGAGCGGGCCGAACGTGATGCCGTTCAGCCCGTCGGCTGCCCAGTAGGACCCCGTCGCCACCACCACGAGCTCGGCGCCGTAGGCGAGGACGTCGGGGGCGCCGAGGCGGGTCCCGGGGACGATCTCCACAGTCTTGCGCAGCTTCTCCAGCTGGACGGCTCGCCAGCCGAGCACCCGGTTCCACTCGCCGAGCCCGGGCAGGCGCGGAATCCAGCGGGCGATCCCCCCGATCTCGGGCTCGGCGTCGGCGAGGTGCACGCGCGAGAAACCCCGCTTTGCCAAGACGATGGCACACTCCATGCCGGCCGGCCCGGCGCCGACGACGAGGACGTCACGGTCGGCGTTTTCCGCCCGCTCGAAGCGCTCGGGGTGCCACCCCCGCCGGAACTCCTCGCCGGCGGTGGCGTTCTGCGTGCAGCCGAGATGGCTCCCATAGACGGACCGTGAGTAGCAGAAGTTACAGCCGATGCATTCGCGGACCTCACCGTAGCGGCCGTCCTCGATCTTGCTCGGGAGGAACGGATCGGCGATAGAGGGCCGGGCGGCGCCGATTATGTCGAGCTCACCCGAGCTCACGAGCGCCGCCATCGTGTCCGGGTTGGTGAACCGGCCCACCCCGACGAGGGGCTTGCCGGTCGCCTGGCGCACCTGAGCCGTCCAGGCGAGCTCGTAACCCTCGCCGGAGAACCTGGAGGCGGCCGAGTCGAGCCGCCCGAGCCCGGAGAGCTCCCCCACGGTGATGTCCCAGAAGTCGACGAGGGAGTCAGCCATCTCGACGAAGGCGAGCCCCTCGTCTCCCGAGACTCCCCACGGCCCGAGCGCATCAGGGGCGAAGCGGGCGGGGATGGCGCAGTCGTCGCCGACGGCTTGCCGTACAAGCTCCAGGGTCTCGAGCCACAGCCTCGCCCGGTTGGCGAATGACCCGCCGTATTTGTCCTGCCGGCGGTTGAGCACCGGGGAAAGGAACTGCGAGAACAGGTAACCGTGGGCTCCGTACACATAGACGATGTCGAAGCCGACGTCGCGCGCCCGCTCTGCTGCCCGGACCCAGTCCTGCTGCACGCGCCTTATGTCGGCCTCGTCCATCTCCTTTGAGACGCTGGCCGTGGCGTAGTGGGCATTGGCAATCGGAGACGGGCCGATCGGCGGCCAGCGCGACTCCCGCGGGTGGGCGTTCATCCCGCCGTGGTGCAGCTCGATTCCGGCGAGGGCGCCGTGGGCGTGCACCCCGTCGCACATGAGCGCCAGGTTGCAGGCATCGTCCTCGTCCCACAGCCTTGACGAGACGTACGGCATCGTGTCGGAGTCGGCGCTGACCGGCGCGTACTCCGTGCATACCGCCGCCCACCCCCCCTCAGCCTTCATGGATCTGAAGTGGGATTGGGACCAGGGTTTCTCTGTGCCAAAGCCGGTGCAGTGCGGCACTTGGTAGAAGCGGTTCCGCAGGAGTTTCGGCCCGATGGCCACCGGCTCGAACAACACGTCGTGCCGAGGGTTCCTCATGATCGAGAGGCAACATCCGTGACCGGGCTGTAGCGGAGGGCCTCGCCGGCGTAGTGGTAGTGCTTCGAGATGTCCGCCGAGTACCGGCTGGCCGGGGGCGTCCGGCCGAGGGTCTCGGCGACGGCACGGATGTGATGCGGACCCGCCCCGCAGCAAAGGCCGATGTATCGCACGCCGGCGTCGTAGGCGAGCCGGGTGAACTCGGCGATCTCGAAGCGGTTGCACGTGAACGGGTCGAGAGCAACCGGGAAGGGGCGCACGCCGAGGCGATCGTCGGTGAGCGTCTGCATGGCGGGCTCGCGGTAATGGGTCCGGTACGGGACCGGGAGTGCGGCCACGGGGACGCTCACGCTCCTCACGATCGGCGCCAGGTACGGGTACATCGTGTCCGGGCCGAGGCAGCAATTCAGCCCCACGACGTCTGCGCCGGCATCCTCGAGCCGCACGCATGTCTCTGCGGCCGTCCAGCCCTCGGTGGGACCACGGTCGAAGTCGGGCACGAACGTGACGACGGCGGGCAGTCCGGTCTCCTTGATCACCTCGCAGGCAAGGATCGCCTCGGCGCCGGCGCCGAATGTCTCCCCGATGATGTAGTCCACGCCGGCTTCGACGGCCCAGCCGACCTGCTCGACGAACATCTTGCGCACCTCGTCGTGGGTGTCGGGCGTGTAGATGTTCGTGTTGGAGATGTTGCCCGCCAGCAGCGTCCCGGACTCTTCCGCGACCGCTTTGGCGATCTCGAGTGCCTGCCGGTTGAGCGGCTCGAGGACGTCCTCGCGATCGATGACGCGCAGCTTCTCGCGATGGGCGTAATAGGTGAAGGCTTCGACGACGTCGGACCCCGCATGGACGAAGTCACGGTGGAGCTGGGTGACCACCTCCGGGTGCTCCAGCACTACCTCGGGGACGTAAGCGCCAGCTTGTAGGTAGCCGCGGCGCTCACACTCGAACAGGTACCCCTCCGCACAGATGACCGCCCCGCTCGCCAGCCGCTCGAGCAGACCGGGGCGCTTGTCGTCGATCGCCGTTGCCGTGTCGTTCCTCGGGCCTTGCAATGTCGCCTCCCTGTCGTGCCCTAGTTCCTCGGCTGGTCTACCGCCTCGAGTGGCCGCCCGTCGACATCAGCCGGCCAAGCACGTCGAGCGTAGAAAGAAGACAGCGACGACCAACGTACTGCGTTCCTCAGCGGCCGGCTCGCATGACTCCCTGTTTGGCGCGCCAGGACATCACCGACAGGACCGAAGCCGCCGACAGCAACGAGGCGACCGAGAGGAAGGACCCGACGGCGAACACCGAGCCGAACGAGCCGATTGACCCGACCGACAACGCCGATCCCACCGAGCCGATCGAGAGCACCGAGCCCTTGCATGCGATGCAGAGGACCGAGTCCTCCGAGGCGAGTGACCATCTCGACCCGCGGCCGGCAGCTGCTGCCATCTATCCATCATGGCCCGCACGAAGGGCGGTCGCACGCCGGCGCTCCAGCTCGATCTTGGCACCCATCGGCTTGCGGTTTGTCCGATTTGTCGTTTCAGCTGCAGCCTCGTACCCTGATGTCGGCTATCAGCCGGAGGGGGCTCATATGCGAGGGATCAGACGACGCCGGTTGGAAGTCACATTGACTGCCTGTGCCGGCCTCTTGATGGCAATCGTCCCAGCCAGTACCACGGCGGGCGGCAGCACAGGCGTCGCCCGCAGTTCTCCCGGCGAGGCACACGTCCTCAGCACCGTCGTCGGAGGGCCGAGTGCGACACCGAAAGGCTTTGCGCCGGCCACGATCCGAAACGAGTACGGCTTCAACGGCATGGGCAGTGACGCCAACGGCAACCCGATCGACGGGCGGGGGCAGATCATCGGCATCGTGCTCTGGGACTACGACCCGTACCTGCAGTCGGACATGAGCAAGTTCCTGAAGACGTACAGCTACCTCACTCCCATGGCGGGGCTGACCGCCACGTCCAAGTGCACTATCAGCCGCACGATCCACACCACCCCCTGTTTTGAGGTGGCCTACGCAACGGGGGTGAAGCCGCCGCCCATGCCCGCGAGCGACAGGGTCGAGGCCTCCCTCGACGTCGAATGGGCCCACGTCACGGCGGAAGGTGCCGACATCGTCTTCGTGGAGGCGGCCGGCAGCACGGGGCCGCAGCTGCTCGTGGCGGTCGACGAGGCGGTGACGCTTGGAGCGACGGTGGTGTCGATGTCCTGGGACCAGACCGGCATCACCGCCGCCGACAACAGCCACTTCGACGCGCCTACAGCCGGGTTCGTGAGCGGATCGGGCGACTTCGGTTGCCCGGACAACAGCGGCCAGCCCTACCCGTCGGAATCCTCGTATGTCCTCTCCGTAGGCGGAACCCAGCTGTTCACTGACGGGGCTCAGACCGCCTGGAACAAGAGCGGCGGGGCCATCAACAACACCGAGAGCCGCCCCAGCTACCAGTTGAACTGGTCTGTCGGCCCGTACCGGGTGGACAACGACGTCTCCTACAACGCCGTCGACTATCCGATCACGGTGAAGGGTAAGTGGCTCGAGGCGTTTGGTGTATCGGCCGGCATCCCACAGTGGGCAGGGTTGATAGCCGACGCCGATCAGGACCGGGTGTCCCGCGGTAACTCGGTTCTCGCCGCCCAAGGGCTGCTGGACGGGATCTACCTGGCGGCTGCCTCGCACGGCGCCATCCCACCGGATCCCAGCCCGGCGATGTTCGACGACATCACGACAGGCTCCGCCGGGTCAAAAGGGGTATGCCACGGCTCGACAGGCTGGGACTGGCCAACTGGTCTCGGTACCCCTCACGCCGACGCTCTCGTGAACGAGCTCGCCGACCTGTAGCCGTCGGCCTCGTCGGCCTCCTGGCGAGCCGGGTACGTGCGAGGCGGACTCTGATCCGGCCGGGGTACCTGCGAGGCGCGCTCGGGTCCGGACGCCGGTGCCGAGGAGCTGAGAGACCCGCAGCGCGTGCCCGGTCGGCGTGTTCCGCCCGGGCGACGGCGCCGGCTCGCCGGTGTGGCTACGGGGCAACCAGCGAGTACACTTGGCTATCAGCCCAACCGGTAGTCGACCGGCATTGCGGGCGCTTGCATTCTCGGACCATCCTGATGGGCGTGCCGGCTCTGTTCTGCACATGCCCCACCCATTGCTCGTACTGCGGCACGCCCTTCCCGTCATTCTCGAGAGCGTCGTCGCGCCGGTCGCCGCCTATTACTGCGTGCTGCTCATCGCCGGCTTTCGCGGGGCCCTCCTCGGCGCTTTGGCGTGGTCCTACTTCCTCATCGGCCGGCGTCTGTACCGCCACGAGCGGGTCTCGACGCTGCTCATGCTCGGCACCGCTCTCCTCACGCTCCGCACCGTCATCTCGTTCATCACCGGCAGCGCCTTCATGTATTTCATCCAGCCCACGGTGAGCGCCTTCCTGGCCTCGTTCCTCCTCATCCTCACCGCCCTCCTCGGGCGGCCCTTCACCCAGCGCTTTGCCCGCGACTTCTGCCCCCTCACGCCGGAGCTGCTGGCTCGGCCGAGCGTCCACCGCTTCTTTGTCCGGATCTCCTTCCTCTGGGCACTCACGATGTTCTTGAACGGAGCGATCGTCCTCCCCCTGCTGCTCACGGTGTCGACCCGTTCCTTCCCGATCGAGCGCCTCGGCGTGACATTGTCACTTACGGCGGCAGCGATCTTTTTCTCCATCACCAGGTTCGCCCGAGCGATGCGACGCGACGGGGTCACCGTGCGCTTCGGCGGTTCCGGGGCGCCGACGCCGGCGCCGGCAGAGCCCGCCGGCGTCTGACGGGAAACACCTCTCCGGCAAGGGGACTTCGGGCGGACGGCCACGTGATCAGCGGGCGCTGGAGCGGGGACGACGGCGCGCAGGGGGGCGAGTTGGGCGTGTTCGCCTGGGCCAAGGTCTTAAATGAGTCGTGACCTTTTGTGGCGTCGCCACTTACGAGGCCGCGCCAGCAGCCTCGCGTGAGCCAAGCGGGGGCCGTCGATGAGCCCACGGCTCGGCCTCTTCCAATTGCGCGGCCACCTGGATGAGCAAATCTTCCCTCCCGTGGGCGGCAGCCAGCTGGCTTCCGATGGGCAACCCCGCACTGTTCCACCAGAGCGGCAGTGAGATGGCCGGCTGGCCGGTGACGTTGAAGGGGGCCGTCAGCGCGCCCAAGGTGCCGAGTCCCTCCCGCTCATTGAAGGCGTCATGCGCCTTCGGCATCCTTGTGCCGATGAGGGGCGGCGACACGGGGAGCGTTGGCGTCAACAGCAAGTCGGCGTGCAGCCACCACTGCGCCATCTCCCGAGTGAGGCGCGCTCCCGCTTCAACGGCGAGCGCGTAATCCTCGGCCGAGGTGGCCCGGGCGCGCTCAGCGGCGGCCCAAGTGAGCGCTTCCACGTCCTCAGCATCCAGTTCACGCCCGACGGTCCGGCCAAGGCCGATAACCCCGAGCAGGGCGGTCATCGCTATGCGCACCTGACGCCGTTCGAACACCTGAGGATCATCGAGGGCGGATGGGTGGGAGGGCTCGACATGGTGCCCAAGCGACTCGAGCAGCGTGGCCGTGTGCTCCACGGCAGCTTCGCAGTCGGGATGGATGGTGCCGTCGGCGTTCTGGGCGAGGAACCCGACGCGAAGATTCGCCGGTCGTTCACTCAGTTCTGCGCCGTATGGCCGGACAGTCGGAGGTGCGAAGGCCGTGTCACCCGGACCAGGTCCGGCGATGGCGTCGAGCGCCAGAGCTGTGTCACGGACCGACCGTGACAACACTCCTTTCACGGCTAAACCGCTTTCGTCGCCCGTCGGACCCATCGAGATGCGGCCTCGGGAGGGCTTCAACCCCACGAGGCCGCACATGCTCGCCGGGATACGGATCGAGCCGCCTCCGTCACCACCGCTGGCAAGCGCAACCATGCCGGCGGCCACAGCAGCGGCGCTGCCGCCGCTGGAGCCGCCGGGTGAGTGGGCAAGATCCCACGGATTGTGGGTTGGACCATAGGATTCGGGCTCAGTGACACCGACGAGGCCGAGTTCCGGCGTGTTCGTGCGTCCGACGATGACGAAACCGGCTCGACGAAAACGGCTGACCAGCCATGAGTCTTCCCTGGCGACGTAGCCGGCTTCCCGCAGGACTCGCGAGCCATCGTGAGCCGGATCGCCGGCGGAGTGACTCCCGAGGTCCTTCAAGCACAAGGGCACGCCCCGGAATGGACCGTCCGCCAGAGTCGGAGAGGAGGCCTCGGCGAGGGCCGCTTCAGCTCGGCGATGTATGACCGCATTGATCCCGTTGTCCAGCGCGTCGATCCGCTCCAGAGCAGCCGTCACGAGCTCGCTCGGGCTGATGCTCTTCGAGCGGACGAGTTCGGCTTGGCTCGTTGCGTCAAGGGCGAGGGCCTCCTGCATGCGGGAGAAGCATAAGGGGCCTCTGGAGGCTCTGCCGTTGAGCTTGCAGGGAAGGACGAGTTGGTTGGCTTGGCTTGAGGGTCGAACGCCCTCGTCGACACCGGGCCGGTCAACGGGCCATGAATAGTGCCGTGTCAGCCAACATTTGCCCTCTTTACGACGACCAGCGCCCCGTTCCATGAACCTTCGTTTTTGAGACGATCGAGCACCCGCGAAAGGAGTCAGCTCGTCCCACCGCACTGCCCCCGCGGACGGGCGCCCTCACGTATCTTTGAGGTCGTGCCCGAGTCGACTCTCGCCTGGAAGCTTGAACGAGACGGAAATGTGATGGCCGAACTCCTGTCAAGGGATGGTCGCTACCTGGCAATGGCCAACGACAAACAAGTTGGCGGACCCTTTGCCACGATTGAAGAAGCGGTCGCCGCCGTGCCAGCCCTACGAATGCTCGCTGCGCCCG
>Ga0182024_10010610_pt1 | contig 18736 bp, 16 predicted proteins | sample P32metaG_FD_120480 | JGI IMG/M metagenome (GOLD analysis project Ga0182024, IMG submission 120480) | Permafrost microbial communities from Stordalen Mire, Sweden - P3-2 metaG (Illumina Assembly) | ecosystem: Environmental > Terrestrial > Soil > Wetlands > Permafrost | place: Sweden: Stordalen... | reverse complement strand
GACTTCCACCATTGCCATGGTGTTGGTATGCGGCACGGGCTCCTCGAACCACGCTGGTCTCAAATGATGCATCGCCATCGCGAACTCCACCGCGGTCGCCACGCTGAAGCGGCAATGCCCTTCGATCAGCAGATCGACCTCTGCGCCGACCGCGTCGCGAACCGCCGTGATGATATCGAGACTAAGATCGAATTCGTTGCGCGGCAGCATTCGCCAGTTATTGCCGAACGGATCGAATTTCAGCGCAGTGTAGCCTCGCCCGGCCACGATCTTCGCTTTCTCCGCAAAGCTTTCCGGAGTGCGCGGGCCCCGATACCAGCCGTTCGCGTACGCGCGAAGCTTTTCGTGGCATCGGCCGCCCCACAAATTATAGATAGGCTGATTCGTCGCCTTGCCGATGATGTCCCACAGCGCGATTTCGATCGCGGAGACAGCGCACATGTGGATCTGTGCGCCCTCCGAATAGACGTCGCGAATCAGCTTCTGGCTGATCATCTCGACCTGAAACGGGTCCATGCCGAGAATCAGCGGAGAAAGCTCGTGAATCGCGGCTTCCACCGTACGGCCGAAGTAATTGAGCGTTCCTTCGCCCACGCCGTGAATGCCTTCATCGGTCGAAACGCGCGCAAAAAGCCAGTTTTTCCAGGGATTGCCCGCAATGAATGTGTCGATAGCTGTAATTTTCACTGCCTCCCATCTTACCGCGGGCAATCAGCTGTGATATTTTAGTAACTGACCGAAGTGACGCCCAGCGGGGACGTAGCTCAGTTTGGTTAGAGCGCCGGCCTGTCACGTCGGAGGTCGCGGGTTCGAACCCCGTCGTCCCCGCCAACTCTCCTGCTTGGTCGTTTGTATCATCGACGTTTGTATCATCGATGTGATGAACATTCGACCTGCTACGCTCGTCGAGTCCGATTTCGAAACGATCGTCCACCACCGCGTGGCGATGTTCCGCGACATGGGCCACGCCGACAAGTCCGCGCTCGACGCCATGAGCGCGCGTTTTCGGCCTTGGCTCCGTCGCAAAATGGAGACCGGTGAGTATCTTGCCTGGTTCGCTCTCGCGCCCGATTCTTCGATCGCTTCCGGCCTGGGCCTCTGGTTGATGGATTGGCCGCCTCACATGGTTGGGGCCGTCCAATGGCGAGGCAATATTCTCAATGTCTACACGGAGCCCGCTTATCGCCGTAAAGGGATCGCTCGTGCATTGATGCAAATCGCGTTAGAGTGGTGGGCGGCGAATCACCTCGATATTGTGATACTCCATGCGAGCGAGGATGGTCGAGGCCTCTACGAATCGTTCGGATTCGAGCCTACGAATGAAATGAGGCTGATCGCCACACACCGATGAAAGGAACTTCGCCCAAAATCGCGATCGGATTCCGGGTTCATTCCGGATGGGCAGCGATGGTTGCCGTAACCGGTTCACCTTCTCGGCCGGTGATCCTCGATCGACGGCGCATCGAAGTCGCCGAAATGCCGTTGAGCGGTCCAGTCCAGCCGTATCACACCGCCCGCGATCTCGGCGTCGCCCGCGGCCGTGTTTTTTTGGAGGAATGCCGCGAAGCCTCGAAAACACTGGCCTCCGCATCGTTGGAAACCGTCATCAAGAACATCGGTGGCGATCGCGTTCAGTTTTGCGCTGTTCTCACTGGTTCCGGCCGTCTCCCTTCGACCCTTGAGGCAACGCTCGCCTCCCACGCCGCCATCCACACCGCGGAGGGCGAATTTTTTCGCGAGATCGTCGTCCATGCCGCCGAGTCCTGTGGTTTGCAGGTGCACCGAATCAAAGAAAAGGAATTATTCAATCTTGCCGAGCGCAAGTTCGAACTGCCGACTGCCACCTTCAAGCGAACGCTGGACGATCTGGGCAAGATGGTCGGGCCTCCCTGGCAGCAGGATCAGAAATTAGCGGCCCTCGCGGCGTGGATGGCAACCGCGAGTTAACGCGCCATTTACAGGAGTCTTGGCAACCCGGACAGGAAGCATATCAGCAATATCAGCACGTCATATGTGGAGCGACCAGAATCTCACGATGCGGATGCACCATGCGACGCTATACGCGCCTAACGAACGCGTTCTCGAAAAACCTGGACCATCACGTCGCTGCGGTCAGCTTGCACATGATGTTCTACAATTTCGTACGCATCCACCAGACGCTCAAAATCACGCCCGCCATGGCCGCTGGTGTGAGCGCGAGCGTTTGGGAGATCGCAGATATCGTCAAGCTGATCGAAGCGGCTGATATCGAGCGCAAGGCCACTGCGTTTGGCCCGCTTAGGGGCTAAACCTTCACTATTGCCGAAATTTTCGTCTTACCGCGCCGCTTTATTCCAGCAATCTTTACCGTGGTCTGCTCCGAAAAAAAGGCGTGCATATCATCAAGAAGGCCATCATCGAAAGACCCTTTTAGGTCGTTCCCGCCTTCAGCGTCGCGGAGTATAAAAGTTAGGTTATCCGCGTCAAGTTCTCCAATCCTGCCCGCATCGGTGACAACGAATTCTTCGGTAGTCTTTAGTTCTTCCCTTATCTTTCGGCGTGATTCTCTTGTGAGTTCAACTTTGCCTTGTGGAATCCATATTCCAGATATGAGGATCTTTTTGATAGGACCCGACGCGGGAGGAGTTAGGAGTAACACGGCAGCCAGAATGGCGTCTCGTTCTTCGTCTTCTGACTTCAACAGATTGGTTTCTCCGCTGGCATATTGGAGCCCCTTATCTAGTAGCTCTGCGGCCTTGCGCACTTGCTCGCGAGGATAAAGCCCTTCGTCTGGAGCGGCAAATCCAAGCTCAAAACTTGCGAATCCAAAACTCTGAATCGGAAGGTCATACAACGCCTGATGCTCCTTCCGCGGCCTTCCATCCTGGGGCGCGTCAAAAGTATAATGAAGCAGCGTTTTGATTGCTTTTCTGGTGGAGTCTGCGACAAATGCAACTACACTAGCTGGCATTTTCCCGAGCACCACATCCTCCCCTATGGCTCGCGTCCTGAGAACTGGTTCGTGCTCTGGGTAAAGAGGGGTTCCAGGTAATGGTAGATATTCACTTGGTACCTGCTCGGCCTGTATAGACCATATCTTGCCGGATTCGTGCAACCACAGCCACGAAGCCGTTAATGCATCCCTTACGGCAAGAACGCCATTTTCGAGATCACGGATACGGCTGGGGACGATTGCGGCTAGTAACGTAGAAACTACACTGCCCTCCTCGTGCGCCACATACGCCAAAAGTTGCTCGCCTTGCATGGTTCTCGTGAGATATAAGATAGGGATCTCTGCCTCGTAAAGGATTTTTTCGATAGGCAGTTCCGTGGCAATAATTCCCTCTGGGGCACGTTTCTTGCCATCTATTACAAGGGACATGGCATCCCCGGCGAGAAGAACTCGACTCTATTGATGCCGTCGTATGGCCACCATGTGATGTGCCCATTTTTTTTATTCGGTAGGCTTATCTTGCCAGCCGAATCTGACAACAATCCCTCGGCCACAGCATTACCGAGACGGGGACTTATGCGCCAACGATGCACAGCGCGCTCATGAGAGTCGAATACAGAAATCCCGCGCCTAAGGCACGAGGGAGCGCTGAGAGCCGTGCCTTGCTCTTCGTTTGTTAAGAAATCATCGGCGCAAATCTCTGCGCTCTGAACAACCCGATAAACAAAACCATTTGGGGTCACAGCTTCATCTGGAGGGCAGCCAGGAGGGAATCCCTCCGCGAATTTTGCTTGCGCATCCATTACAGACGAGTATAGGGGATCTGCAGCTTGATGTCATTTAAACGGAGAAGCCAAAAACGAACCTGCAAAACGCACGCCTGCTTGAAGCGCCCGCGTGAAGCGGAAGAAATTTTCCCGATGCTCAAATTGAGCCACTACCCCCGTTTCTTCTCCCTTGACTTCGAATACAAAACGTATACAGTAGAAGTTCTCCCCCCCTTTAGTGAATCCCTCCGTGGGACTTTCCTAGCGATAGCTTTGTTCAAAAATGGCGCCTTGGTTCGCATTGCGGGTTCGCCCCAAGCATGAAAAAACGGTCGCAACGAATCTTTCGAAGCTCGGCTTCGATGAGTACGTTCCACTGCACCGTGTCCGCCGCCGCTGGTCGGATCGCGTCAAAATCCTCGACACGCCTTTGTTTCCGGGCTACATTTTCTGCCGGTTTACGTACTCCGATCGGCTTCGGGTTCTGAACTCGCCTGGCGTCGACTCCATTGTTGGGTTTGGCAAAACCGAAGTGCCCGTGGAGGATTCCGAAATCGCCGCGGTCCGCGCACTGGTCGCCTCCGGTAAGCCGCTCGCACACCTGCCGTTTCTTCGAATCGGTCAACACGTGCTCATCGAACGCGGCCCCCTCGCCGGCATTCGCGGCGTCGTCCTGCGCGACGAAAGCGCGTGGCGCGTGGTGGTGAGCGTGGAAGCGCTGGACCGATCGATTGCCGTCGAAGTGGATCGCGAAGTTCTTCAAACATGGCCGTCAACAAGCCTCGAAATCGCACTCTGATTTTTCGCCTCACGCAGGAGGAATACGACTGTCTGCAAGCGGCGTCGTCCGGCGCCCGGAGCCTCTCCGATTTTGCCCGTGAGCGATTGCTCGGCTCCATCGAGCGTCCGCCGATTGACCGGCAACTCACCGAGTTGAAGCTGACAGTGGAGCGAATTGCGGAGCTTCTGGAGAAGGATTAATGCTTATTTTTCTATTGTTTGCTTCGACGCTCGCCGCGTTCGCACAGACGCGACCGTTGCAACCTTCCTTAATGGAGGACGCGGGGAAAGAGAATCTCCCATCACAAAAGCTCGGCGTGGACGATCTGGTTGCGGTTTCCGTTTACGACGCGCCCGAGTTGACGCGGACGTTGCGCGTGGAAGAGGACGGCACGATTCATTTGCCGCTCTTAAAGGACGGAGTGCAGGCGTCGGGTCTTCTGCCCCGTCAATTGGAAACCAGTATCGCTGTGGCGTTAAAGCTGGAGCAGATTCTAGTCGACCCATTCGTGAAAGTAACCGTCGTCGAGTATCACAGCCGACCGATTTCGGTAATGGGAGCGGTGCATCGTCCGGTGACGTTTCAATCTGTAGGCCAGGTGACGCTGCTCGATGCGCTCGCTCGCGCCGAAGGATTGACGAACGATGCTGGTACCGAAGTGCTGATCACCCGCGGCGGATTAGTCGAGCGAATTCCCCTCAAAAGGCTCATGAAGGATGCCGACCCATCGGTAAATTACGAGTTGCACGGCGGCGAAGTGATTCGCGTGCCGGAAGCGGGGAAGATTTTCGTGGTCGGAAACGTGCGCAAGCCGGGAGCGTTCGCCGTGCGCGACGCGAACGACAACTCCGTGCTGCGCATGGTCGCGCTTTCCGAGGGACTGATGCCGTTCGCCGCCAAGGAAGCCTATATTTACCGCCGCGACGAAAAGGGCGCGAAGCAGGAGATTCCGGTTGCGCTCGAAAAAATCATGCAGCGCAAATCGCCCGATGTGACGCTTGAAACCGACGATGTTCTTTACGTTCCCGATAACAAGACCAGGCGAACGACGTTCACTGTCATCGACCGCATCACCGCGTTCGGCTCGGCGACGGCGTCCGGTCTTCTGATCTGGCATTGATATGAAAAATAACGCGCCGGTGATACCGGAATATCGCGCAATATCCACAGGTAACGCCGCAATCCTCGATGCGGAGTATGAGCCGCAAGCCGCGCACGTCCCCCTTTCGCACTATCTATGGATTCTCCGTCGCCACGGCTGGAAGATCGTTGGCTTTGTCGTCGCCGTGGTGATCGCAACGCTGATCGTTTCCTTGAGGCTCACTCCGATTTACGAATCGACCACCACGGTTGATGTCGATCGCCAAATGCCCACAGGCGTGCTTGGACCGGAGGCGATGCAGAACGCCACCAACGATGCCGATCAGTTTCTGGCGACCCAGGTCAAGCTGATCCAATCCGATTCCGTCCTGCGACCCGTCGTCGACAAATACCGGCTGCGCGATGTCGAAAAAGACGCGCTGGAAGAGGCGATTGATAAATCGCCGACCAGCATCGAAGCGCCGGTAGTGCTGAAACATTTGAAGGTCACGCGCCCTCCGAACACCTACCTGCTTCTGATCAGTTATCGCTCCGCGAACCGGCAGCTCGCGGCGGATGTGGCGAACGAAATCGCGCTCTCGTATCTCGCGCACACCTATCGAATCCGCTACAAAGCCGCCGCCGGATTGAGCGAGTTCATGGAACGTCAGCTTGAAGAACTGCACGCCAAGATGGAAAAATCGAGCGCCGCGCTAGTTCAGTTCGAGCGCGAGCTGAACGTTATCAATCCCGAGGAAAAAACCAATATCACCTCCGCCCGTCTGTTGCAGTTGAACACCGAATACACCAACGCGCAGGCCGACCGCGTGAAGAAGGAATCCGCCTACGCATCGGTGAAAGATGGAACGCTCGCTGCCGCGCAAGTCTCGACCCAGGGCGAAGCCCTCAAGAAGCTCACCGAAAGTTTGAACGACGCCGAACAGCATTTCGCCGAGGCGAAGAATCACTACGGCATCAATCATCCCGAGTTCAAGAAAGCGCAATCCCGCGTGCAGGAGCTCGAATCGCAGATAGCAGCGACCCGCGCAAGCATCGCCCAGCGTGTCGAGATCGAATATCACGAATCGGCGAATCGCGAAAAAATGCTCGAAGCCGCCGTGCAGGAAACCAAGGCCGAGTTCGACCGCCTCAACTCGCGCTCCTTCGAATATCAGACGCTCAAGCGTGAAGCCGAGGGCGACAAGAAGCTGTACGAAGAGTTGATCCGCAAGATCAAGGAAGCCGGCATCAACGCGAGCTTCCAGAACAGCATGATCCGCGTAGCCGACCCCGCGCGCCCCGGCCTCAAGCCCGTTTTTCCGATCACCTGGCTGAACGTGCTCCTCGCGTTTCTCTTCGCGACCTTCTTCGGCGTCGGCGCGGCCGTGTTGAACGACGTGCTCGAGAACACCATTCGCGATCCCGATCAGGTGGCGCGATGGCTGAATACCGATGTCATCGGTTCCCTGCCCGCCGTGAAAGACTGGCGCCACCGCCTGAGCCCGATCCACCACGCCGCAGGTACCCGTAGCTCATTGAACCAAAATGGCCACATCGCGAAAATCGCGCCATCCAATGGAACCGCGCTGGTACACGTGACCGACCCCTCCGAGCAAGCCCTCTCGAACTATGAGGAGGCGATTCGCACCCTCCGCAACTCCATCCTGCTGACCGATTTCGACCGCCGCCTCAGAAGCGTCCTGATGACCAGCGCGTCGCCTTCCGAAGGAAAGTCGACCGTCGCCGCCCATCTCGCCGCCACGCACGCCAGCCAGCATAAACGCACTCTCTTAATCGATGGCGACCTCCGCCGCCCCAGCGTCCACCGTCTCTTCCAGGTCCCCAACACGATAGGTCTCTCGAACGTATTAATGAAGGAGCTTTCCTGGCTCGACGCCGTCGTCGTCATGGACGAGCCGAACGGTTTGCATATCCTGCCCGCCGGCCCGTCGACTCGAAGAGCATCGGACCTCATCGGCATGGGTCTCGCCGAACTGATCGAGGAAGCGACCCGCGAGTATGACCTGGTCGTGCTCGACGCGCCCCCCTTGCTCGGGTTCGCCGAGCCTCTACAAATGGCGACCGCGGTCGACGGAGTCATCGTCGTCGCGCGCGCCGGCGACACCAGCCGTAAGGCCCTCAGCTCCGTGATCACAACCCTCGCACGTCTCCGCGCGAATCTGGTCGGCGTGGTGTTGAACGAAGTGCATCGCGAAGTCAGCGCCGGATATTACTACTACTACGGGCACTACAGCAAATATTATGGACGGCCAAAAGCGGAATAGCGGCATCCATGAACCGCAAGCTATGGGAAAATCTTGCGTCGCTCTACGGCGTCCACGCGTTCAACTATCTCATCCCTCTGTTCACGCTGCCCTACCTGGCGCGAGTGCTGGGGCCGGAACAGTGGGGAGCGCTCGCCTTCGCCGACGCCTATGCCCGCTTCGTCACCCTCGCCATCGAATATGGATTCGGCCTCTCCGCCACCCGCGAAATCGCGAGTATCCGCCACGACCCGCAGGCGCGCGGCCGCCAGCTCTCGGGCGTGTTCGGAGCGCAGCTCCTGCTCGGCGCCGCCGCTCTCCTCATCACCGTGATCCTGGCGCGCTACATGCCGATCTTCGTCTCGCACCGCTGGCTGCTTCCCGGCGCGTTTTTCGTGGCGATGGGCCAAGGCGCCGCGCCCATGTGGTATTTCCAGGGAATCGAGCGCGTGCGCCTCATGGGAGCGCTGTGGATTCTAGGCCGCCTCGCGGGCGCCCTGGCCTTGTTCCTGTTTGTCCATTCGCCCGGCGATGGCCCCCTGGCGCTCTTCATTCAGGGAATCGCTCCGTTTCTTTGCGTGATCTGCGGCGTGCTGCTGGCCTATCGCGACACGCCTTTCTACTGGCCCTCCATCGCAAGCGGGTGGCAGGCGCTGCACTCCGGCGGAGCGCTGTTCCTGTTCCGCGCCGGCGGCACGCTCTATTCCTCCTTGAACGTGCTGCTGCTGGGAATGTTTGCGCCCGCACTCGTAGTGGCATGGTTCGCGGGAGCCGAAAAAATCGCGCGCGCAGCCGTGTCCGCGTGGGGTCCCATCAACCTGGTGTTCTATCCCCGGATCAATCAACTGATGACCACCGAGAGGAAAGGCGCCGAGCACGCCGCGCGCTGGTCGGCCTGGCTCATGATGGCGGCGGGCGCGGGAATGGGGACGGTGCTTTTCATCACCGCCCCTCTGCTGATCAGACTCGCCCTGGGCCCCGGATTCGAGCCAGCCGCGCGCGTGCTGCGCGTTATGTCCATCCTCCCGCCCATGATCGCGCTGAGCAATATGCTGGGAGCGCAATGGATGCTGGCACTGCGGCTCGACAAGGAGCTGAACTACATCATCCTGGGCGCCGGACTCGTGAATCTGGCGGGAGCTTTGACGCTGGGACGCTGGTATCAGCCGATCGGGATGGCAGTGAGCCTGGTGATCGCGGAGGCGTTTGTCGTGGTCGGGGCGTTCGTTTTTTTGAAGTGGAGAAAGTTGGACCCGTGGAGCGGATCGCCGACGGAGGTGGTGTTGTGAACGCGGCGATACCGTTACCAGTCCCCGCCCTCACAGGACGGGGTTATAACCCCTGGCGTGAGCCAGGGGATTCGACCGCTGGGTTCCACCAAGCCGCAGTTTTTCAGAGCCGCGACCACCGGGAGCGGTCAGCTATCGAAATCCCAGGAACCAGTCCGGGCTCGGTGTCAATGCTGAGGACGACCCCAACGCGGATGCGCGCGATCATACCGACACCGAGCCCCGACTGTAAAGGAGGGGACCGGCTTAAACAGGTCACTCGTGGGGGGTGCGCGCATGAGTGAAGGCCGCATGGCGACGATCCCTCCAGCGGCGGACCGCATCGCGCCGGTCAGCCCAGGGCGCGGAGTAGTTAATGTTTGACGCCCAGATGCCTGAGGTGGTGGCGGCTCAGTTCCTATTTTGGATACTTTTGCCAGTTGTGCTTTGGGCTCCGCCGAAGTGGGCTGTGTTGGCTTGGCTAGTGATGGGGAACTTAGATACGACCGGAGCCGGGCAAGGTTCCGTGGCGACAGTCGGGTGGATTAACGCAGTCAAAGGAATCCTGCTTCCCCTTTACTTGTGGTGGCGGATGCGAGGCGCGCCAAGCGAGATATCTCGAACGCCGCCGGTCCGGTTATGGCTCGCTTTAATGGCCTACGCCGCAATTGCGGGCCTGTGGGCGCCCTTCCCAATTGCCGCAGCCAAACTGGTTGGGAACATGCTTGGCATTCTGTTGACGGTGATCGTAGTCGAGAAGACCGCGCGAAATGGACTCCTCAGCACCGGAAGCTTAGTGATCCTGGTGGTGTCGTCGCTCGGACTGGCGATAGTGCAGACGTACTATTATGGCGGCACGTCCTACGGTTTCGATGGCGTGGGCCAACCCTCTCGCTTTTCAAGCTTCATCGCCGCACAACAGTACGCCGCGTTTCTGGTCGCATTTCTCGCTGTAGTGCTGTGGCAGCGAGAGCTTCGCTTTCACGTGAGGTTCGGCCTTTCGCTCGCCCTATGCCTCGCTCTACTCCTGAATGGGAGCAGAACGTGGTTCTTGGGCGCGGGACTAGTCAGCGTTGTGTACCTGTGCTTGTCGTTTCGGCGGGTCGTAGTCCCAGTCGCCTTCGGCCTTGCAACAGTCGCGTTGCTCATCCTGCTCGCTCTGAATCTGCAACCCAGGAACACGAGCGTTCTTGATGACTCAGCAAGCCGCATTGCTGCAACCTTCAGTGCTTTGGTAGGAGGAAACGAGACCGCTCGGAACATTGGGATGGCGAACATGAGCTTTCGGCTTTCCGTCTACGAGGGCGTACTGGCCGAGTTACGGGCAGCCACACCGCGCGAGCTTTTTCTTGGGCATGGCACCTCCAGCGGCGGAGCGGTCGTGATGCGCGTCTTCCCGCACTCGTATCACGAAGATAGCCTCGACCCGAACCGGGCGATTCACGATGAGTGGCTGCGCGCATTGTATGAATGGGGGATCGTTGGGCTTCTCGTCATGGTGGGAATGTTTGCGACTCTTGTGGCAGGCGTAATAGCGCGCTACAGAGACCCCGCCACAAGGCGCGGAGCCATTGCTGTTTTCTCTTTCCTGCCAGCGTTTCTGTTGGCATTTTCGACCGAAAATGTGCTCGCAGGAGCTGGGAACGCAATGACGATGAGCATAGCAGTTGTCATAGGCATGCTCTGGATAAACGGGTCGCGGGTTGCGACACGATATTATGCCCACGCCTGATCGAATCGCGCTGCTGACAAATTTTATTCCCCCTTATCGACTCCCCGTCCTTCGGGAGCTTGAGCGTAGGTGCAAGGGCTTTCAAGTTTTTATCTCAACGCCTATGGAGGACGGGAGGCAGTGGGCTCCCGAATGGAGCGGAATTCCGGTGAAAGTTCAAAGCAGCTTTACATGGCGCAGCACTTGGCGTCACCCACAAGCTTTTGCCGAACCGCTCTCGATTCAGCTTCCGTACGACACGCTGTCGCAGCTTGCGCGTTTTGACCCCGATGTCGTTATCTCGGGCGAGTTAGGATTCCGTACCTTGCAGGCGGCGGCGTTCACTAGTCTTTCGAATCGCCGCAGGTTGGTGGTGTGGGCAACAATCTCCGAGGCAACGGAGCAAGGGCGCGGTTTTGTTCGTCCGTTGGTCCGCCGCGCACTCCTTCGAGTTGCGGACGCAGTTATGGTGAACGGCGAAAGCGGAGCAAGCTACGTGCAACGGTTTGGCATTGGATCCGAGAAGGTCTTTCGCGTTCCTCAGACAACCGATGTCGGGCCTTTCCTCCAAGGGTCTGCTGAGAGGTCTCCTTCGATCAGGCACCGGTTGCTTTACTCGGGAAGGCTCGTCGAGTTGAAGGGATTGATACCTTTTATGTCGCACCTCAGCGCTTGGGCGGTTCGGAACCCTCAAAGAGACGTCGACTTCTGCATCGCCGGGGACGGTCCGTTGCGTTCCAGCATGGCTCAGTTTCCTTGCCCAACAAATCTGAACGTGAGCTTCATGGGACACGTCTCTTACGATCGGCTGCCCGAGATTTACGGACGCGCTGGAATTCTTGCATTCCCAACACTCGCTGACGAGTGGGGCTTAGTGGCTGTCGAAGCAATGGCGGCCGGCCTGCCCGTGCTCGGCAGCCTGTACAGCCAAGCGGTGGAGGATCTGGTCGCGGATGGAGTCAACGGTTGGACATTCCGTCCGGATCATCCGTCCGAAGTTAGTGCCGCACTTGGTCGCGCACTCGACGCGTCAGTAAACCAGCTCAACGGGATGGCAGCCCAAGCACGCTCCACCGTGCAAGACATGACCGCCTGCGCGATGGCGGATCGGATGATGGACGCCGTCGAATATGCCTGCGCGCCCGAGCGTCGAATACAGAAGGTTACTCGGCAATTTGATGCAGACTTGCCTTAGCGCCCATAACTTCTATCAGCACCCCGGCGGAGAAGACCAGGTCTTCGCCGCTGAAGCCGCGCTGCTCGAAAGCAACGGTCATCGCGTCATCCGTTACGAGGAACACAACTCGCGCATTGCTAATCGCAATGCAGCCACCGCAGCCGTGGACGCGGTGTGGAGCTCGAAATCGGCGCGGTCTCTCACCGAACTGATACAGCAACACAATCCAGACGTTGTGCACTTTCACAACACGTTCCCGCTAATCTCCCCCGCCGCGTATTATGCCGCTCACAAGGGAGGCGCGGCGGTAGTGCAGACGCTGCACAATTTCCGGCTGCTATGTCCAGGAGCGACACTGTTTCGAGACGGCTGGCCCTGCGAAGAGTGCATCAAAAAAAAATCGCTGCGTCCCGCGATCGTGCATGCATGCTACCGCGGAAGCCGCCCCGCGACGGCAGCCGTCGCCACCATGTTGACAGTTCATCGGGCGGCGGGAACGTGGCGTCGAAAGGTCGACCTGTACATCGCACTCAGCGAATTCGCACGCTGGAAGTTTATAGAAGGAGGGCTCCCGGCCAGCCGGATTGTAGTGAAGCCGAACTTCGTCTCCCCCGATCCAGGTGCAGGAGGCGGAAGCGGTAAGTACGCCCTGTTTGTCGGAAGACTGTCGGCGGAGAAAGGAATCGCGGTGCTTGGGTCGGCATGGAAAGAGCTCTCGCACATCCCCCTCCTGGTTGCCGGAGACGGGCCGCTCGGCGGGATGAAGTGGCCGTGGGGTGCGACCTGGATCGGCAGGCAGCCGCGCGAGAGAATTCTGGCGCTGATGCGCGAGGCGCGCGTGTTGATCTTTCCGTCCGAGTGCTACGAAGGCGCGCCGATGACCATCCTCGAAGCGTTCGCCTGCGGGCTGCCGGTGATCGCGTCTAATCTGGGATCGATGGCGGAAATCGTAACTCACGAGCGAACGGGACTCCTGTTCACCCCCGGCGACGCGGCCGACCTCGCACGAAAGGTCCGCTGGGCGTTCGAACATCCCGATGCGGTCGAAGAAATGCGTGCCGCGGCTCGGCGCGAGTTCGAGGAGGAGTATACGGCGGAGAGTAATTACAAAATGCTGATCGGCATCTACCAAGAGGCAATCGAGCGAGCCCGGAAACGCCGTCACGCGCAGTCCGGCGCACCGGAGGTTGCTTATGAGCCCTAAAAAGGTCTTAATCACCGGTGCGGGAGGCTTTATAGGTCACTATTTGATCAAATATCTGGTAGCCCGCGGCGATTGGGTCCGCGGCGTGGACATCAAACAGCCTGAATATGAAGCCACCCACGCGCACGAATTCCGAGTGCTCGATCTGCGCTTCTGGGAGAACTGCCTCGAAGCCACGCGCGGCGTCGATGAGGTCTACGCGCTCGCCGCCAACATGGGCGGAATCGGCTTCATTGAAACCCATAAAGCCCTGATTGTAAGGGACAACACCCTCATCAACCACCACACAATTGAAGCCGCCAGAGTCAACGGAGCGAGCCGTTTCCTTTACACTTCGAGCGCCTGCGTCTACCCCGGCTACATGCAAAAAACGTCCGACGTAGCTCCCTTAAAGGAAGAAGACGCCTATCCAGCCGATGCCGAAGATGGTTACGGCTGGGAGAAACTCTACATGGAGCGCACCTGCCGCCACTATAGCGAGGACTTCGGCCTGGAGACGCGCATCGTGCGCTTCCACAATATTTATGGACCTCTCGGAACCTACGACGGGGGGCGCGAAAAATCGCCGGCCGCGATTTGCCGCAAAGTAGCGCTCGCGAAAAGCGGCGATTCCATCGAGGTATGGGGCGACGGCGAGCAGACGCGCTCCTACTGCTATATCGACGATTGCGTGGAGGGCATCCTTCGCCTGATGCGGTCTGAAGTCCGCGAGCCGTTGAATCTGGGCACGGAGCGTCTCATTTCGATCAACGGCTTGGTCGACATGGTCGCAGGGATCGCCGGAAAGCGGATCGGAAAAATCTACGACCTGTCGAAGCCGCAAGGGGTTCGAGGCCGCAACAGCGACAACACACGCCTGCGGAAAGTTCTCGATTGGGAGCCATCGACATCTCTCGAAACCGGCCTTGACTGCACTTATCATTGGATCGCCGAGCAGGTGCGGATAGCCCGCGAGGTTGTCGCTTGAGTGAAAGCCGATACATCCTCGGCGTCCGCGTCGATGCGACCAGCTACCAGCGCGCCACGGATCAGATTCTGGACTGGGCCGCGCAGAGGCTTTCGCGCCTGGTCTGCTGCGCCTCGGTGAACAACATCATGGCCGCCCGCGATTCGTCGGACTTCAGAAAAGTGATGGCCAGCGCCGATCTGGTGACCTCCGACGGAATGCCTCTCGTCTGGCTCCTGCGCGGTCTCGGTATCCCCGACGCAGAACGCGTATATGGTCCAGACCTGATGCCCGCGGTTCTGGAAGCAGCGGCTAAATCGGGTGTTCCCGTCGGGCTCTACGGAGGCAGCGCGGAGGTTCTCGCTCGCCTCGTCGAACGCCTCACCGCGCGATTCCCCACGCTGAACATCGCCTATAAAGAATCCCCGCCATTTCGCGTTCCAACGCTCGAAGAAGACGAGCGATCCACGCAAGCCATCGCCGACGCAGGAGTGCGAATCCTGTTCATCGGCCTCAGCACCCCGAAACAGGAGCGCTGGATGTATTCGCATCGCGGACGCGTTGACGCAGTGATGCTCGGCGTCGGCGCGGCCTTCGATTTTCTTGCGGGCGCAAAACCGCAGGCTCCCCGGTGGATGCAGCGGAATGGCCTCGAATGGCTGTTCCGCCTGGCGACGGAACCGCGCCGCTTGTGGAAACGCTATTTAGGCCAGAACCCGCGCTTCGCAGTGCTGGCCCTGGCGCAAGTTTTTCGCGAACGATCCTCATGAGCACTGCCGCCCGGGCACAGATCGCGGTTCCATCATTCCAGGCAGCGAACTGGACGACCTGGGCAATCCTGGCCGTCGACGTCGCGGCGCTCGAAGCATCGCTTGGACTCGGCCCGCCGTTCGACGAATGCTGGCGCCGTGGTTCACCGCGGCGATTGGAGTCGAGCAATACCTCGCGGTCGCAGTCGGCATCCTGCTGCTGCCGATGGTTCATTACCAGCTCGGTATCTACCCCGGCTATCTCCTCGGACCCGTGGAAAGATTGCGGCGCAGAACTCTGGCCACTCTCGCGGTGTTCGGAGGCCTGGCCGCGTGGGATAACATCATCGCGCGAGGAATGCTATCGCGCGGAGTGCTGCTCGCGACCTTCGTCTTCGCACTGGTGCTGCCTCCTCTCGCCGAATCGCTAGCGCGGAAATCACTCGTCGCTCGCAAGCGGTGGGGGATACCGGTAGTGATGATCGGCGCGGGCTCCACCGGACGGCTCGTGGTACGAACGCTACACAACAACCCGCAGTTCGGACTTGTGCCGATCGCGTTTCTCGATAATCGTCCCGACGCCTGGAATCAGGCGCTGGAAAATGTGCCGGTAGCAGGTCCGCTTGGCCTCGCGCAGGATTTCGAGGGGCGCGCGGAGGCTGCAATCGTCGCCATGGCCGACCTCGAAAGAGACGACGTCCCGAGCCTTCTGCAGGAACTGAATTTTCCGCGCGTCATCGTGATCCCTCAATTCACCGGCGTCGCGAGCCTGTGGGTCACCGCGCGCGATCTGGGCGGCTGCCTCGGCCTGGAGATCAAGAAAAACCTGCTCGTCCCGCGCAATCTGGCGTTGAAGCGCATCATGGACCGCGCAATCGCGCTGCCTCTATTCCTGATGAGTATTCCGGTGATGGCAGCGGCGGCGGTGTGGATCAAGCTGATCAGCCGGGGTCCGGCGTTTCATTGTCAGTTGCGCGAAGGGATCGACGGCCGGCGAATCGCGGTGTGGAAATTGCGCACCATGCACGTCGACGGCGAACGCCGGCTCGAACCATGGTTCCGGGAACATCCCGAAGCACGCCTGGAATGGTCGCGATACTTCAAACTTCGCCACGACCCGCGAGTGCTGCCGTGGATCGGCAAACTGCTACGGCGCACAAGTCTCGACGAACTCCCTCAGCTATGGAGCGTCCTGAAGGGCGAAATGAGCCTGGTCGGACCGCGTCCCTTCCCCGATTATCATCTGGAACAATTTCCGTCGGAGTTTCGAGTGCAGCGAACGCGCGTACTTCCCGGCCTCACCGGAATGTGGCAGGTGTCCGCGCGCAGTGATGGCGACGTCGAAGTGCAGGAGGCGCTCGACACATACTACATCCGCAACTGGTCGCCGTGGCTCGATCTGTACATCCTCGCCCGCACCGTCTCGGCTGTGGTGATGGCTCGCGGGGCATACTAGCGGCGGGTCGCGGTACGTCGACACGACTGTCGACGCGGCACGCCCGGATGCGCGCGCCACAAGCCTTGTGGCAGTTGGACAACGTGAGTTTCGGGTTCTCGTCGAGACCAGCCTATTGAACTATGTCCCGTTTGCTGAGCAGCTTCTATCAGACCGTTTCGGCCTGTCCGAGATGAACCTATCAGAACTCACCGCCACGGATGTCACCAAGTTTTTGCAAGTTCGCGTCCGTCAGTTGAGCCCCGGCCGTGCCAAATTGCTGGTAACTGCTCTTCGATCTTTCCTGCGCTACTTACGGCACCAGGGAGAGATTTCCGTCAACTTGGCGGAATGCGTGCCACCCCGTAGCTGCCTGGTCCCTTTCGACCGTGCCGAAGTTCCTGCCTGCGTGGCACAGTGCAACGGATCCTCGATCAGTGCGCGCGCGACACTCCGGATGCAAAGCGGAACTACGCCATTCTATTGCTGCTCGCCCGATTGGGTTTGCGTGCCTCGGATGTGGTTGCGCTGAGCTTGAAGGACATTGACTGGGACAACGATCGAATCACCATTCGGTGCAAGGGTGGGCGCTGGGCACAGTTGCCGCTGCCGGCCGACGTCGGTGAAGCGATCGCCATCTACCTGCGATCTGCACGTCCGCGCTGTTTTTCTCCGACATCGAGCTCCCCTTCGCGGTTTTGCGCACTCGATTACAGTCTCCACGATCGTCCGACGGGCGCTGATCCGTACTGGCATCGATTCAGCCCGCCAAGGCGCCCATCTGTTCCGCCACACACTGGCGACCGATCTGCTTCGAGGCCGACGCAGGCCATGAGCAAGGCGAGGCCGCGGAAACAGGCGCAGGGTTGAGCGGACGTGCGTTCCTGAGGAACAATTCTTTAGCTAGAATTGCTGCCCGCCACTGCGATATGCCTGGGCCAAGCCCGGCGGACGGTCTACTGATGTCCATTACGCGCCTTTGGTTTTGCAGCTCCAGTTGTGGTATTACTTTTTCTCCTATCCGTGGAATTTCGCCGTTCCAATTGGCGCGGTAGGCCTTTTTTGGTACTGGGTGGCAGTGAACGTTCCTTCTTGGCGACGTGAAGGTAGCATGGTCACCTTTTCGTGGCGACCGGCGCGAATCGCCTTAGATGCAGTGTTTGTTTTTCTCGGTCTCGCCTTCGGATTGCTGGGCCTGAGCGGCGGGCGCGATGTTTTGCGATACGAAACCTACTTGACGCACGGAGTTGGCTGTTTCGGCCCCAATCTTTGGTGTAGTTTCTTGCCGTCGATTGCTGTCGTCTGCCTTCGTCTCGGCTGGTTTCTCGTTCTGGTCTGTTTCTGCGGGCGCGATTTGCTCCAGTGCGTGCGTAGCAGGCGCTCGGAATGAGTGCACGCTGGTGGGACAGTGGGCGTCCTTATAAAGAGGTGGCCGCCGATGAACGCCGATAAACGCCGATTCGAAAAAATCATTTGTCTGGTTGGTTTCACGATGGGCTTGGTATTTGGGCAATCGTTTGAGGTCGCCTCAGTGAAGCTGAACACGGCGCGTGGACAGGCGACTATGACCTCGTTGCCGGGTCGAGAGAGGCTGGTTGCACGGAACATGCCTTTGGTTTGGCTGATTGGCGAGGCTTACCGCATACCGAATCGGCAGGTTTCGGGGCTGCCGGATGGAATGGCGACGGAGAATTACGATATCGAGGCGAAGGCCGAGAGGCCGGCGGGGCGCGCTCAGATGATGCTTATGCTGCGGCGTTTACTTGAGGATCGGTTCAAGCTCGAGGTGCACCTGGAGACGAAAGAACTGAACACCCATGTGCTCATCGTCGCCAAAGGCGGCGTCAAGATGGACGAGAATCGCGATGGCGTGGAACTGGCGATGCGGAAGATCAGCGGGAACAAAATGAGCTATCGCAATATGCCGATGTCACTGTTCGCCAATGTCCTGGCGGGGGCGGTGGACGATACGGTCGTCGATGGGACGGGGCTCAAAGGCAGCTACGATTTTACCCTCGAATATTACAGCAGACCAGGCGGAGTGGGGGTTAAAGAGGGACGCGAACCTCCGCCGGATCCTAACGGTCCTTCGCTTCAAATGGGTTTGCAGCGGCTCGGGTTGAGATTGGAATCGCGGAAAGGGCCGGTGGAGATGCTGGTGGTCGAGCATATCGAAAGCTTGTCGGGGAACTGATTCCGCGACCGCCACGCGGTTTAATTCACAGGAAATCATTCAGATAAAGGTTTCAGTGAGCCTTCCAGGCAGCGACCTCAAATACACTGAGTGAGGAATATCCGTGAGAATTCTTTGCTCAAAATCGACCGCGAAACGACCCCCGTTATCTGGGCGTTATTTTAACGCCAGCGCGGATTCGACGGCACTTTCACCTATTGCCAGTCACAACGCGGCCGAAATATTTTG
>Ga0182024_10010609_pt1 | contig 18737 bp, 19 predicted proteins | sample P32metaG_FD_120480 | JGI IMG/M metagenome (GOLD analysis project Ga0182024, IMG submission 120480) | Permafrost microbial communities from Stordalen Mire, Sweden - P3-2 metaG (Illumina Assembly) | ecosystem: Environmental > Terrestrial > Soil > Wetlands > Permafrost | place: Sweden: Stordalen... | reverse complement strand
TGCGCCAAAAACTTCCCGTCATACATCTCGGAGCCATTATAAGTCCACGGCCCCGTCGTCATCACCCGGTTCTCCTGCAGATTCCAAATCAAATCCTCAGCCCGCGCCTTATGTCCCGGCCACGTTAGGTAAACAGTCACCCGCGCCCCCGCCAGCTCCGGCGCCGTCTTCAGGTACGCCTTGTTAATCTCTCCCGGCGGCGCCGAGTCCCCCTTCCCCGCCGGCGTCACGCCCAGCAGCAGCATCGCCACCTGCAAATCATACGGCTGTATCTTCGTCGAAAGCAGGCTCTCGTGCGTCTTCCCCGTATCCGCCACTATCAAGTACTCCAGCATCCCCTCCTTCATATTGATCTCCGCCGGAAAGGTCACCCTCCCCTTCACCTTATCCACATGAATCCCCTTATAATCCAAAACCCCGCCACCCCCGGACACCGCCGAATCTTGCGCAAGCATCACCCCGCCCGGCAACCAAAGCGCCACCAATACATATAACGCGCACGCCAATACTCCCCCCTTTGCGCCTTTGCAGTGCAAACAGTGGAATTCGCTCATTCTCGGCAAGATTCCGCTCAATGTTCCTGACATTCTTCTACGCCCTTCTTTGTGTTCTTTGCGGTTAAGTCCAATTCGGTTGCGGCTCCGCCGCGCTATGCCATTGCGTGAAACCCATTCTCCCCCCGTCCCTACCTCCCCACAGCCCCATCCAGCTCCATCGCCACAAGGCACACATCATCCCCAAACTCCTCCTGGCCGGAAAATTCGCATACCTTCCGCACCACACGCTCGCACAGGTCCGCGGCCTTGATCCCCTTATCCTCTCCCAATAATCCCACCGCCCGGCGCAACGCTTGGTAGTCATACAGGCTCCCATCCTGCGCCTCCACCTCGAAGAGTCCATCCGTAAAAAACAGCACCGTCTCCGGCGTCACAATCCCCGTCCGCGCGGAGGGATACTCCGGCTCATCCAGCAGCCCCAGCGCCGGCCCCAGCTTGCATCCGTCCAGCCGGTCCAGCAGCATCTCCCGCTGCTGCCCGCGCCGCACTCGCAGCGGACACGGATGCCCCGCATTCGAGTGCGTCAGGGTCCCGTTCGTCAAATCCGCCACCACATAAAATGCCGACGCGAACAGCGGCACCCGCGTATGCTTCAATATCCGCCGCAGCGCCCGGTTCAATTGCCGCATAAACTCAGACGGATCCTTCCACACAGGCTCCAGCTCATTCACCAGCGCCCGCAGGATCGATGCCACCAGCGCCGCGCGCACCCCGTGCCCCATCACATCGCAGATGAACAGCCCCGCCACGTTTTCCTCGATCTCGAACACATCGAAAAAGTCCCCGCTCACCGCGGTCGATGGCCGGTAAAAATGGTGGAAATGGATCGCGCTCTCCGATTCCGCCGCTCCTCGCGGGAACGTCGGGAATTGCTGCGGCAGCAGCGCATTCTGAAGCTCGCGCGCCATCCCCAGGTCCTCCTCGAGCGCGTGATTCTTCATCCGCAGCTCCTCCGCCACCCGCGCCAGCTCCTGCTCCGCCCGCTTTCGCAACGTGATGTCGCGCGAAATCCCAAACGTCCCGATTATCCTCCCGCGCGGATCGGTCAGCGGCATCTTCGTGCTCGATACCCACGTCACGTGCCCGTCCGGCCAGGTCTCCTTCTCCTCGAGGTTCACAATCGGCTCCCCCGTTTCGATGATCCGCCGCTCATCCTCCATCGCCCGGAACGCATGATCCGCGCAAAACACATCCAGGTCCGTCTTCCCCAGAAACTCCGACGGATCCTCCTTTCCAAACAACCGCGCCATCGCCCGGTTGATCGCAATGAACCGGCTCTCATTGTCCTTGAAATAAATATTGTCGGGGATGTGATCCATCAGCGTCGTCAGCAGGTGCCGGTCGCGCGCCGATGCCTCCTCTTGCGCCCGGCGGTTCGCGGATACATCCCACGCCACCCCCAGTATCCGCGATGGCTTCATCCCCAGCCGGCAAAAGACACGGCAACGCACCCGGATCATCCTCACTTCCCCACCCGGCACCACCGCGCGAAACTCGCTGTCATGCCCCGCATCAGGCCTGCTCGAGAAATGCAGCGCCTGCGCCAGCCGCTCACGGTCCCCCGGATGCACCAGCGCCAGAAAATCCTCGTACCGTCCCCCGAATTCCCCCGGCCCCAGCCCGAACAAATTATGCATCCGCGCGTCCCACTCCATTCGGTCCTCCAGCACATCCCACTCCCACGTCCCCATACCCACCGCCTTAAGGGCAAGGTTTAGGCGCGCCTCATTCTTGCGCGTCGAGAGAGAGGCGGGTTCGCCTCCGGCATTCAGGTCGAGCGATTGCAACGAGTCCGGGTCGCCCGGTTTGGAGTCAATATTCTTCAATTAAAACCGCTCAAGAAAGGCATCACCGGCATCAAATCCGGTTACGAACGGGTCACAACCATAATACATCCGCATCGGTCTCAGAGCAATCACGCAAAATTGACCCCGTCCTCGATTCCGCTCATCATGCCACAACATATGGCCGAATCCCCTCCCACCGTCCACAAGGCCGTCCTCCTTGCCGCCGGCCGCGGCACCCGCATGCGCGAGCTTACCAACGATCTCCCGAAACCGATGATCGAGGTCCGCGGCAAACCCATCCTCCTCCACATCGCCGAGGGCCTCAAAGCCGCCGGCATCCGGCGCTTGCTCATCGTCGTCGGCTACCGCGCCGACGTCGTCCAATCCTTCTTCGGCAACGGCCAGGCCCTCGGCGTCAGCATCGAGTACGTCACCCAGGTCGTCCAGGACGGCACCGGCCGCGTCGTCGATCTCGCCCGTGATTTCGCCGCTTCAGACCCCTTCATCCTCAGCTACGGCGATATTCTCGTGAACCCCGCCAACTATCACCGCCTGGCCGCCATCGCCGCCAGTGAAGAAGCCATCATCAGCGTCAAGCGCAACGAAGACGTCTCAAAAGGCGGCGCCGTCTTCGTCAACGAGCGCCTCGAGCTCACCGATCTCCGCGAAAAGCCAAAACCGGGCGAACCCACCAGCCCGTGGTACAACGCCGGCATCTACACCTTCCGCCCCAGTATTTTCACCTTCACGGGCCGCCTCACCCCCTCCCCCCGCAACGAGTACGAGCTAACTGACGCCATCCGCGCCCTCGCACTAAGCGGCCAAAAAGTCCAGGCCATCGAACTCGAAGGCGAATGGGCCGACGTCCGTGACCCCGAAGTCCTGGCCCAGTTAAACCGGTAACTGGACCTCGCAAAACCATTACGGCACCCCGAGGGTCCATATCAACAGTGACGCCGTATTATCGTCCACCGCCGCGAAAGTCGCCACGCGTCCGCTGACGTTTACAGCCAATCCAAATGACCCGCCCTGCGCCGGGTCAACCGGCAACTCTTTGACAAACTCACCCTTCTCCGTGAATTCCACGATCTCGCTCGGCTGACTCGGGTCGGAATTGATCACGTCACTATTCGCGACCATCAGATCGCCATTCGGCGCCATCGCCATCCCCAGCGGTCCGTGCAAATGCGTCGCATCCGCATAGATCACATCACCTGTCCCAGTCGCGCCCGCCGTCCTTATCGCGTCCCGCACCGCGTAAACCGCGTTGTCCTCTGTCGATGCAACATACAGCACGTCGGCCCGGGGATCGTACACCAATCCGGTCGGCCCCACTGCAAACGCGCTGCCGTCCCCGCGGTGCTGATACCCTGTCGCGATCACCGTTGATTTTTGCAGCGTCAACCCGCTGGCGCTTACGTGAAAATTGAGCCGCACGACATTCCCCGCAAAGACATTGGACACGAATGCAACCGCCTCGCTGCCCAGGTCCACCAGCGCCATATCCCACGGTCCATTGATCGACGGATCGATAATCGTATTCTTAAGTTCTCCTTTCCCATCGATCACGAGCAAAGACCCTGGTCCCGAGGTCGAAATCGAGCCCGTCACGGACGGCACGCTCCCAACAACTACAAAACCCGCCCGCAAAACTCCGAGCGCCGTCGAGAGCCCTGTCCCCGTGCCGCCCAGCACTGCGTCTGGCGTCGTGAAAAAGGTCGACGCCGTCCCGCTCACCGGCACCCGCGTTATCGTCGACCCGGTCCCCTGGAGATTGGAACTATTGTTAAAATTCGACACCAAAATATCACCCGCTTCCAACGGCCCTCCACGGCTCAAAAAACCGCGCGGTACAAACGCCACTCCGTAGGGATTCTCATCCCCATTTTCTGGCACGGTCGAAACCACGTCGGGACTTGGCAGGAAACCCAGCGGCGCCGGCACACCTTCCGCCGCGAATTGATCCCCCGCATCCGAAAACGGCCCTCCCGTATAGACAAAGGCCGTCGTCATCGGTGTACCCGGGTCCACAGGCGACTCTCCTGCCATCGCCGCCGGCGTCACTCTGCTCACGAACGAAAACACAAGCGACGAATCCGGCGTTAACGGCGCCGGCGCCCCGGTCGAGGGCGTCACCCATTGTATCGAGTACCCCCCGCCGCCGCTCTCAATATGGAAAGTCCAGCCTGCCGGCGATTTAACATCAACCGGACTCACCGGCATGAAGTTCTCCCCAGGCTCCCACGCAAACCAATACGTCTCGATATTCGTCGTCCCTGTATTCTCGAGCGTCACAGTGTATCTAAACTCCCCTCCCCCCAGCGGCACCGACGAAAAATGCGCGTCAGCCGACTCATCCGCACGCCCGGTCGAGGCCGCGCACACCATAAAAAGGATACTTGAGAGCCCTGCCAGGAAAGAGCGGAGTGGCAGGGCGGGATTGAGACGTTTTGTGTTCATTTGAGATTGTAGATTCTTATTTCCCGGGCAGTCGGATGACACCCCAGTCTTCACGTTACGATGTCGCCGCTGGCGAATTGTTCCGTCTCCCTGTTAAAAATTCGACCCGTCCAGGCTTCGGTTTTCGCCCTCGTTTGACCGCGCCCTCCCGAATCAACGCGAATCCTACTCCGCAAGCAGCTTCTCCACCTTATCCCTCAATCCTTCGCGCGCATTCCTATCCACCACCTTCCCATTCTTATCCATGAGCCACATCGTCGGTATTTCGTGGATGCCATACTTCACCACGATCTCATTGCCCCACCCTTTGCCGTCAAAATATTGCGGCCATACCATTCCCTTCTCCCGGGTGACGGCATCGAGTTGGTCCCGGCTCTCATCCAGCGAGACGCCGACGACTTCAAAGCCCTTGGAGTGCAGGTCATCATAGGTGGCAACCACATCCGGCGCCTCTTGCATGCACGGCCCGCACCACGTCGCCCAGTAATCAATCAGAACCACCTTCCCATGCAGCCTGGCCAGATCCACCTGCGACCCATCCGTCGCCGTAAAGTTCATCTCAACCGGCTGCGCTCTCTTATACACCGTGCGTGCCAATGGCACGACGACGAAGCTAAGCCCAATTATCGCGTAAAGCAGGTTCTTGTCTGGCATCTGGAGCGTAACTGCATCTTTCAGCAGAAATAGTACCAGTGGATACGCGCCACGCCCCGTTATTTCGGCGCAATATAAACAACGCCGCTACCCCCGCTCTCCCGGAAGAAGCCCGAGCTACAGAATTTCTTAAACTGCTCTTAACTGCTGCCTTTGCAATATCGAGCCGTGCATCGTCCGCGCGAACGTCCGCGGAGTGCCTACCTCTCCGCCGTTGTCGGCTCCGCCGGCTGCGAGGAAATATCCTCGTCACGATGGATCGGCACCACGAGGTTCTGATTCTCCCACCGCAGGATCACTCGCCCATCCTGCACCGCCATCAATTGCACCACCACACTCTGGCCATTCACCGGCAGTCCCGCGATTTCCCCTTCCGCCATATCCACCCCATTGATCACAGCCATCGGAGGATCATTCAACATGATCGTCGTCACCACGAAATCCTCCACCTTCGGCACGTAGGGCGCGGCCGTCGTATCGATGGCCGGTTCGTCCGACATCTTGACCCAGCCAATCGGCCAGAAAGGATTGTGCCCCTGCGCTGACCCCGTAAAGACAGACTTCGTCTTCGGCGTGTAAGCCGCCGCGGGCGCCGTATTCACAACAGGTCCGGTGGCCGCCAAGTTGGTATTTCCGGCGCGCACCGCCGCGCAGCCCAGCATCAGGCAGGTAATGGTAATAAGCGTTTTCATGATTTAACCAGGGTGGTCAGGATTAAAGTTGCGTGTTGATACTGCGCGTCCTCGCGGGTCGCCTCGATTGTCACATTCTGGATCGTCAGCAGCGGCTCGTCGTTCTCGAGGCCGGAGATCGCTATCCCGAGCGGGATGAACTCAACCCGCGGCACGTCGATTGTCCACGTGACCTTCTTAAATCCAGGCATCGACGTCTCGCCGTTTTCGGACATGATATGCGCCGTGCACTTCTCAATTCCGTGGCTCTTGAAGAACTCGGATATCTTCGGCGGAAACCATGCAATCGGCTCCCCGTCCGGGATCGTGTCCTTTAGGTTGTTCAACTGCGCGATCGCTTCCGGCGCCTCCTTCTCCAGCGCCGCGGTCTTCTTGATTTGATCCTGCGCCCCGGATATCTGCGGGATTATCGCGGCTATCCCGTTCGTCGCACCCGTGTTGGCCTTCTGCACCGGACCCAGTAAGTAGGTAAAGTAACCGTACAGCAGCGCTATCAGCAACAGGACTGAGAGCGCGAGCTTCTTGATTTGTTCTTGTTCGAGTTTCATTCGGCGGCAACTAATTTAGGTTTGCGTGCGGGTACTGCGGGCGCGGGCGCTCCCGCGTCTTTCATTGGAAGTTCTACCTGGATCGTGAAATTCGCGGTCGACAGCCGGTGCCCATCCAGCATGACAAACTCTTCGCTGTCCTCCAGGCTCTTGAACATCGACGTTGCTCCATTGCACTGCGTGTTAAGCCGTGCGGTCAGCGCCATCCGCAGCGCCTCGGCCTCTTTGCGCGGCTCCATTGCGCTCGCTATCCCGGTGATTGTCACCGTGTAGCCCGGGGTTGCCGCTTCATTCACCTGCGCGGTCAAATGAGTCAATTGCACCGTCTTCGGCACGGCCTGAAGGATCTGGTCAAGCACCGGCGCCCAGAAGAAGCGGTCATCCACCGCCTTCGTCATCGTCTCGCTCGCCGCGATCTCCTGGTTCAGCTCGTCCTGGCGCGCCTTCGCCGCCTTCGCCTTCGGGTCCAGCTTGGAGAACTGGTCCTGCAGTGCCCCGAATTTCACTCCCACTTCATGGGATTGCTCGAGCGCTACAAAGTAAAAGGCTACGAACCCGACTGCGATGACCGCCAGGCCCATCATGCCCAGCCGCAGCGGGTCCCGCTTGCGGTCCAGTTCCTGCCGCTGTATTTCGTGATAGAGATTTACGTGGAGTGGCATACGCTTATTTCCGCAAGGCTTCCGCGGCTGCGCCGCAGGCTACATTTAGGCTGACAAAATCTTGCGCAAGGGTTTCCTTCCGTCCCGCGGGCAATGCCACCTCACAGGTTAAGAAGGGGTCCCAGGCCTCGCACGGGATGTGCAATTCCGAGCCGAGGATTGAGAGAAGGTTTTTGTACCGCGCCGCGCCGCCGGAGACATATACGCGTGTGATGTTTTCCTCGCGCCGGCCCTCGAAGAATCCGATGGAACTCGCTATCTCGCGGGTGAGCGCCGCAAGCGAGAGCCGGGCGTGATCGACGGTTGTTTCGTCATCCGCTTCCAGCAGCCGCAACGCCTCTGTCGGGTTCGGCGCTCCGTTGCTTACCAGGAAATCCTGCAAATTCTTCGCCCCGTAGTCGATCGCGCGGACGATCACCAATTCCTTCTTCACGCCCACTGTCACCGTCGAGTTGCTCCGCCCGATGTCCACCAGCAGGAAGGCTTCATTCGCAAACGCTTCCGGATGGGAAAACTCGAACGCGTTGAATGTGCATACAGGCGCCAGTTGGATGTTCTGGATGTTCGCCTTTTTGTATTGCTGGAACGCCTCGGCAATTAATTGCACCCGCGTCCTCGGCAGCCCGGCCACCAGGTACTTGACTGGCTGCGCCGCAGCTCCCGCGGCGGCCGGTCCGGAATCGGAAATCTTTTCGCAATCCAGCACAAACTCCTTCACCTCCTGGTTCAGCAGGCTTAGCCCATTGAGCCTCACCGCATCCCGCAGAATCTCCTTCGGTGTCTCTGGCTGCTCTATGATGCGAATAATCGAATCGCTCGTGGAGACCGCAATCGCGCATGTCTTCGCGCTCGCCCCCGCGTCCTTGAGCGCAAGCTTCAACTCCGCCCCCAGTTGTTCGGCCGTCTCAGGAGCCGTCTCCATGATGTGCACGCTGTAATTGCTTATCACGAAGCGGTTTCCGCCTCGCCTTTGCAGCGCCACGGTCTTGATCGAGTGCCTCCCAAGATCGACTCCGATTACCGAATTTGGAATTTTCTTTCGCATGTCGGGTATCCCAAAAAGCAGGAGGGATGCCCGAACATGGATTTCCTCAAAAATACTTGAAAATTCTTCTATTTATAGAAATTACACGTTCCCTCTACGGTGTCGCCGTGACAGATGCCCCCGGCCTTACCCCATCGTTCGCATGCGCCGGCCGCGGCAATTGCGACAGAAACCACTCCAGAATCCCGAGCGAACCCAACGCAAATATCACAATTGCGAGCAGCACCCCATATTTGAACCCAGGCGCTTGAAACGCGCTCCGTTCCCCCCTTACCCGGTGTGCCGCCGATTGCATTTCGAGGATTTTCATCAAACGGGCAACATCCGGCGTTGGCTCTTCGCCGTCCGGCTTGATAGGTTTGTCGTTCTCCTCCATGGGCAGAAAGACAGCAGCTTACACCGGGCCATTCCTGATTTTCATGCTCTTTCTAGGGCTGTCCGGTTCGCTCGATTCCGCCCACGTTACCCTCGCCGGCCTCGCCCCGATCTACGTAATCTTCCCGGTCCAGACACTCGTCTGCGCCGGTATCCTCGTCTTCTTCTGGCGCGAATACCAGCTCACCTTGCCTCGCAAACCGTGGATTGCCATCACGATCGGCCTCCTTGTCCTCGCAGCCTGGATCGCACCGCAATTCATCATTCACCGCGCCCGGCGGCTCAACGGGTTCAATCCCACGCTCTTCGCCTCCCAACCCGCTCTCTATAATATGGAACTCGCCTTCCGATTCCTGCGTCTCGTGATCGTCGTCCCGCTCATCGAAGAGATATTCTGGCGCGGTTTCCTCCTCCGCTACCTGGTGAGCGACGATTTCCTCGCCACCCCTTTCGGGACCTACGCCTCCAGGCCGGATGTTCTCGTCGCGTTCGGCTTCATGCTTGAGCACTCGTACGCGGACTACATCCCCGCCCTCGTGGCGGGCTTCCTCTATAATCAGGTCGCCTACCGCACAAAGAGCCTCTCTTCCTGCGTCCTGGCTCATTCCGCCACCAACGCGCTCCTCGGCGCCTACATCATGATCACCCATCAATGGGGTTTTTGGTGATTTACGCGGCACGACTCCCGCTTATATTCAGCCATATGCACGGAACCTTTCTCCAAAAAGTGTTTCTGACGATGATTGTCGCCCTCGCAGCCAGCGGCCTCATCGAGTGTTGGAAATTCACCATCAAGGCCAACGACGAAATCAACGCCCCGCAAAACTGGCAGCACACCGTCAATCATTGAAGGTCGGCCTCGCACAGATCAACACTACGGTCGGTGATCTTACGGGGAATTACGCAAAAATCCTCAGTGCATATCATGACGCCGTCGCGGACGGCGCCGATATAGTCCTCACCCCGGAGCTCGCCATCACCGGCTACCCTCCCCAGGACCTCGTCTTCAAGTCCCGATTCGTCCCCCTCAACCTCGAGATCCTCGCCCGCCTCCATGCCGAGGTCGGCCCCGCCCCGCTGGTCACCGGCTTTATCGATCGCAACGAGGGCCCCGGCGCCCCCTTCCGCAACGCCGCCGCCATCCTTGAGAAAGGCCGCCCGCTGCAAAAAATCTACAAATCCCTCCTGCCCACCTACGACGTCTTCGACGAGGACCGCTACTTCGAGCCCGCCCTGGAAGTCGAGCCCGTCCAGCTCGCCGGCCGCACCTCCGGCCTCACCATTTGCGAGGACGTCTGGGCGCCTCCCTTCCTCCCCCGCCGCCTATACCCGCGCGACCCCGTTCGCTCCCTGGTCGTCCGCGGCGCCGAGATCATCTTCAATATCTCCGCCTCCCCGTTTACCTCCGGCAAACCACGCCAGCGCCTCGAGATGCTCTCGAAACTCGCCGCCGAAACCGCCCGTCCCCTCCTCTACTGCAATGCCCTCGGCGGCAACGACCAATTGGTCTTCGACGGCAATTCGCTGGCTTTCGACGCCCAGGGCCGCTGCCTCGCCCAGCTTCCTCCTTTCCAGGAATGCGTCCGCGTCATCGACATGGACGCCCCACCCATCGACCCCATTTATCAATCCGAACCCGAGGAGCTCCACGCCGCCCTGGTCCTTGGCCTTCGTGATTATGCGCAAAAGTGCGGCTTCAAATCCGTCGTCCTCGGCCTCAGCGGCGGCATCGATTCCGCCGTCACCGCCGTCATCGCCGCAGAGGCCCTCGGCCCGGATGCCGTCCACGGCATCACCATGCCCACCCACTTCTCCTCCCCCGGCAGCATCGACGATTCCCGCCTCCTCGCGGAAACCCTCCGCATCCATTTCGCCAATATCCCCATCCAGCGCTCATTCGACACATTCAAGGAACAATTCCACGACATCTTCGCCGGCCTCCCCGAGGACACCACCGAGGAAAACATGCAGCCCCGGCTCCGCGCGATGACCCTCATGGCCCTCTCCAATAAATTCGGCCATCTTCTCCTCACCACCGGCAACAAAAGCGAACTCGCCGTCGGCTACTGCACCATCTACGGCGACATGGCCGGCGGCCTTGCCCTCATAAGCGACATGCCAAAAACCAAAATCTACGAACTCGCCCGCTGGATCAATCGCAAGTGCGACATAATCCCCGCCGACACCATAACCAAACCCCCCAGCGCCGAGCTAAAGCCCGGCCAGCGCGACCAGGACACCCTCCCCCCATACGAATTGCTCGACGAGATTCTCCAGCTCTACGTCGAAGAATCCATCACCGCCCGCGACATCATCGCCCGCGGCTACGATGAAAAAACCGTCCGCTGGGTCGCCCGCCGCGTCGATCTAAACGAGTGGAAACGCGAACAAGCCGCCCCCGGCCTCAAAGTCACCGGCAAAGCCTTCGGCCTAGGCCGCCGCATGCCCCTCGCCCAGCGCTTTGTCGATTAGAGCATCCTCTATTTAATTTGACGCCCCGCTCCGCGCGCCAGCTCTGTAGCCATGGCTCGATGAGCCATGCGGGACCACGCTCCAGCGTCATATTAAACCGAAATTGCGCTAATCTCCCGAGCCACGGAATTGTCGAAATGACCGCTTTGCGGCTCATTTGAAGAGAATTCGAAAAGAAAGGAACTAATTCGGTTGCCGCCCCGCCGCCACACACCCGGCTCTGAAAGAGCCGCCGGAGATAGCCTGGGGTGAAGCGAAGCGTAACCCCAGGTCCCCGATCCAATCCACCCCAGCGCCCTGAAAGCGGCGCCACAGAACCCCCGGGCCAATATTGTCCCGAGATATGAGATGATCATTGGCCGCTGTAAGCCGCATTTAATACCGACCGCCCAGCGGGCACTCATCTGAAGCGAAATTTGTGAGGTGGCTGAGAGGTCGAAAGCAACGCTTTGCTAATTCTAAAAGGCGATTTTTGCTGGAATCGCCCCGAGTTTTACCGAATCCTCATTTGTCTTTCTGCGAGCCAACTGCAGCGATTTCGATTTCCGCCTGATTCCCCAGAAATCAGCCCAAATTTTTCGGGGGACTTACCTTTTTGGCTTACCTCTTTCATGACGCTTTACATAAGCGTTGTTTTCCTCTTGCCGCGATCCGTGGTGCGTCCCGCGCGGTGAATCTGGAGAAGGGGAACCACGTTTCCCCCTCAGACCCCCTCCTCTGGGGGGAACATTCTCAATGGACTGTCCGATCAAAACAGACCCTGCGAGCCCGAAAATGTTATCTAGCTTGGAAATTACGGGGATCCCCAGAGTAAACGAAATCAATACGGTTGGAAATGAAGGTAATGCTTGAAGTCGAGGGCGCGGCATCTGAATCGCTTTCACCGGTCCATCCTAGAAGATTCCAATTCTGCCAGCTCCCTGGAGTATATAGAAGCTGAAGGCCAACCTTATCGCCCTTCTTCACGTGGAGCCGATCCGGGTGAAAAGCGATATAAAGCTGCACATTATCTGAACGACTTCCGAAAGACTCCTCAGACCGATGCAGGCCTTCCCTAACAGCCGGATCAGGAATCCACAGTTTGTCGTTGACCCACCAGCGAGTTAGAAAGGGATCCTGAAGATAGCTCCAAAAGGCTTGCTTTTGGTTCAGTTTTACCGAGAGCTTATTGCCGTCCAGGGAGATATGAATTTCAGGCTTGTCGGAATCGGGAAAAAGCTGTGGCAATGGCGTCGATAAACGCGGCATTGCGGCAAAAAGAGCCGCATTTTTCGAAACCGCCGGACTAGCGATGCCACCGGGTGGATTGCAGACGATATTTTGACGCCATCCAGAAGCATCAGTGGTTACGGGCTCATCAGGAACGTTATTCACCTCCTGTCCGAACTTATCGAAGCTATATCGCTCACCCCAAGGGGTCCAAGGATTTGATGGCTGACCCGCGACCTCGATTTTAGTCTGGGCCAGGACAATTCGTTCGGCATTGGGAGCCTTCATGACCGGCTGCAAAAGCCGGATGGGGTAAATTGCGGGTCCTTCCAACTGCACGGAGCGCATAAAGAGAAGGTAGCTCGAATTATCGGTCGGAAAATGGGATTGATAGTATCCTCCGCCAACCGGATTGAACACAGCCGGGAAGGTATCATCGCCTCGAAAGTCGGGCCATCCGACCTGGATGAAGAGCGGCCCGAGGTTGTCAGTGAGGATGACGCGGGGCGTAAAATCGGCGCATTTGGCGGCACAGTAAAGGAGCACGCTACCATAGCTGGCGACATGGTCTCGATCTATTCCAACCCAGATACGGACCGGAGCCGGCTTTTCCGAGCTTACCTGCTGTGTCTGATATGAGACCATAGGCATGCCGCCTACAATAATCGGTTTCGTTTTGAGGAGATCTCCCCAAGTGTGTGTCACCTGTATCGCAGGTAAATTTTCATCTGCCGCGACCGCCAAGGGCAATAGGATCAGAAGAAGGGTAAACGCGAGGCGATGAGACCAATTCATAGAAAAGAGTAGTAACCAACCGCCTCACCGTGACCGCGGAGCGATATTTGGAATACACCATTTTCGGGGAGTCTCCTCTTTGAATGCAGCTCCATAGGACTTTACTTTCTCACAAAATGTTCGCCTCTGCGAGCAGGTTTTTAGAGTAGCCGCGCCAATGGGAAAATTGCAGGAAAATTGGGGTCACATCTTAACATTCAACATGCCGTTGACGTGCCAATTTGTGAGGTGAGGAAAATTGGGGTCACATCTTAACATTCAACATGCCGTTGACGTGCCAATTTGTGAGGTGGAGGAAAATTGGGGTCACATCTTAACATTCAACATGCCGTTGACGTGCCAATTTGTGAGGTGCATATCATGCCGAATCGGGGCGCATGCCGAGCGCTTCGTCTAGATTGGCCCCACAGGCGACTAGGTTCGGCATCCAGCGAGCACGTTTCCAAAAGCCATCGCACCACGTTGCTGACGGCTGCCGGCGAACGTTGAGACTGTGTGCATGGAAGGCGACATGACGATCCGGATTAACTACCACTGGATACCCTCGGCTTTGCCGTGGAGGGAACTATGGACTGCCAGTCCAGTCGGCTGAACCTGGATGACTTTGCCGAGCCGCTTGGCCGATGTGATGAACTGCGGGTGGCGGAGGAAGCGGCGGATGTATTGGGCCGCCTCGGTATCTTCTACGGCCAGGTGGACAATGCAATAGCGGGGATGGCAGAGGCCTGGCGTCCAAAAATCCCAATCGTGGGTGAAGAATGTGGGTTCTGCGAGCCGGTGCAGGATGGGTACCAAATCGGCATCCGCTGTTCCCTTTTTGCGCGAAATGCTCAGTGATGACTCGGACCGGGATGCGCCAGCGCCGGAGTTGTCGTTCGGCTGAGGCGGTGATGTTCTCGTCGACGAGGATCACCGCCTACCCCGTTGCCGCATGGCAGAGAGCCTTGGCAACGGTTGGGACGGCCTTGGGCTCCATCAGGACGTTACCAGCCAGATGCAGAGCCTCTTCGATTGCCTCGTGGGTAACGGAACCGCGCCACTCCGCACATATCTCGTCCCACGATTCGCCCCTCTCCACGGCGCGCAGTACCTGCCATACCATGACGCGCGACCCCTTGAACGTAGGCTTCCCGTGGCATATATCGGGATCGGCCACGATGTATTTTCCAAGATCGACGGGCTTTTTCATGAGCGGAAATAGTAACGCAGAGAGGGCCAATTGACAAGCCGGGCCTCACGCCGTCGCCAGCACGGGATCAGTGATGAAATGAAGCCGGATGCGCTCCGGCGCTTTCCCTTCGTCAAAATGACAGAGCACGGCCTTCTTGGCTATGGACCCGCTCCCGTAATTACTCTGCTTAAAATGATGCATTATCTCCATTTTATATTGACGATTGCATTATATTTTGCTATCGTACCCAAAATGATTCCCATGTGCCGCAGCCGAATATCCCCTGCCCCACCCCTGGCTAGGTCGAAGCGAAACATCCCCGAATCAACCACTCCCGCCAAATCCCTAATCACCCGTTTTACTCGCTACAATCCCTCCAATTACGCAAGGCTCACTCCCAGCAGCCGTTCAAACCTATTCAAACCTATTCAAACCAAATCAAGGTCAAAAATCTTTCCAAACACCCAAAAGTGATTAATTTCAAGACACACTCAACATCGAGACTCCCCCCAAGATTTATGCTACGCCCGCCCGGAATTGCCGGCATCCCTTAGGGCCTGTTAACACTACGGGAGCCCGTCGCGCGAAGCCAAATTGGGGCATATGGCAAGGCGCGAGTGACGCGCATCCCCTTGTGGGGCTGTAAGGAGCGAGCAACGCCGCCAGATGCCCCAAGTTCGCTTCGCGCAGGCCCTCACTAAATCCCGTGGCACCTTCCGCCACACCCGCTATCTTTACTCAAAATGTTCAAGCCCGATGACTTCCAGTACGCACTGGAAAACACCCAGGTTATCTTCACCCCGCAGCGGCGCATCGCCACCTTCGGCAGCGTGGACTTCCACTTCTATCTCATCTCCGAACTCATGGATCAGGTCAACCAGGTCCGCGTTCGCGACGGCCGGATCCAGGCCGAGCGGCCGGAAATCCTGACCCCTGGCAATGCCGCCCGCCTCATGCTCGATGGCTTCGGCGAGCCCGCCCGCGACTTCGCCGCATGGCTCGAGCAGCGGCGGGAAAACATCGCCCTGCTCAAGTATGGCTTCCAGTTCCGCAAATCCGGGGTCGTCGAGAACATAGTCCACAGCCCTATAGAGGACGTTGTCATCCGCGTGCGCGAGCAAGTCACCGCGGCCATGGAGCCCACCTCCACCATCATCCGCGGCGTGGACGATGCATGGGAGGTCTGCCTCATGAAATTCACCATGGACCTCGTGCAGCAATCCGCTCCGGGCAACATGGGCGACCTCCGCAATCGCGGCCTGATCTGATCCCCGCGGCCTCCGCGATGATCCCAACTCGCCCCACCACCAGCCGCCGTCCCGGTTCGAGCTTCGAATTTCGAGCTTCGAATTCCCTCAACTCGCGCGGCAGCATAATCCTCAAGACTCTCTTCATCCTCCTGCTTGCCGCCGCCGTCTTCGGCGGCGGAGCGTACTACGCCTACACCCTCTTCATCCTCCCGGATCAAAACCTCAAACGCGAAACCGCCCTCGGCGCCCTCACGCCGCCTCCCGATACCACCATCCCCGAGTACCAGCGCATCCACCTCCTGCTCGAGGACCACCATTGGGTCGACGCCCGCACCGCCTACGAGCACTTCATCGAATCCTACCCTGCCTCCACCAGACTCGAAGCCGCCAAGGACGACCTCGGCGAGGTCAATATCGCCATCTACTTCTCCAGCGGCCCCTCCCCGGACAAAGACTCCTATCTTCTCAAGCCCGGCGACACGCTCGCCCGAATCGAGAAAAGGCTCAAGGTCCCCGGCGACGTCATCATGCGCTCCAATGGGATCACCGATCCCCGCCGCCTCCCCGTCGGCGATACCCTCTACATCCCGCATCCGGACTTCAGCCTCATCGTGGACCGCTCCGCTGAGATCGTCACCCTCTACAATCACGCCCGCTTCTTCAAGCAATACCACCCCACCAGGTGGGCCGCGCCCACTGCAAAAGGGAGCCCGCCTCCCATCGCCGCCAAGGTCAACGACGTCGCGGCTTTTAGAAATGGCCTTCGCGTCGCCTTTGGCAGCGACGATTACCAGGATAGCTCCCACTGGATCCAGATCAGCCCCGGCGGCTACAGCCTCTTCACCGATCCCGCCCAGGGCGGGGAGAAAACCGGCCCCGGCATCGCCCTGGGCTCCTCGGACATGGATGAACTTTCCGCTTTGCTTACACGCGGGGTTCCAGTCACGATTCGCTGAAGTTGCTCCTCGCGCAGCCCTCGATGAAAATTCAGCCCCTGGACTTCGAAAAACCGATCGTGGAACTGGAGAAAAAGCTCGAGGACCTCAAGCGCCACTCCCGTGGCCAGGACATCAATATCGATGCTGAAATCCGCCGCATGGAGGCCAAGATCGAAGAGATGAAGCGCGACGTGTATAATCGTCTCACCGCATGGCAGCGGGTCCTCATCGCCCGCCACCAGCAGCGACCCTTCATGCTCGATTACATTTCCCTGGCATTCTCAGATTTTATCGAACTCCACGGCGATCGGCTTTTCTCCGATGACAAGGCCATGCCCGGCGGCCTGGCCAGGATCGATGGCATCCGCTGCGTGGTCATCGGCCATCAGAAAGGGCGCGACCTGAAGGAGAACCTCAAGCGCAACTTCGGCAGCGCCCATCCCGAGGGCTACCGCAAGGCGCTCCGGCTCATGCGTCTGGCGGAGAAATTCAAGCTCCCTGTCGTCGCCCTCGTCGATACGCCCGGCGCCTACCCCGGCGTCGAGGCCGAGGAGCGGCACATCTCCGAAGCCATCGCTGTCAATCTTCGCGAGATGATGCTTCTCAAAGTCCCCATCGTCTCCGTCATCATCGGCGAAGGCGGCTCCGGCGGCGCCCTCGGCATCGCGGTCGCGGATCGCCTCCTCATGCTCGAGAACTCCTACTATTCGGTCATCTCGCCGGAGGGTTGCGCGGCCATCCTCTGGAAAAACCGCGCGCACGCCCAGGAGGCCGCCGAGGCGATGAAAATCACCGCGCGCGACCTCGAGAAACTCGGCCTCATCGACGAAGTAATCCCCGAGCCCCTCGGCGGCGCCCATCGCGCCCACGAGGAGACCGCCGCCGCCGTCAAGGCCGCCCTGGTCAAGCACCTCCGCGAACTCGCAAAAATCCCCGAGTCCAAGCTCCTCGCCGACCGTTACGCAAAGTTCCGCCGGATTGGCGCCTTCGGCGCACCAAAGAACGGCGCGGAGCAGTAAGCACATGGCACCCCCCCGCCACCACCACGGCTCCATTCGCACCGGCCGCATCATGGTTGTGGTCTGTTGCCTATTTATCGTCCTGGCGGACGCCCTGGTTTTCCGTGAGGACAAAACCAATGCCTATCCCCTCCCCGGCACACAACTCGTTATCGCGATCAGCGTCGTGTGGTTGGCCGCCGGCGCCGCCGGCCTTATAATGCGCAGACCGTGGGGCCGGTATCTCCTCCTGACTGTCATTTACATCTTCTGCGTCACCTTTTTCATTACCGCCATCATCGTGGTCGCGAGTGGCGAAGGCGAAGTCGCCGCCCGGCTAAAACCCCTCTCCGTCACCACCATAATCTACCTGGTAATCAGCCTCGTCCTGACCCACTTAAAAAACGTCCGCCGCCTCACCAGCCGCACGTGGGATTAGAGCGCAGCCTTCTACAGAGAACCTATAGGCCGCATGGGACTTATATATCCTAGTCCCGGGTCACTCTCCTGCGATAGGCCAGCACTGCCTTCCGCAACTCCCCCGCCACATCCCCCTCCGGCACGACGAACTTTGGCCGGAACCACGGGAACATCCCAACCAGATCATAAGTGACCAGTATCTGCCCGTCGCACCCCTCTCCCGACCCGATCCCGATTGTCGGAATCGCCACCGCCTCCGAAATCCGCCCCGCCACCTCCGCGCGCACGATCTCGAGCACCACGGCGAACGCCCCCGCCACCTGCACCCCCCGCGCCTGCTCGACCAGCGCCGCCGCCTCCTCATCCGTCTTCCCCTTGATCCGGTAGCCCCCTTCCGTGAGCACCTGCTGCGGCAGCATCCCAAGGTGCGCCATCACCGGTATCCCGGCGCCAACGATCGCCCCGATCACATCAAAGTGCGGCCCCTCGAGCTTCACCGCCTCCGCGCCGGCGTCCATTAGTCTCCGGCTATTCGCCACGGCCACCGCCGGCGTCGCGATGCTGCCAATGGGCAAATCCGCGACGACAAGCCCATTGGTTACGCCGCGCCGCACTGCCGCCGTGTGATGCGTCATATGGTCCATCGTAACGTGCGTCGTATCGGGATAGCCCAGCACCACCATCCCCAGCGTGTCCCCCACCAG
>Ga0182024_10010608_pt1 | contig 18737 bp, 14 predicted proteins | sample P32metaG_FD_120480 | JGI IMG/M metagenome (GOLD analysis project Ga0182024, IMG submission 120480) | Permafrost microbial communities from Stordalen Mire, Sweden - P3-2 metaG (Illumina Assembly) | ecosystem: Environmental > Terrestrial > Soil > Wetlands > Permafrost | place: Sweden: Stordalen... | reverse complement strand
CGGCGAGCCGTAGCGCAGCGTGCCCAGCTGGTCGAAAGTGGCGAACGAGGTCCCGGCGTAGGCCGCCTCGTAGCCCATGGCCCGGTCCAGCTCGGTGGCGTGGCCGATCGACTCGTGGATGGTCAGCCACAGGTTGGTCGGGTCGATGACCAGGTCGTAGGGCCCCGGCTCCACCGAGGGGGCCGCCAACTTGGCCGCCAGCAGCTCGGGCAGCTGATCCAACTCGGACTCCCAGTCCCATCCCTCGCCGTGAAGGTACTCCCAGCCCCGTCCGACCGGCGGGGCGACGGTGCGCATCGACTCGAAGCTCCCGCCCCCCGGGTCGAGGGCCACCGCCTCCACCTGGGGGTGGATCCGGACCCGCCGCTGGGTGGCGATCGTCCCGGCCAGGTCGGCGTAGTGCTTGTCCTCGGTCACGGCCAGGACCGACGCGCTCACGTGGTCGACGCCGCTGACGTCGAGCAGCCGACGGCTCCAGCCCTCCAGGAGGTCCACCTTGTCGGCCAGCGGGACCGTCACCGGGTCGACCCGGTAGTCCGAGGACCACTGGACCCGGCCGTGGCTCGGCTCGTCGGACAGCTCGACCGGTCCGCGACGGGCCAACCCCGCCGCCCGGGCCGCGTCCACGGCCAGGCCGGCCAGGGCGGCGGCCGCCACGGGGCCCGGGGCCACGGTGGCGGCGAACCCGATCGAACCCCCGTGCACCACCCGCAACCCGATCCCGATCTCGTCGTCATCGGCCGCCGTCTCGAGCGCCCCGTCCCGCAGTCGGACCATCTGGGAGCGGATCCGCTCGACCCGGATCTCGGCGTGGGTGGCCCCCCGGCGCTGCGCCTCCCCCAGGGCGGCCGCTCGCACGCCGTCCAGCGCATCCGGATCGAGCAGGTCCATGGGCGGGCTCACCGGTGCACCCTAAACCCGACGGCTTGACGTCGTCGCCGGGACGGAGCGCCCGTCGGGCCCGGGCTCAGGCGGCGCTGGGTCGTCGGGGCTCGAGGCCGGCGGCCCGGTAGATGTCGTCGATGATGGCCATGTTCTTGATGGCGTCCTCGGGTGGCGTGAGCACCGGTGGGCCGCCGTTGACCGCATCGGCGAAGGCCCGCAGCTGGAAGTTGTAGGTGGGCTCGCGGCTCACGTGCTCGACTCGTCGGACCCCGTTGGTCCGCACGGTCAGTCGGTGCACGAACTGAGGTGCGAAGGGGTTGAACACCCGCAGCTCGCCGTTCTCGCCAGTCACGACGGCGTGCATCCGCAGCAGGGACGAGGAGAACATCGAGCAGCGCGTGCGCGCCGTGCCCCCGCCGGGCAGCTCGTAGTCCGCCCGCATCGCCCGATCCACCCCCGGGGACGAGAGTTTCGCCCGGGCCCTGACCACGGTCGGCTCGCGTCCGGCGAGCAGGCGCAGGAGGCTCACCGTGTAGCAGCCCATGTCCATCTGGGCCCCCCCGGCCAGGTCCAGTCGGTAGCGGATGTCCCCCCGCTTGGCCAGGGGGGCCGAGAACTGGATGTCGATCCTCCCGACCTTCCCGAGCTCGCCGCCCCCCACGATCTGCTCGAGCCGGGCGGAGAGGGGGTGATAGCGGTAGTGGAAGGCCTCCATCACCACCAGCCCGGTGCCGGCGGCGTCCCGGGCCACCGCCCGCGCCTCGTCGGCATCTGCGGTGAAGGGCTTCTCGCACAGGACGTGCTTGCCGGCGGCGATGGCGGCGCGGGTCCAGCGCCCGTGCAGGCCGTTGGGCAACGGGTTGTAGACGGCGTCGATATCGGGGTCCGTGACCAGTTCGGCGTAGGTGCCCAGCGTCCGGTCGATGTGGTGCTTGCCGGCGAAGGCCCGAGCCCGCTCGGGGTCCCGTGCGGCCACCGCCACCACCTTCACCCCGTGGACGTGGCGGGCCGGGCGGATCAGGGCGGCCGGAGCGATGCGGGCGGCTCCGAGCACGCCGATGCGCAGGGTGGTCATCGGCCTGACGTTACCGGGACCTGGGCTTCGGGCGCTGCGCCGGTCGGTCGCGCTCGGGCGGCGGTGGCCGGCCGCCCCGTGCCGCGGCGTTACCGGCGCCAGCCGCACCTTTGGTGCCGCGGCCAGCATTTAGCCTGGTGGGCCATGGCTGACCAGGGGCGGGGCCCGCGCTTCCACCACGTGGCCGGGCTGGACGGGATCCGGGCCTTCGCCGTGCTCGCCGTGATCGCCTTCCACTCCGGCTTCTCGTGGATCCCCGGGGGCTACTACGGGGTCGACGCCTTCTTCGTCCTGTCCGGCTTCCTCATCACCTCGCTCCTGGTGACCGAGTGGCGGGGGACCGGCACGGTCGGCCTCGGCCGGTTCTGGGCCCGAAGGGCCCGGCGGTTGCTTCCGGCCCTGTTCGTCCTGCTCTTCGCCATCGGCCTGGTGGTGGCCGTCTGGCCGTCGGTCCTCAACACCACCCACCTGCTGGCCGGCGCGACGGCCACCACCTTCTACGCGGCCAACTGGTACTTCGTGGCCGGTCACGCCAACTATTTCACCGCCCTCTCGCAGCCCTCCCCCCTGCTGCACACCTGGTCCCTGGCCATCGAGGAGCAGTTCTACCTGGTGTGGCCGCTGGTGGTCCTGGCTGTGCTGCGGGGTCGGCGTCGCCCCCGGCGGGATGAGCCGGGGGCGATCGCCGAGGGTGACTTGTCCGGGGGGAGCGGGGTGGCCCCCGAGGCCCGGAGGCCTGGTACGGAGGGCACCCCGGCACCCGAGGAGGGGGCCGGGGTGCCGGCCGGCGTCCCCGAGCGGGCCCGCCGCCTCGAGGTGCTCGTGGCCGTCTCGGTCCTGGGCGCGCTGGCCTCGGCCCTCCTGATGGCCGTGATCACCCCGGTGGGCGGTGACCCCACCCGCGCCTACTACGGCACCGACACCCGGGCCCAGGGGCTGCTGGTGGGGGCGGCGGTGGCCGCGGCCTTCGCCCGCTGGGGCTCGGTGCGCGGAGCCCGGGCCCGGGGGGCGCTGGCCGGGTTGGCGGTCCTCGGCGCCCTGGGTACCGCACTGTTGTGGTGGCGGGTCCCCGAGACCTCGTCGCTCGCCTTCCATGGCGGGTTCCTGGTCGCCTCGGTGGCGGCGGCCGCGGTGGTGGCCGGGGCGGTCCAGGCTCCGGGCAGCCCGCTGTCCCGGGCCCTCGGCTGGGGACCGGTGCGGGCCCTCGGGCGGATCTCTTACGGGGTCTACCTCTGGTACTGGCCGGTGCTCCTGGTCATGACCGGGAGCCGCACCCACCTCGAGGGCTGGGGGCTCTTCGTGGTCCGGGTGGCGGTCACCATCGCCATCGCCACCGCCTCGTACCACCTCGTGGAGCGGCCGGTCCGGCGCGGGGCGTTCCCCGGGCGCTGGGCCCTGGTGGCCGCGCCGGCGGCCGCCGCCGTGGCCCTGTCGGTCGTCCTCGTCGGGGCACTGCTCGTCCCGAGCGCGCCCTCGGGGCCGGCCCTGACGGCGTCGGGGGGGAGCGGCCGGGGGGCCACGAAGTCCCCGCTGACCGCCGCCGGGAGCACCCTCGGGGCGTCCAACGGGGCGGCGACGACCAGCGGCCACCCGTTGCGGGCGCTGCTGGTGGGCGACTCGGTGGCCGGCTCCCTCGGGGTGGGCCTGGACCAGGTGGCCGCCCGCTACGGGATCCAGCTCGTCAACGAGGGGGCCCCGGGCTGCTCGGTGTCGATGGACCAGCTGATCAAGGTGCTCTGGTACACCCTGCCGCCGGGGACGCCCTGTCGGACGGGCAGGCCGGCGGCGCTGCTGCGCCAGTGGCGGGCCTGGGTCGACGCCTACAACCCCGACGTCGTCCTCTACCTGGCCCGGGGGGAGTTGTTCGACCAGGAGGTGGTCGGCCGGTGGGACAACCTGGGCCAGCGCGCCTTCGACGGCTACCTGGCCGGGCGCTTCCGGCGGGCCACCGCGGTCCTCGGGTCCCGGGGCGCCGCGGTGGTGTTCTTGACCACCCCGTACTACGACAGCGGCGAGCAGCCCAGCGGTGCGCCCTGGCCGGAGGATGACCCCAGCCGGGTCACCGCGGACAACGCCATCATCGGGCGCATCGCCCGGGCCACCGACACCGCCGACGGGTCCCACGCGGGCGCCCCGGCCCCCGACGCACCGGCGGGCACCCCGGCGGGACCGGCGCCCGCTCCGGTCACCGTGTACAACCTCGGCGCCCTGTCCTCGCCCGATGGACACTTCGCGCAGGACGTCGACGGCGTCGACCTGCGCTGCAGCGACGGGGTCCACTTCACCGCGGCCGGGGGCGAGTGGCTGGGCCGCCGCCTCCTGCCCGAGGTCGCCCTCTTGGCCCGGGCCCACCATGCGACGTCGCCCAACGGACTCTGGCCGGCCGCCCTCCCGCCGCCGGTGCCCTCGTGGTGGGACAAGCTGCCCTGCGGCTGAGCCGGGAGTGCCGGTCTCCGGGCGGCGCCGCGTCCGGTGGGGCAGACTGCCCGGGACCCGCGGCACCGGATGAAGGGGGGGAGCCCTACCATGACGCTGCACGACCGTGACAGGATCCGAGACGAGCTTCTGGACTCGGTCTTCGCCAGTCACGACCTGCACCACGCCATCCCGAAGTACAAATTCCCCGAACACCTGACGCGACCAGACGACGCATTCCAGGTGATCTCGGACGAGCTGCTCCTGGAGGGCAACGCCCGGCAGAACCTGGCCACCTTCTGCCAGACCTGGGAAGAGCCCGAGATCCACAAGCTGATGGACCTGGCGATCGACAAGAACATGATCGACAAGGACGAGTACCCCCAGACGGCCGAGCTCGAGCGCCGTTGCGTCCACATGCTGGCCGACCTGTGGAACGCACCGGACGCCGGCAACCCGGTCGGATGCTCGGCCATCGGCTCCTCGGAGGCCTGCATGCTGGGGGGGATGGCCGCCAAGTGGCGCTGGCGGGCCAAGCGGGCCGCCGCCGGCAAGACGGCCGACAAGCCCAACATGGTGTGCGGGCCGGTGCAGGTGGTCTGGCACAAGTTCGCCCGGTACTGGGACGTCGAGATCCGCGAGGTGCCGATGGCCCCGGGCCGCTACCACATGGACGCCGAGGAGATGCTCAAGCGGGTCGACGAGAACACGATCATGGTGGTCCCCACCTTCGGGGTGACCTACACGGGGGCCTATGAGCCGATCTGGGAGCTCTGCCGGGCCCTGGACAAGCTGCAGGAGGAGACCGGGCTCGACGTCGACGTCCACGTCGACGGGGCGTCGGGGGCCTTCCTGGCCCCGTTCTGCGCGCCGGAGATCGAGTGGGACTTCCGGATCCCCCGGGTGAAGTCGATCAGCACGTCAGGCCACAAGTTCGGCCTGGCCCCCCTCGGGGTCGGCTGGGTGCTGTGGCGGGACGCGGCCGAGCTCCCCGACGACCTGATCTTCCATGTGACCTACCTGGGCGGGGACATGCCGGTGTTCCAGATCAACTTCTCCCGCCCCGCCGGACAGATCGTCGCCCAGTACTACGAGTTCATCCGGCTCGGGAAGGCGGGCTACACGCACGTGCACACCGCCTCTTACGACACGGCCAAGTGGCTGGCCCACGAGATCCTCCCCCTCGGGCCCTTCGAGCTGCTCTGCGACGGCGACCCGACCAAGGGCATCCCGACCGTGGCCTGGCGCATCAAGGAGGGGGAGGACCCGGGCTACACCCTCTACGACGTGGCCGACCGCCTGCGGGTCCGGGGATGGCAAGTCCCGGCGTACCCCCTGACCGGGTCGGTCGCCGACATCTCGATCCAGCGCATCCTGGTCCGCCAGGACGTGAGCCGTGACCTGGCCTCGATCCTCATGGACGACATCCGCAACGCCATCGACCACTTCTCCAAGCACCCGGTCACCGTCCCGATGACCAAGGAGGAGGCGGGGGGCTTCAGCCACCTCTAGGGGCCGGTGGTCCGGGCCGCGACGGGAGTGATCGGCCAGCCCGTACGCTCCAGGCCATGAACGGGCAGCCACTGACCCTGATGGCCGTGCACGCCCATCCCGACGACGAGGCGTCCAGCACCGGCGGGGTGCTGGCCCGCTACGCCGACGAGGGTGTCACCACGGTGCTGGTCACCTGCACAAACGGCGAGCTGGGCGACGGCCCGGGTGGGGTGAAGCCCGGGGAGGCCGGGCACGATGAGACCGAGATCGTGGCCCTCCGCCGTCACGAGCTCGAGGCCAGCTGCCGGATCCTCGGGGTCACCCACCTCGAGCTGCTCGGCTACCACGACTCGGGGATGGACGGCTGGCCCCAGAACGAGGCGCCCGGCGCCTTCTGGAACACCCCGGTCGACGAGGCCGCGGCCAAGTTGGCCACGCTCATGGAGCGCTACCGGCCCCAGGTCGTCGTAACCTACGACGAGCACGGCTTCTACGGGCACCCAGACCACATCCAGGCGAACCGGATCACCCTCGCCGCCGCGGCGGCGACCGGGTTCCCCGACAAGCTCTACTACACCGGGGTGCCCCGTTCGGTGCTGGCCGGGTTCGCCGACCTGTTGCGCGAGCACGGGGTCGAGCCGCCCGGGCCCATGGAGGAGGACCCCGAGTTCGGCACGCCGGACGAGCTCATCACCACCTCGGTCGACTGTTCCGCCATGAGCGATCGCAAGTACGACAGCCTGGCCACCCACGCCAGTCAGGCCGACAACATCTTCTTCCTCGAGATGGGCCGCGAGCTCTTTGCCAACGTCTTCGGGCGCGAGACGTTCCAGCGGGTCCAGGACCGCACCGGCGCCACCGTCCCCGAGGACGACCTTTTCGCCGGTCTGCGCTGACGTGCGCCGCGAGGGCCCGGGCGCCCGACGGTGACCCGGGGGGCGGGTGGGGACCGCCTAGCTTGGTGGGCCATCGGGCAGCACGGGACGGCGAGGGACGTGACACCGGTCCGGTCAGCGTCAAGGGGCCGGCGTCTCGGCGCGCCCCGGGCCGCGCTGCGCACGGTCGCTGCCGCGCTGGCCCTGAGCGGACCGGCCACCGCGGCGCTGGCCGTGGCGGCCCGGCCGGCTGGCGCGGCACCGTCGGTCTACCAGAACCCCTTGACCCCGGCCGACGCGCCGGACCCCGACATCGTGGCCGCCGCCAGCACCTACTACGCCTTCACCACCGGCGGTGCCAACGGGCACATCCAGGAGTTCTGGTCCACCGACCTGGTGAACTGGTCGGCGGTGCCCCCGCCGGGGGCCCTGACCCAGGAACCCGGCTGGGTGAACCCGGGTCTCGAGTGGGCACCGACGGTCACCCAGTTCGACGGGAGCTGGGTGATGCTCTACGCCACCTTCGACGAATGGCTGGACGCCGAGTGCGTCACCGAGGCTGTCGCCCCCGCGGTCACCGGGCCCTACGTCAACACCGCCAGCGGCCCGCTGGTCTGTCAGCCGCTCCTCGGCAGCAACGGCCTCTTCTACGGCGGCGACATCGATCCCGACGTGTTCTTCGACGCCGACGGCACGCCCTATCTGTTGTGGAAGGCCAACCCGGGGGGGTTCGAGAGCCAGGCCGTCATCTGGTCCGAGCAGCTGACCCCCGACGGCATGTCGCTGGCGCCCGGGAGCCAACAGCACGAGCTCATCGCCTCGGACCAGAGCTGGGAATCGACGGTGGAGAACCCCGACCTGGTGCTGGCCGACGGGACCTACGACCTCTTCTATTCGGGTGGGAACTGGATGGACGCCACCTACGGGGTCGGCTACGCGGTGTGTGAGGGGCCGAGCGGCCCGTGTGCCAAGCCGGCGGACCGACCGCTCCTCACCTCGGCCGGCCCGGTGGTAGGTCCCGGCGGCGAATGGGCCTTCGAGGACGCGACCGGGCAGTGGTGGATGGCCTACGCGGCGTGGACGGCGGGTGCCGTCGGCTACCCGCTCGGGGCCCGGTCCCTGCGCATGGACCCGCTGTGTTTTGCCAACGGCGGCCAGGGGGGACCGGCCACCCCGGTGATCCCGGGCCCGACCAGCGGCCCCGAACCCCTGACCCAGGCCTGCCCGACCCTCGACACCGGGGCCGCCTACCGGCTGGTGGCGGCCGACGGGGGCTTGTTCGCCTACGGCGGCGCGCCCTTCTACGGGTCCGCCGTCGGGCAGGGGGGGAAGGTGCCCATCGCCGGTATGGCGACGGACCCGGCCACCGGCGGGTACTGGGAGGTCGGGGCGGACGGCTCGGTCCACAATTTCGGGGCCCCCAACTTTGGCGGCCTCCGGGGCCCGCCGCGGGCCCCCATCGTGGCCATGGCGTCGACCCCCGACGGCGGTGGCTACTGGCTGGTCGGCGCCGACGGGGGGGTGTTCGCCTACGGCGACGCCAACTTCTTCGGCTCCACCGGCTCGCTCAGCCTGGTCAGCCCGATCGTGGCCATGGCGTCGACCCCCGACGGCGGCGGCTACTGGCTGGTGGCCGCCGACGGCGGGGTCTTCGCCTACGGCGACGCGGCGTTCCTGGGCTCCATGGGGGGACGGCCTCTCAACCGGGCGATCGTGGGCATGGCTGCGATGCCCGACGGCGGCGGCTACTGGCTGGTGGCCGCCGACGGGGGGATCTTCGCCTTCGGCCACGCCCCGTTTCGGGGCTCCACCGGGGGGAGCACCCTCAACGAGCCGATCGTGGGCATGACCGAGGACGGGGACGGCGGCGGCTACTGGCTGGTGGCCGCCGACGGGGGCATCTTCGCCTTCGGCTCGGCCCCCTTCGAGGGCTCCACCGGGTCGACGACCCTCAACCAGCCGATCGTAGGGATGGCCGGCTCCTAAGGGTTCTGCCCACGGACACCTAAGATCGGGCCCCATGGCGCGAGCAGCGAAGTCCACTCCCGCGCCCGGCCCCGAGGCCGCCGTCCGCCTGGCCGCCGAGGCCGACGTGGCGCCCATGTGCGCCGTGCTGGCCCGTGCCTTCGACGACGACCCGGTGGCCTGCTATCTGGTGCCCTCGGCCCGGCGCCGGCCGCCGGCCCTGCGGGCCTTCTTCCGGCTGCAGCTGCTCAAGGACCACTACCTGGCCTTTGGTGGCGCCTACACGACCGACGACCACGCCGGGGTGGCCACGTGGGCCCCCCCGGGGAAGCCCCGCATGACCGGCGTCCGGGCGTTTCTGTCGGTGGTGCCCCTGGTCCCCTACTACGCCGGCCCGGCCCTGCCCCGGGCCCTGCGCTTCTTGGACCGGCTCGAGGCGGCCCACCCCAAGGAGCCCCACTGGTACCTGGCCACCCTCGGCACCGAGCCCGCCCTGCAGGGGCGGGGGATCGGGTCGGCCCTGCTCGCCCCGGTGCTGGCCCGCTGCGACGCCGACGGGGTGCGGTCCTATCTCGAGTCGTCCAAGGAGTCGAACATCGCCTTCTACCGGCGCCACCGCTTCGAGGTCACCGGCGAGCTGCGCACCGAGGGCGGCCCCACCCTCTGGCAGATGTGGCGGGAGCCCTCGCCGGCCCTGTGAGCACAGGGGCTCAGCGGGAACGGACGCCCACCGCCGGGTGCAGCCCGGGGGGCACCGCCGCCCGGTCCTCCATCAGCTCGCGCAGGATGTCGATGAGGGCCCGGGTCGGGGCCGAGGGGAAACCCCGGCTGCGCACGGCCACCCCGACCCGCCGGCGGGGGTTCCCCTCGATGGGCAGCAAGGCGAAGCGGTCCCGCAGGTGGCCCGGCACGGCGGCGGCCGGCAGGATGGCCGGCCCGTAGCCGTCGAAGGTCAGCGAGGCGATCATGCGCAGCCCGTCGAGCTCGAGGGACGGGTGCAGCTCGACCCCGGCCGGGTTGACCGCCGCGTCGATCTCGTCCCGCAACGCCGTGCCGGGCAGCGGCAGGAGGAGCTCGAGGGTGCCCAGGGCGGCCAACGGGAGGGGCCCCCCCGCCCCCGCCGCCACCAGCGGGTGGTCGACCGGCACCACCAGCATGAGGTCCTCTTCGAACAACGGCGACGCCGAGAGCTCCTCGTCGGGCACCGGCAGGGTGACCACCGCCACGTCGAGCTGGCCCGAGACCAGCTGGGGCTCGAGGGTGGTGCTGGTCCCATCGGCCACGGTCATCGTGACGGCGGGGTGCCCGACGTGCAGGCGGGAGGCCAGCAGCGGGACCAGCCAACGCCCCGTGGTCCCGATCATCCCCACCCGGACCGTCCCCCGGACCTCGTGGCGCATGGCCACCACATCAGAGACCAGGGCGTCGAGTTCGAGCAGCATGCGGCGGGCCCGGGTGACGACGACCTCGCCCTCCTCGGTGAGCCGGCCCGACGCCCGGTCGACCAGCATCACGTCGAGCTCGCGCTCGAGGCGGGCCACGTGGGCCGAGACGTTGGACTGGACGGTGCCGATCTGGGCGGCTGCGGCCGAGAAAGTGCCGGTCTCGGCGATCCCGACCAGTGCTTGCAAGTGTTTAAGTTCCATGGCCCCCTCCTGGGAGGAATGCTTGCAGATGTTGCCGACTTACATCGTCTAACACGATATTAACTATCTCATAAAGCTGCTTGACAGATCGAATCGGATCCCACAATATAAATGCAGACCTCAGGGAGACACGGAACCCCCCCTCCGTTCCTTCGAGTGTCCGAGTGAAGGGATCGCCACCCCCCCCGGCGATCCCTTCACCGCGTTCAGGGGCATTCTGCCGCCCGGTCCGGCCGGTAGCCTCGGGGGGTGGGTGCCGTTTTCATCGATCTGGACCGCACGCTGCTGCGGCGGGCCAGCGGCCCGGTGCTCAACCGGGCCCTGGTGGACGAGGGCGTGGTGGGCGACCGCTCGATCCCCGGTGACCACCTGGTCTACGGCTTCTACGACCGACTGGGCGAGAACCTGCTGGCCATGGGACTGGCCCGGGGCGCCGCCCGGGTGGCCCGGGGGTGGGAGCAGTCCCGGGTCCGGGCGGCGGGGGCCCGGGCCGTGCCCGAGCTGGCCGACCTGGTCGCCCCGTTCGCCCCCGGGCACCTGGCCGACTTCCGCCGCGACGGGCACCGCCTGGTGCTGGCCACCACCACCCCGGTGGACATGATCACCCCCTTCGCCGAGGCCCTCGGCTTCGACGGGGTCATCGCCACCACCTACGAGGTGGTCGACGGGCGCTACACCGGACGGCTCGAGGGCGGGTTCGTGTGGGGCCTGGGGAAGCTCCAGGCGGTCAAGCGCTGGGCGGCCGCCGAGCGCGTCGACCTGGCCGAGTGCCACGCCTGCTCGGACAGCTTCTTCGACATCCCGTTGCTCTCGAGCGTGGGCTCGCCCCACGTGGTCAACCCCGACCCCCGGCTCAACCTGGTCGCCGCACTGCGGCGCTGGCCCATCGAGTACTGGGACCGGCCGGCCGGGGTCCCCTCGCTGGCCGGGCTCGAGCCCTACCACCTGCTGCGGCCGTTCATCCGCCCCGGGACCTTCCCCTACGCCCGCTTCGACGTGCGCGGGGTCGGGAGGATCCCCGCCCACGGTCCGGTGCTGCTGGCCGCCAACCACCGGAGCTATTTCGACGTGGCGGCGCTGGCCATCGTGGCCGCCCGCATCGGGCGTCCCGTCCGGTTCCTGGCCAAGCGCGAGCTGTTCAACGCCCCGGCCCTCGGATGGGTGGCCCGGTCGATCGGCGGCATCCCGGTCGACCGGGGGAGCCACTCGGACCAGCCGCTGCGCGAGGCGGAGGCGGCCCTGCGGGCGGGCGAGGTGGTCATCGTGCTGCCCCAGGGGACGATCCCCCGGGGCGAGGCCTTCTTCGACCCGGTGCTCCACGGCAAGACCGGCACCGCCCGCCTGGCCGCGGCGACCGGGGCCCCGGTCGTGCCGGTCGGGCTGTGGGGGACCGAGGAGGTGTGGCCGCGGTGCTCCCGGGTGCCCGACCTGGCCGGGGTCCGTCACCCGCCCGCCGTGCGAGTCCGGGTGGGCAGCCCGGTGGCCCTCGGGCTCGAGGACGCCCGGGCCGACACGGAACGGCTGATGACCGCCATCAGCGCGCTGCTCCCGCCCTCGGCCCGCCGGCCGCGTCACCCGAGTCCCGAGGAGCTGGCCCGGACCTATCCGCCGGGGAAGCAACCCCCCGCACCCGGGCGGGGAGCCGCCCACCGCTCGGTCCCGTGACGATCACCTCGGGCGCCACCCGCCTCGGGGCGCGCGCCCGTGTGGCCGTCGGGGCGACGCGGGCGGTCAACGCGGTCTCCCGCCAGCTCCGGCTGGGGAGCGGCACGGTCATCGGGGGCCGGGCCGGGCTGGCGCTCGATCCCGGACTTCTCGGGAGGCTGGCCGCCGGCCGCACCGTGGCCATGGTGAGCGGGACCAACGGAAAGACCACCACCACCCGGTTGCTGGCGGCGGCCCTGGCGGCGGGGGACGCCGGGCCCGTCGTCACCAACTCGACCGGTTCGAACATGCCCGCCGGCCACGTCGCCGCCCTGGCGGCGGGTGCCCGTCAGGGCCCGGCCGTCTTGGAGGTGGACGAGGGCTACCTCCCCGGACTGGTCCGGTCGGTCGGGCCCGGCGCCGTGGTTCTGCTCAACCTCTCACGCGACCAGCTCGACCGGACGAGCGAGGTCCGCCGGGTGGCCGGACGCTGGCGGGCCGCCCTGGGCGACGCGCCGGCCACGACCGTCGTGGCCAACGCCGACGATCCCCTGGTGGCATGGGGGGCCGGGACGGCCCACCGGGTGGTCTGGGTGGCGGCCGGCCTGGGCTGGCGTCTCGACGCGGTGGGCTGTCCGGCCTGCGAGGGCACGATCACCTTCGACGACGTCGACGGCGGGTGGTCGTGCTCGTGCGGATTCGCCCGACCCGCGGTCGACGTCTCGCTCGTCGCCGGGGCCGACGGCGAGGTCGATTCCCGGTGGGCCGACGGGAGGCTGCTCCCGGTGGTGCTCGGCATCCCGGGCCGCTTCAACCGGGCCAACGCCGTGATGGCCGCCGCCGCCGCCGAGGCGCTCGGGGTTCCTGCCGGCCGGGCCCTCCTGGCCATGTCGACGGTTGACGAGGTGGCCGGCCGCTTCACCACGCCGGTGATCCACGGGGTGTCGACCCGGCTGATGCTGGCCAAGAACCCGGCCGGGTGGGTGGAGCTCCTGGGACTCGTGCGCGGCGACGGCACGCCGGTGGTGGTGGGGATCAACGCCCGGGTGGCCGACGGGCGCGACCCCTCGTGGCTGTGGGACGTGCCGTTCGAGGAGCTGCGGGGTCGGCCGGTCGTGGCCACCGGTGAACGGTGCCTCGACCTGTCGGTCCGCCTGCGCTACGCCGAGGTGGCCCACGAGACGGTGCGCGACCCGTTCGACGCGGTGCGGTGCGCGGCCGCCGCCCCGGCTCGGCACGGCGGGGCGGCGGTGGAGTTCATCGGGAATTACACCGCCTTCCACGACCTGTTGGGGCGACGGTGAGCAGGGCCACCTGCACTGTGGCCGTCGTCTACCCCGACCTGCTCGGCACCTATGGCGACGGTGGCAACGGCCTGGTCCTAGCCCGCCGGGCGGCCTGGCGGGGGATCCCGGTCGAACTGGTCGAGGCGTCGTCGTCGGGCCCGCTGCCCCGGGCCGACGTCTACTGTCTCGGCGGCGGTGAGGACGGCCCCCAGGTGCGGGCGGCCGAGGCGCTGCGGGCCGACGGCACCCTGGCCCGGGCCGTGGGAGAGGGGGCGGCGGTGCTGGCGGTGTGCGCCGGCTACCAGATCGTCGGCCGCTCGTTCCCCGACGCCCAGGGGGCCGCCCGTGAGGGGGTGGGGATCCTCGACGTCACCACGGTCAAGGGCCCGGGCCCCCGGGCCGTGGGCGAGGTGCTGGCCGACCCGCTCGCCCCGGGGCCCGGGCCCGACCCGCTCCCGGTCCTCACCGGGTTCGAGAACCACGCCGGGGTGACCACGGTCGGCCCGGGGGCGGTTCCGTTGGCTCGGGTGGTCGCCGGGGTGGGTAACGGCAACGGCGACCGGAGTGAGGGGGCGTGGGCCGGGCGGGTGGTCGGCACCTACCTCCACGGTCCGGTGCTGGCCCGCAACCCAGGCCTGGCCGACCTGCTGCTCGGCTGGGCCGTCGGCCCCGGCGTCCGCCTCGCACCCCTCGACGACCGGGCCGAACTGGCGCTGCGGGCCGATCGGCTCGGTGCGGGTCGGGCCGGTGCGGGCCGGCGGCTGGCCCGGGGCCGCCGGGCCGGGTGAGGCGACGGTGACCGGCCTCGACCTGGGCAGCCGGGCCGCCGAGCAGCCCGATGCGGTGGCCTTGGTGATGGGGGCGACCGGTGAGACCCTGACCTACCGGGAGCTCGATGAGCGGTCCGCACGACTGGCCCGCCTGCTGCGCCACCGGGGACTGGCCCAGGGCGATCACCTCGCCGTCGTGATGGACAACAACGCCCGCTATCTCGAGGTCGCCTGGGCGGCCCAGCGCAGCGGCCTGTACTACACCGCCCTCAACCACCACCTGCTGGCCGGCGAGGTCCAGTACATCCTGGACGACTGCGGGGCAACGGTGCTGATCGCCGGGGCGTCCCAGTTGGCGGTGGCGGCCGGCCTGGACCTCTCGGCCGTGCCCGTCCGCCTCTCGGTGGGGGGGGAGCTCGAGGGGTTCGAGAGGTACGAGGACGCGGTCGCCGACGTCGGACCGGGACCGTTGGAGGACGAGTCCGAGGGTCGCGAGATGCTCTACTCGTCGGGGACGACCGGCCAGCCCAAGGGGGTGCGCAAGGCCCTCCCCGGAACCGAGATGGGCGACCTGGCGGCCCCGCCGGTCCAGATCGCCGAGTTCATGGGCCGGTCGGGGGCGGGCCCCGGATCGGTGTACCTCTGCCCGGCCCCGCTCTACCACTCGGCCCCCCTCGTCTACTCGATGTCGATGCTCCGCCTGGGGGCCACCGTCGTGGTCATGGAGCACTTCGACCCGGCCGGATGCCTGGCCCTGATCGAGCGCTACCGGGTGACCCACGCCCAGTTCGTCCCGACCATGTTCGTGCGGTTGCTGAAGCTCGGGGTGGCCGAGCGCCGGGCCCACGACCTGTCCAGCCTGGCCTACGTGGTTCACGCCGCCGCCCCCTGTCCGGTGCCGGTCAAGCAGGCCATGCTCGAGTGGTGGGGCCCGATCATCCACGAGTACTACGCGGGCACCGAGGACATCGGGGCCACCTGGATCACCCCGGGCGAGTGGCTGGCCCACCCCGGCTCGGTCGGACGCCCGATGAGCCCGGCCCACGTCGTGGGGCTCGACGGGACCGAGCTCGGGGTGGGGGAGGAGGGGACCATCTACTTCGAGGGTGGCCGGCCCTTCGAGTACCACAACGACCCGGCCAAGACGGCGTCGATCACCGACGGTCGGGGGTGGCGCACGCTCGGTGACGTCGGCCGGATCGACGCCGACGGCTACCTCTACCTCACCGACCGGGCGTCGCACATGATCATCGCCGGCGGGGTCAACATTTATCCCCAGGAAGCCGAGAACGTCCTGGCCGGCCACCCCCAGGTGGCCGACGTCTGTGTCCTCGGCGTCCCCGACCCCGAGATGGGGGAGGCGGTCAAGGCGGTGGTCCAGCTGGTGGATCCCACCCGGGCCGGCCCGGGCCTCGAGGCCGAGCTTCTCGCCCACTGCCGGGCCTCGCTGGCCCCCTACAAGTGCCCCCGGTCGGTCGACTTCACCGCCGACCTGCCCCGGGACCCGAGCGGCAAGCTCTACAAGCGCCTGGTGAAGGACCGCTACTGGTCCGGCCACGAGTCGCGGGTGCTCTGAGCGGCCGCCCTGGTTCCTTCTCCCGCGCGGTGAGCCGCCTTAGGATGGGCCCCGGTGGGGGACCCTTCCGGCTTGGAGCCCGACGACCCGGCGGCCCGGCGCATGGCCCGCCGCCTGTGGCGGCTCCTCGAGCCGTACCACGCGGTGACCTACTTCGCCCCCGAGAGCCGACAGGCATACGCGGCCGCCGGCCTACGGGGATTCTGGATGGGCTATTTCGGCGGCCGGGCGGCGCCGATGGGGCCGGTCGCCCCGGCCGTGGTGACCGCCACCTTCTTCAACTTCGCCCCGGCCATGGTGGCCCGCTCGGTCCCGGACGCGTGGGCCTTCGCCCCGCCCCCGGCGATCCTCGAGGCCAGGCTGGCCGCCGTCGACGAGGCGCTGGCCCGCCTGCTGGGCCCGGCCATCTCGGAGCCGGCGGTGAGGGAGGCGGCGGCGCTGGCCGCGGCGGCGGTCGGGGAGGCCGAGACCGGCGGCCGGGCCCTCGCCGCGGCGAACGCCGGCCTGGCCGTCCCCGAGCCGGCCCATCTGCAGCTCTGGTGGGCCGCCACCTGCCTGCGGGAGCACCGGGGGGACGGCCACATCGCCGCCCTGGTCCAGGCCGGGATCGACGGGTGCGAGGCGCACGTCACCCTGGTCTCGACCGGCGCAGTGCCCCGGGAGGCCCTGCAGCCGTACCGGGGGTGGACCGACGACGAGTGGTCGGCCGCCGCCGAACGCCTCCGCTCACGGGGCTGGCTCGACGGTGCAGGGTCGCTCACTGCACCGGGTCGCCGGGCCCGGGCCCGGCTAGAGGACGAGACCGACCGGTTGGCCGCGGCGCCGTGGCGCCGGCTCGGTCGTCCGAGGGCCGAGCGCCTCATCGAGCTGCTCGAACCCCTGGCCGCAGCGATCCGGGCGGCCGGCGAGATCCCGGTGCCGAACCCGATGGGCCTGCCCGCGAGCTGAACGGGCGGCGACGTGGCCGTCCCGAGGCGACCCGACCCTCAGAGGTTGGTCTCGTCGGGGGGTACGTCGGGGAGCGGGGGGGCACCGCCCGGGCGGTGCCGGTCGCCGGCGGCCGGACCGTCGAGCACGTACGAGGTCATCGACAGCGAGCCGTAGGCGTAGCCGTCGACGAGCGTCCGGGCCGGGTGTCCCGCCGCCCGGGCCAGCCCGGCCAGGTAGAGCAGGGGGATGAAGTGGTCCGGGGTCGGCACCGCCAGGGCGAAGTCGGGGTGCCCGTCGAGCCCGGCCACCTGCTCGGGATCGCTGAGCATGGCCTCGCGGGCGGCCTCGTCGAAGCGCCGGGCCCAGCCGGTCCCGGCGTCGGGTCGGGTGGGGTCCATCCGCCCGAGATTGTGCACCACGTTGCCGCTGGCCACGATGACCACGCCCTCGTGGCGCAGGGGCGCCAGGGCGGCCCCCAGCCCGAGGTGGTAGCCGAAGGGCTTGGTTGCGTTGACCGCCAGCTGCACCACCGGGATGTCGGCCTCGGGGAAGGCGTGCACCAGCACCGACCAGGCCCCGTGGTCGATGCCCCAGCTGTCGTGGTCCTCGCCCACCCAGACCGGGTCGGCCAGCTCGGCCACCCGGGCGGCCAGGGCGGGATCGCCGGGAGCGGGGTAGTCGACGGCGAAGAGCTCGGGGGGGAAGCCGTAGAAGTCGTGGATGGTGCGCGGCTGTTGCATTGCCGTGACCGCCGACGCGTTGATGAACCAGTGGGCCGAGATGACGAGCACCGCCCGGGGCCGCTCCATGGCCGACCCGAACTCCCTCCAGGCCTCGGTGTAGCGGTTGTGCTCGAGCGCGTTCATCGGGCTGCCGTGGCCCAGGAAGGCGGCCGGGGTGACCGGGCCGCTCCGAGCGGCGCTCTGCGCGACCTCTACCATCTCGCCTCCTGACGCTCGCCCGGTCGCCGGTCCAGGACCCGGTCCGGGGGAGCGGTCAGTTCGCATCCGGCCGCCGCAGCGGCGACCCGGGCCGGATCACATTGCTGTCGGGGTCCCACGACAAGGGACGGAGACCCACCGGAGGCGTGGTCCGGTGAGTCCCCCCGGGCCCGGTGGACGCGTCGTCTCAGGCGAACACCAGCTGGCCGTAGGTGCTGCAGAGCCCGAAGGCGTCGATGATGAGGAAGGCGGCGATCACCGCCAGGACCACCGGGCGGCGCCAGCGGCCGCCGCCCCGGGCCAGGGCCGGGGGCATGTACCAGTCGGGGAGTGGCCCGGGGAGCCCGGAGAGGTACACCGACAGGGGGACCGCGTCCTCGTCCAGCGGCCGGTCCACCGGGGCCGCCAGGGCCAGGTCCGCCAGCTCGTCGTCGCTGAACGGCTCGGGCGCCGGCACGGCGCTGCGCTCGATCCTCGGGTCCCTCATGCGACGCCCTTCCGACTTCGACCGGTGGTCGCCACCGGTCGTCGACACCGATCGTACCGGCGGGGTCCGGGCGGGCGGCGGCGGGAGCCTTACGATTCTCGAACGACACGCTCCGGCGTCCCCACCAGGGCGTTCAGTGTCGCCGACGGAGGGTCTTGTCGGCGATCGACGGCGGCTCCCAGGCGCCGTCCCCCGGGTTGAGGTCGCTGCCCGGCGGGACGATCTCGTCGATGCGGTCCAGCACCTCGTCGGAGAGACGGTGCTCGACCGCGCTCAGCTGGGACTCGAGCTGCTCCATCGTCCGGGGTCCGATGATCGGGGCCGTCACCGCCGGGTGGGCCAGGACGAAGGCGAGGGCCAGTTCGATCAGGGTCAGCCCCGCCTCGTCGGCCACCTTGGCCAGCTCGGTGACCACCTCCACCTTGCGCCGATTGCCCGGGAGGGAGAGGTCGTAACGGTCGGGTACCATGGCCGACCGCCGGCTCTTGTTCGCCTTGCCCTCCCCGAACTGCCCCGAGAGCCAACCGCCGGCCAGCGGGCTCCAGCTCAGGACCCCCATGCCGAACTGCTGGCAGACCGGCAGGACGTCGGACTCGACCGCCCGGACCAGGATGGAGTAGGGAGGCTGTTCGGTGACGAACCGCTCGCGGTTGCGCCGCTCGGCGATCCAGTGGGCCTCCACGATCTGGTGGGCCGGGAAGGTCGAGCAGCCGAAATAGCGGATCTTGCCGGCGTGGACCAGATCGCT
>Ga0182024_10010607_pt1 | contig 18738 bp, 17 predicted proteins | sample P32metaG_FD_120480 | JGI IMG/M metagenome (GOLD analysis project Ga0182024, IMG submission 120480) | Permafrost microbial communities from Stordalen Mire, Sweden - P3-2 metaG (Illumina Assembly) | ecosystem: Environmental > Terrestrial > Soil > Wetlands > Permafrost | place: Sweden: Stordalen... | reverse complement strand
GGCGAACGACGACTCGAACCTCCGGCCCGCAAGGGGCTCAACTTGCTGAACCGCCGTATGCGGACCCGCCTGTACGGTGGTGTGGGAGGGGCGAGCAGGTGACTGCTCCCCCTATCCCGATTTCCCGCACTTATTCGATTGCGACAAGCAAATTCTGCGCGAACGGCCATTCCTTGTCGATCCACTGGCCTTCACAGCGGAACCCAGTATCGGCGGCCATCTCCAACACTTCTTCCGCTTTATATTTGTGCGAGCTCTCCGTCCAGATGGTCTCCCCTTGATTCAGCATCACCCGCAAACCCGCTTCCGGTATGTCCACGGCTTGCCTGCGCAGGGAACAGAGGTGCATCTCGATGCGCCGTTCGTTGGCGTTCCAGCGCGCTTCATGGCGGAAAAATTTAAGGTCAAAATTCGCGCCCAGCTCTCGATTGATGCGCCCCAGAATGTTTAGATTGAACGCCGCCGTCACTCCCGCGGGATCGTCATAGGCCAGAATCTGCGTTTTGATATCTTTCTCCAGATCGGTGCCCAGTAGCAACGCATCTCCCGGAAGTAAAGTTTCACGCAGTTCACGCAAAAAATTGCGCCCGGCATCGCGGTCAAAATTCCCGATGGTGCTGCCCAAAAAGAGCACCAGCAGGTGATCCGCTTCTTTGCGGCGGTCCGCTACCGCGCGAAGCCCCTCCAGGTAAGGCCGTTCGTAGCCCACCACGCTTACCAGATCAATCTGCCCCATTTCTTTTTCACAAGCAGCCAACGCCGACGGCGAAATCTCAATGGGGTAGTAATAGGTTTTCTGGCGCTGCGACAGTGCCTCGAGAATCCAGCGGGTCTTCTTTCCGGTACCGCTGCCCAGCTCCGCCACTTGCAGCGGCGAAGGCAATCGATTCACGATTTCGCGCGCATGATTTTGCAGCAACCGCGCATCCGCGCGCGTCAGGCCATATTCGGGCAGCACGCAAATGGCCTCAAACAGCGCCGAGCCCACTTCGTCGTACAAATATTTTGACGGTAGCTCTCGCTGTCCGCCCTTGGTTAATCCCGCGCGAACTTCCGCAGCGAATTCCGATACGCGTCGAGTTGCTACGGCTTGAGTCGACATAAAGGGCGCTTTCCTTCTGGATTAGTCTTCTACGCAACGGAATGTTGCGTATACGTACGGATAGTGGCGCTGAAACCAGTTGCGAAATGACGGCCGCAACATGCACGCAGCGGTACGCGGCGAGCCGCCCTTCATCACGTAATGCTTACTGTCAAAAAAATTCGCCGAGTATCCAGGGTAGAAAGACATGGCCTTGAATCCCGGGAACGGTGCGAATTCCGTTCGCGTCCATTCCCATCCGTTGCCGACCAGGTCCTGCACATCAAAAGCGCTGGCTCCCGCCGGATGCGAGCCCACGGGTGATGGTTCCCAGGAATGAAAATCAAAATTACCGTGGCGCTCGGTCGGCGCTTCATTCCCCCATGGATAGAATCGTTCCGTTCCGGAAGTTTTGGGGCTTCCGTATGCCGCACGATGAAACTGCGCCTCGGTCGGCAATTTTCTTCCCAGCCAATTCGCGTACGCAGTAGCCTCGGCGTGGCTCAAGTAAACCGGCCAGTCACGCGGTAATCGCACCTCGCCAAACATTCCGCGGTATAACCACAAATTTCCATCGCGCCGCCAGAACGCGGGATGCTCCACATTGTTCGCGGTTTTCCAATTCCAGGGTTCGTCGTCCCACAACGCGCGATTCTTGTACCCGCCGGCCTGGATGAATCGCAGATAATCGCCGTTGGTTACATTGCACTTCTCGATGGAAAACGCCGGAACATCCACTTCGTGCGCTTCCATTTCGTTGTCCCATCCGAATTCGTCGCCCTTTTCTTTCACTAGGCCCAGGGTAGCCCGCCCTGCGGGGATTTCAGTCAGGTCTGGCTTGACGCGCGGCTTTGCGGCTTTTCTTGTAATCTGTTCGCCGATTTTTTTCTCGCTGGGCAAGCGGTGCAACATATACGCGAGAGTTTCGGCATGCATCAAGCGGTGCTCGACGGCTACTTCGAGCATCGTTCTCAATTGCGGGTGGCCTTTGTCCGGCTTGCTCAGGGCCTCGTTTATCGCTTCGTCCAACTTGTCGCGTACGGCATGCACGTAGGAGGTAATTTCATCGCGCTGCGGCCAGTCCGAGGGTTTATCGGTGGGCAATCCGCCGCCGACCGGATCGATGCCAAAAGAAAACAATTGATCAAAGGTGCGCTGGAACGGTCTTAAGCCAAATGCTCTTTCGGCGAGCAAGTTCCAGTCAAAAGCTTCCAGATGCCCGACGTAAAAAATAATACGGTGGCGCTCTGAGATGGGCCGGTCATATATGGACTCGTTTCGCACTATCGCAAACAGTTCATCGGTACGTGCGCGAGCGTCATCTAGTCGCGCTGAGAGATCATGGCGCAGGCGAGCCGCGCTGGTTATCGTGCCCATGATTCGTTACCCCGGTTGATTGAAGAACTAGTCATTGGACGAGGTGAAGTCCTAAAGTGTTTCAGATTCCGTTGCGGTGCGGGGCGTTAGATGCTCTATGATAGGCCCCCGATGCGGCCGGTCAATAGGACCCCTAGGACCCCTGGAAACGAGGCTCCCATCTCTTCAGCAACCGCTGACCCTATCATCGAGTTCCAGAGCGTGACATACAGCGTTAAGGGTAGGACCGCGCCCCTGATCTCCCAGCTCTCCATGTCGGTTAACTCCTCGGAAACATTGGTCTTACTGGGTCGCAGCGGTAGCGGGAAAACTACCCTGCTCCGGCTCATCAATCGCATGCTGGTGCCTTCGTCCGGCGCGGTCATGGTGGAAGGGAAGTCGACTAGGGAGTGGGATGCTATTCGGCTGCGCCGCCACATCGGTTATGTCATTCAAGAGGCCGGCTTGTTCCCTCATTTCACCGTGGCAGAAAATGTTGGGTTGGTTCCCAAGTTGGAAAAATGGGATGCGGCGCGAATTGCCGCGCGCACCAATGAATTGTTAAGAATCGTAGGTCTTGATCCAAAAGAGTTTGTAGGACGGCGTCCTGCGCAACTCTCCGGCGGCCAGCGTCAACGCGTCGGCGTTGCTCGCGCGCTTGGTGCGGACCCTTTCATCCTGCTTATGGACGAACCTTTCGGCGCACTCGATCCGGTCACCCGTTCCGAGTTGCAGCGTGAATTTTCTGCACTGGCCCGCCGCCTGGGCAAAACCATTGTCTTCGTCACTCACGATCTGCGTGAAGCTCTCCTGCTGGCGTCGCGTATCGTGCTGCTGCAAAACGGCCGAATTGTAGCCAGTGCCAAACCTCAGGAATTTCTCCGCATCGACCATCCGGAAGTGAAAGCGTTCAGCGCTTCGCTTCACACGGTTCCGGGAGCGCCCGCATGACGCCCTGGACGTTCATGGTCACGCACCGCTCGGAAATCTGGAGCGCCACGCTGGACCATATCGCGCTCGTATTAATTGCCATGTCGATTGCCATCGTGATTGCTGTGCCGCTGGGCATGGTTATCGTGCAGCGTCCCGCGCTGCGCACTTTTTCTCTGGGCCTGGCCAGCGTTTTTCAGACCATTCCCAGCCTGGCGCTGTTTGGATTTTTGATTCCCATTCCATTTATTGGCGGCATCGGCCCGCGCACCGCGATTGTCGCGCTGGTGCTCTACGCGTTGCTGCCTATTCTTCGTAACACGTATGTCGGACTCACTGGCGTTGACCCGGCTGTGCTGGAAGCTGCTGAAGCTATGGGCATGACCAACACGCAAATTCTGACTCGCGTGCGCTTGCCGCTCGCTTTGGGAATTATTTTGGCCGGCATCCGCACCGCGACAGTAATCACCATTGGAGTCGCTACTATCGCTGCGGCGATTGGCGCGGGCGGTTTGGGTACATTTATCTTTCGAGGAGTGGCGATGGTCAGCGATGCGGTGATTCTCGCAGGCGCAATCCCTGCGGCTCTGTTAGCGATCCTCGCCGATGTGTTCCTCGCGTTAATCGAGCGGCGCCTGCGTGTCCAATAATTTTTACCCGCATCGCCCGTACCGATCGATCAGGATACTTCGTCCTTCCTCTTTAGTACTGCGCATGAGAAATTAGTGCGCTGATGCGCCGACTCTTTTCCTTAATCCTTGTTGTAACGCTCGCGTTTCTCACTTCTTGTCACGCCCCAAAACCTCAAATCGTAATCGGCTCCAAATTTTTCACGGAACAGGTTGTTCTCGCCGAGCTGCTCGCGCAGCACATCGAAGCGCGCACCGGCATTCACGTGGAGCGCAAAACAAATCTTGGCGGCACTCTGTTGGTTCACAAAGCCATGCAAGCCGGCCAAGTCGACCTTTACGTCGAGTACACCGGTACTGCACTGAATGCTGTTCTTAACGAAAGTCCGACCGGCAATTCTTCTACGGTGTACCAGCGCGTGAAGCAGCTTTACGGCGAGCGATTTAATTTCGAAGTTACCGAGCCGCTGGGCTTCGAAAATACTTTCGCCATGGTGATACGTGGCGAGGACGCTCGGCAGCTCCATCTGCAGCGCATGTCAGACCTCGTTCCGGTCGCCCCCAGGTGGCGCATCGGCGTTGGTTTTGAATTTTTGGAGCGCTCCGATGGTTTTCGTGGATGGAGTGAACGTTACGGCTTGCATTTTGCCCAGCAACCCAGCGTGATGGATCTCGGCCTGATTTATCGTGCGCTGCAGGATCACAAAGTGGACATTGTGGCCGGCAACTCCACCGACGGCGTCATCGACTCGCTGCACCTTGCGATCCTGGAAGATGACCGCCATTACTTTCCTCCGTATGACGCAGTGCCGATCGTCCGCCGAGCCACGCTTGAAAAATTTCCGCAACTGCGCGGCGCGTTGGCGGAGTTAGGCGGCAAAATCAGCGGGCAAGACATGCGCCACCTCAACTACCTTGTCGATGGGGAGCAACGCGACGTAGCCGCGGTAGTCCGCGAGTATCGCCAATCGCACAATTTGTAACGAGTGTTGCTAAAGAAATCGCACCCGCCTTCGCCGCATTTGTGCGCGCGCAAACTTAACGCTACTATTTCCAAATCGCATGGCCCGGTCATTTATCGCTACATTGTTCTCGTTATTCGCGAGCACGGCGCTGTGGGTTCCGCGCGCCGCGGCTCAAACTAATGAAGGCTCGGTCTACGGCCCGCTGCCTGTTTTTGAATTCCATAGCGGCTTTTGGGTCAATCTTCATCACACGCTTTATCAGGAAGCAAAATTCGGCCCTTCGCCGGGCTCGCCGACGGGTGCCGACAATGATAAGGCGCCCGGGAAAAACCGGCCCACGCTGAAATCTTCTCCCAGCGCGAAGTCCACTCTAACGCCCGCGGAGCAGCGCGCCTGGAACGAAGCCCTCAGCTATTACGCGGCCAACTATGTCGACAAGGATTTGCTATTCACCACCGAGCTGATCCTGATAAAAAATCAGCTCGGCGATTTCGATGGCTGCGATGAATTGTCTGGAAGAAAAAAGGAAACCTGCAACGCGGGCCTGCCGGCAAATCTAACCCACGTATTGGAAGAAGCCGCGCCAGTCTATCGCGCGCATCAATGGCCGAGCCACGATCTGGCCAATCGCCGCTGGGTGATGCGCGTCGCGCCGCTCGTGCGCGAACAGGGGCTGGGACTTTCACAGCGGCTCGCGGATATTTATCAAACAAAGTGGCCCAAGGAAAAAATCCGCGTGGACGTTTGCGCTTACGCCAATCGACAGGGCGCTTACACTACGCTTGATCCCCTGCGTGTCACCATTTCCAGTATTGACCCGCGCAACCAAGACGTCGAAGCTCTGGAAGTGCTTTTCCACGAAGCCTCGCACGGCATCGCTGAACCGGTGCAGCAGGCCATCATCCGCGAATGCCGCCAGCGCGAAAAAGGCATCCCGCGCGACCTGTGGCACGCGCTGATCTTTTACACCACGGGAGAAGTAATCCGCCCAGTCATCTCTACCACAACCACCGACACCACCTCGGGTAAGGTCTCCACGACGAGCTATACCCCCTACGCCATTCGCGAAGGCATCTACGCGCGCGGCTGGGACGGATACTTCAAGCTGCTCACCCAATTCTGGCAACCATACCTTGACGGCAATTCCACATTTGACGACGCCATCGCCCGCATGGTCTCCGCGCTATAACAGATAACTATAATTTCGGTATCGGGAGCGTCTAAGAGTGTCTTTTCAAAAGTGATTTTTTTCGATGCATGCAAGAAGTTTCTCAAACTCCCTCCGCCCTTATTCACAGAACCGTAACTTTTCCCTGCATTTCTATTTACACGGCTGCCTTATAAAGTTCTCGGCGGTTGAGTGTCCTCGATATCCACAGCCCGCCCTTCAATTGACATTCAAGGTGTGCAACTTGTGTTATAAAGCTCGATAACTCTTTGGCGAAAAAGGGGTGTGGGAAATGTCGAAGCCGGTGCGTCCGCTAGCGGTCTTTCTATGTGCGTTTCTCTTGGTGCTTGTACCTTGCTACGCGCAACAATCACTCGGTTCGATCAATGGTACGGTTGCCGACAGCTCCGGCGGGGCAGTATCGAATGCGACCGTAAAAGTGCGCAATCTCGCGACCAACGATGAGCGCACTGTGTTTACCAAGAATGATGGCTCCTACCAAGTGGCCGATCTGGCGATCGGAACTTACGAGGTCAGTTTTTCGCGTGATGGATTCGAAACCGAGCTTCACTCCCAAGTTATCGTCCAGGGCAATCGCACCGCAACGGTAAACGGAGCGCTGCAGCCCGGGAAAGTTTCATCGACCATCACCGTGAACGGCACTCCGCTACTGGATGAGACGGACATCACCAACGGCTATACCCTCGACAGCGAACTGGTTCAAAGCATCCCTCTGGGTACCGGTTCTTTCACACAACTCGCCACCTTGGCGCCGGGCGTCAATGCCGATCCGCTGGGCGGCTCTGGCGTTAACGCCGGTTTGGGCAATCAAAATATTTTTGCCAACGGCCAGCGTGATACCAGTAACAGCTTTAGCTTTAATTCCGTTGACGCAAACAATTTGTTCAACGGTTTATCCTCCAGCGCCATCGGAGAGAGCCGCTTCATCTTCAATACCAACGAGCAGTTGAAGGCAGGCGGCGTGGTCCAAACCAATACTTCCATTTTCGACGCCATTGGCCAGGGCCTGCCCTCGCCCCCACCGGAGACCATCGAAGAAATTCACGTAAACACTTCTATGTACGACGCTTCTCAAGGGGCCAATAGCGGCGCGCACATCGCTGTGGCTACCAGGTCCGGGACCAACCAATTTCATGGCCAGGCATATGAATACCACCAGACTTCTGGATGGAATGCCAACCAGTTCTTCCTCAACGCCGCAGGAATTCCCGAGCCGCCGCTCCATCGCAACACTTTTGGCGCCACATTTGGCGGCCCCATCCTGAAAGACAAACTTTTCTTTTTTGGCTCTTACCAGGGGCAGCGAGTCACTGACGCGACCAATGGCTCGACGAATTTCATTAACGTGCCGACTGGCCTTACCAATGATCGTAGTGCCGCTACTCTTGCAGCATTGGCTGGCGTCCCCGTCGGAAGCATCGACAACGCGGCGTTAACCATCCTGCAGGCAAAAACCCCCGGCGGCCAGTTCGTAGTCCCATCACAATCCGTCACCGATCCAAACTTGTTAGCACTTGTAGGCGGTAACGCCGTCGAGACCGGCCCACCCAGCACTTTCAAAGCGGACCAGGTTAATTTCAACCTCGACTATTTGTTCAGCACCAAAGACCACATCGCGGGAAAATATTATTTCCAGAACGACCCCAGCACCAGCCCGTTTGCGACCAGTGATGTGCTTGGATTTCCCCAGACGCTGCAAGCCGGCAGCCAGGTTTTCTCCCTCGATAACACCACGGTGTTGACTCCCAATGCCACCTGGGAGCAGCGCATCGGATTTATCCGCCAGATCGCAAATGCCACCACCACACAACAATATAGCGCCAAGACCCTGGGCATTAACCTCTTGGGTAGCCAACTATTCCCCGGTTTCACCATCACCGATGCCGGATCCGGCAACGCCAGGGGGCTGGGCATCGGTCCCGCCAACAATTTTGCGAATGCCGGCGTATTTCAGAATCACTTTGACGTTGGCACCAATTACAACTGGACCCACGGTCGGCACACCGTATCCTTCGGTTTCAACTGGGACCACGGCCAATTGAATGTGCTCAATCGCGAAAACCAGGTCGCCTCCTTCACCTTCGCAGACTTCCCAAGTTTCCTCACTGGAACTATGGGCGGGAGAGCTGGCGGCGGTCTGCTTTTGAATGGAGAAACCAATCGCTACTATCGCGCCAACCAGACCGGCCTGTTCGTTCAAGACTATTACAAGATCAAATCCAATTTAACGATCACCGCCGGCTTGCGATGGGATTGGGATGGGCCGCTAGTCGAAAAGAACGGCCTGCTTACAAATTTCTACCCGAAGGACTATTCCTATAATCTGGCCACCGATACCATCAACAACATCGGACTCGTGGTGGCGGGCAATAATCAGCAGTTCTGCGGTTCCAAGAAGTCTTCTTTTTGCACCAATGATTCCACTTTAACCGGACGCCAGTGGCTCCTGGAGCCGCGCATCGGCATTGCCTGGACCCCCTCGTTCATCAAGAATTTCGTGGTTCGCGCCGGTTTCGGGCTCTACGCTGACCGCGGCGAATTCTTCACCGAATTTTCACCTAGTGCCGGTCTAGGCATCAGCGGGCCCTTTGGCGTCACCGCCGAGCAACCCTTCACCGTGCCCCTGAACACCTCTTGCACCGGCGTTCAGTGCTTGAGCAACAATCCATTCGGAACCGCGAAGCCGGCGCCACCTCCCAACAATCTGTCGGGTGTAGCCGCTCTCATCCACAATCAATCGGGACTCAGCGGCTGTGCGGAACCAGTGACCCCGACTTGCTCGCCTTCTGGCACACCTTTACTGTCATTTCTCTTTGGCGGTTACGATCCGAAGAATACCCTGCCGTATTCTGAAAATTGGACGCTTGATGTTCAATGGCAACCCGCCAACACCGTGCTGGTGGATATTGGATACGTTGGAAATCGCGGCTTGCACCAACTGCTTCCCGTACCTTTTAATCAACCGGGAATCGCCACTCCGACGCACCCCATCAACGGTCAGATTTATTCCTACGGCTATCAAGCCACGGACGCGGCCGGGGCGGTTCTCCTGACCGAGCAGGTCGGTACGACCAATGCCAGCTTCACCGGTGCCGATGGCAACACCGCTCTCCGGGTGCCTTACATAGGCTACAACCCCAACTCGAATTTCTGGGAGGCCGAAGGCGTTTCCAGCTATCACGCGCTGCAGGTTAGCGTGAAGAAGCGCCTAAGCCACGGCCTTATGGTGAATGCCTCTTATACCTGGTCCCACACTTTGGACGAAGGCAGCGGTATCGCCGAAGGACTTTTTTACAACGGAAACGATCCACAAAATCCCAGGAGCGGCTACGGCAACTCCGCTTTCGATCGTACCCACGTCTTCACCATCAGCTACCTGTATCAAATTCCTGACATCGTCAAATCGGGATTTTTGAAATACGCTGTGAATGGCTGGGGTGTGAACGGCATCACCGTCTTACAGAGCGGTCTGCCCTACAGCATTTATGACTTTTCGGGAGCAGTAGCGAGCCAGTATTTCTCCGCAGATGACTTCATCACCAATCCGTTACTCGGCACGCCAGGCACGAATCCCAAGGCCGCGCAACTGCAGGGCACTACCGGCGTAAATCCCGCGAACCCCGTGTTCAACATTGGTCAGTTCGGCGTGCTTGTAAATGCGCCGGGAACCAACGGTGTGCCACCTTGCGGTCCGACGACTGGTCAGCCTAACAATCCCACTGCCGCCTGCGATTTTTCCGAAACGGGTTTCTCCAATGTGGGGCGCAATATCTACAGGGGACCATTTCAAGTGCGGTTTGACTTCAGTGCGTCCAAGACCTTCAAGCTCAACGAGCGCTTTTCTCTGCGCTACGACGCGCAATTCTTCAACATCTTTAATCACCCTAGCTTTGACGCGCCGAACAATAACGTAAGTCTCGATCCTTGCTTCGGTCCCAACGTGCAAACTGCTCCGGGCGGGTTCTCTTGCCAATGGCTTGGAACGATCCCGGCCGTGGGCAACTCTGGCCCTCTTGGAACCGGAACGGGTCCCACCGGGACGGGCTTCATTCAAAACACTATCGGAAGCCCGCGCATCATTCAGATGGCGCTGCACCTGATCTTCTAGGTCGGCTGTTGAAGCCCAGGATGCATGGCCTTGCGGCGCCACGAATTGAAACTACCTAAGCCGCGGGGTCACCGAGATACGTGGCCAAAAACCACGTGTTGCCGAGCGCATCTTTAACTGCCGCGGAGCGCTCGCCGTAAGGCTTAGTTGCCGGGGTCTCAATCGAAGTGGCTCCCGCGCGTATCGCGTCTGCGTAACGAGCGTCTGTGTCCGGGACGTACGCGTGCAAATAGCATGGCACCGGCTGAAACTCCCCGTGAGCTTCATCGATTTCAAACGTGGCATGGCCGATTCTTATTGTGGCGTGAAGTATTTTGCCCTCCGGCGACTCTGTCACGCCCAGAGCCTCCGCGCGGAAGGCCGCTTCTGCGAACGGAATCATCTTCTCTGCGCCACGAAGATGGAGATAGGGCTGCACACTGAGCGCTCGGTCGTGGCCCGGCCAGTCCTTTGCCTGCGCGATGTACCACACGTTGCCCCACTCATCTTTCGCGCAGCCCTGGCGGTCGCCCGAGACGTGTTCGCCCACCGGGTAAATCGATGTCGCACCGGCCCGCAAGGCCCGCTCATGGGCGGCGTCGGCATCGCCGACATACAAGTGAGTCGTGTTTGACTGCGGCGGATGTTGCTCGCTGGCCTCAGCCACCTCAATCACCGAATTGCCGATGCCGACTTCCGCGTGCATTACCGCACCGTCGGGACGCGGCATGCGCAACCGTTCCGTGCCTTGAAAAGCAGTTTTGAGGAATTCAATAAACTTGCCGGCTCCCTTCACTACCATGTAAGGCGCGATATTGTTAAAACCGGGCCGCACATAGGGCGGGAGTGTCACTGATGTTTCCGAAGATTTCGCGGTTCCCTCGTTCACAGTCTTCTCCTTCGATGATCGGGGGGGCAAACTAATCTCGTCGACTAGGCGGCGTCCAAACGCACCATGAGGCCCGCCTGGACGTACGCCGGTCAAAGCGCATTAGAAACTCCTCATCTCAATTCCCTTGCTGTCCACGTACAGACATTCTGCTAAAGCCTTTCTCGTTCCTGGCCGATAAACAAGCTGAGGCACAAAGGTCCTCTTCCCATGAGTCTGTCCATCCATAGCACAGCGCCGGCTGCTCCGGCGGCTAATCTTGCTCCAGCTCCAGCAGTGAACTCCACTTCGGACACCAAGTCACCGGCTCCAAGTCAGAAACAGGCTCCCTCGCAGGCCGCAGTGGCACCAAGCACCCCTAAAGACACCGTTCAGATCAGCACCGCTGCTCAGACGGCTCTTCAGGAATCCAAGGAAAGTCAGGCGCAGACCGCCACAGAGGCCGCTCACGGCGACCGCCAGGCAGTGAAATTGCTCGCGAAGGAGACTGCAAAGAAGTAATTGCGACCGATGTAGCGACAACTGGCTATTCGCACGCCACGGGGGAAACGCTGGATGGAAGAAGACTTCCAATTTTTCACGAGCCATCCAGCGATCTCGCCTGGCCTCTCACTCGAATTTGCAATCATCTCGAGCGCATGCCGGTAGGGAATGTAACGCAGCCGCAAGGCTCGCTTCATTTTCTTAGGATTTAAACTCGCGGAGTCAACAATCCTGGCGTCGCGAGTTTTATTTATTTTTGGTAGGCGAGACGTTGGCGCGCATACGTCGCCCACGAGCTATCAGGATCGAGCTCCAAATATTTTTGCCAGTGGCGCCGAGCTTCGACGTAGGCGCCGAGTTTGTCGCATACAAACGCCAGGTTGTACTGCGCGTCCGCGTGCTCCGGATCGAGCTGTACTGCGCGGCGCAAGTGACGCCGTGCCTGATCGTCGTGCCCGGTTTCTTCCAGCGCGCTCCCTAGATTGAAGTGAGACAGCATGTGCTCGGGATGAAGCTTTACGGCGTGCCGGAAAAGAGCTATGGCGTCTTCGAGGTTGCCCTCTTCGTAAGAAAGCGTGCCCAGATTATTCAGCGCATCCACGTTGTCCTGATCGGTGTCCAGCGCAGACCGATAGGCTTGAGCCGCCAAACGCGGCCCAGCCTCTGATGCATTTTGCTCTTCGTTTTTGACGCCCAGGGCCACCCAATCGCTCGCGCTGCGCTGTGGCATCATGCGAACTTTTTCGGTTAGCTCGCGAGTTTCAAAATTGAGCATGATTTGCCCGGATATGGGTTCGAGCTGCACGCCGGCGCGCTCCACGATTACGTCCCGGCCGTTCGAACGAATGCGTAATTCGGTCAGCGGAGACTGCACTTCGGCGAGTTTTTGTTGCAAAGCCACAATGGAGCGCTGCAGCCGTTGCGCTGGGACCCCTTTTTCGATGAGTTGCTTGGCGGTTCGGAGGGTAATCAGGTCGCGGAAGTCGTACGACTTCTCGACACCGCTTTTTCGTGGCTCGACCAGGCGCAACTTTTCCCAATAGTTGAGCTGTTTCTCGGTCACATCTAGCATGCGTTGAAATTCAAGGCGCGAGAATCGATCGCTGGTTGCCATCAAATAAAAACTAGCCTACCGCCTTCTTGTTCGACTTGCGACTCGATTGTGTTGCCTGTGAGGCCGAAGAGCCCGAAGAAATGGAGCGCACCGGAGGTTTTTTGCTGGCGCTGGCGGCCGGTTTGGCATTGATGCTCTTGCGCAACGCATCCATCAAATCGATGACCGGAGCGCGTACCGGGTGAGTCGTCGCGGTAACTTCCTGGCCCTTTTGTTTGGCGGCGATCATCGCCTGCATACTTTCCATGTATTCGTCGCGATATTTTTCCGGCTCAAAAGTCGCTGCCAGGCTTTCGATTAATTGCATGGCCAGCTTCTTTTCCTGTTCCTTGGGCTCCACTTTATCCTGATGCGTGAATTCCGCAACCTCTCGAATTTCGCTCTGATAGAACATGGTGTGCAGCGTCATGCCCTGCTCACGCGCGCGGATCACCACGATGTGTTCGCGCTGGTGCATGGTTACTTTGGCGATGGCCGCGTAGCCGGAATCTTCCATGGCCTTTAACAAAAGCGAATAGGCTTTCTTGCCTTCATCTTCCGGCGTCAAGTAATACGAAGCGTCGTAATACAGCGGATCAATTTCATCCACTTTCACGAATTCGAGAATTTCCATCGCGCGCGCCGAGTCCGGCTCAATTTTGTCCAGGTCGTCGTCGCTGAACAGCACGTACTGATCTTTCTCGTACTCGTAGCCCTTGATGATTTCCGAGCGCTCCACTTTGCGGTCGCAAGTGGGGCAGAAGAGCGGCATCTTGATGCGCGTGTGGCAAACTTCGTGGAGTTGATTGAGGCTGATGCGCTCGCCGCGCGCCGCGGTAAACAGACGAATAGGAATCGAAAGCAGCCCGAACGACAGATAACCTTTCCAGACCGAAGACGCCATGGTGACTCCTCACGGTTAGATATGTGCCTGCCACGGGATAGCAATCAAGGTTAGACGGCACTGCCAGGACGCGCAAGGCGAATCGAAAGCGAAAGTCATCTAATTCGCAACTGGGCGAGCTTTTTCTCTAGGACGGCAAAATAAAAGTAGCATTCAGCGTTACTGGAGAACCGGGTCGGAGGCGCTGCCGACGGCGCCGCCATGGTCCGCGCCGTGCCATCCGCCTTCGGTATCGCGAAAGAAAGAGCGCTTGCCAGTTCGGCCATAAGAGGATGGGATGGCGGACAGTTGATATTTGGCTGGAGCGCCCAGCGTGTCGGCGCCCGCGATGATGATGCGAAATTCATAACCGTCTTTGTTGCCGCTGGCAAGCTCTTCGTCCACCAATCCGGCGTGCTCACGAGTCGCGGCAAGAGTTTTCGCCTGGGTGTTTTTTGCGGAAGCAACCGCGGGTGGCGGACCCAGGCTGCCCAGCGATTCGGGTAAGCGAAAATATGTTCTGCGATAAGTCTTCACGGCGTCGGCAAGTCTTCGTAGATTTCCGAGCGCGGTGCTTTCGTTCGCTTCGGCTTCCTCAGCATCCCACTCTATTTCCAATGAAGGAAGATCCAGAAGCAGCACACCAATGGACAGCAGGCGCCATTGGCCATCTTCGCGCACCAGACCCATGCTGATCTGGCGCACGTTTGCTCCAGTCGAGTCGGTAACATCGCGCAGCTCCATGGGCAGGAATGCCAGATTGTCGCGCGTGTCTGTTCCGCCGATGGACATCTCCGTGGTTAGGTCCGGCGCTTCGCAGCGAACGATCGGACGCCCTGCGGGATTCGCGGTGGTGGTGGCTTTACCTGGCACGTTTAGCAGCACAAAGCGTTTCATCAGCGCGACCCGCGCCGCCGGTGTAAGCCGCTCGAAAGCTTCTTTGCTGCGCGCCGTAAGATATCGCGAAAACTCACTCGCGCTTTGGGAGCACGCGGCTTGCAAAACGTCGCGAAGCGCAGCGGCCGGACCACTTGCCGCAACCGGTGGCGTTGTCGTACCGTCTGCGTTTTTGACCGCAGGCATGCTAGGCAGACTGGTTGGGCTTTTCGAGGCGTCGCCAGGCCGGGAAGACGATTCCTGCGCCCAGGCATTCGCGTTTGTGGCCAATGCCGCTACCGGCAACACAAATACGATGAAACCGAACCACAACGGCGACACCTGCTGTAAAGATGTGCGCGACAATTTCATTCAAGCCTTCGCGGGACTCAATATTTCGGCGAGGTTTTGCGTGAAACTCGACCGCGGCATCACCTCGTCGCAACCCGCATTTTTGGCCTGTTCGGCCAATTCTCTTTGCACGTGAGAAAGAAACGCCACCACGCGAATGTCTTTCGATGCTGCGCGCAGCTTTACAATGGCGTCGATAGGCTGACTGCGCGCGTTGAGATCCACGATTACCAGTTGCGGGCGCGGCTCTAACAAACCCAGCAGCGCATCCGTATTGGTGGCCACCTTGAATTCAATCCCTAGATGCTTGGCAGTCTCCGCAACTTTCATCTGAAAAAAAATGTCATCCATCAACGCTACGACGCGACCCATAGACTCGATCCTCTGGCAACTATTATGCCTGCTTATTTGTCAGCTGACTCGCAGTCGGCAACTGGCAACGGGTATGATGCGTGTATGCACCGGGGCAGCCACTAAATCGTGAGTGAACTGGCACCAAAACGAACGGCCGATGCACTGGCACAGACGCACTCTGGTCCAGACGTAACGGTGTACAGCAAAGCTGGTTGCCACCTGTGCGATGAAGCCAAGTCAGCGATTGCTCCGCTATTACGCGAATTCCGCTCGACGCTTCGCGAAATTGATATTGAGGGCGACGCCACGCTGATGGAGCGCTTTGGTTGCGACATTCCGGTAATTTATATTGGTCGAAAAAAGGCAGCCAAGCACCGCGTTAACCTGGAACAGTTCCGGCGCCAACTTGAGGACGCATCCTAATGGATGGATCCCGCCAGTGGTTCACAAGTTCGTGTAACGAATATTTGGGAAATTACCGCAAGAAGCGCGAGGATTAATGCCCTCTGTTCGGATTGTGCGCCCCGACGGTCTCGTCGGGAACATCGCCCGCGCGGCCTTTTACGCGGTCGTACACGCTCAGTTGGCTGACCGAACCGATCGCTTCGTTATAGAAAGTAGGCACGCCCAGCGCGGTGCGCAACTCTTCGTTAAATTTGCGCAAGCCTTCAAGATGGCTCGCCAGCGCCGGGAATTTTAATCCATCATCGGTAAGCAAAAATTTCTGATAGCCGGCGTCCCACAAGCGCGTGAACTTCCCGTTCAGCATAATCGTGGGAATGATGGTGAGCCGGTATTGGCCGTCGGGGTCCTGGCGGAACTCCGCTCCAGCGCCATATTTTTCCACCCGCACAACACCGCGGGTGCTGCCCACCGCAAATCCCAGCGCCGCCAGTTGTTCCATGGCCTTGGGAGAAAATCGCTGTTCAATATTCCACATGATGAGATTCAGATTACGATGCGAATGGCAAAGCTGTAAAGCCGGACGCACAGTGGGATGAAATTTCGAGCAACCCAGAACACCAAAGATTTGTCTATCTTAGCGATGAGCAGCGCTATGCGGTTCGACCTCCGCATATGTTTGCGCCGAACTTAAATAAGTCTTGGACAAGCGGTCATGCCACGTCAGTTGATCTTCGTCCCACACCGCCCACAAGAAACCGATTAAACCCATGCCGGCCGACAGCATATAGCCCGCACTGCGAAGCAGCAGCTGTCTTGGTGTGGGAGGTTCCCCGGAAAAGCTTATCACTTGCAATCCGCGAAACATCATGCCGGGCGTCGTAGCGCCAAAAACAGTGAATAGCGCGAAGTATTGAAAGTACACCACGCTTAGAGCCGCCAGGTATACCGCTGCGTTCACTTTGCTTAGTGCGAGTTGTCCCCCGAGTGAACCGAACAATGCTACGAAGCCTCCAAACGCAAAAAGCAAACAGGCTGCGTCGATGATTCCTGCAAGTTGCCGGTCTCCTAGCGGAGCCACCGGATACAAACCCGCGTGAGCTCGTTCCGTTAATTCCCCTGCTTCCTCCCCCGCAGCATCGGTATCGGGTGAGTTCGACACATCGATCATCATGCGTCCGTCCGCGCTGTGGGGCTTCGATGCAATGCGGCCAATGGCGATGGTGAACGCAAAATCATCGTCGCCAGATTGGGAAGAAGGATGGGAAGAAGAAGATTCGTAAGCCATTGACTGCGGTTCCGGGATAGCCGGAATGGCAAGCTCCGCAATCGACGCCGTTGTAGCGTGATTCGCCGCTACAGCGGTCGCCCGTTTGGCCACCACAGGCTCCGCGAACGGTAGCTGCGCCTGCGCTGCGTTGGGAGATACTTTGCGGCGCCTCTGGCGATAAGCCTCCAGTCGATTCGCCAATTCACTCCGCCACGCGTAAGTCTGATCGGGCTCAGGAGCGCTGACCTCCAAATCGTCTGGCGAGATGGAGATACTCCCGCCATTTGCACGGAGATCGGCATCCGCGGCGCTGAGCTCCGCACCGTGCCGGGGAAGGACAGAAGCCCTCTCCGTGTCACCTCTGGGTTGAAATTGAGAATCACAGAAACGGCAAGCGTATATGCCCGACGGCAGTATCGCGCCACACTGCAAGCAAGTTTTATTCACCGGTTGTTTTTGCGCTGCGGACGCATCCACTCCGGCGAGGAGAGGAACGTCATGAGAATATCACGGGGAATTTAATCGAGCCAAAAAAGAAGAGACGCTGTTTCGAATAAGACAGCAGTAAATTTCAGTGATTAGCTGGAAGCAAAAAGAAAACTACCCGGACATCTGTTCGGCGAACATATCCCGATTGTGCGCGATACGGCGATCCAAGGCTACCGCCGCAAAATAAGCACATTGCGAACGTTCCGATTCGGTCCAGACGCGTAGCGAAGGAAGCAGCTTTCCCATGATCGTGCCGGCTGCACCGAGCAACCGGAAATACGCGCCGATGGCTTTTATCCCATTGCGGTCTTCACGCCGATCGGGACATAAATGCAGATATTGCATGACCCGTTCGAAATCTTCGCCGCTCGCGCTTCGCCTGATGCCAATCACGTCCTGAACATCGGACGACAGCGCGCGTCGTGCTGACGCGGCGATCAGCGATCTGCAGTACGACACAAAAAATTGCATCAGCGCCGCGACCGAAAAAATAAAAATTATAGCCGCCATCATCGAGGCACCGCCGCGAGGCGTGAGGGCGCCAAGCGCGCCTCATCATCAAACCGCATGAAGGCGTATATCCATGCGATGGGGAGAAATACTCCAGCCATTAATGGCAGGTATGCCCAGACGAACCGAAGGTTGGGATATGCGTTGCGCAGCGCATAACTGGCGGCATTAACACTGAAATACATGCCCAGAGAAAGCACTATCTGGATTACCCGCACGCGGCTCTCGCGCAGCTTGAGAAGCGCGGCCCACAGCACATAGGTCAAAATCAGACCAACGAAGTATAGGTTTTGAGAAATTTCAATTATGTAATGCGTGAGCATCCGCGACTCGGATTGGTGCACCACGCTGTAGGAAAATAGTGTGGTCCCGATGAGCAGCAACATCATAAAAACCCGGAGCCGCATCGTTACTCCGAGTTCCTCGAACACAATCGCGTACAATCCCATCAGTGCGAAGTATAAGCAGATGGTGAGAATGGCGTCCGAGTAGTAATAAAAATAAACATATTCGGACGACGCAAACCCATGCCGCGTAAAGATCAGGTATCGGCCCGCATTTACTAGGACCGACATGGCCATATAAAGATTTAGCGTGAAGTAGCGTCGCAATGGACCGCGAAACAGTGAACACACCACGACCGTGGCCTCTAGTAGAGCGCCTAAGAACCAGATCGTGTATCCGAATGGGCCAACCACGTTTTTCTTTCTAACGTCCTGGCCCTCTTGCGGTTTTATCCGCTTTGAAGTTAGTTTACCAGGGCGTTGCTTGAAACCGTCGGCGGAAGCGGCGGAATTGGTGCCGTTCCGTTCCTCGAAATCATTGGCGGAAGCGGCGGAATTGGTGCCGTTCCGTTCCTCGAAATCATTGGCGGAAGCGGCGGAATTGGTGCCGTTCCGTT
>Ga0182024_10010606_pt1 | contig 18738 bp, 5 predicted proteins | sample P32metaG_FD_120480 | JGI IMG/M metagenome (GOLD analysis project Ga0182024, IMG submission 120480) | Permafrost microbial communities from Stordalen Mire, Sweden - P3-2 metaG (Illumina Assembly) | ecosystem: Environmental > Terrestrial > Soil > Wetlands > Permafrost | place: Sweden: Stordalen... | reverse complement strand
CAGCAGCTCGCCCGCGGCCCAGATCGCCTGGGTGTTGACGTCGGCAACGTCCGGATTCTGGGCGTCGAACAGCATGCGCAGCTTCTCGGCCACGGTCGGCGGCCGTACCTCGTCCTCGTAGAACGGCTCGTCGTCCTCTTCTTCCTCTCCGGGCGCCGGCGTTGGCTTGGCGATCATCAGGCCGCGGCGAATCAACTCTTCATCGAGCCGAGACATCGCCAGCGGGCCCGGCGGCAAGTTTTCCTGATCGGGAACGCGCACGTGCCTCAAAATGGGCCGCGGCATTTCCAGCACGCTTTCGAACGCTTGCAACCGCTCGGTGCGGTCGGCGATGCCCAGATGCTTGAGCAGGAAGGCGCCGTAAAGCGGATGAATGCTGCGGAAGACAAGCATTTTGTCGAGTTCCGGCGTGGCATGCGCCATCACGATCGGCGGGCGCGGCGCGTCCAATGGCGAGCCGGTCGCGTTAGCGACCGGAGGAGCTTCTCCGGTCGCTAACGCGACGGGCTCGCTGGGTTCCAGCGTCACAAAACCTCCACGAGCCAGCGTGCGCAGCATGGTCTCCAGATGCTTCTCCGCCGCGTCGATCCGTGGCTGATCCATCAACCTCTTGCGCAAAAACCCACGAATGCGCGACACCTCCGGCGACAGCTTGAGCAGATACGCCAGCAGCCGCCAGGGAATCGTGCCCTTGCTGTAGAGCTTGCCGGGCGGGGCGGCCTGCAACTGCTTGAACTGCCCTTCCGACCAGTAGAGCCGATTGTCGCCGCGCGTCGGCTTCTTGCGCTTCAGGCCCTTCTTCGCCCGCAAAAGAACCGGGTCCTTGGTCGTTTCGGGAATGGAGTCGTACTTCTCTTTCCAGCGCAAAATGCGCACGTCGTCCTCATGAGCCAGGGCGATGACGTAGCCGCGATCGTCGAACTGCGGCCTGCCCGCCCGGCCAAAAATCTGCTGGGCCGTGCTGGCATCGACCAGCTTCTGCTTGCCCGCGGGGCCTTTCACCAGTGAGCCGAGCACCACGGAGCGGGCCGGCAGGTTAATGCCGGAGGCCAGCGTCTCCGTGCAGATGACCACGGCCAGGAGCTTGCGCGTGAACAGATCCTCGACCGTCCGGCGATATTTTGGCAGCAGCCCGGCATGATGAACGCCGACGCCGCGGTGCAGGAGTTGTTTGAATTTCGGCCCGACGCCCTGCGTCCAGTCGAGCTTGTTGATCTCGGCGTGCAGGGGCGCCCGCTGATGCTCGGCCAGGAGCGGCAGGCCCTTGAGCTGCTCGGCCGTGCTCCAGCATTCGTCGCGGTTGAAGCAGAAGATCAGGGCCGGCATCTTGCGAAGCTGGCTATCGCCCTTGGCCATTTCGACGATCTCTTCGTTGAGGAACTGATCGGGCACCCATTGATAGGTGAGCGGGATCTTGCGTTCCTTGCTTTCGACCAGCTCGAGCTTTCGGCCATGACAGCGATCGAGCCAGTTGAGGAATTCCATGGCGTTGCCCACCGTCGCCGAGAGCAGCAGGAGGCGTATGTGCGTGGGTAACAGGCCGAGCGACAGTTCCCAGACGATGCCGCGTTCCAGATCGTTGAAGCTGTGAAATTCGTCCATGACCACGGACGAGACGTTGCGAAAATCGAAGGCCTCCGGATGCAGCAAGCGATTGAGCAAGATCTCGGCGACGACGATCAGGATGCGGGCGTCGGGATTGACCCGGCGATTGCCGGTCACCAGGCCGATATCCTCGGCGCGAAAGCCCCAGCGGACGGCGCACTCCTGCATCTCCTGAAACTTCTGCTCGGTCAGGGCGATGAGCGGCGTGGTGTAATAGGCGGTGGTCCCGGCATGGAGGGCTTCGAACAGGGCGGCCTGGGCGATGAGCGTCTTACCGGTGCCGGTCGGAGCGCAGACGAGGACGCCCTTGTCGGAAGTGAACCAGGCGAGCAGCGCGTCTTCCTGCACAGGGTAGGGCGGATACGGCAGCTGAGCGAGGTACTTCTCGGCCAGGTCGTCGCGGTTTGTCATGGGCGGTGCGGGAAGGGGGAAGAGAAAATGGGCGGTACAGGGCTCGAACCTGTGACCTCGACGATGTCAACGTCGCGCGCTAACCAGCTGCGCCAACCGCCCGGGGTTCACGGGAATTATAGCGAAGGGCGCGGGCAAGGCAAATGCCGTTTAGCCGCTCGCCTCCGGCGAGCGCGGTTCGTCGTGGGCCAAGCCGATCCGCGCTCGCCGGAGGCGAGCGGCTAAACGCGCCATTCTCCAACCGGACCACGTTCCCTACAATAACGGACCGTATTCCCGATTTATCGTTTCGTCCCCACGAAGTTTTCCGGGAGAGCAACCATGACCCTGATCCATCGCGCCGTCCTGTGCGTTTTGATCCTCGTCATCCCCTCCGCAGCCGCGGCTCAAGAATCCTGGACCGACAAGCTCGTTCTCGTCAAAAAGCCCAGCCCGAAGATCGCCGACGACACCGGCAAGCAGGTCGCCGTTCTCGACGAAGTGGAACTGCTCGTTCGCGGCGAGCAGGCCAATCGCATCAAGGTGAAGAGCCGCCAGGGAGTGGAGGGCTGGCTCGACAAAACCGATGTCGTGCTGGCCGATGATGCGGTCAATTACTTCACCGGCCGGGCCCAGGTCAACAACACCGACCTGTTCGCGTACAACATGCGTGCCTGGGGCTGGCGGCTCAAGGGCGAGCTGGACTCGGCCATCAGGGAATCGACCGCTCTCTTGCAGGCCGATCCGAAGAACGTGCTCGCCTTCACCAACCGCGCGGCCGCACATCAGGAAAAGAAGGACTTCGACAAGGCCCTGGCCGACTTCAGCGACGCCATTCGCCTGGACCCCAAGCTGGCGCAATCTTTCTACAGCCGCGGCACCGTGCATCATGACAAGCAGGACCACGACAAGGCCATCGAGGATTACAGCGAGGCCATTCGTCTCGATCCCAAGTATTGTTTCGCCTACTACATTCGCGGCACCGCCTGGCACGACAAGCACGATGACGACAAGGCCATCGCCGACTTCTCCGAGGCGATTCGTCTCGATCCGAAATACACCTTCGCCTTCAGCGGCCGCGGCAGCGCCTACCGCGACAAGAAGGACTACGACAAGGCAGTGGCCGACTTCACCGAGGCGATGCGGCTGGAGCCCAAGGACTTGGTCATCATCTTCAATCGCGGCTTCACCTTTTGGCTGAAGACGGACTTCGACAAGGCGATCCAGGACTTCACGGACGCGATCCGCCTCGATGACAAGTACGTGATGGCGTTTAACAATCGCGGCCTGGCCTATCAAGATAAGGGCGATCTGGACAAGGCCATCGCCGACTACAACGAAGCGGTGCGGCTCGATCCCCGGTTCAACCTCGGCTTCACCAACCGCGGCGTGGCCCTGAACGCCCGGCTCGACTTCAATCGGGCCATTCTGGATTTCACGTACGCCATCAGCCTGGAGCCGAAGGACCCGGTCCCATTCACGCATCGCGGCTACGCTTACTTCCGCAAGAAAGAGCTGGACAAGGCGCTCGACGATCTGAAGGAAGCCATCCGGCTCGATCCGAAGCAGGCGTTCGCCTACCTGTTTCGTGGCCGGGTGCTGACGGAGAAGAAGGATTTTGAAAACGCGCTCAAGGACTTTACGCAGGCGGTCGAGCTGGCGCCCAAGGACGCCCGCACCGTCAGCTCGCTGGCCTGGGCGCTGGCCACCTGCCCGATCGATAAGCTGCGCGACGGCAAGAAAGCGGTCGAGCTGGCCAAGCAAGCCGTTGACTCGACCGGCGGCAAGATCGGCGAATACTGCGACACGCTCGCCGCCGCCTACGCCGAAGTGGGCCAATTCGAGGAAGCGGTCCGCTGGCAGCAGCGGGCCATGGAGGATCAGCATTTTGTGCAGACGGAGGCAACCGGGGCGAAAACGCGACTGGAGCTGTACAAGAACAAGAAGCCGTATCGCGGCTAAATCAGCGTGCGCAATTCCGCAGCACTCTCCCGTAGCCGCATTCGCAAGAATGCGGGCATCGCTCGCTTCACCCGCATTCTTGCGAATGCGGCTACAAACGCAATCGTGAAATGCTCTAATCTTCCATCATCTCCGCACGCATCAAATCCATCGCGGGCCAAACTTCATCCAGCTTGTCCTGAAAGAGATTGCCCATCAGCAAGTCGGTGAGATGGCCCTTGAAGTGCGGATAACGGCGCACGAACTTGCCGAAGCTGAAGCCCTCGTAGTACTCCAGGACGAGCCGGCGCATACGGCTCATGCCGCGGTTAAAGTCCTCGGCCCAGTTGCCGAGCTGGGCCCCGGAGGTGTCGTTCTTTTTCAGCCCTTCCGCGACGGCGTCCGCGGCCAGTTGCGCCGATTTCAAGGCCAGCAGCACCCCGGAAGAATAGAGCGGATCGAGAAAGCCATAAGCGTCGCCGACCAGCACCCAACCGTCGCCGGCCGCTTGCTTGGTGCGGTAGGAATACTCCTTGGCGACGCGGAATGGAGCGACGCGCTTGGCGCCGGCGAGCTTGGGCTGCAAACCGGGGCAGCGGGCGACCTCCTCGGCGTAGATCGCTTCGTGGTCCTTGCCGGGCCGATCCCTGAACAGATACTCCCACGATCCGACCACGCCGACGCTGACGATGTTGTCGTGCTGCGGAATGTACCAGAACCAGCCGAGCTTGTCCTTCACCTGCAGCACCAGCGTGGCTCCTTCATCGCGGCCCGGATCACGCTTGGCTCCCTCCCAGTAGGTCCACAGGGCCGCTTTCCTCATCTTGGGGTCCCATTCGCGCAGCTTGAGCCGATCGAGGATGAGCGAACTCTGTCCGCTGGCGTCCACGATCACCTTGGCATGTTCGACGCGTTCCTGGCCCGCTTCATCCTGGATCCGCACGCCCACGGCCCGAGGGCCTTCGAAGAGCACTTCCAGCACGCGCACTCCTTCGAACACCTGGACGCCATGCTCGCGGGCGTTGTCGAGCAGGAGCTGGTCGAACTCGCTGCGCAGCACTTGCCAGGTCTGCGACGAGTCGTTTGGCCGATGATCGTCAAAGTAGAACGGCTCCGACAGTTTGCCGTGCTGATTGACAAACTGCACGCTAAATTTCTTGACGAAATGGCTCTTGCGCAGCTTGTCGAGCATGTTGAGCCGCTGCAGCACGAAGTAGGTGTCGGGAATGAGCGATTCGCCGATGTGGAAGCGTGGAAAGTGTTCGCGTTCGAAAAGGTGAACGCTGAAACCTTGCTGGGCGAGCAGGGTCGCCGCGGTCGAGCCGCTCGGGCCGCCGCCAATGACGATGACGTCGGGGTGGGATGTTGTCATGATGTTCCTCGATCCCTATGCCGCTTGCGGTGTAGCGCGGGCCCACGCTACGCCGCAAGCGGCATAGGGGATTCATTCGCCGAGCACCGTCACCACGACGGTGCGTTCGCGGGCGTGAATGTCGCACTCCAGGTGAAAAATCTGCTGCCAGGTTCCCAGCAGCAATTTACTGTCGGCGATGGGCGTGGTCACGGATGGCCCCAGCGTCGTCGCCTGTAAATGGGAATGGCCGTTGCCGTCGTGCCAGGTCTGCTCGTGGCCATAGCTACGGCTCGGCGGCATGAGACGATCCAGCAATTGCGGCAAATCTTGCTTTAGGCCTGGTTCAAATTCAATGACACCGATCGCCGCGGTCGAGCCGATGGCGAACACGTGGGCGATGCCGGTCTTGACGCCGCTCTTGCCGACCAGCGCCTGCACGCGCGGCGTCAGATCGTGCATGTCGCCGTGGCCGGAGGTTTGCAGCGTCATTTGTTCCTGGAATACCATCGATCTCTCCCCCCGTTTAGTGCGACGCGACGTACTCGGAGCGGAGCGCTTTACCCACCGCGGGATCGCGCTCCGCTCCGAGTACGTCGCGTCGCGGCTAAACGGGATCACGATTCGGTTTGACCATGCCGCCCACGACGCCGATCCAGCGACTCACCGCCAGGAGCAACAAAAGCACGACCGCGATCATGATAAACAGCGTCAATCCCAGATTGAGCGAACCCTTGAGCGGCTGGGCCGGCTGGGTTGCGCTGCCCTCGATCATGCCGATAAAGCTGCTGACCATCAATCCCCCCGCCGACATCGTCGTGGTCAAGACGAACAGCATCGGCAACAGCGTCACCAGCGCATACTTCGCTCGCCCAGCGTTGATGAGCATGGTCGTCACAATACACAACGCGATCACCGCCAGAAGCTGATTGGCGATGCCGAACATGGGCCAGATGGTGTCGATGGACCCCGTATACACGAGAATGCCCCAGCCGGCCGTCACGAGGAAAGTCGAAAGCATCGCCCCCGGCACCCAGTCGGTCTGTTCGAATTTAGGGTGCACTTTGCCGAGCGTCTCCTGCATCAGAAACCGAGCGATGCGCGTACCGGTGTCGATGGTGGTCAGAATGAAGAGCGCCTCGAACATGATGGCAAAGTGATACCAGTACTTGACGATGCCGGTGATGTGCACGTCGATCTTCTGCAGCGCTTCGGTGAAGATCAGCGACATGCCGACGGCCAACGTCACCGCGCCGCCCGTGCGGCCCCGCAACGATTCGTTGCCGACCATCTGCTCGACCTGGGCCAGGTTTGCCTTGCGGACGTCGAGATGGTGCACCTGGGCGACGTTGACCTGATGGGCGGGATCGGTCGCCTCCCTGGCGGCCTCGTCGAGACCGAGATCCTTGTAGAGCTTGTTGAGGTCTTTCTGGTAGGTTTCAGCACGGGTCAGATCGACGTTGATGTCATAATAGAGCTTGGGATCAAGCGACGCCGCCGCGAACAGGGCCACAATGCCGACCAGGCCCTCGATCAGCATCGCCCCATAGCCGATGGGGCGAACCTGGCTCTCCTTGTCGATCATCTTGGGCGTGGTGCCGGAGGCGACGAGCGCGTGAAACCCGGAAATGGCCCCGCACATGATGCAAATGAAGACGAACGGAAAGACGCCGCCCCACGGAAAGGTCGGTCCGCCGCCGGCAAACACGTGGTTGACCTGCGGACACGGCAACACCGGATTGGCGGCGAGCACGCCCAGGACCAGCAGGGCGATGGTGCCGATCTTGAGGAAGCTCGACAGGTAGTCGCGTGGACAGAGCAGCAGCCAGACCGGCAGCACCGAGGCGATGAAGCCATAGGTCATCAGAGCCAGGATCGTTTGCCCCTTCGACAGCGAGAACCAGGGTTCCAGCGGCGAGTCCGGAATCCAGTTGCCCGCGACGGTGGCCGCCAGCACTCCCACGGCCCCGATAAGGGACGCCTCGAAAACCTTGCCCTTGCGGATCTTGTACATGTACAGGCCGACGAAAAAGGCGATGGGAATCGTGCAGGCGATGGTGAAGGTGCCCCAGGAGCTGCCCTTGACGAGCTGGACGACCGTGGCCTTTTCATTCACTCCATAGACCGTCTCTTCCTGGCCCGGAATTTTGTGCATGGGCTGCGGTCCGGAGGCGTCCGGGACGGTGCCATAGAGTTGGAATTTTTCGGGCCGGACTGTCCATGAGTCGTGCGGACTGTAGCGGATCTTGCAGCCCTCCGGAAAATCGTAGAGGACCTCATTTACGACATCATATGGCGGAAACTGCCGTGTTTCCTGGACAGATGCGACGCCGTCCGGAAGGGCGATTTGCATTTTCTTGGGCAGCTTCACCTCTTCGCCGCCCAGCGCCTTCACCACGACGAAGCCCAACCCCGCCAGGGCGATGACGACAATGAACAAAATCGCCGCGGAGACGATGATGTTCGCCCACGGACCCAGTTCGGTGCGAGCGATCTCGGCCAGCGATTTGCCGTCGCGCCTGACCGACGCAGCCAGCACGAGCATGTCCTGCACCGCTCCGGCCAAGCAGACGCCGATCACCAGCCAGAGCAGGCCGGGCATGTAGCCATATTGGATGGCGAGCACCGGCCCGATCAGCGGCCCCGCTCCGGAGATGGCCGCGAAATGATGGCCGAACAGCACCCATTTGTTGGTGGGGTGATAGTTCTGGCCATCGTTGAGCCGGTGCGCCGGTGTTATGCGCGAATCGTCGAGCATGGCCACCTTGGCGGCGAGGAAGGCGCTGTAATAGCGATAGGCGATGGCCAGGATGCAGAGCACGATCAGCAGCAGCGGCATGGCACGCAGGGCCGTTTGATTGCCCGCGGGGCCGGTAAAGATGTCGGCCAGGAGTGCCATGTCCGGATGTCCTCGAAGAATAGTGTCCTCCGCACGCTAAGCCGCAAGCGGAGTCGAGAGATTATCTTAAGAGCTGGGTGAAGAAAGCCCACGCCCAAAAAGAAATCGATTGACCAATCTCGTCAAGAATCGACCCAACCAAATTAGCCTTCCGGCAACACCCAGCAGCATGACCGCCAGGCCCGGCAAGCTCACGCCCAGCAAGAATGAGCCGGCCAAACCGGCGAGCAGCAGCTGTTCGGGCCAAAACGCGGGCAGGAGCAGGAACAGCCGTGACAGGAACGACAATAAGTACAGGGCCAGGAAGCCGATTACCAGGAGCTGGGTGCCGACCACGGCTCGCCCGAAATTGGAAATGGGCCTGGCGACGGCCGGCAATCCCTGGATGACGAGTTCGGGCGCAAGAACGATGGGCTGCCCCCGATGAGGCAGAGGCAGGGCTGTGGATGCGCGCAGCGGATCGGGCACAAACGGCGTCTTCTCCGCGATCGAGCGCAGATGCTCGTATTTGCCTTCGCGGCAGCGGTCGGCATTTTGCTGGCGGAGCGTGCCGACCTGGTTGCGCGCGGCGTGGATTTCCCTGTCCCCGTCGGGATGAATCCGGGCCGCGGTCAGCAGCTCGTAGTCCAGGTGCCGGACAAGTTCGAAAAAGATCTTCTGGGCGGCCAGCACCTGCTCGACGGGCAGGGCCGACTTCTGTTCGCGGGCGGCCTCGGCCAGCAGACCTGCGAGCACCATCTGGCCATGAGCGCGCGACAACAGCGGCTCGCCCAGCCATGGCGAGCGGGGGGCGTTAGCCCCCTGATCCGCTCCCGGGCTAGCCAGGGGGCTAACGCCCCCCGCTCGCCAGACGATCGTCTGAATTTCGATTTTTCCCGCATCTTTCAGCACGGCGGCTTCCAGGCGTGGCCCAGCCGTGGATTCCTCTTCGGGAGCGAAAGTCCAGCGGAGCCGTAAGACCTGGCCGGCGGGATCCTGCGGCAGTTTCAGCGACAGATGGCGAGCGTCGTCCTGGCGCGGATTGACAAACACATCGCCCCAGCACGCGGCCTGAAAGCGAGCGCCCGCGGGCAGGATCACCTGCACCTCGGCGGCGCTTTGCGTGGCGATGAAGAAATTGCCCTGGTGCAGCCAATGGCCTTCCTGGTTGTGGATTTCGTGGTCGGCCCAAAGAAGCTGCCAGGAGAGCGGCGCCAGCGCCAGGGGCGACTGAATCCGCAGCTTCCAGTCGGCGTCCTTGATCTGCCAGGCGATGGCTTCCTTCGGAGTTCGGCCCAGTTCGGCAGCCCAGAAACGCAGGCTCTGCTCCCGGTTCTTGACCAGGGCCAGCCCCTTGGCCTCGAGCGCTTGCGGATCGGCGCCCGCCAGGACCAGCCAGCGTTCCCGATAGTCGGCGCCGTCAACGTTCACCCGCGGCAAGTCGATCTTCTGCTCGGGCGCCAGATTCATCTGTCCGTGCACTTCGAGCGCCAGCGGCCAGAGCTTGCCCGGCGGCAGCGTGATTTTCCAGGTGTGATCGTTCCCCTGCCGGAGATACTGGCTCTTCACTTCCGCCTGGGATGCTTCGAGCCGGACCTCCGCCGGCCAATCCTTGAGCGATAGCTCCAGGTGATTCGCGCTCGGCGACGGCAGCTGGCAATCGATCCGCGTGCTGAAGGACAGGACGCCGCTCTGCAGCCCCGCCGAGGTTAGCATGCGCACCACGGGCCGGAAAGCGGCGGGACGAATCAGGAATGTGCCCCCATAAAATTGCAAGCTGGTGGCGTAGCGAAAGCCGCTTAAGTCCTTCTCCGGGGTCAAACCTTGCAGCTTCTCGGGCTCCAGAACGCAGCCTGGCCCGGCCTGGACCTTGAGCACACTCGAGGTCAAACGAAGGTGCGGCGGGCGGATCCTGGGCAGCTCGATCCGGCCCGGCTTGTCCGCTTGCAGGGGCGGCGCGTTCTTCAGCCAGCCGGTGATCGTGATCTTGGCATCCCGCGCCGACTGGGCCAGCCAAATTTGCACCTGCGTATTCGTTCGGCTCCAGTGATGAATGCCCGACCCGCTGACATGGGAAACCGTGAGCGCGGGCGGCACATCGCATTCGAGCAGGCTGAATTCTTCCTCGACGCCCTGGACGTGAAGCTGCACGGCGACGTCGGTGAACATGGGATAAACCTTGCACGTGACCTCTTGCTGGGCGGTGGGGCTGGCCGGCTGCACGTTCAGTTGCAAGAGCGCATTGCCGGCCGGGCGCCGAAAAGTGTAAGCGCGCGTCGGCGGCGGCATGTCGCGCACGCCGGCTTCCTTCCAGGACTTGATGAACTGCTCGGGCGGGATGGCGGCGATGACCAGGTTCTGCATCTTTTGCGTCTTTTCCAGCACTTGCCAGCCTTCGAGGCGATAGGCAAGCTCTCCTTCACTCTGCTTGACGCCCAGCGGCGCCGGCAGCCGCAGTTGCACGAAGGGAGCGTCCAGAGCCAGGCGCGGCACGATGCTGAGAACGATCTGGAACTTGCCCGCGCCGCCCGGGGCCACGGTGATCGGGTTGGCCAGCTCCACGAGTAATTGGCGGGCGAACTCCTTGCCGGAAAGCCGCCATTTCTTGATGCGGGCGCTGGCTGCGGAATTGGCGCCCAGCTCGACGGAGCGGATCTCCGCGTTATCGGGGATCGCCAGCTCCACGTGGTTGACGGCTCCCTTGGTCACCGTGAAGGTCATCGATGCGGTGAGGGAGAACGTCGCCGGTCTCAGGTCCCAGAAGTACGCTTCCTTCACCTCCAGCCCGGCCGACAGTGCCGGAGCCGAGTCCTGGCGCCAGCGGAGGTAGAATGATCCCTGGCCCAGCTCGGCAAACACGTCCTGATGATCTCGTGCCGGCACAATACGAATCTCACCCTGGCACTGCGGCGCCTGCACATCCTGCCAGCTCGTCGGCACCGTCAGATGGAGATGATTTTGCGGCAAGCGCGGCATGCCCAGACGCAGCTCGTGGAAGTCGGCCACCGGGTGCCAGCGGCTGGTGAAAGCCAGGCTCAGACGATGAAACCCCTTGCCGGCGATCGGCAGCGCATAGCCTCCGAGCGGCCCGGCATTCGGGGAAGGGAACACCGCCTTGCCGTCGAGAGTCGAGCCTTCCTGGAGATCGACGCCGGTCAGCGGCACGATAAGATGCGATTTGTCGGTCAGGCAATAGACATCGAAGTTGGCCTGGAACACGATGAGCCCGCCCTTGACCTGTCCGCGATAATCGCCGCGGATCAGCATGGCCTGGGCGGGCGCATCGAGCGGCCCCTGGGCCAGGTCCTTGAGCCGGCGCACCAGTTCGGGACTGACCAGGACCATTGCCCGATCGGTGCCGTCAGGCGCAGGCTTGCCTTGCAGAATCAGCACGGTGTTCGGGTTGGCCGGCTCCTTGCCGCCGCCGGCGTACATCGGCGGCAGACACAGGGCGGCCAGGATAATCAGCCCCAGCGGGACGATGCTGCTGATCCCGCGCACCATGGTTTGCGTGGACAGCCCGCGCCGGGGCGTGCCGGGAGATTCACGTACGATTGCCAGCACATAGGCCAGCAAACCAATCGTCAGGCTCGCGATGACCGGCGCCAGCGCCAGCGTGCGAAATGCGCTGCCCACCCAGATCGCGGCCAGGCCCCAGACGATGTTCCACAGCAGCAAGCCGCGGAAAAACCTCATGCCCGGAAGGACGCGCCAGGCACGCCAGACCAGCAGCAACGTCGCCGCGACGAGAAGATAACTCAGCAAGCGCACGTCGGACGTGCGCATCACAGTGATGGCCGGCTCGTCGCTCTGGTCGGCGGACATCTGCCAGGAAGTCCAAAACTCCGGCAGCCGGTCGGAAAAAAGGCTGGGCGGCAGTCCCTGGGGCACTTTGTCGCCATTCGTACTGGACTGCGGAGTGCCGGACCAGGGGGCATGCCGCAACCAGGTGCCCGCGCTGAGCAATATCCCTTGTGGATCGCGGCCCGACCTGAGGGCATCGGCAACGTTCCGATCCAGGGCCGCGGGAGCGAGCTGCTGCCACATGGATTGCCTGGCCCGGCTGGTCAGCACAACCCCGGAGCGGCAGGGAACCAGGGCAACGCCGATAGTCTCCCAGAACGCGAGATCGGCCTGGCCGACGCCGTTGCCGACGGGTGTCGCCGGCCCCAGACCGGCGGCTTCCAGGCCTGGAGCATCGATCGCGACCAGCACCTGGTCCTTGACATGGTCGAAGAGCAGCAGTTCGAGCGCCTGAGCGAGCGTGAAGTGCGTGAATTCCTTGGCCCATTTCTTCCGCAGGGCGAACTCGGCATCGTGGAAAATTTGCACCGGACGCTGATCGTCGCTCGCCCCGGACAGGACGGTTTGCAAGAGCGGATCGCCCAGGTTCCAGGCCTTCCTCAGCAGTTGCCCGCCGTGTGAGGTGAAGCCCGCGGGCGCGTCGCTCTGGCGCCAGCGGTCGAGGCGAGCCGGAGTCAGGCCGGGGGGAAGATGCCAGGTGCGCTGCCTCGTCAAGGGCGGCACCGGCAGAATCGGCCAGGGCACGTTGCAGCTCGCCCAGCCGTGCCAGCCGGACCATGAGGACGCGCTGCTGTAAAAAATGTCGATGTGCTGGCCCATGGCTCCGTGCGGCGCCGGCACGCGAATTTCGAGTCCCTTATCCACGGTTTTGCGCGGGAAGTTGGTCAGCCAGAGCCCCGCGACCTTGGCACCCAGGACCTGGGCGGTTGCATCGGGCAGAAGGACGGTCAGCTCCTTGCCGTGCCAGTTCGCAGCGTGCAGCGCCAGGTGGTGGAACAAGCGGCCATCTTCGAGCACGAAGCTCGACAGCCTGGCCTCATCGATATGTTCCTGCACGGAATGGACGGCTTCGGTCGGCGTCGTCTGGACGCTCAGATACGGCACCATCGGCGACTTCAGGGTGAAGCGGCGCAGTTCCTGGAGGGGGCCGTTCTTGGCTGGCGGCGCGACCAGGCCATGGGTGCGGATAGCGCCGAGAGCCACGCCGCTGGGAAGCAGGACGACCTCGCCCTGGCTTCGCGGCGTATCCAGGAGCGAGAAGAGCGGCACTTGCCAGGCGCTGGCGAAGGGCCGGGCCGCGGGCATCTCCAGAAGCACGGTTTCGCGCTGCGTCAACGCCGGCGTAAACCGCAACCGCCACAGTTGCACGTCGCCCACGGATTCTCTCAGGCCCGGCAGCGCGAATGGCGCCGGCGTTGCCAGGCCCAAAAGATGAGGCAACTGTTCGCGCAGCGGCAGCCGCTGCAGCGACAGGGTGTGCGTCGAATTCTTGTCCAGGCTGGCTTTCAGAACCCCCTTGCCCGCGCTCGTGACCATCACGTCGCAGTGGTCCAGGCTGCCCAGCACCGGATCCAGGTCGAGACGCGTTTGTACCACCGCGCTCTGGGGGGCGATCAGCACCTGGGTTTGGCTGTGCGCTTGCAGCCGCGACGAACTGGGCACCAGCCGCAGCTTGCCGTTCACCACCGGCTGGCCGCGAAACGGCAGCGGCGGCTTGTCGCGAAAGGGAAACGAAAAGTTGGGAGGCCCACCCCAGGGCCCATCCAGGTTCGAACTTGTCGGCGGGGTCGAGTGCTGGAACACGCTCGCCTGGAAGATCGGATCGACGCCGATGTCGAGCGAACCGATGCGGTCCGTGGCCCCGATGGGCTCCACATCGGGAAAGTCGAGCAGCTTGCTGGCGAAGGTCAGCGGCCCTTCCCATGCCGAGTGCAACCGCACCGATAGCTTGGCCGAGACGCGAGGGTTCAGGCCGCCGCGCAGGTCCACGCTGAGCTCCTGCCCCTGCGTGGACCACGCCTGCAGCAAGTCCGGCGGATCGAGCTCGACCTTGTCCACACGCCATTCCTTGCCACCCGTCGGCAGCCGGACCTTGAGCTGGTAAAGGCTTCCCTGGGCGACGCTGAACGTGATCTCCGAGGTCAAGGTGGCCCCGTGCGGCCCGAGGTGCCACCAGGTTTGCTGGGCGGTGTGCAGTTCGCTCGCCGCCATTTTGCCAAGGAAGCCCGGCCGGCGCGGCCAGGGGGTGGCGGTGCGCGGGTCGGTGGTGCGCGGGTCCACCAGGGTCAGGACCATGGATCCGTCCTTGGCACTGCTCGTGGACAGCAGGTGAAAGCTGCCCGGGTCCCATTTTTCCAGCGGCACGTCGGGATGAACCACGATCTTCAGCGTTTCGCCGCGGGTCAATGCCTGGTGCAGCCGCATGAAGGGGCTCGTCCACGCTCCGTCGGCCTGGCGCGGCGCCAGACAGCGAATGATCAGCCCTTTCAGCGTCCCCTGAAACGGCTCACGCAACTGGATCGTCAGCGGCGCTGCCGGCCCTGCCCCCTTGCCCCGGTCCGTGGGAGGGCCCAGCTTCCAGCTCAGGACCTCCTGGCTGCTCAGCGAAACGTCATACGGGGCCAGGCCCGGTTCGCAGTCGAAGACCAGTTCGCGGATCGGATGGTGGGGCACGTCCACCTGAAACTCAAAATCGGCCTTCACCTTCTCCGGCGCGATCTCCTGGTTGGCGACCACTCGGGCCAGCAGCGACGGCGGCAAATCGGATGACCCAGCCAGGGGGCGAATGTCGAGGTCGATCTGCGATTTGCCGGTCAGAATCAGCCGCCATTGCCGCTTTTGAGCATCGCCGAACTCATGCGGGCCCGTCACGAGCCCGACCGCGGGCGGCAGCGAGACGACGTGATCGGCCGGCAAGGCGAGCTCCAGACTGGCCAGCGGACAGGCCGGCAGCTTCAGGGGGAAGTGCAACCCACTCGGACTGGTGATGCCATGGGCGCTCCAATCGAAGGCGATCGTCTGCGGCCCCGGCTTGCCAAGGAGGAGAGCCAGGCCCTTGCCGTCGAGCTCGCCGAGAATGGCGTCGCTGCCGTCGCTTTTGTCCTTGACGTTCTTGAGAGCGATATTGAGCGACGGCAACGCCAGCACCGCCGGTCCATTACCCGGATGATGTACGTTCCAGGTCCCGCTTCCGGAAAGATCGTTGCCCTTCAGTTCCGCCTTGTACGTGGAACGAACGAGACTCGGCAACAGCTTGTTCTTCTGCTGTCCGACGCTGGCCTGCTGGACGAGCGCCTCGAACTCGTCGCGCGGCATCTGGACGAGGATGCCCTGAGCTGCCCGTGCCAGTTCCTGAGGCACGCGCGCCGCTGGCACAATGAACCGTTCGAGAGGAAAGGGATCGGGCAACGGCTCTTGCCCGCCGCCCAGGATGGGAGCGCAGACGACGCACAGCCCCACCAACCATGCCGCGAGAGAGACCCACGGCGTCAGAACATAATGCAAAACGCAAAACCGAGAATGCAAAATGCAAAATGGAATGCGCCTCGATTCCTGTCTTTCATTTTGCATTTTGCATTCTCGGTTTTGCATTTTGCATTCTTAGCAACGCTTGACAAATAACTTCCCGATTTGGACTCCGAAGGAGTCCCAGAAATTAGCCGGTTGTCGAGCGCAGCGATACCACCGGAACCGAATGCGGCCAGTTCTTCGACCCCGGAGGGGTCGCAGAAACCCGCAGCATTTCGGTTTCTGCGACCCCTCCGGGGTCGGGGATCATCGTATCGCTGCGCTCAACCACCGGCTAATTTCCGAGACCCCTCCGGGGTCCGAAATTCGGAAGTTATTCTTCGAGCGATTCTTAGTTTGTTTCCAGCCATTTCTCTTCCCAAGGGCGCAAGCGGCTCACTCCGGTTCCCCCTTGCTCCCCTTGACGCTCGATCCGCGGCCCGGCAAGTTGAGCGCCACGGGCGCGTCGATCGTGGAGACGTCGCGAGGCCGCGGCACCGATCCGCTCGGCTTGAGCAGCGACGAGCCCGGCTTGACGCGCGTGAAACCGGGCAGGAAAACCATGTGCCGGCGATGCCGCTCGAGCCGCACCCATTCGACCGTCGCCAGCAGCAGCAGCACGACCAGGGCCGGCTGAATGCCGAGGAAGAGCGGGGCCACCCAGGTGGGCCAGATCAACCCGGCCGCGACTAACGTCAGACCCAGACCGACGACAATCACCCAGAAGAGCGAACGCCGCATCGGCGCCAGATACAGCACCAGGCTCAGCCCCAGCAGCGTCACGGAGCACAGCCCGAGCCAGGTCGATTGGGCGAAATGGATGATGAGAATCGGTTCTTGCGAGTTGCGGCCGAAGACCTGGCTGAACATGCCATGATCGGCTGCATCGCGGCCCGTCAACCATTTTTCCAGATCGCCGCTGCTGACGTCGGGCTCCGGCACCAGCAACCCGCGCTGAAACGACCAGCAAAAATCTTGACGAACATCGCTGCCGGCCACGACCGAAACCCAGTTGGGCGGCAAGCTGACCGACCAGCGCAGGCGCCCGAGGAATTCGCCGCCACGCAGGAGCGGGCCGGACAGCTTCGTCTGCCAGGAATTGCCCTCGGTCAAATTGGCCGGCACCGTGAACTCGAAATCGAGCAGCATGTTCTCCCGAAAAATGGGCGACTCCAGTTCAAGACGCGCGATCTTGCGCTCCCTGGCATAGTTGACGTTCAGCCTCTTGGCATTGCCCGAGGCGATGTCCGCGAACTTCATGGCCGTGATCTGCAGATTGACGCGCTTGTCGTCGATCGGCACGGGAAACTCCACGTCGAACGCATTGCCGTTGAGTTTGGTAATGAGATAGCGGGCATGGAATTTATGATTGCCCGATTCATCGACAAAGACCTGGATCAACCCGCGATCGCAGACGAAGAGCGGCAAATCGCCCGCCGCGTCCGGCGGTAACCGTAATGTCAACGGCAGGTCCTTGCCCACGCCTTGCAGCACCAGGACGGGCAAGGAATCGTGACCGGGCACCGGCTCGCCGCTGCCGACGTCCTGCCACGAATCCGCCAGATCGACCGGTTGCGGCATCACGCCCGGTTCGCTCCACACCCGCACCTTGGCTTCCAGTTGCAGCGAGTCGGCCGGCCAGATCAGCGGCACCTTCCACTGCAGCGCCTCGCTTTCTTTCACATTCAAGGCCTGGTCGAACTCGACCACCAGCGGCTTACCGTCCAGAAACTCCTGGGCCGGTTCGACCCACGCGAATTCCTTATCCGCGTCCTTGTTCCTGGGCACCAGGGTTGAGGGCGGCAGCACAGTCAAGTTGTGCACCGACGCCGGCACGCGCAGACGAACATGGCCGCTGCTGGTCCTGGGCAGCCGGCCCGTCACGGTGATCTGCTGACGCACATGGGCGTGTTTGCCGTGCAGGGTGATGTCGGTCAGGCTATGGGCCGGGTACTGCGGACGATAGGGACGCCAGGCCAGTTCGGCCGTGTTCATCACGGGATCGAGCGGCGGACTAATCGATTGGCCGATTGGCGCCGGCTCCTCGGCATTGGCGGGGCCGTCGAGCAGCTCGATGTGATCGTCGGCATTGACGATGACCTTGCCGCCGCGATCGAGAATGCCGAGCGGGCGAGGTAGTTCGATGCGCAGTCGTTCGACGGGGAGTCGGTGCGAGATGCCTTGAACGAGATACTTGCCCTCGAGCGTCAAGACGAAGCGCTTGTCCGCCGGCGGCCGCAGGAATTTGATGCGGGCTTTGCCCTGGGCGTCCGGCAGCGACATCTCCGTGGAGGAAGTGCCGCTTTCCTCCTGGCAAAGAAACTCGACGATCGGCTGGGCATACGCTATGTCGCTCGGCAAGCTTTCGAGCATGCCAGCCCAGGCCACGCCGCCGGGAAACCCGGCCGCCGGAAGCCAGGCAAACAACCGCGCCTGCGCCACATGAGGGCGCGGCAGCTGCACGTCCAGGAAATCGACGCCGGCCGAGAGCGACTTCACGTTGATGTGCGTCACCGTGTCGATCACCAGCCCGTTGGCCCCGCGCCGCAGCTTGAGCTGGTGCTCGACGGACGTTTCCACCAGGCCCTTCTCCGCGCGGAATTCAATCTCGAGCGGTGGCTTTTGAATGGATGTGCCCTTGGGAATCGAGTAATCGAAGATCCCGGCCGTGTCCGCGGCGTCCGGCCCCTTGGCGGCCTCGCGCTGGGACACGTCGCCGAAGCGATTGAAGATGAGTCTTTGCCCTCGCAAGCTCGACGGCTTGGTCTGAATGATAATCGACCCGCGCTGGCTGAACGCGTTGGCCAGCAAAAATGGACCGATCGGCAGCTTGGGAATGAAACCGCCGGCCGGGCGCGGCACGAACATCTGCACGCTGACCGTGAAGCGCTCGGCCGTCGGTTCGGAAAAGCGAATCGCCTGCGGATGGTTCTTGTTCGCGTCCGGCGGCAACGGCAGGATTTCATACTGCAATCCCGGCGGGGCCTCGAGCATCTCCACCTTCGCCTTTTCCGGCACGAGCAGCAGCCATTCCTTGGCTTGGCCGCGCAAATCTTCCAGCGTGATTTTGGCGTCGATGCGCGTCAACGATTCCTCGAGCTTGACCTTGATCTGGGCGTCCGCCGTCAGCAGCGGACCGTTGCCGGGCTGCACCACCTGTTCCTTCCACGATACGTCGAGCTGCCTGGCGCTGCCGACGGATAGCTCCCAGCGTCCGGGAGACCGCGGCTTCTCGATCACGCCGTTGCAACGAATTTCCTTG
>Ga0182024_10010605_pt1 | contig 18738 bp, 14 predicted proteins | sample P32metaG_FD_120480 | JGI IMG/M metagenome (GOLD analysis project Ga0182024, IMG submission 120480) | Permafrost microbial communities from Stordalen Mire, Sweden - P3-2 metaG (Illumina Assembly) | ecosystem: Environmental > Terrestrial > Soil > Wetlands > Permafrost | place: Sweden: Stordalen... | reverse complement strand
TTCAATAACGATTCGAGCAGAGGCAGCACGAAGGCCAGCGTCTTGCCCGTTCCAGTCTGCGCCGTTGCCACGACGTCTCGCCCATCGAGCGCCGGCGGAATCGATTCCGATTGCACGGGCGTAGGAGTTACAAAGCTATTTTGGGCAAGGTTCGCTTGCAAAACGGCGGATACAGGAAATTCAGAAAAAGTTTTCATTCAATCTTTCGGGGGAAAGAACCAGCGAGCCTTACAGGGACAACAGGGACAGGGAAGAAGGGTAGCGGATTTACTTTCGAATACAAAAATAGTATAGCACGCCCCGGTAATTTATGGCCTTTCGCATCGTCATGTTTTGCAGAAAGGCAGCATATGTTGAGAATACTCGTTGGGGTTTTGCTCGTTTCCGCGGCTGGTGGGCAGCCTGCGTTCGATGTCGCTTCGGTTCGCGCCAACCAAGGCGGTAAAGGCGAAGGGAGCCGGCGCGAGAATATTCAAGCCTCGCCGGGAAGTCTGAACATGCGGAATGTCACCCTCAAATCTGCAATCCGGTGGGCATATCACGTGATGGACTATCAGATTTCCGGACCGGACTGGCTGGGCTTCGAACGGTACGATATAGCGGCTAAGGCCACCGGGCCGGCCGCGGAGGACCAACTCCGGCTCATGCTACAACCGCTGCTAGCCGAACGTTTCAAGCTCGCGCTGCATCCGGAGACGAAGGAGCTTCCCTGTTTTGTGCTGGTGGCCGCTAAGGGCGGAATCAAGTTTCATGAATCCCAAACAACGGATGGAGAGCCCGTGGTGAATCCCGATAAAACCCACATGACCGTGGAGGTGAATGGAGTTACCGCAACGCAGTTCCTCGAAATGCTCTCGAACTTTCTTCATGCCCCGGTGATCAACAACACCGGTCTCTCCGGACGCTACGACGCCAAGGTGAATTTCGGCAAATACATCCCGGATGGGACCGGAAAAGAAGGAGCATTTGATCCGATCTCGACCATTATAAATGGCTTACAGGAGGAGCTCGGACTGAAAGTGGAATCGAAAAAGATGCCGATCGATCTCTTGATCGTCGATCATGCTGAGAAGGTGCCGGTTGAGAATTGAGCGTCTGTCCGATTCCTGACGGTCGCGGTTCGGTGTCTGCATTCTCTCGAAACGTCCACGATTTAATACCGCTCCCGATGGTCACGGCTTCTCTATTGCGGTTGCGCTTAGGCTTTGCTCTGGCGCTCGTAAAAGCTGGCAGTGAGATCACGGAGGGAGCGGGGCGATTTCGCCCCTCCCAGCTTCTTCAGCAGACTCTGCCTGTCGTCAGGGCTCCGGTCCTGGCCGAGCTTGAACTTTCCTTCCAGGAGTTCAATTTCCAGCTCGAAGCCGATAATTCCGCCCATCAGACCATATTTGTAGCCGTCATCGATTTTCGAAAAATCGTAGCCCGTCCCCTCATAGCGTTCGAACTTCGCGATCAACCTGGAAAGCAGATCGTTCAGTTCCTTCTTACCGGTCACGGGCCGCAACTTGCCGGTCGCATGGACCACGGCGAAATTCCAGGTGGGCACTACGTTGCCCGTTTTCGCGTACCAGGTTGGCGAGATGTATCCGTGCGGTCCGTGGAAAACAATGACGCCGGTTTGCCCACCGTCGAATGTCGCGCTCTGGGGATTCTGCCGCGAGATGTGGCCGTGAATCGTTCCGTAAGCTCCAGCGGCGCGATCGAGAAAAACCGGGATATGGGTGATTCGCAGCGTGGGTGATACGGTCACCAGATCGACGAATGCGAACTCCTCGATAAAATCGTGGAGGAAGCGGCGGTCGTCGACAAGTTGTGGTTTGGGAATGTAGAGCGATTCGGATTCGGGTCCGTTGCGGGTTTGTGCCCTGGCCTCCACGCTCGCAAAGGCGAGTCCGGTGAGCAGATCGCGGCGGTTCATAGCGGCTCCTTGATTGGGAATATTGCTTCAGTGTAACCGCTAGAATATCTAGTGGCGCGGTTCAATAAGGAGATCGCTGGTGAATCGAGCAGAATGCTCCGAGCGTATTCATCTTGCCGATGAATACAGCCGGTTGATTACGGACTTCAATGTCCTGTTGGACTCACTGAAGTCTCCGTTTCCTGAACGTAATAAACAGATTTGGAAGGCCGCCGAGATCGCCAGGGCTTTATCTCAGAACGTTTAGAAAGCGTTGGAGAAGCATGTCAAAGAACATCAATGCAGCGACCTGCAGGCGGTCCGCCCCCATACGCATGGGGAGAGCGGCTCCAGTCATATTCTGGCGATGGCGGCCCTGGATGTGATCCTCGTGGCCAACGACGATCGCCGGTACCTCGATGTGAACGACGCTGCGGCCGCGGTCATGGGATTGTCGCGTCTGGAAATTGTCGGCCGGCAGGTTTACGAATTCTTTCCCGAAGTTCGCGGAAAAAGCTCTTCCAGCCGCCTGGGCGGATTTCATTGCCGTGGGAGTTCAACGTGGCATCTGCGAGATGATTCCCGGCGGCAATTCGAGTACCACGCTAAGGCGAACTTCGCGCCCCGGTTTTCACCTCTCGGTCTTGCGTGAAATGAACGAAGAGGAAAGCCGATGAAACAGAGGACTCGGTCTTGAGTTTTCTGATGGCGATCCAGAGCCTGCAGGCACAACCGGTTCAGGCTGTTGACCGGCTCAACGAATTTGCCGTTTGTAAAAAAAATCCACGCCGAAGATTCCGTTATCGCGTGTCGCCGATACGTTACTGCGTACTCTCTGCTGGAAGGAGAGACCTGCTCGCGTGGCCATCCGATTGCTAATCCAAAACCCGCCATCTAAGCTACAAACGGGAGGTGCAACACATGAGCCCAGATCGAAATACTGGCGAACGATTCGCAGTGGACGAAGAAGACGAAACCTCGTCCCTGCGGTACGTCGGCGACGCAGCACAAGAGGGAGCCGCAACCAGGTTAAATGAAGAAGAGGTCGCGATGCTCGCCTACTCCTATTGGCAACAGCGTGGTTGCCCGGATGGATGCCCGGAGGAAGACTGGTTCCGCGCCGAGAGGGAGCTGGCATCACAAAACGGTAACAGGTGATCGCCACCACGAAAAGCACCACCACAAGTCGTATTAAGGAAGGCTCCCCGCACCCGATCGGAGCCTTATGGGACGGGACAGGCACGAACTTCGCGATCTTCTCCGCCCACGCAACCAAGGTAGAACTGTGCATTTTTGACGGTAAGGGTGAGCAAGAATTGCAAAGGATTGCGCTCCCCGAGTATACGAACCAGATCTGGCATGGTTACCTGCCGGACGTTCGCCCCGGCACCCCTTATGGCTATCGTGTCCACGGCCCCTACGAGCCGGATGCCGGGCACCGGTTCAACCCGAACAAATTACTGCTCGACCCATATGCCGGTGCGCAAGTCGGCGAGTTGACCTGGAATCCGGCCTTGTTCGGATACCGGATGGAATCGGGCGACGATCTGACATTCGATGAACGGGACAGCGCTCCATTTATGCCCAAGTGCACCGTCGTCGATCCGCAGTTCGACTGGACCGGCTCGCGCGCCAGGAAGAATATTCCGTGGGACGACACTATCCTCTATGAGATGCACGTCCGTGGTTACACCATGCTGCACCCCTCGGTGCCAGATCAGAATCGTGGTACTTATAAAGGCCTCGCCACCAAAGAAGTGTTGAGCCACATCAAGTCGCTGGGCGTGACCACAGTCGAGTTGCTTCCCATCCACAAATTCGTGAGGGATTCCCACCTTCTCGATCGAGGATTGACCAACTACTGGGGCTATAACAGCATCAGTTTTTTTGCGCCCGATCCTCGCTACGCTGCCAACCCCGCCGACAGTTTGCGCGAGTTCAAAGAAATGGTCGCGAGCTTCCACGACGCTGGTCTCGAAGTGATTCTCGACGTGGTCTACAATCATACGGCAGAAGGCAATGAGCGAGGGCCGACGCTCTCTTTCAAAGGAATCGACAACGCCGCCTATTACCGCCTGATACCCGAACAACTGCGTTATTACATCAACGATACCGGCACCGGGAACACCCTCAATCTAAGCCACGCGCGCGTCATACAGTTGGTCACCGACAGCCTCCGTTATTGGGTGCAGCAGACGAACATCGATGGATTCCGATTCGACCTCGGCACCATCCTCGCCCGCGAGCCCGATGGCTTCAACAGCGAGAGCGGGTTTCTGAAAGCATGCAGTCAGGACCCATTGCTGGGCACTGTAAAACTTATCGCCGAGCCCTGGGACTGCGGTCCGGGCGGCTACCAGGTGGGCGAATTTCCGCCAGGATGGGCCGAATGGAACGATAACTTCCGGGACGATGTTCGCGACTTCTGGCGAGGTGAGCTTCCGACCCCCAGGCTCGCCGAACGTCTCTGCGCTTCCGCTCCTCTGTTCAATCATTGGGGCCGCCGACCTTGGTCGAGTGTCAACTTCGTGACCGCCCACGACGGTTTCACGTTAAACGATGTAGTTACTTATAACGAGAAGCATAACGAAGCTAATCAGGAAGATAACAACGACGGATCGTCTGACAATCGTTCCTGGAACTGCGGCGTCGAGGGCCCCAGTGACGACCCAAACGTCACGGCTCTTCGCGATCGTCAACTTCGAAATATGCTCGCGACTCTCCTCCTGTCGCAAGGCACTCCGATGATCCTCGCCGGAGACGAATTCGGCCGCACGCAGAAGGGGAACAACAACGCCTATTGTCAGGACAACGACATTAGCTGGGTCGATTGGTCTCTTGCGGAGAAGAATGCTAAGCTCCTGAAATTCTCGAGCAAGCTTTGCGCCCTGCGCCACAAGTATCCGATTCTTCGACGGAACCTTTTCCTCAACGGAGAACACATCGAGGAACTGGACGTTCGAGATGTGACCTGGATCAATCCGATAGGATCAGAGATGGGAGGCGAGGATTGGCAAGCCCCGGTGAGGTGTCTCGGCATGCTGCTCGACGGCCGCGCGCAGACCACCGGAATCAGGCAGCGGGGCAAAGAGGCGACCATGCTGATCGTCATCAACGGACACCATGACGCGGTCGACTTCACCTTGCCGGAGGTTGCAGGTGCATCGTCTTGGCGTCTGCTGATCGACACGGACCTCTCCGATTTTCAAGACACCGCGCCCCTGGCCGTTGGGGCGAACTACACCGCAACCAGCCGTTCGGTCGTGCTCTTCGTGCTGGACGCAGAATTAAAGACAGAGCAGCGATGACGCTGCGCGCATTGTATCGTTTGCAGTTCAATCAGAACTTCGGCTTTAGAGATGCCGCGCGAATTGCGCCTTACCTGGCTCGCTTAGGTGTAAGCCATGTGTACGCATCTCCGTGGCTGAAGGCGCGCGCCGGCAGTTCTCACGGCTACGACATTGTCGATCATCAGGCCCTGAATCCGGAACTCGGAAGCCGGAGCGAATTCGACGCGATGACAGCCGCCTTCCGCGCAAATGGTCTGGGCCATATCTTGGATTTCGTGCCCAACCACATGGGAGTCGGTGGCGCGGACAACCATCTGTGGCTGGACGTACTCGAATGGGGACCCCACTCGGCTTACGCTGGATGGTTCGATATCGAGTGGCGTCCCGAGCGAGCATACCTGCGAGACAAGTTGCTCGTTCCTTTTCTTGCCGATCAGTACGGCGTCGAGCTATATAGCGGCAAGCTGCGGCTGAAGTTCGATTCGAGTGACGGCTCCTTCGCAGTCTGGGCCTACGACTCTCACAAACTACCGATCTGCCCGCTTCACTACGGCCGCATATTAGGCGATACGCTTCCCGCGCTGAAGCGCCTGGGCGATTCATTCGCCAACCTCACCAACTGGAAGCCGCAAGTCGCTCGCCGCGCACTCGAGTTGAAGGCCGAGCTAGCCGATCTCGCGCGTGAACAAGAATACGTTCGCAGCGAAATCGAGGCATCTCTTGACCGATTCCATGGCGCGCCGGATCAGCCCGACACCTGGCGCTCTCTCGACGCTCTGATTCACGATCAATTCTGGCGCGCTGCCGACTTCCGTGTAGCCGCGGACGATATCAACTACAGGCGCTTCTTCAACGTCAATGGTCTCGCCGGAATCCGCATGGAACTTCCCGACGTCTTCGAGCACGCGCATTCTCTAGTCTTGCAACTCATCGCCGACGGCACGCTCGACGGCCTGCGGATCGATCATGTCGACGGACTGCTGAACCCGAAGGAATATCTGACCCAACTCCGTTCACACATCACTCGAACCGAGCCGCTCTATCTGGTCGCGGAAAAAATCCTCGCGCATCATGAGAGCCTCCGCGAAGACTGGCCGGTCGATGGAACCACCGGCTATGAGTTCGCGAACCAAGTGCTCGGCCTGTTGATCGATCCCTCTGGGGAAGAAGCGTTTACAAAAATCTATACCGATTGGACCGGAGACCGGACGGCCTTTCGCGAAATCGTCCGCGATTCCAAGCGGCGAATCATGAGAAATGAGATGGCGAGCGAGCTCGACGTCCTCGCCAGCGAAGCATCGCGCATTGGTCGTCAAAATCCCAGAACCGCCGATTTCACCCACAACGTTTTGCGCCGAGCCATCCGCGAAATAGTCGCCTGCTTTCCCGTCTACCGGACCTATGTGGATTCCGAGAACATGGCCACCAAGGAAGATCGCCGGGATTTGGACTGGGCCGTCAAGCAGGCCAGAGCCAACGATATAGATCTCGATTCCACTGTGTTCGATTTCGTTCAAGCCCTGCTTTCCGGCGACCTCCTGGGCCTGGGCCGCAGCGGATTCAGCCGCCATGCCGTCCTTCGCTGCGCTATGAAGCTTCAGCAGTTTAGTGGACCTGTGATGGCGAAGGGCCTTGAGGATACCGCGTTTTATCGATACAACCGCTTTACCGCGCTGAATGAAGTGGGCGGCGATCCCGACCGTTTTGGCGTGACCATCGCCGCCTTTCACCACGCGAATACACAACGCGCCAAGCGATGGCCTCGCTCGATTGTGACCACCTCCACGCACGATACTAAGAGGGGGGAAGACTCGCGCGCGCGTCTGGCCGTTCTGAGTGAGATCCCCCAGGAATGGGCCGCACAAGTGGAAACGTGGAGCCGGATTCTTCGTGCAGGACGCGGTGAAATCGGCATTACCGCACCGCCGGACCGCGGCGACGAGTATCTGTTCTATCAGCTCCTCCTCGGCTCATGGCCTGTCGAAGGACACTTCAACGGAACTTATATCGATCGCCTCAAAGGCGCGATGACAAAGAGCATCCGCGAAGCCAAGGTCCACTCCACCTGGCAATCCCCCAATCGGGAGTATGAGAGCGCCGTACTTTCGTTTATCGACGATGTCTCCAACTCGGACGCCTTCTTTTCCACATTCCTTCCTTTCGCCGACCGTATCGTGAGACTCGGCGTTCAAAATAGTCTGGTACAACTCACTCTCAAACTAACAGCTCCCGGCGTTCCCGATATATATCAAGGATCGGAACTCTGGGACCTGAGCATGGTCGATCCCGATAACCGCCGTCCTGTGGATTACGATCACCGAATCCACCTCCTCGATCAGCGCAAACGCATTTCACTCGACCACTGGCAAGACGGCGCGATCAAACTGTTCGTGACCCAAAGGCTTCTTCACCTCAAGGCAGAAGGCTGCTACGAGCCGATTCTCGCCGAAGGGCAAAAGTCAGACTGCATCTGCGCCTTCGCACGGCAAAGCGTTATGGTCCTCACCGCCCTCTACCCCGCAAGAAGGGAAGCCGATCCCGACTGGTTCGATACCAGGATTCCCGTTCCCCCACACCTTCTCGGAATGAACCTGCGCAACATATTAACTGGCGCCGCTGTTCATCAAGAAGACGCGCTAATCGCCGCCGCCGAAGCATTCCGCGATCTCCCAGTCGCAGTTTTGGAAGGAGACCTGCAGTGAGCCGCCGCTACCCGATCGGCGCCGAACTCGCAAAGCATGGCGTGAATTTTCGCGTCTGGGCTCCATCTCACGCGAGAGTGGAAGTCGTCCTCGATACTAATGATTCTTACCCGCTTCAGTCTGAGCCCGACGGATACTTCTCCGCCACCGCTCCAGCCGCAACCGGCTCAAAATATAAGTTTCGGTTGGCCTCTGGTTTGTTCCCCGACCCCGCCTCCCGCTTCCAACCCGAAGGCCCTTTCGGATGGTCGCAGGTAATCGATCCCTTTTTTCACTGGACCGACGACAACTGGCCCGGCTGCAAGCTAGCTGGCCAGATTATCTACGAAATGCATATCGGGACCTTCACAAAAGAGGGCACATGGAAAGCCGCCTCGGCCCAACTACCGGAGCTAGCCGCCGCTGGCATCACGGTCCTGGAAATCATGCCGGTCGCCGATTTCGCCGGTTCCTTCGGATGGGGTTACGACGGAGTAGACTTCTTTGCTCCTTGTCGCCTCTACGGCACACCCGACGATTTTCGAAGTTTCGTGAACGCCGCTCATTCGCTCCGCGTCGGCGTGATCCTCGATGTCGTATACAACCATGCCGGACCCTCCGGTAACTTCCTGGGTGCTTTCTCACCGAGCTACTTCACCAAACGCTATACCACCGACTGGGGCGACGCCATCAACTTCGACGGCGAGGACTCTCCGCCGGTGCGCGAATTCGCGATCTCCAACGCCTCCTACTGGATCGACGAATTCCATCTGGACGGACTCCGCCTCGATGCCACTCAAAATATCTACGACGCCGGTCCCATTCATATCGTCCAGGAAATCGGCCGCGCGGTTCGCAAGAGCGCGCGTGGCCGCGATACGATTGTGGTCGCTGAAAACGAGCCGCAAGACACCAGGTTTATTCGCACCTACAAGCTCGACGGCATGTGGAACGACGACTTCCATCACAGCGCCCTCGTCGCTCTTAGCGGCCGCAACGAAGCTTATTACAGCGACTACTCCGGACGAGCCCAGGAACTCCTGTCCGCCTTCAAATACGGCTTTCTATATCAGGGCCAGCGCTATGCCTGGCAAAAAAAGTTGCGCGGAACTCCGTCCCTTGATCTGGACCCGTCTGTCTTGGTAGTCTTCCTTCAAAACCATGACCAGATCACAAATTCCACTCGTGGTGATCGGATGGACCGATTAGCCAGTCCCGCTCGTTTCCGCGCAATGACCACCCTGCTATTGCTGGCTCCCGGAACGCCGCTGCTGTTTCAAGGCCAGGAATTCGCAGCCTCGGCGCCGTTCACATTCTTCTCCGACTTCGATCCCAAGCTCTCGAAATTAGTGTCCAGCGGACGCGCTGAATTCATGTCGCAGTTCCGCAGCTTCGGTTCGGCCGAAGTCCCTGTAACTCTTCCCGACCCCGGCGATCCTAAAACTTTCATGCGCTGCAAGCTCGATTTCTCCGATCGCGAACGTCATGCCGAAACCTACACACTGCACAAGGACCTGTTACAACTTCGCAAAGCCGATCCGGCGTTTCGAGTGATGAAGGTCGACGGAGCCGTTCTTGGCGAACATACCCTTCTAGTCCGCTATTTCGCCCCCGATGGGCGCGACCGCATTCTGCTCCTGAATCTGGATATGGACCTCCGCTTCAAGAGCGTCCCCGAGCCTCTCCTGGCGCCTCCGCCCGGCTGCCGATGGCAGGTCCTGTTTTCGAGCGAGCATCCCAGATATGGCGGCTCTGGAGTTTACCCGCTCGATGGCGATGGAGATTGGAACCTCCCGGCCGAATCCGCGACCGTCCTTTCGCCCATTGAAAATTGAGAGACCAGTATGGAAAGATCGATACGCCGATTCAATCGCCAAACTCTGCAGGAGGATTGGCCGTGCAGGGACATTCGACGCGAGTGGCTTGTCACTAACGGCCTGGGAGGCTATGCGTCCGGCACGTTTGACGGCGTTTTCACGCGCCGTTATCACGGTCTGTTAATCGCGACCCTTCCGACCGGACGAACCATGATCCTGAACGGCCTCGCGGAACGCCTGCGCTTTCCCGACCGTTCGATCGGCTATCTGGGCGCCGAAGAACTTACCGGCGCTACATCCGAAAATGTTTTTCCGGTCTCTGAATTCCGCCTCGAAAATGGCCTGCCCGTCTGGATGTACGAAATTGGCGGATACCGTTTGGAAAAACGCCTGGTGATCCCTTACCGTCAGAACACAGTTCACTTGATTTACAAGCTCCTCGCAGGCGACGGCGCTCTTCGCCTGGGAGTCCGCCCCGTGGTAAATTTCCGATCCCACGATGCCCCAGTGAGCACGCCCCTTCGCTCCGGCTACACGGTGAAGATGGTCGACGATCGCTGTGAAATCTCCATCGACCCCGAACCTCCCGTCCTGCGCATCCATTTCGATGGCTCCAATTCCGCATTCACCTTCGATCGCAAGGTGATCGGCGAAATTGTATATCCGCTCGAAGAGGAGCGCGGTTATGAAGCCAGCGGAAAGACCTGGAGTCCTGGCTACTACCGCGCCGATTTGACCGTAGGCACCCAAGCCAGCTTCGTCGCGTCTATAGAAAGCTGGGACGCCATTCTCTCCATGACCGCGGAGCAGGCTCTCGATACCGAAAATCGTCGTCGCGATAGCTTGCTTGCCACTGCACCCGCGGCAGCTCTGTCCGGCTTTGGCCAGGAACTGGTTCTCGCCGCCGACCAGTTTCTAGTCAGCCCCGATACTCGCTTGAAAGACGTCGCCATCGCCCGTGCGGGGGGCGAAGAAGCGTGGACCGTGATTGCCGGTTACCACTGGTTTACAGATTGGGGACGCGACACCATGATCAGCCTCGAGGGTCTCGCGCTCTCGACCGGTCGTCACAAAGAAGCGCGCTGGATTCTTCACACCTTCGCGCGTTATATCCGCGACGGTTTGATCCCGAACCTCTTCCCCGAAGGAGCCGACGAAGGCCTCTATCACACGGCCGACGCCACTCTCTGGTTTTTCCATGCCCTGGATCGATACCTGAAAACGACGGGCGATCGGGAGACTCTTACTCTGTTGCTGCCGAATCTTCTCGACATCGTGGACCATCACATCGCCGGAACCCGCTTCGGAATTCATGTGGACCCTGCCGATGGCCTGCTCAGTCAAGGTGAGGATGGATACCAGCTAACGTGGATGGACGCTAAGGTAGGCGACTGGGTCGTCACCCCGCGCCGCGGAAAAGCCGTCGAAATCAACGGTCTCTGGTACAACGCATTATCCTTGCTGGAGCATTGGCTCACCGAAGCGAACGATAGTCGCGCCGATACGATCCGCGGCTACGCCGAGCGGGCCCGTACTTCGTTCAACCGCCGTTTCTGGTCCGACGATTTGGGATATCTGTTCGACGTCATCGATGGTCCGAATGGAAACGACCCCGCTTGCCGCCCGAATCAGATTCTTTCGTTTTCCTTACATCATCCAGTGTTGGATGAGTCTCGCTGGCCGGCCGTACTAAGCGTCGTCGAACAAAAACTGCTCACCCCTTTCGGCCTGCGTTCCCTCTCGCCGGATCATCCCGACTACAAGCCGATTTATTTCGGAGACCTGCGATCCCGGGACGCCGCCTATCATCAGGGCACCGTCTGGGCCTGGCTCATTGGACCGTTTACAGACGCCTGGCTTAAAGTACATCCTGCGGACCGGCAGGGAGCGCGCCGCTTGCTCGAAGGTTTCGGCAAACATCTGAACGAAGCGTGCGTCAGCTCGATCAGCGAAATTTTTGACGGCAATTCCCCCTTCAAACCCCGGGGATGTATCGCCCAGGCCTGGAGTGTAGCCGAGGTTTTTCGGTGCTGGATTTTGACCGATTAAGGCTCCGTGGAGGCTCTTATCTTTTCCTTAAAGGGCCCTTTAAGGGCAGTTAAGGACCTTGATATACTGTTATTCGTCCGACCAGGAGCAACAGATGCGAATTCTCCCAATTTTTCTCGCATTAGGCTATCTTTCGGCCCAAAACCTTTCGGCCCAAAACAAGGTCGCGCCGGTTCCAGCAGATCCGCATGAGCTGGTAACAGGAATGGCGCAAGTGCTCGCGACACCCGGCGATCGTACGAACGCGATGACGCTGCTGGAGCGCGCGAAGCAAAACAGCGATATGCATATGCCCGGGGCGCCACCGTTCGCGATCAAAGTGTCGTTCAATACGCAGGCGGGGATGGGCGAGATCAGTGAGACTTGGCTCAGTGGAAGAAGCTGGCGCTATGACCAGAGCCTCGGCGGGTATTCGGAAGCGCGCGTCGGAGGCGGGGGGCAGACGTTTGCTAAGAGGGTCGGGATGGCGCCGATGGCGGTGCAGATGGTTCGCTCCGCGATGTTTTGGCCGGTCGGAGGAAATCCTTCGGTAAACATGATCCGGTCGGCGGCGGCGGAATGGAACGGCAAGCCGGTCACCGTGGTTCTGATATCGGGGAACTCGGAGTCGATCTATCCGGGACGCCATTGGGTCGAGACCGAGTATGTCATCGATAATGCGACCGGTCTATTACAGATCTACTCGCGCGCGCCGGGGACGTTTGCCGTTTATAGCTACGATAAAGGGCTTCAATTTCACGGTCGGCAGATGCCGGATCGCATCACGTTTTTCGTGGCCGGCGCGCAGGTGGTCGACGCACAACTGGTGAGCATTTCGGATCCTGCCGGCGTCGACGCGAAGCTAATGAGCCCAACTTCCGACATGCGTCCTGATGGTCCTGCGAGCATGGGTCTGAACCAGCGGTTCCCGCTGTATACTCGCGACACGACCAATTCAGGAATGTTGAAGCAAGTGATTGTTCACGCGACACTCGACAGCGATGGCAACGCGGTCGATACGGTGTTTTCGGCGGCGGCGGATCCCGGTCTGATTGAGACGGCGATGGATTTGGTCAGGAAGACCAAGTTTTCCGTCGCGGCGAGTCAGACGGACGCTTATATTAACGTGCGATTTGTGCCTTAGGCAAATCTCTGCTAATGACGATCCCGTGACTGGCAACAGCCTTGGAGATTTCATCGAAGGCTTTGTCCTCTCCTTCCCATCCCATGCTTCCAAGCCATACGAAGCTGGTCCCTCGTGGAAACTGGTTTAGCTTTTCGATCGCCAATTGACGGGACTGTGGGGAATGTTGCCCTATTTGGAAACGCTCCTTGCCGAAATTCATGAATTGAATCTGAAGGGGCCTCGATTGCCACACTTTTAGAAGTTGCTCGGCTTGATTGCGCTGATTCGGTCCGACACTTAACTCGAGGAGCCGGTTTAACTTGGTCTCATTGGTGAGCCAGCCTTGTCCTCCCGCGAGCGCCGAGATCATCGCGGAGCCTGGCCTCCATCATAGATCGATGCTTGCAGGTCCGCTTCGCGACCTTTCCACCGTTGGGACCACGCCGTCATATGAGTCCACAGTGCCGGCTGCGGCTGACGCGTAGTTACCTAAATAGGTCGCCGCGTTGGTGACTACCTGCGGATCGCTATCGTCCAAACTGCGTGACGCGAGATCCGCCAGAGCGGGATCGTTGTGCAACTCGGCCACATCGGTGAACAAGGAGTGATTGCATGCCGTAAAGCCGGCCCCTCGCGCGGCGATGGCTTTTTCCAGGAGCGGCGCGGTTGCCTGCGGATCGACGCGGAGAAGATAGGCTAGCAATGGAGCCTGTACCGCGCATGCAGATTTGCCGAGGCGTTCATCGAGATAACCTGCTACCAGCGGCGCGACCGACGCCGTCGCGTATCGGGAAATCAGCGATGCTAACTGTTCCACGCTTTCCTTGTCCTGCGTCAGATGATCGACAAGCTGCTGCTCCGCTTCCGGTAATTCCTTGTCAGGCAGCATACCCAGGATCGCCGCACCGAACCGGGGATGAGGCCGTTCAATCTCGTGCAGGATTGCCGGCCGCGCAGCCTGTGGATCCAACTCCCACCAGCGGACCAGCGCGGAGCCGTTCATCTGATCGCTGTAGCGTTCCGCGATCCTGGGGAGCAACGCGAGCATTGCTTTCTGATCCAGAACACGCCAGCGGGATTGAAACAGCTCGGTCTGGGCTTGCGCCGGGAGACTGTCAAATCCCGAGACGAGCTCAGCGGTAAGACGCTGCTTCTGATCCTGCGGAAGATCGTGGCCGCGCATGGCCGCTTCATCGATGATGGTATAAGCGCTCGTTGCGAGGGCGGCGCCGCGCTTCCTCCCGAGTGCGTCGATCAACTGGCCTCGGAATTTCGCTTCCAGCTCTTCGCGTTCCGCCGGTCTGTTGGGAGTTTCCTCCGCGGGCAGGGCGACCAGAGACATGGTGTCGAGGAAAAGTCCATTCACAGGGAAGTCAGGATCGTTGAGCAGCTCGTCAAGACTTTTCAATGCGGCTTCACGAGCCGGCGTGCTTGCCAGGCCAAGCTTGAATTCGTACGCTGCGTTCTGATCGTTCAAACGGCGGGCCATCTCGCGAGCGGCGGCAGGTGTGCCGAGGTACCGCAACATCGCGATTGCCCGTGTCTCATTCTTATCATGCGCAAGCGCCTCCCCCAAGGTTGCTGCCTGCCATTCCGGCGTCGCAGGAATAACGGTGAGCCACAGTCCGTCTGATGGAACCTCCCTGGGCTTACTTAGAAACTCGGCACCCACGCGACTCACTCGCGACGAGGTTACGACAACATGGTAACGGCCCGGCTGATTGAAGCGCACCCATTCATTCAAGGCTCGGTGAATGACGGCGGGGTGTTCCGATAGCTTTTGGAAACCGCTAAGGCCGCCGCCGCTGAAGCCGCCGTACGACTGAAAATACAACGCCAGCGGATCGTCCCATCCGGTATTGGGCTCGACTAGGTATGACTCGGCTCCAAGCGGGCCGCTCCTGTCATGAGTCGCGGTGTTGATCTGGTAATTATTCTCGGGTGCGGAGGTGAAGGAAAGCTCAAGTGGGATCAATTCGCCGATGTGGAAAATCGTCTGGTCGCCTTTGGTGCGAACTGTGAGTTTGACGGCTTTCGGGTCGGGCGATTGAGCTTGGAGTACAAACAGGAACGCCAGACAAAAGGAGGCTCGCATGTAACTTAGACAACGGTGCACGAGTTTTGGTTCCCACCGGATAAGAAACCGCTCCCTGTGGTCACGGCTCGTTGCCGGGGATCACGCGTAATTACGGAACTGGCGGCGCTTTCAGGTCGAGCATCACTGTCTCGCCTTCGTGAACGGTTACCTCCTGGCCGACGTCGTCCGGTGAGGGTCCAGCGGAATCGCTCACTATCAACCGGTATTTTCCGGGAGGCAACCCATCGAGTTCATATTGCCCGCTCTGGCCCACTCCTGCGCCGCGCGACCAGCTAAAGTTTGGGTCTTCGTCGACAGGCTGCACGATAACTCCGTATCCCGCGGGAGCCGATCCGCGAATGGTCGCGGTGTTCGTGCTGACCACGATTCTCAATGCTCCGGCAGCGCCACCCGACAGGTCCATCGGAGTGTTGGTCACGTCTGCGCTTCCCAGCCACACCGATTTTACGAACGCCGTGGGCCCATTCGTTCGCAAACGCAAGGGCGCCGGAGTCACACCTTTTAGAGTGAACGTTCCATCGTCGTTCACCTGAGCTGCGGAACCAGGCATGCCGAAGTTTTGATTCTGGGAAGTCACCATGACGCTGATCTGATTGAGAGTGACTTTGTTAGTGGTGTTCCCGCCGCTCTCTATCTCGACCTTGCCGCTGAGGTCGATCGCGTGGCGAAGTTCGAGCGTCATTTCGACGGGCCGGTCACTCACGTCGACCCTCTGCCACGCGCCGATTCGATTGTCCTCCGTGCCGTTGGAAAAAACAGCCAGGATGTAGGAGCCGGGAAATACTTGCCTGAACTCGAATGTGCCCTTCGCCAGGTCGTAGGAGGCCGCGCTCACTCGGTTCATGCTACGCTCGCCGGGAGAAATCAATTGCATCATCAGTTGATTGCTCCCGTGCCACTGCGCGCCGCCGGGCGAGAATACGCCGTGAATCTGCGTCACCGCGGTGGGGCTCATTTGAAAATCGATCCCCGACTTTTCGGCGCCCCCCGTCAGTTCCACCACTTGCGCTCCCTTGGCGTCAGTTGCCAATGGGTAATATTGCACCGGATAAGCTCTTGACGGCGGCGGATCGGGTCCGGCGGAAAAGGGGCGGGGCTGAAACACCGCACGCTCGCAACGAGCCGACAGGATGTACTTGCCCGCCGCGATCCCATAGGCGCGGTATTCGCCATCTTGATTCGACGGAGAAATGCCCAACGCGGGAACTCCTTGTTCCGGATTTTTCGCCGGATGAACCTCCACATTACAGTTGGGCAATGGATCGCCGTCCTCATCCAACACACGCCCGGTGACCGCCGCGCCCGGGATCAATTCGACGGAAACGGGCCCGGATGTTTCGCCGCCCTTGACCTCCACGAGCTTTGAGAGGCCGGCGAAGCGCGTCTGCGGATAGTTTGGGTGATGGAACATCAGTTGATATTTGCCGGCTGGCAGATTGGCGATCGTGAACGTCCCGCTGGCATCGGTGGTCGCTGCCCCGGGCGGCTGATTCAGTCCTCCGAAATTTCCCATAGGGTTCACCGAAACCATGGTCTTCTTCACCGGCATATGCGTGACCGCGTCGGTAACGGTGCCGGCCACGCCTCCGGTCTGATCGGGGCTCGCGGTCTGCGCGGCGGCAACGGCACAAAGCAGGAACCAGGCGGCCTTCATGGCTTGAGAATCTCCTTCGCTGTCTCCACCGGAATCAGCTTGGGATGCGACTCGATTTTCGCGCCCTCAGTCACCTCCAACTCCTCACCCAAAGCGTCAAGAACATCGCCCGACTCCGGAGTGCGGTAACTCGCGGTCGCGATTTTTTCGAGCGCGAAGATTTTGTATTTCCCCGGAGCGACTCCACTCACTTTGAACTTGCCGCTATCGTCGGCGATGGCGCTGTAGTAAAACCGCGTCAACGTGTGCCACTTGCCGACCGGTTCCAAGAGAATGCCGGCACGCTTTGCGTCTGCACCGCCGGCATCGACCTCGCCTTCGACCGTAGCCGTGTTCGAACTGAGCACAATATTGAGCGGCGCATCCAAACCTGGCGGGACCTCAATCTTCTTGAACAGGAAATCCTTGTCGCCCAAGCGGACCGATTTTTCGAACAATCCCGTTGGATTCTGATTGATCGTGATGATCCACTCGCCCGGTGGAACCTCCTTGATCGCAAAGCTCCCGTCCTTTGCGACCGGCGAGGAATAGGCTTCGCGGCGCGGCCCCGATCCAGGCGGCGCGAGCGCGACCGTGAAGACCTCGGCGGGGTGCAGGCCCGGTCCTTCGATTTTCAAGTGGCCCTTCACGTCCACGGCAGGGACCATCGCGAGTACAATCTCGCTTATCCCCTCGTGGGCGTCGACCACTTGCGACGCATAGTAGGCCTTGTCCTTAGCGCGTATATTCGCCTGAATGCGATAGCGCCCCGGCACATTGTTGGGCATCTCAAACCGGTATTCCGGAGCTTGAGCGCCTGCGCCACTGGGCCAGAACCACATGGGGTTATCGTCGCCTGACATGAGCTGAACATTGACCATCTGGCCTCCCCCGCCGTGGTGCATGCGGACGCGGACGCCGTTCACAATGGGCATGGGCCCATCGATTGGCGTCGATTCATCGGCCGGCGGGTCCAGTGCAGGGACACCGGTGATACGGCCGCTAATAACCGCCGGGTGCTCCGCGGTCAGATGAAAATCGATCCCGCTCAAAACGTCGCCTCCGCGCAGGATCACAGGCGCAGTATCTTTGTAATCCTTCGCTCCGCCGTAGTATTGCGGAACCACGATGTCGCGGGCCCCCTGCTGTTGCGGCAGATTCGGCATGCATCGCAAATAATATTCGCCTGGATCGAGTCCTGTGATCTTGTACTCACCGCGATCGTTAACGCTGGCTCCGCGATAATTTATCAGGATGCGCTCGCCGAGATTGCGCCCGGGCCGAAGGATGCTTACGCCGGCGCCCGCCAGCGGCTCGCCGTCCGGATCGATCACGCGTCCGGAGATTGACGCGGAATGCAGAAAGCGCAGCTTGAGATTCGCGCGAGTTTCGCTGTCGGCGAGCGTAATCAGATCGCCCAGCTCGCGGACACTATTCGCGCCATAATCCGCGGTGCCGAGACCGGCCTTATCGGCGCGCAGAGCATACTGGCCCGGCGGCAATCCCTCGAAGACGAATCGACCGGAACCATCGGTGCGCGTGGTCGCCCAGGAGCGCGGCGTGCCCTGCCAGGTCACGGTCACCACGGCTTTCCGCACCGCGTCGCCGCTCGATGCCTCAATAACGGTGCCCGAAATCACACCCCTTCCGGCGGGCTGCGCAAAAGCGCTCACGGAGCAAACGAATAAAAATAGAGTAAGCTCCGCGCGCACCATTGTTTCATTAGACGCCAGTCGCGGGCGGAAAAGTTTCAGCCCTTCACAGACTGAAGCCCGTGTCACCTCAGGTCGGCTATCAGCATTCGGTGGCACAGGCTTAACACAACTGCTCCCTTTGGTCACGGCTCTTTACGTAGATAGTACGTTACAGCCCAATAGAGCCGCGACCATCGGGAGCGGTCAACTTGAGGCTTCAGCTCTCTCTTCAGCCTGTGAGGAATGGCATGATAATATCCATGCTCTTCCATCGCCCGGGTTTCCGCGTCGCATCATATCTGTTGTTTGCGTCCGCCGTTGCGCCGGGGCAGAGAGTAAAGCTCGACATTCCCGCGATCGAAGCAAGCGCCAATGAGGAACTCGCCGCGACCAGGACGCCGGGTGCCGCGATCGGTGTTGTGTCGGACGGACGATTAATCTACGCCCACGGATTCGGGACGTCCAACATCGACA
>Ga0182024_10010604_pt1 | contig 18743 bp, 19 predicted proteins | sample P32metaG_FD_120480 | JGI IMG/M metagenome (GOLD analysis project Ga0182024, IMG submission 120480) | Permafrost microbial communities from Stordalen Mire, Sweden - P3-2 metaG (Illumina Assembly) | ecosystem: Environmental > Terrestrial > Soil > Wetlands > Permafrost | place: Sweden: Stordalen... | reverse complement strand
GTGCGATCGTGCGCTCTCCCGGTCCTTCTCGACCTCTCTACCCTGTGAGCGGCCCTGCCTGAGAGGCATGCGAGGAGCGTCGATGGAAGCTGTCAGCGCACCGCCTGCACGAAGGTCGCGTCGTCAGCCGTTGCGACGGGCGAGTTTCGGCCACCCGGCCGATCGATCATTCGCCGGGGCACCTGGCAGTTCGCCCGGAGCACCGCTGCGTGTCGCGATGCTCGCTCCGCCGTGGATCTCAGTCCCGGCGCCGGGCTACGGTGGCGTGGAGTCGGTCGTCAGTGCCCTTACGGAGGCGCTGGTCCGCCGGGGGCACGACGTCACCCTCTTCTGCGCACCCGGCTCTGTGTCCCGCGCGGACGTCGTGACGCTTCTCGACGAGTCCCACCCCGACGAGATCGAGCGCTCGTTGTTCGAGGTCGACCATGTGGGGCGAGCGTTCGATGAGATCGACGGCGCCACGGATGGTGATGACTCCTTTGACGTCGTTCACGACCACTGCGGCTTCGCGGGGCTGGCGATGGCAAACCGCCTCGGCACACCGCTCGTGCACACGTTGCACGGGCCGTTCACACCAGACATCGCCGCTTTCTACGCACGTCACGGAAACAAGGCGGCGCTGGTGGGCATCAGCCGCGCCCAGCTGGCCTCGGCGCCGCCCGGATTGGACCCGATCGGCGTGATCCCGAATCCGATCGACCTGCGGGTCTGGCAGTTGCAGGAGCGCAAGGGCGACTATCTGCTCTGGGTCGGACGGATGACTCCGGAAAAGGGGCCGCACCGCGCGATCGCCGCCGCTCGCGCCGTTGATGTGCCGCTGGTATTGGCCGGTGTGATCCAGCCCGGGCAGCAGGCGTTCTTTGATGACCAGGTAGCCCCCCACATCGACGGCCAGCGCGTCCGCTTCGTGGGCGAGGTCCACGGGTCGGCCAAGCGCTCGCTGTTCGCTCATGCCCGCGGCCTGCTCATGCCGATCCGCTGGGACGAGCCGTTCGGGATGGTGATGGTCGAAGCGCTGGCCTGCGGCACCCCGGTGATCGCGTTTCCCGAGGGCGCGGCCCGGGAGCTCGTGATCGACGGGACGACCGGCTTCCTGGTCGACGACGAGCGTGCGATGGCGGTCGCGGTGGGCCATTTGCCGCGGATCGATGCGCGGGACTGCCGGGACTGGGTGAGCCGGCATTGCGATGTCGAAGTCGTCGCCGCCGCCTACGAACGAACCTACCGGTCGGTCATGGTCCCGGACACGACGAGAGCGCTCGCCAGTGTCTGAGCGCACCCTGAGCGTCCTGGATGGAAGCACGTTCGTCGTCGGGGACCGGCTCGGCGACGTCCGCGCCGACGAGGGACGCGAACACGGCTTCTTCTCGGAGGACACCCGCGTCATATCGCGCTGGGTCCTCCAGGTGGGAGAGGCGCCGCTGGAGCTGCTGAGTCTCCATCAGAGCGCACACTTCGACGCCCAGTTCTTCCTGACTCCGACGGTCGGTCCTGATGAGCAGGCGCCGTGCTCGATCGTGCGCCATCGCCTCGTCGACCACGTGTGGATGGAGGAGGTCACGGTGACCAACCACCAGCACGAGACGAGCCGTCTCCGTGTGGCGCTGGAGGTTGGCACCGACTTCGCCGATCTGTTCGAGGTCAAGGACGGTGTGGCAGCCGGGCGAGAGGTCACATACACCCATGACATTGCGACCTTGACGCTGGCCTACGAACACGCCGAATTTCGCCGCTCGGTCACGATCGCCTCCAGCGCGCCGGCGGCCGTCACCCGCGACGGCTTTGGGTACAGCTTGAAGCTCGCACCGGGCGAGCAGTGGTCGACCACCTTCACGATCACCCCATTCGCCGCCCAGCCGGAAATCGTGTGTGCGCGGCGGGAGCCGCGTGCCAGGGTCGAGGACCTGCGCAAGGCAAAGGCGGCCGAACTGGAGACTTGGCTGGCCGGCGCGCCGGCCTTGCAAACCGAAGACCCGGCCCTCCTGCGCACCTACCGGGCGAGCCTCGCCGACCTCGGCGCGCTCCGCATGCACCCTGATCTGGACAAGGGCGCGACCCTGCCCGCGGCCGGACTGCCCTGGTTCATGGCGCCTTTCGGCCGCGACAGTCTGATCACGAGCTTCCAAGCACTGCCCTACCTCCCGGAACTGGCCGCAACCACCCTCCGCCTACTCGCCGCCCGCCAGGCCAAGCTACGAGATGACTTCCACGAGCAGGAGCCAGGAAAGATCCTGCACGAGCTGCGCTTCGGTGAGCTCACCTCGCGCGGCGAGCGACCCCATTCACCGTACTTCGGAAGCGCCGACGCCACGCCGCTATTCCTTGTGCTCCTGGACGAGTATCACCGCTGGTCGGGCGACGACAAGCTCGTCCTCGCCTTGGAGGCCAACGCCCGCGCCGCCCTGGCTTGGATCGAGGACAGCGGTGACCTCGACGGCGACGGCTATGTCGAGTATGAATGCCGCAATCCGACGACCGGCCTGGCCAACCAGTGCTGGAAGGACAGCTGGGATTCGATGCAGTTCGCCGACGGCAGGCTCGCCCACGGGCCGATCGCGACCTGCGAGATCCAGGGCTACGTCTACGACGCGCAGCGGCGCTCAGCGCGCCTCGCCCGCGAGGTCTGGGACGACAAAGCACTGGCCCAGCGTCTCGATCGGCGCGCCGGCGACCTGCGGCAGCGCTTTCGCCGCGATTTCTGGATGCCCGACCGCGGCTGTCACGCCCTCGCGCTGGACGGCGACAAACAGCCGGTCGACAGCCTGACGTCCAACATCGGCCACCTGCTGTGGTCGGGAATCCTCGACGAAGGCGAGGCGGCCTTGACCGCAGAGCGACTGCTCGACGCCCAGCTCTACTCGGGCTGGGGCGTCCGGACCCTTGGTGCGCACGAGGCCGGCTACAACCCACTCGGCTACCACACAGGGACGATCTGGCCGCACGACAACTCGCTGATCGCTGCCGGACTAGCTCGCTACGGACACCATGACGCGGCCGGCGCGATCGCCTCCGCGATCCTCGCTGCGGCGCCGTATTTCGAGCATCGTTTGCCCGAAGTGTTCGCCGGCTTCCCGCGTGCTCTGACCTCCGTTCCGGTGGCTTTCCCCACGGCGGCGCGTCCCCAGGCCTGGGCTGCCGGGACTCCGCTGCTGTTGCTCACGACGCTCCTCGACCTCCAACCCGGGGCAACAGATGACGAGGCCTACCTTCCGGATCCGATCGGGCGGGTCGCTCTGCGCCGGCAGGCCGACCCGCCATTTGCACAAACGAATGCCAGAGCTATGGTGTGAGACGTGGACGATCCCGACATCACTGCGCTGGTGAAGAGGTTGTCGCGCCCGCACTCCTCTGGTGGGGTCGTCATCGAGCGCGCTGCGATCCTGGCAGCCGGCGCCGACTTCCCGGAAGTCATGGACTGGATCCTCGCCCACTCCGGCACGCCCGAGACGACCGCGTCAACGGCTCGAAGCAGCGGTCTCCACGGATCGCGGACCAACGACGCCAACGCCCCTTCAGCCCGAAATCCGCTGCGCTTCGTGCTGCCGGCCGGCACGCTGTCCTGACCAGCGCCCTTCCAAAGGCACGCGATCGGGCTCGCCAACGATGACCCCGAGCAAAAGCCCGGTAGCCGCTGAGCATCAGAGCTGGGGAGAGGCGGCTGGCTGTTTGGGGAGTAGCCGGTGGCCGTCGACGACAGCGGTGGCGAGATCGATGAGCTTGCGGTTGTCGATGCGGGAGCGCTCGCGCAGCAGCTCGAACGCGGCGTCCTCGTCGATCGAGTGGCGCTCCATCAGAATCCCCTTGGCCCGCTCGATCAGCGCCCGCCGGCCGAACGCTCCCTGGAGCTCGTGATATTCGGTAAAGCGGCGCAGCAGGATGTCGATCGAGCTCTGCCAGTCCTCGACGTCATCGTCGGAGATGTGGGCGAACACGCCCCGCTTGGAGGCCTCCTTGACGAACGCTGGGTCGGGAGCGTGCAGAAGTGCGATCACGGGGCACGCGGCTTCGCGGACGATCTTGTCGATCAAATCCAATGCGTGCTGAGAGTTGTCGCCAAGTCCGACGAGCGCGACGTCGGGTCGTTCCCGCGCGGTCACGGCGCCGACGTCCTGGACTTCAATCTCCCGCGCTATGACTTCGTGGCCGAGGGCGACGACGATCGGAGCGACCAGCGCCAGGCGGTCCTTACGCTCGTTGGCGATCAGAACGCGCAGATGTTCAGTCCCGTCGGTGAGCGGCTGCATAAGTGGATTCTAGATCCGTTGTAGAGGCAAGTCAGACCTTTACAAACGACCGCGGCAGCGGAGTACAATGCACCGCAGCTCGCCCCAGCCCTCGGCGAGCAGTTGCGTTCCGGCTCCATCACTCGGCCGGCGTCTGCATTTGACCCCGACGCACGAGACCTCGCGATGACTCAGCTTGACGCCGCCTCCGCCCAGTACGAAGCCACGAGCGCGCTGACCGGCGTCGAGCTCGCCACCCGCGCCGCGGGCGAGATCAGGGTGGGGTTTGCCCAGCTACTAAGCGCCGGCGAGAGCGCAGATGACGTGATCGCCCGGGCCGACAGCGAACTGATTCGAACACCTCGGAACCGCGGAGATCCAGGTGCCCGCCCCGGTGACTCCCCCGCCCTGACGACTCCAGCTGGCAGCGCTAAGAGACTGGGATAGGAACATGACCGCAGCGATCTTCAACCTCAATCATCCAGCGCACACGGTGCACTGGCATTTCTTTTCGATGTCGGTCGCCAATGTCGTCGTGATCGTGGTGATGCTGGTCGTCTTCGCCGTCGCGATCCTCGCGCCATTCCCGGGCCATGGCGGAGGTGAGCGATGAGCTCTGTGAGCCGTAAGTCGTGGACGGCGAGGGCGCGCGAGCGGGCCGTGGGGGCGTTGCCGCCCGAGAAGCTGCTGCCCGACAGCCAGCCCTCGTACATGTCGTCTTGGATCTACGTGTTCGGCGTGCTCACGCTCACGTCACTGATCGTGATCATCGCGTCGGGCTCGATCCTGGCCTTGAAGGGCCCCGGGTGGTGGCACCTCACGGGCATCGGCCACTTCTTCAACAGTATCCACATGTGGGCGGTTGAGCTGTTCTTCTTCTTCATGGTGATCCACCTGTGGGGCAAGTACTGGATGGCCGCGTGGCGGGGCGGGCGTGCACGCGTGTGGATCACTGGTGCGGTCACGTTCCTGGTCGCGGTTCCGTGCGCGCTGAGCGGCTACGTCTCGCAGCAGAACTTCGACTCCCAATGGATCTCGACGCAGGCCAAGGACGCGATGAACGCCGCCGGTATCGGAGCGTTCTGGAACCTTATGAACTTCGGCCAGATGTACTCATATCACGTGTTCCTGCTGCCGCTCGCGGTCGTCGCGCTGGTGATAGCGCACGTGTTGCTGGTGCGCAGGCACGGGATCGTGCCGCCGTTCCAGCTGTCCGGCGCCGGCGCCGGCGCCAAGCCTACGTCCGCGGCCCGGCGCGCGCCTGACTCCGGCTCGGAGGGCACGTCATGAGCCACGAGCCGGATGACTCGCGCGCGGCCGATTCAAGCGAGGCTGTAGGCCGAGCCGGCCGTAGGCGCGAGCGCCGCCGCGCGGACGAGGCCGCCCGCGAGTGGAAGGGGGCATACCGCCCCTACGACATCCTCAGGGAGGCGACGATCGCGCTCGGCGTCGTGCTCGGACTCGCGCTCGTGCTGACCATCCTCTTCTCCTCGCCCGACCTCAAACCGAGCACGGTCCAAACATGGTCGCGCAGCGACCCGGTCGACTTCGTCACGACCGCCACCACCGAGCTCGACGACTCGAGCATCACCGGCAGCTACGGGCCGCCCTACAACCACGCCTCCGACGGCCAGAACATCTGGTTCATTCACCTCGCGAAGTGGTTCGGCGTGAGCCATCCGATCAACACCGCGCAGGACTTCGTGCTCGCGCCGCTGCGTTCGATCACTGGGCAGCCGGCGCTTCAGACCGCGGTCTCCACGTATGAGGCCGCTCCCGCGAACACCCAGACGACATGGACGAGCGCGTACGAGAAGGCGCTCGGCAACGCGAGCGCCAAGCCAGGCGGCTCGGTCTCGGTCAAACCTGGCAATTACGGGCCCCTGCCGACGATGATGGGCTCGCTGCTCACGTTCGCGCAGAGCGGCGGCCTCGACGGAGCGCTGCTGACCAGCAAGCAGTTCTACCAGACTGACTACACCAAGCCACTGATGTTCATGTCCGACGGCGGGGTGCTCGTAAACCGCGCGATGCAGCAGCATCTCCTCGGCACCCAATGGGGCATGATGAACGAGACCGGCAGCTACCCGGGGCAGGTGTGGCTGTGGCTCTACACGTTCTGGTATCAGATCAAGCCGTTCTCAACCTCGACCAACGCCGACATCCTCGTGCTGGCGGTGATGGGCGTCCTGAGCCTCGCCTTCGTCCTGATCCCCTTTATCCCCGGCGTCCGGGACGTTCCGCGCCGGATCCCGGTCTACAAGCTGATCTGGCGCGATCACTACCGATCAGCGCCGCCAGCCGGCACCTCGGCTGGCCACACCGAGGAGGCTTGAGAGCGGACGCCGGCTCGCCCGGCGCTGACCCGTCACCACCCGGACCGACCGACGACCGCCCTCCCTGGCGCCTAACCCTTATGGCCATCAATCATCTGGAGAATCTGCGAGCGGAGGCCCAGCACGCTCGCCAGCGCTACCAGCTTTACAAGGCCAAGGCCAAGGCCTACGGCCCACCAACCCTGCACGTATGCGCGAGCTCGAACGCGTCTGCGAGGGCGCAGAGGCACGTCTCCGCGCAGCCGAGGCTGAGGAGCGGCGCGCCGGCGATGTCATCGCCGACCGCGCTCCTGGTGAACGCGGCGTAACCACGGCCTGAGCGGGCCGTCGCGGCACTCGGCCGGTCGGCTCGTCAGCTCCGTATCCGCGTGTTGGGTGCCCGGTCGACGCCGCGCCGAGATATCTGCGTCGAGATGGATGCAGGAGCGTCTCTCCCTGCCGGCCGTGCTGCTCCTACTCCCCACGAACAGAAGGGAGGTCTCTGGCGCGCGCCGGGCCTCGGACGCTATGCGGCTAATGGCTTGCGCTATTCGTGTCGTTCCTCCAGGCGCCGACGGTGCGACGCAGTTGGAGGTATGCGGCTGCGCCCGGGACCGTCGGCAGCCAGAAAGAGATGAGGCGGTAGGAGAGAACGGCAAGGATCGCGAGGCTCGCGTGCGTGCCGAAGGCGAGGAAGGCGCCGATCATGCCGGCCTCGACACCGCCGAGCCCGCCGGGCAGGGGCAGCGCGTTGGCGAGCGCTCCGACGAAGTAGGCCATCACGATCACCGCGACCGTTGGGGGCGAGCCGAACGCGTGGAAGCACGTCCAGAGCGTGGCGATGTCGAAGGCCCAGTAGGCGACCGCCCCGATCAGCCACGGCTTGCGCTCCCTGATCAGCGAGAAAGCGATGCCGAGCGCATCGTGAACCGCCCAGGGCGCGCTGGCGAGCCGCGCCAGCATGCGTCGTCCGCGGCGCGCGCCGGCGAGCGGCGTCGAGCGGCGCTCGAAGTCCTTGGGCAGCGCGCGCATGGAGAGCAATGCCACGATGGCAGCGGCCCCGAGGGCCGCGGGAGCGATGGTCAGCGTCCACGGCGCGCGTCCGGGGAACAGCCCGCTGCGCAAACCGAAGCCGACAACTACGAGTGCCCCAGCGTAGACGCCGTAGAGGAAGAACTCGAAGGTCAGGACTCGTCTAGCCACGCTGCCCGCGCTGAGCCCCGAGGCGCGCAGCGCCCAGACCGTCAGTGCCACCCCACCGGCGCCCGCGGCCGCGAACAGCTTGGTCGCCACGACTCCCGCCATCGTTATCTGGTAGCTCGCCTTCCACCCGATCCGCACGCCGTGGCACGAGAAGACCGTGTGGAAGAGCGCGACGTAGCCACCGAGGGACAGGACCTCGAGGACGACCCCGAATCCGAGCCATTTCGGGTCTCCCGCGCGCAGCCTGTGCAGAGTTGGACCAAGCGCGCCCAGCTGCGGGACGACGAACTCGATGAACCCGGCGATCGCAGCCACGCCAACCACCGCTGTGACCGCGCGCCCGTGACGGCGCAGAAAGCCACGTCCCCGACCCGCTGACGGCGCTCCTGGGGTGGCCGCCCTTCCCACGAGGGGCTGGGAAGCCCCTTGAGGGGTGGTCGCGCGGGCCTGAGATTCGCCTCTAGCCACGACGCTAGGTTCCCTGGACGAGGCAGACAACGAGGAGATCCTCGGGTTCTCGCTCTACGTGACGCGACGGCCGCGACGGCGGTAGCTGAGTCCGCCGCCTGTTAGCAGCAGGATTACGAGGATGATGAGCAGGATTGTGAGCATGGTCAGCTCCTGAGTCTCGGCTGGCTTGCTTCGCGCATCCTGCCTTTACCGCTTGGCCCTCTTGCGACCGGTGAGCGTGTCGGCGACCTTGTCCACGGCGTTCTTCGCAGAGCCCTTGGCATGGTCGCCGCGCCCGTCGTTCTTCAGGCGCCTGTTTCCGGTCAGCGCGCCGGCAGCTTCCTTCACGCGACCTTTCGCCTTATCGATGTTCTTGTTGCTCATGAACTCTCCTGATTTGAGGTATGCGACGAGCGCCCGAATGGGCCTACCGGTGCGCCCGGCCGATCAGCCGCGCGATCAGCCCGCCCACGAACAGGTAGACGACCGCGGCGATGCCCCAGTTGCCAACGATCGCGACGCGGGCGCTGTGGAAGCTGAACATGCCGTCAAACGGACCGGCGAGCGAGCTCGGAACATGAGAGCAACCTCCGATTGGTCTAAGAGTCCGGCGGAGCGCGAACCCGAAGGGGATCCACGCGGGCGGAGGTCAATCGCGTCGGCTAGTCACAGCGACGGCAAGATGTCGGCTGCAGCGACGGCTGGTCGGCTTGGTCAGCGACCGTCCAACAGCAACTGTACTCGGTCTTGTGCGGATCATTGCAATGTCGAGCCTGAGCCGCCGCCGAGGTGACGCGTTCCTCGTTGCCGGAGCTCGGGCTTGTATTCGTGTTCTGGGGGTAGACTCGACAGACAAGGTCACTCGCCGCTTCTGCGAATCCTTCGCGCAGGACCACCGCCGGCCAGCTGCCTACGGCGACCTCACGGACAGCTTCGTCCCCAGCTTTAGAGAGCCGTTTCTCGACGACAATCGCTCGGAACGCCCGCGGGGCGGTCCGGAGGCGCAAGGAGGTTCCGATGGTTCTCAAGTCGCCTGCTGAGCTGCTGGGGTCACCGGCAGATGGAGTGATTCTTGGGGTGGTGCATGCGAACGGCACTCGCGCGCGCTTCCGGCACCCGATGTTGGAGACGAGCACGCAGTCGCCTACCGCGAATTTCCGTTTTAGGGCTCTGACGCTCCGGCCCGCCCCCGGGGCCGCCTGCCTGGATTGGCGAGCCTGAATTTGATGTCCGGTCCGAGCATGGCTGACCAGGATGTGGTCGACAAGCACTCGCCGCCCGAGTCGACTCACTTCGCGGTGAGGGCAGGAAAGCGTCTAGGAGCCCTCGCCGCTCGCCGGCGCACTGCGCTGACGGTGGTCGGGACGCTGCTCGCGGTGGGCGTGCTTGTGTTCGTTCTGGCCGGGTCGTGGGGACGGTTCGCTCGCGCTGCCGCGGGCGCGCCGTGGTGGGCGTTGACGGCCGCGGTGGCGCTACAGACCGCGTCACTACTGTCGCGTACCGAAGCGTGGAATGTCAGCGTGCACGCCGCCGGCGGCACGGTCGATCGCCGGCGCTTGTACCGCGCGGCCGGTGTCGGCTACCTCGGCAACATCGTCAACGGCGAACTGGGGTTCGCCGCGCGTGTCGCGTCGCTTCGGCGCGCGGCGCCACGAGAGACCCCCAAGGCGGTCGTCATAGCGGCCACCGAGATACCAATCGTGCTGATCGAAGTCGCGCTCGCGACGCTGTTCTCGTTCACGCTCGTCGCCCCCCTGGGCTTGCCGTGGTGGACTCCGCTGGTCGGCTTCTGCGTGGTGCTCGCCGTGGTTGCCGGGCTCGCCCGGCTGGCTCGGCGTCATCCGAGCGGATGGTGGAGGGGCCTCGCCGCGCTAAGCGAACCGCGGGCCCGCAAACGCATCGTAGTCTTCGTGGTGCTCGCCGTCTGCGGGCAGATAGCGCGCAACTGGCTGATGCTGTACGCCAGCGGCGTCCACGCCTCCCTGCTCGACGCGACCGCGGTGCTGATCGCCGTCGCCGCGCTCGGTGTACTGCCGATCGGCCCCGGCGTCGGTACGGGAGCGATGGTCCTGATCCTCGGGTCCACCGGTGTAGCCGGCGCTAGCGCCGCTGGGGTGCTCCTGACCGCAACCGGCACTGCCGGCGCGCTTGCCTACGGCGGCTGGGCGCTCGCCGACCGCTTCTGGACGAAACGACGAACCAGACTACGGCTTGGCGCCTCCAAGACAGCCCGCCGAACACCAGCACTGACCTAGCCCGCACGAACGCTCGCCAAGCCCGGCCCGGATGCTCCGAACCCTCAGCCCGCCCGCGCCAAGAAATCGGGCGATATGCGCGAGAGCGTCACGCGGGCTGCGTCTGTCAGCGGATCCTGGGTACCCCCCGACAAAGGGGAAGCGAGCAGCCGCGGCTGCGTCGGATCGTCGGGCGAGTGCCACGCGCCTGCGACCGTGCCCGTGACCGTCGATGGGCTACGGCTGGGCAGCGTTCTCCACTGTGGTGGCCTTCCACGCTGGCTTGCGGAAGCGGTGCAGCAGCAGCGGTGGGAGAACCCCCAGGATGAGAATCCCAGCCGCGACCAGCCCCGCATATGCGAGCGGGCTCGTGTGGGCAATCTGCGATGGGGATACGAATCCGATCAGGAACGCGATCACCGAGGCTAGCCCGCCGACCATGCACAGCAGGCTCAGTGCGGGCGCACGGTATCCGCGGGGATGGTCTGGCTGCGCGCGGCGCAGACGCACCGCGGCAATGAACATGAGGACGTACATGATCAGGTACACCTGCGTGGCCATCGCCGTGAAGATCCAGTAGGCACTGGAAACGGTCGGGATGAACGCATACAGCAGCGCGATGACGGTGATCACGACGGCTTGGGCGGCCAGAATGTGGATCTCGATGCCGTGACCGTTGACTTTTTGGAAGTACGGAGGCAGATAGCCCTGTTCACGTCCGATGCGCACCAGCCCCTCGGACGGACCATCGAGCCAGGCCATCATGCCGGCTAGGGCCCCGACGGCCAGAGCGATCGCGATCAGCGGCACGGCGAAGCCGATCCCGAAATGCGTCATGAAGCGGTTGAAGGCTTGCATGACGCCAGCGGTGAAGCTGATGTGGTTAGCCGGAATCACCCAGGCGATCGCCAGCGTCGGGAGGATGAAGACCGCCAGCACGAGCGCCATCGCGACAAAGATCGACTTTGGATACTCCCGCCCGGGGTTGCGAAGCTCGTCGACGTGCACGGCGTTGATCTCAACCCCGGCGTAGGTGAAGAAGCTGTTGACGACCAGGACGATGCTGGCCAGCCCGCTCCAGGCCGGCAGGATGTGATGAGTGTCCATCGGCGCCGCCGAATGGTTGCCCTGCGCCAGGTAGATGACGCCGAGAACGACGAGGATGGCTCCTGGGATGAGCGTGCCGATCACGGTCCCGCTCGAGGAGAGCTTGGCCACGAGCGAAACGCCCCGTGAGGACACGAGCACGCCGCCCCAGAAGAGCACGATGATGATCGCAGCGGTGTAGACCCCGTTGCTGGCCAGGCGCTGATCGATCACGTAGGCGAGTGTGCTGGCGACGTAGGCGAGCAGCGCCGGGTAGTAGAACATCGTCTGGGCAAACTGGCACCACACCGCGAGTAGGCCCATCGGAGCCGAGATGCCCTCACGGACCCAGTTATAGACGCCGCCCGGCCACCCGGAGGCCAGTTCTGCCGCGACCAGTGACACCGGCACCAGGAACACAAAAGCGGGCAGGACGTAGAGGAAGACGGAGGCGAGCCCGAGCACGGCGGTCGCCGGCGCCGATCCCAAGTAGCCAACCGATCCCACGGTCATCATCGCCAGCGCAGGCCAGGTGATGAACCTCATGGCCGGCCGGCCCGGGGCGGGCTGGACCGCGCCCCGACGGCTGGTGTCCGAGGCGATAGCCGAGGCGCCGCCAGCCCGCGGATGGCGTCGCCTGTGCACCCACATGAGGCCCGAGTATGACGGCGAGGTGTCCTGCAAGCTCCGCAGCGCGGACATGCCCGACGGCCGCAGGCCTGAGCCGGGCGGCTGGAATCGCATCCACTTCGTCGTCGAAGCCATTGCCAGCGAAGTTCAATGGCTCAAAGGCACCGATGTGAACTTCCGCAACGAGATCTTGACCGGCCCAGGGCAGCCAGCAGCTCCGGCTTGAGGGCGCCTCCGGAAACCCAATCGAGCTCTTCCAGCCAGCGGCACCACTGGCTCGAACACCCATTTTGGCCTGCTCCATCATCCGATCGACGAACTCGTAGCTCACGCTCTCCCTCTTACCGCGTGCCACCGCGAACTCCGACACATGTTCCTTCTGGCTCGCGAAGAGGCCCTGCCGGGGCCGAGCCCACAGGAGCTCGGGCCCCGCTCAGTCCGCCTGGTGCATGGTCACCCGAATGCCATCAGTCGCCTGCTCGGGGCGCGAGCCATTACGGCCCGTCGGGTCGCGCTGCGTGCCGTTCGCCGCCACCGGCCCAGCCTCGGGATGGTGGTAGGGGCCGGGCTTGGGCCGCGGCTTGCCGCCGGGGAGCGCGAGGCGCAGGATGGTGCGTTGCACCATGCCGAGCTGCTTGAGGAACGGGCCGCTGTTGTAGGGCAGCCCGTAGCGCTCGCACAGGTCCTTCACTCGCGGCGCGATCTCGGCGTAGCGGGTGCTCGGCATGTCGGGGTAGAGGTGGTGCTCGACCTGGTAGCCGAGGTTGCCGCTGATCACGTGAAAGAGCGGGCTGCCCTCGATGTTCGCAGCGCCGAGCAGCTGGCGCACGTAGTGGGCGCCGCGCGTCTCCTCCGCGGTCTCCTCCTGGCTGAAGGTGTAGGTCTGGTCCGGGAAGTGGCCGCAGAAGATGATCGCGTAGGCCCACACGTTCCGCACGACGTTGGCGGTCAGATCCGCTGTGAGTGTCGAACGGAACGGCTGGCGGAAAGCGCGGCGCTCGATCAGGTGCCGCACGACCCCCTCCTTGGAGCTCCGCGGATTGGCCTTCCTCCACGCACGCTCGAGCAGGCGCCCGGGGCGCGTCTTGCGCTCCGGCGCCGAAGGCGCGGTGGCGAGCGTGAGGCCCGTGGAGACCAGCCCGCTGAGCACCGGAAACGCGATGTAGTCCTTGGTGATCTGCTGACGGCCCTTGCGCGCCATGCCCTTGAGCTCGCGCCGGATCTGCGCCTTGGACTTCTCGCCCTTGCGGATCGCCTCGAAGTCGAGGTCGTGGACGGCCACCCCCCACTCGAACAAGGCGGCCAGCAGAAGGTTGTAGAACGGCTGAGCGAGGTAGACCGGATTCCACTTCTGGAGAGGATCGATCCGCATGATCTCGTAGCCGAGGTCACGGTCCTTCCCGCGGATGTTGGTGTACGTGTGGTGGACGTAGTTGTGTGAGTGCTTCCACGCCTCGGCGGTCGACGCGGAGTCCCAGTCCCAGGTCGTGGAGTTGATCTGCGGGTCGTTCATCCAGTCCCACTGCCCGTGCATCACGTTGTGGCCGATCTCCATGTCCCCCAGGATCTTGGCCAGCGACAGGATCGTGGTGCCAGCGAGCCACGCCGGGCGGTAGCGCGAGCCGAGCAGGAGCACGCGGGCGAGGACGATGAGCCTGTGGTGCATCGCGATCATGCTCGTGATGTAGCGGCGGTCGCGGTCCCCCAGTGACGCCTTGACCTCGTCGTGGATCGCGTCGAGCTCCTGCTCGATCCGCTCGATCTGCTCGGTGGTCAGGTGGGACATCGGGTTTTCGATCACTGTTGGCATGGCTTCCTCGCTCGCGGGTCAGAGTTCGATCTCGATCGCGCCCTCGGGCGCGTTGATGCACGTGCGGACCATCTCGCCTTCCTGGCCGTAGACGTCGCCGGTGCGAAGGTCGCGGACCCGGCCCGAGCGCAGACGTCCGACGCAGGTGTGGCAGATGCCCATGCGGCAGCCGAAGGGAAGCGTGGCGCCGGCGTCCTCCCCGGCCACGAGGATCGGCTTGGAGCCGTCGGACTCGGCGGTCACGTCGCTCTGGCAGAGGCGGATCGTTCCGCCGTCCCCCTGCTGGCCCTCCTCGCCACCGAGGTACGGCTGGAAGTGCTCGACATGGAGATGGTCGCAGTCTCCGAGCTCGTGCTTCCAATGCTCGCTCATCGCGTCCAGCATGTCGGGTGGGCCGGAAAGGAAGGTCTCGCGCTCGCGCCAATCGGGACACAACCGATCGAGGCCGGCCGGGGCGATGCGCCCGCTCTCGCCCGTGAGCTGCTCGTGCAGCCGGAAACCCGGATTGCGGTGGGATAGGTCGCGCAGCTGCGCCCCGAAGATCACCGCCTCGGCGGTGCGGGCCGAATGCAGATGCACTGCGTCGGAGATGCCCTCCCCATGGTCAATGCTGCGCAGCATACTCATGATTGGCGTGATCCCACTGCCGGCGCTGATGAACAACAGCTTGGCCGGCAGCGGGTCGGGAAGCGTGAAGGCGCCCTCGACGCCTCCCAGCCGGACGATCGTCCCCGGCTGCGCGGTGCGCACCAGGTACGGCGAGACCTTGCCCGTGTCGACGAGCTTCGGGGTGATACTGATGCAGCCGTCGGGCCGTCCCGGGTCGGAGGTGATCGAGTAGGCACGCCAGTGGTGGATGCCGTCGACCGGCATGCCGACGCGCAGGTACTGGCCGGGCTGGTGGCCCGGCCATGCCCAGCCGGGCTTGATGACCACGGTGGCAGCGTCAGCCGTCTCGCGCTCGATCTGCAGGATGCGGCCACGGAGCTCCTGCGTCGACCACAGCGGGTTGATCAGCTCCAAGTAATCATCCGGGAGCAGTGGGGCGAACAGCGACCGTAGCGACCGCAGCAACCGCAGCCGCCAGACCGGGACATCGGGTCGCGCGCCGCGCTCAGCCATGCCGGACCCCCACGCGGCTTGCCGTAGGGCACCCCGAGCTTCTCATCCGATTACCGGGAAGCGTCGATTGTTGGCGAGCGTGGTCAGCGTCCGCTGCATGGAGCTGGTCACCAAGGCGTAGCCCTCCTCCGGGTCCGCGTTCGGGCCGAGGCGCTTGCGCAGGTCGACCGGGCGGAGCACCCGGATCGTGATCTTGGAGGGCAGCGGGAGGCGACCCGGCAGGTCGAGCACGGTGACGCCGAACGGCGGTCCGAGCACCAGGGGCAGCACCTTGAGGCGCAGCAGGCGGTTCAGCTGCAGCGCACTCGCCAGCCGCTTGCCTCGACCGAGGAAGAGCGCGGTCTCTTGACCGCCGATGGCGACGACCGGAACGATCGGAACGTTGTGCTCGAGCGCGAGTTCGATGAATCCAGTTCGCCCGCCAAAGCCGACTTCGCTGGACTCCCAGGAGGGCCTAAAGGTCTCGTGGTCACCACCTGGGTAGACGAGCAGCGCCGCGCCGCGTAACAGCGCCCGCTTCATGTTCTCAGGCGATGCCGGGATCGTGCCGTAGCGCTGCACGAGCGCTCTCGCCCCCGGGACATTGAAGACGAGATCGTGCGCGAGCTGATGAAACCGCCGGTCGGCCCCGAAGTGGTCGTAGAAGGCCTGCGCGAAGACGAACGTGTCGGCGATCATCGTTCCGCCGGAGTGATTGCCGACCAGGAGCACCGGCCCTGCGACCGGGATGTTGCTCAGGCCGCGGACGTCCGCGCGGAAGTACAGACTCGAAAGCAGCCTCAGCGCCGGCAGCGTTTCGCGGATGTACTCCGAGTCGCGCTCGTCCAACGGGTCGGCCGGCGCAGCTCGATCGAAGGTGCCGACCACATCCGCCGCGGCCGCCCCCAGCATGCGCACAGCAGCCTCAAACGGATCGGGGGCGGCACCCAGCAAAGCGCTCAAGACACGCGAGCCTGCCGTGATCAGGCTGCCGCGCGCGTGCGACGCCTCGGCGCTCGACACGACCGCTACGCTCGACGCGTCCGCGTCCGCGTCAGGGTCACCGGCGACCTCATCCAACGCCCGGTCAGCATCGGGTCCCGCGAGCGCGGGCGAGTCGCCGTTCACCTGGGCCACCCCGGGAACCGGCGACCCCAGCCGCTCGACCGGAGCGTTGAGAACCATGGGAAACCTCCTTCACAGCCTCCGGATTGCCCCGCGGGGCGTTCCGAACGACTCTCGTCGTGAAATGGCTCTCTAAAGCTGGGGACGAAGCTGTCCGTGAGGTCGCCATGGTGGCTGGCCAACGGCGGCCCTGCGCGAAGCGGATTCGCAGAAGCGGCGAGTGGCCTTGTGTGCCCCAACCTACCCCGCGGCCACAGGAATATAACGTTGACGCTCTTGCACGCCGAACACGTGATCTCCGCGGGACTCACGGCGGCGCTTCGGCCAGCGATGTGGGGCTACTCGCCGCGGAGGGCCAGCAGGCAGACATCGTCGCTGATCCGCTCGCCCGCGAATTCCCGCAGATCGCGTTTGAGCAATTCCAGTATCTCCGGGGGTGCCAAGCGTTTCCCGTCACGCAGCGCTGCACCCAGCCGGTTCGTGCCGTAGCGGCTCCCGCCCCCGCGCGCTTCGACCACCCCGTCGGTGTAGAGAAGCACTCCCTCACCCGGCCCGAGGCGCTCCGCGCGCGCCCGGCAATCGACTTCGGGTCTAAGACCGAGCGCCGCGCCAGTCCGCTCTGCGGTGAGCTCCTCGCCGGACTCCAAGCGCAGCGCGGGGGGATGGCCAGCAGAGGCAAAGCGCAACACCCGGGCGTCCGGGTCGTAGGTGACGCACGCCGCTGTCACAAACTCTGCGCTCTCGCCGATCCGCTCCACGAGCGCCACGTTGACCCACTGCAACAGCCTGCCAGGGTCGTCGCTGAACGCTGCCACCGAGGCAAGAACCGTCCGGGTAAACGCCGAACGACGCGCAGCCTGAAGCCCTTTTCCGACGACGTCCCCGACGGCCGCCACCACAGTGCCGCGCGGCCCGTCGCCAACAAAGAAGAAGTCGCCGCCGACATACGGCTCCGCGGGGATCACCTCCGCAGCAATCGACATCCCCTCCCGCTGAACGAGCGTCGGTGGCAGTAACGCATCGCGAATCGCGCGCAAGTCCACCAGCTCAAGCTCTGCCGCACGCAACCGAGCCCCAAGTTCAAGCTCGGCGCGCTCTTCCTCCCCAACCTCGACACGCAACTCAGCGATCAAGGCACGCTGCGCCCGCTCTATACGTAGCGACGCCACGGAGTCCTCCTGAAGCTGATCGATCTGCTCTGACTCCTGTCGCGCGAGATGCCTCAGGTCGCTGATCTCGCGCTTCGCGCCCGTCGCCACGATCCGCAGCTGCTCGACCTCTTCGTCGCGCGACGCCAACTCTGCCTGCAACCGGCGCAGCTCTTCGGAATCCGACTCGTTCTGACCGCTCATTCGCACCGAAATCCTAACCCCCTGCCACCCCCGACGTCCTCCCATCACGCGTCGGGATTAAACCGCAATCGATCACCCTCTGCGATATCCCAGAATCCCGCTAACGGTCCCGGCCGGAAAGGCCTCTGCGCGACAGCCGCCGCGCTAAAGGCAGGTGCTCGGAGCCCGAGCCTGCTTCAGCGCGGGCTTTGCATGCGCTGATTGAGCGGCTCGGTGTTGGCCTGAGCACGTAGGGCCCGGCTGATCACTAGGCGCTGGATTTCGCTGGTGCCTTCAAAGATGGTGTACAGCTTGGCGTCGCGGTACCACTTCTCGACCGGGAAGTCCTTGACATAGCCCCACCCTCCCATGGTCTGGATCGCCTGCTGGCAGGCGCGCACGGCGACCTCGGAGGCGTTGAGTTTTGACATCGATCCTTCGGCATTGTCGAATGGGTGGCGCTGAGCGGCCATCCATGCTGCCCGCCAGGTCAAGAGCCGCGCCGCGTCGATGTCGGCGGCGATGTCGGCGAGCGGGAATGAGACTCCCTGGTTTTCGATGATCGGCTGTCCGAAGGCTTCTCGGCTGACCGCATAGTCGCGTGCGAACTCGAGCGCCGCACGGCCGATTCCGATCGCCTGTGCGGCCACCATCGGTCGGGTCCGCTCAAAGGCCCCCAGCGCGGCTGAGCTGCGGCGTTGGATGGCCGCGGCCGGGCCGCCTTCTTCTGCCGGGGGGATCGGCTTGCGTCCTTGTTCGGACTCCCGGCCCTTGGCGATTCGCTCGTTGAGACGCTCGTTTCCGCCCAGCAGGTGCTCGCTCGGTACGCGGCACTTCTCCAAGACGATCTCGCCGGTGTGCGAGGCACGACACCCCAACTTGTCGAGTTTGCGCAGCATCGACAGGCCGGGGGTGCCCTTGGGGACGATGAAGACACCTTGGCCGCGATGCCCCGCTTCCGGGTCGACGGTGGCGACAACGACGTGAACGTCTGCGATCCCGCCGTTACCGATGAAGACCTTCTGCCCGTCGAGCACCCAGTCATCGCCATCTCTTCGAGCCTGGGTCTGAATCGATCGAATATCGCTTCCGCCACTGGGCTCAGTCACCGCTAGCGCAGCAAGCTTGATGTCTCCGGGCGTCCCGAAGCATTCTGGCGCCCAGCGAGCGAGCTGCTCGTCGGTAGCGGCCTGGCGGATCGCCGCCAGAGCGAGGGCCGGCATTACGATCGAGAG